>SDBU01004471.1_pt1 | contig 17141 bp, 19 predicted proteins | sample 2277071 | NCBI WGS metagenome assembly SDBU01 (sample SAMN10397929, study PRJNA504765) | marine sediment metagenome | isolation source: marine sediment core GS08_GC12, 126 cmbsf | place: Arctic Ocean: Gakkel Ridge, Loki's castle | collected 2008 | reverse complement strand
TAGTATAATACATCTTCACTTGTGAGTCATCCGTTTGTCTAAGAACGGGTATTGACAACCTTTCTGTTGTATAATATTGGTTACTTGTTGGTTATAGCAGCCAGAGAGAGGGACAAGGAGCAAAGACATGCTTACCACGGAGGAACGGGACAGGTATGACCGGCAGATAATGATAAGGGGACTCGGTGAGGAGGGACAGGAAAAGCTAAAGCGGGCAAAGGTTATTATTGCCGGTAGCGGAGGGCTTGGCTCTCCGGCAGCTATCTACCTGGCGGCAGCCGGGGTGGGAACGATACGAATAGTGGACCACGATAGAGTAGAGCTGAGCAACCTGAACCGGCAGATTTTACACTGGGACAAGGACATCGGCAGGAACAAGGTTGATTCCGCCACCGAGAAGTTGAGCCAGTTAAACCAGGGTGTGCGAATAGAGCCGGTGGAGGAGACGATAACCGAGGCTAACGTTTCCCGACTTGTGGCTGGCTTTGACTTAATAGTTGATGCCATGGACAATCTGCCAACCAGATACTTGCTGAATAAGGCGGCGATAGAGAACCACATCCCGTTCGTTCATGGGGCAGTTCATGGCCTTGAGGGAAGGACTACAACCATCATCCCGGGTAAAACAGCCTGCTTAAGATGCATCTACCGTGGACTTCCCCCTCAGGAGAAATTCCCGGTGATCGGGGTTACTCCGGCAGTTATCGGCTGCATCCAGGCGACAGAGGTAATTAAGTATATCGTGGGAATCGGCGAACTGCTGACTAACAGGCTGTTGGTTTATGACGGACTGAATATGAAATTCACCGAGTTAACGGTCAAGAGAGACCCAAACTGTGAGAATTGTGGTCATTTAGCCGGAGAGGGGTAGAAAAATGAGCGTCAAGATAAACATTCCTTCGTATTTGCAGTCTTATACCAATGACACGGCAGTAGTCGAAGTTAATGGAAGCACGATTGACGAATGTCTCAATCATTTAGTTGAACAGTTCCCCGACATTCGGAAGATGGTATTCACAAAAGAGGGTAAATTACTCGATTATGCCAACATCTATGTTGACGGAGAGTTTGTTTACGGGGATGAATTAGCCAAGCCGGTCAAGGATGGGGATGAATTCCACTTACTATACATCATTGGCGGAGGATAAGACGCCCAAACGACAAGTAACGTTCATCTTTCCCGAGGAGCTATCTGAGGTGATTCCAGCCAGAGAAGGTAAACTCCCGGCAGAACTTCGGTATTGGAAATGATGGGGGCAGAGCTAATGGCTAAGATTTTAGATGGTTTCAAGTTTGCTCCTTACTTCTCGCTACCAGAGTCTAATTTACTAGATTCTGCTTCTAGAGACATCGCCAGTTCCTTCATAGCAGAGATGAACGCATCAATATCTCCCGAAGTCATCTTATCTGTAAAAAACCCTGGCTCCTTATGTCTTCTGTAATCATCAACCTTGCTACCAAAGTCTGCAATCTTGTGCAGATTTTCCAAGTATCTTTGTCCGAATTCAGCACTTTTTTCTATTATATAAAGCCACAATGAAAGGCTGCCATTCCCATAACCAACAAAAATTAGCACGCCAGCAGGATTATCTTTCCACGCTATATTGTAGCTATAACCCGATACGCCCCAGTTTATAAAATCACCGTTGGCACGTCGGCTCTCTTTCAATGCCTTAGCTTTGAAGTAGAGTTCCTTCGCTCTCTCGTATCCACCTTCTCGGCAGCGGGCGAGGAAAATCTGCTCATTGATTTTAGGTTTAGGGGGTTGCGACCCACCTCCTTTAGTAGCATATCCGAATAGTGCGGGAATCAAAACCTTTCTTGATTCGCTTTCTTCAAAGTTCCTTACCTGAAGAAGCAAAATATCAAAATTGCTATAAGAATTGAGGAAAGTAACTGTTGCCCGTAGTGGCTCAATAAGTTCATCCACTGCTATGATAAGGCGTATTTTCCCACTTTTCAGGTTTTGCTCGATATTAGACCTGAAATCCTCATCTGAAAATTCACCCCCACCAATTTTCGCCATAACCTTGTCCAGCGTGCCATCCCTATAATTTGAGGGCACTTTGTCTGACTGTGAGAAATACTCAGTAGCCACTCTGTAAACATCATCAACAGTCCACTGTGATATGTAAGAAGCATATTCTACAATCTGACCGATAACTGTGCGGCGTGCTTCAGGATTTTTGGCAAGTTTAGTTTCTACTATTGTTAACAAACCGTCTTTATCAATAAAGAGTAAATCTATAGCACCTGGGCCAGCACCAACCTCCCTCCCAATACATAAGAGGTCAGAAGCCCCTTCAACTATGTCTACGAGTGGAATTAGCGTCGGGTATTTCTCCAGATAATCTTGCAACTTACTCTCCTCAGTAAACTGAATCTTATCTAAAGCCTGTATGTTTTCACCATCAATAAGCAGTATCTTAGCCATTCTTATTTTCTCCTTTACTATCTCAGCTTTTCTATTACACAAGCATCTATTCTTGGCAGTGGATCATTGCCCCAGAAAAATCCCCATATTTTTACTCTATCTCCCTCTGACAGTTTAGAGCATATAGGCTGAACCCATTTCTGATAGGGAGTATTAGTATTCACCTCAAATGGATATCCATCAGCATCATAGACACTAAGAAGACAATCACCATTTGAAAGTACGTATACGAAGTCAACTTTACCCTCAACATAAACTGCCTTCATCCAATTTTCTTCAGGATGAAAAGATAGTTCAACCCAATCAGCCTTAACTGCCGTTGCCTTATCGAACGGCAAGGAAGGTTGATTTAGCCACCATACTCCCATCACTATCAGCACGATAGTTAGTATTACGATTGTCGGGATTACAATATATTTACGTTTCATGCTCTACCTCACCCCTCGTAGAGTCTTCGACCTTAATCCTCGTCTCCTTCAACCTTAACCGAATCATCCTGATAGACCAGCTTCCCCTGTGATACAGTTGCTATTACCTTACCCGCTAAGAGTGCGCCAGCCAGAGGAGTATTTTTGCCTTTTGAAGCAAAAACCCTGGTGTCCACTACCCACTTTCTATTCGGGTCGAAGATAGTCACATCTCCCGGGGCACCGATAGCCAGGGTGCCCAGCTTGCCATACCTATCACCAATAATCCTGGCCGGTTCGACGGTGAGCCTAGAGATAAGAGCAGCCAGAGTCAGGTGTCCTTCGTGCACCAAGTTCATCAGACTACCCAGAGCGGTTTCAAAGCCACTGATGCCAAAGGGGGCAACATCAAAGGCGGCTTGTCTATCGGCCTCAGTGTGGGGAGCATGGTCAGTGGCAATAACATCAATTACGTTGTCCTTGAGACCCTGAATCAAGGCTTGAATGTCCCTGCTGGTTCTCAGGGGCGGATTTACCTTAGCATTGACACCACAGCGCATTACCTCCTTCTCAGTGAGGGTCAGGTGGTGTGGTGTTACCTCGGCGGTAACCGGGACACCTTTCTCCCTGGCACCACGAATGAGGTCAACCGAACCTTCAGTGCTGACATGGGCAATATGTAGTCGGGCTCCGGTCAGTTCGGCTAACTCCAGATCGCGAGCAACCATTCTCTCTTCAGCGGCGGCTGGGATGCCACCCAATCCCAGCCTGGTTGAGATTATGCCTTCGTTGATAACGCCGCCTTCGGTGAGAGCCTTGTCTTCACAGTGGGCGATGATAGGTAAGCTCAAGGCATGGCTCTGCTCCAGGGCCTGACGCATCAGGCGCGAATCCTTGACAGGGTCGCCATCATCACTGTAGGCAATGACGCCGGCCGAGGCCAGTTCCTCCATCCCCACCAACTCCTTCCCCTGCCTGCCTTTAGAGACGCAGCCGATAGGCAGCACCCGAATCACACCCTCTGCCGTTGCCTTTGATTCGACATACGCTATCGCAGCCTGATTATCCAGGGATGGGTTGGTATTGGGCATACAGCAGATAGTGGTGAAGCCACCCCTGGCGGCCGCCCGGGTTCCAGTAGCGATGGTTTCCTTTTCCTCAAAACCGGGCTCCCTGAGGTGGCAGTGGAGGTCAATCAAGCCGGGGCAGACAATCAGCCCCTGAGCCGGGAGAGCATCATAATCTGCCTGGGGTGGGGCTGTTTCGCCCTTGCCCCGCCAGGAGATTTTCCCCTCGGTGATGAGCAAACTGCCGATTCCGTCTGTACCCTGGCTGGGGTCAATTATGTGGCCACCCCGGATGAGTAGAGATTTCATCCTTCCTTATCCGTCTTGCCTCCCCCTTTCCCCCCACGAGGTGCCGCAGCATAGCGGCTGGGCTTGAAGCCGCGAGTCTCAGCTTCACCCTCCGAATCGAAAAGAATCAGGTTCTCCGATTTGATTTTTCTAGCCCACTGGCTGTCAGCCCTATGGTACTTCTTGTTCTCCAATCTGCCCTCGTGCCAGTCCGTACTGGCGACAAACTTGGGCTCGAACTCGTGTTCACAATAGACACACCTCAGTGTCAGGGGGTCACGGTTTACTATCTTGAATTCGGGCTTAAGATACTTTGTTTCACTCTCTTGCACCGATACACATACTGGATTATTGCACCTGACCGCAAAACCCCGTTGATACACCGGATAGTCGGCTTTTTGGACAAAGGAGCTGGCTTCTTCGGCAACAGAACACTCTTTAGCTCCCAGTAAGAGAGCTATTAGTGCCATTCTGATTGGTATCCCCCGTGCTGCTTGCTTGAAGTACATGCTTCTTGGGTCGGCATCCAGTTCATAGGCCAACTCATCGACACGGGGTAGCGGGTGCATAACGAGTGTTTGCTTAAACTCCCTTTTCTCAAGGAGTTTCCTGTCCACCACAGTGTATTTTTTCTTTAGCTCCTGTCCTTCCTCATCAGTAGAGAACCTCTCCTTCTGGGGTCTGGTAACATACAGGGCATCAACTCCTGTCTTCAGCTCGACCTCAATATTGATATCGGGCATCATTGCCAGTTGATGCGAGCTGCTCGGTGTTATGTACATCGCATCCAGGGGGAAAGGGCTATCTTTAACTGCCTGGTCCTTAGCCTGATACTTTTCCAGCTCGCCTCCATACTCCGTGGTCAATTTTCTGATAATGTTCTCGGGCACCTCCAGCCCGGGGCTAGGGCAAAAAAGAATATTTGCCCCGAACTTAGCCAGAGCGAAAATCAGTGAATGTATCGTCCGCCCGTATTTCAAGTCACCCCATAAAGCAATCTTCAGTCCCTTGATGGTCTGCCTCTCTTTTTGAATAGTGTAGAGGTCGCACAGGGTCTGTGTTGGGTGCTGATGGCCTCCGTCGCCGGCATTTATTACCGGGACACCAGTAAAATCGGCAACCACCTTGGCTGCCCCCTCCCAGGGGTGCCTGATGACGATGATATCGGCATAGCTACCAACTATTCTCGCCATATCAGCAATGCTTTCACCTTTAGAGAGTGAAGTTACTGTGGCATCAGCCACACTTATGACGTTACCGCCAAGGCGGTGCATTGCCGCCTCAAATGACAGCCGCGTCCTGGTGCTCGGCTCAAAAAAGAGACTGGCCATGATTTTGCCACGGCACAGACCGAACTGTTCATCCATCGAGTCCGACATCTCATCAGCCAGGGAAAACACGGCTTCTATTTCCCCGTTGGAGAAATCATCTATGGTTACCAGATTTCTACCCGCCAGAGCCACGATAACTCCTTCTGAAGTGGTCTACTTTCACAAGTTCACCTAGTTATACCTATTGTAAGTTCGCTTATGATAGCCACCTCATCTACACTATCGGTTTCCTTTAGTCTAACCTTTATCTCCTCGTGCCGGGAACTGGGCACGTTCTTACCGACATAGTCAGCCCGGATGGGTAGCTCCCGATGACCACGGTCGATGAGGACGGCTAATTGAATTGACTGAGGTCGCCCCAGGTCAATGAGGGCATCCATGGCAGCGCGGGTGCTGCGCCCGGTATACAGAACATCGTCAACCAGCACGATGGACTTGCCCTCCACACTAACCGGAACGTCGGTACGCTGGACAGTGGGTTGCTGATTTAGCGAAGCCAGGTCATCCCGATAAAGGCTGATGTCCAGTGCACCGACAGGTATTTCTAATCCCACAAAGTCTTCAATATTGGCGGCCAGTCGCCTGGCCAGGGGTACGCCACGAGTGTGCATGCCAATCAGTAATAGACTCTCAGTAGCCTTATTCCGCTCTACAATCTCGTGGGCAATGCGAGTCAGAGTTCGCCTGATGTCCTCCGGGGCCATTATCACTTTTTCGGGCATAAAAAATAACCTCTTACCTTTGGCTGGCAAGAGGTCTCACTACCTGGCTCTGCACTTCCCTTGCCAGCCTCACAGGGCTAGCTTAAAGGCTCAGTGTGTGATTATACCACTTTGGTTAGATTATTACAATATTCGATTCTTCTCGAAAGTGGTTGGTACACAACATTAGCTTCGCCCTTTAATAGATTTCCTTTCTTGTAGTAATTCAAATTCACGGTCAACTAGTGTTTGATACTCGTGAGGTTTCCCTGGTGTTTGCCAAATAACCCCGTGTTTATCTTTACGGCCTAAATATTCATCAATATCGTTATGTATTTCTTCTAATTCACTATCTATCTCTTGGAGACTCTTTTCATCTTGTTCGCTTAATGGCATAATACCCTCCTAATCGCCCAGATTTACTTACTAAGCCTAATTGCTTTTAGTGATGGCATCGGTGGTTTTGTTCGTGGTAGTCGTTTGGATATATTCAGCTGTTCCCGCATAGTGTTGTCATTTTATCACTCATCACCTACCCCCACAACCAAGATTGAGCAATAAGAAAGGTCTCCTTTACGAACAACATGTAAAGGATTATAATAGACTGGCATTAAATTTTGGTTTATCGCGCATATCTGGAGGTGTAGCTTGGTCACTTTATATCTAACCTCTCTGGAAAGAGGAAGCGGGAAAACCGCGATTTGTGCTGGACTGGGGAAGCACTTGCTCAGCGATGGCAAGAAAGTAGGTTTCTTCAAACCGATTATTGCCGGGGGCAAGAATATGCCAGCAGAAGGCGCTGACAGCGATGCTGAATTTATGAAACGCCTTTTCACTTTAGAGGAGCCGGTAGAATCCCTTTGCCCGGTCTTCAGCGATGAGAGCAAACTGACCAGCGGGGTCAAGGAAGCCTTCAGCAAGGTTTCTCAGGGCAAGGATGTGGTTATTGTAGAGGGTATACGTGAACAGGACCAGGCTTCTCACGGGATAGCAAAAGCGCTAGACGCCAGAGTGATTATTGTGGAAGGCTATTCTAATGAATTACCAGGGGCTGAGTTAATCAGTGCTGCCAAGGATTTTGGGGGAAACCTACTTGGCGTAGTATTGAATAAGGTGCCAAAAAGTCAGGTAGAACGTGTGCGCACTGAGGCCTCCGCTTCGTTCAGCGAGGCAGGAATGAACATTCTGGGAGTACTACCTGAGGACAGGGCTCTACTTGCTTTTACTATCGGTGAGCTGGCAGAGTATCTTCAGGGAGAGATACTGAATAGCGCTGAGAAATCGGCCGAACTGGCGGAAAACTTTATGTTAGGGGCATTGTGCGTAGACCCGGGTCCGGTATACTTTGGCCGTAAAGCCAATAAGGTCGCAGTACTCAGAAGTGAGCGCTCGGACATGCAACTGGCAGCCCTGGAGACCTCAACCAGGTGCCTGGTTATCAGTGGGGAGACACCACCAATTCCGTCCGTTCTTAATCGGGCAGAAGATAAGAAAGTGCCCATCATCCTGGCAAAAGAGGATGTCAGTGCCATAGTGGCGAATATCGAAGATGCTCTGGCTAAAACAAAATTCAACCAGGAGAATAAACTACCGAGACTTACTGAAATTATGGAGCAGCACTTCGATTTTCAGACGGTATCTAAGGAGCTGGGCTTAACCGGCTAGAAAACAGTTAATCCAGCCGGGACTGATACCAAGGGACATATTGTTATACAATCTGGCTTGTGCCTGGTTTGACTTAGAAAATCAGGTATCAAAGAAAATCTTCTAAGGAGGGCAGGTGATTGAATGCAGTAGGAAAACATTTACTTTTGGAACTAATGGACTGCAACAAGGAGATACTGAATGACTTAGACTCTCTCAAAGATACTCTACTGACGGCGGCAACTGAAGCTGGAGCTACAGTCCTGGGGGAATCCTTTCACCGATTCAATCCCCATGGGGTAAGCGGGGTAGTAATCATCGCTGAATCCCATCTGTTCATCCATACCTGGCCTGAATATGGCTATGCTGCCGCTGATATCTTCACTTGTGGTGATTCCGTCCAGCCGGAGAAGGCAGCCAAGATACTGATAGACAAGCTCGGCGCTAAGAACCACTCTACAGTAGAGATAGAAAGAGGGCCTCTGGCTACCAAGCAGAGCGTGTTGGGATAGGAGCTATGGATAGCGACCCTGATAAATGGTTTTACGATAGAATAAACCGAAATCTAATTCAACTGCATGGCATCGAAGAGATGCTGTATACCGGGCAGACGAAGTTCCAATCTATCGAAATTATTCGTAGTGGTAGTTTCGGTAAGTTGCTGGTGCTGGACGGCAAGATTCAGTCCAGTGAGGCTGATGAGTTCATCTATCACGAGGCCTTAGTCCAGCCACCGATGATAACCCATCCCTGTCCTGAGACGGTATTTATTGCCGGGGGCGGTGAAGGAGCTACCTTAAGGGAGGTATTGTCTCACAACACGGTCAAAAGGGCAGTGATGGTGGACATTGACGAAGAGGTAATCAGCATCTGCCAGGAGTTTTTACCTGACTATAACCAGGGTTCTTTTGGAGACCAACGGGCCGAAATACACCACACTGATGCTAGAGAGTATCTAGCTAAAGGTGAGGAAACCTTCGACATAATTATTATTGATTTGCCGGAACCCATAGAAGAGGGGCCGGCGTACTTACTTTATACCAAGGAGTTTTATCAGCTGGTCCAGAGCAAGCTTACCGCTGACGGGATTATCTCTGTTCAGGCCGGTTCGGCAGCCTGGATGGAGTTAGAGAACTTTAGTGCAGTCAAAAACACGCTGGAAAGTGTTTTTCCTATAGTTTGCCCCTATCAGGTAGATGTTCCCTCTTTTGGAGGCCCGTGGGGGTTTTGCCTGGCTTCGCTAAACCTCAGCCCGGTTCTGCTGTCGGCTACTGAGGTAGATAATAGAATCTCTGCCAGGTCACTGAAGGGCTTGAAGTTTTATGATGGTTTGACCCACCAGGGGGTATTTTCCCTGCCCAAACACCTGAGAGGTGAGCTATCCAAACCGGGCAGGCTGATAACCGATGATGAGCCCCTCTACATGTATAAGAGCTAGACACCTCTAGCCAGCTTGCTACCCAGAATCCCTACCCGAGACAATCCGCCGAATGATATTCCCTATTGTGAATTGTTTTATAGTTTTCTACGCACAAAAACCGATGGAAAAATTCGGGGAACAATTCGAGGGTAAATAGAGGGGTTCAGGCGTGAATTGTTTTTCGAGTTATGTTAAGCGGGGCTTGCCTGCGGGCACCTGGGGGGACAGATGGGCAATTCCCCAGCTGAATGCCTGTAAAACATCCTGATGGCTACCTGGATGAACTAAAGTGGCGGTTTAGCAACCGTGATAATCCATATCTATTTAGGGATACTCTTCTTAAACTTATTCAGTCTGAGAACCTTCCTTATCGAGAATTGACCGCACATTAGGCTATTTGGGTTAATTCCACCTGCTTTCCCTTTCCTTGATTGATGAGGCGAAACCAATAAGTTTCATCCACATGATTACTACCTCTAATCCTCACCTTGAGGTCGTATTCGCCAATACCTAGCATTCTATCTTTGTCACGGAAGTCTGATGGTGCTTTTGATGGAGTATCATTGCTGTGAGCATAACACTCTTCATCTTCATCATATTTCATTACAATATCCAATGGACGAGGTTTTCCATTTGCTGGCAGAGTGATTTCACTGGTTTCAATAGGATTGTAGTCTTTAGTTCCAGGTTGAGATGTATGCGCCCAACGACCCTCTAATGCTGGCATAATCAGATTCGTTCTCTTTTTATCATAATACTCGATTTCGGCACAAACATTCTGTGCATCGCTACCCTTCCCTTGTTCTGGGTCATTTGCAAATAATGCATGGAGAAAGCATGGTTCTCCCAATATCTCATCAACAACCATGTCCTCTGACACAAAATAACCACTTGTGGAAATATCAGGGAATATCCCCCCCCTTTTCGAGGTTGCAATCTTCACTCTTATGAATTCCGTATTTTTGAATTTGATTGATGGTCGTGCATTTCGTATTTTTTGCAGCTGATGATTAAGGTCGTAAAATGCCCACCCAAGAAGAAGGACAAAAATAACTAAACAAATAAGAGGCCACCACTTGAATTGGACGCTTGTCGTTCCTGTGATATTAAGGGCATATCCACTGGCAGATGCTATGGCAGAAATCATAGCAACCACCACCTTAGCAATAATCCGCTTTCCCATATCCCTATTCTACCACTATGACGCCTTGCGTCAAGGATATAAGCTCTATATAATCAATATCGAACAAGGCATGATTTCACCTGCTGGATTCAGGTGAACGATGGGGAGAATTGTGCCATAGAACAGGTGGGCGATTCTCTGTCAAACCCTGAAGTGTTGAGAGGCGTTATTTACCGGCGGATACGCCACGGACAACGCGGTATGGGTGAGGCTCGTCATCGCAAAAGACCATCAGCAGGCCGGGGATATGCTGGTGCATGTAGTAGAAATCGCCACCTCCGAACATCGCCAGGCGCTCCCCCCTGGGATACCAGTAGAACAGGGTCAGGTCGTGCCTGGCGGCAACATCAACCAGCCTGTCAATATCTCTGACACCCAGTAAAGCCTGGAAGAACTGTTCGTTGTCGCCAAACAGTTCAGCAATACCGTTACCTTCCCGGGGCACCCTTAGCCCCTGATATGCGATTTCACCCAGAATGGCATCGCTGTGAACGATTCTGCCGTCGGGACTGATGCTGGTTCCAGTCCTATCCCAGGCAGTGTTGAATTGATTAAGGAGCTGTGCCGCAGCCTCATCCCGCCCGGCAAGTGCATCAAGGGCAATGTAAAGATTGACCAGCAGGGGCAACGAAGCCAGAAACTTGCCTCGCTCATAGAGATACGATTTCGTCCCATCGAGGTCGAAATACATAACCCTGCCTTCACTATCGCAGGCATGGTTCATATCCACAGCGACATCCCTGAGGACAACATCCTCTTCGCGGCGGGCATGATATACTCTAATCTCAGGAACAACAATGCTTTCTACGGTTTTACTGACCATGTAGGCGCCTCCTCATTATTCATCAAAATCCAGCAAGTGAAATTGTATCCAGTTTAACATTTTCGATTATACCATATCCATTAATGACACTGAGGCAGGGGGTGGAATGAAGAGGGTCTCCGTTTTAACCGCATCCTACCAATTTCCGCACGTTTAGGGTAAGATATGACATCAAACAATAGCCAGAAAAGGAGCCTGCATTACCTGTGACCTGGATTACCGCCGCCATCACTGCCGCCGCTATTATGGCGGTGGTTTCTATAGTTGACAGCCACCTCATCTCCAAACGCCTGCCCAGCCTGCGAGCATTCCTCTTTCCCATAGGTATTATGCACATCACCGTCGGGCTGATAATCCTGAATCTCTACCCGCTGCCCGCAGGAATTGGAACCATGCCACTGATGGTCGCTATCGGCTCAGGCTTCATCCGGGTGGCAGGAGCGCTTCCCATGCTCAAAGCCATGCGCTCAGAGGAGGTATCACGGATAATACCCGTGGTCAATACTTCTCCCATTTTCGTGGTGATACTGGCTGTACCCATTCTGGGCGAAACCCTGGGCTATCTGGAAGGGTTAGCTATCTTTATGACGGTAGCCGGAGCAGTACTCATCTCGATACGCCGCGACTCCACCGGACAAGGAGTCAGGCTTCACAAACCGCTGATGGTACTTATTATTTCGAGTATGCTCTTCGGGGTGGCGACCACAGCCAGCAAGTATGCCTTGGACTATATCTCCTTCTGGAACATGTACGGCCTCAGCGCCACTTGCATGGGCACCGCGTTTCTACTCTTCTCAGTGCACCCCAAGACTCTGAAAGAGATCAGGGACATATCGAAGAGAAATCAGGTGCTGGCATTGATACTTCTTAACGAATGCATAGCCGTAGTGGGCATTATCCTGTCCTTCTGGGCAATTGAGCGGGGACGGGTATCGCTGGTTTCTACAATATCCAGTGTCCGACCGGCCTTCGTTTTCGTCATTGCCCTGGCACTGAGCCGCTTTTTCCCGGCGGTACTGTCAGAGCGCCTCAGTAGAGACATCGTAGTAACAAAGACTATCTCTATCGGCCTGGTCATCGGTGGAGTAACCTTATTGACACTAGGTGGCTGAATCGCTGTTTTTCGGTATATCTCTCCAATCACAGCGTTCTTTTTGAAAGCAGGTTACTTCCCCTTAAAGGCAGGCTGCCTCTTCTCAGCAAAGGCCCTGGCTCCCTCTGCGAAGTCCTCAGTGCTGCGGACACGGCTAATCAATTCGGCTTCCAGCTTCAAGCCTTCCTCCATAGTCATGTTGAAGCCCCTGATGATAGCTTCCTTGGCAGCCCTGACTCCCATAGGCCCTGCCTGACAGATAATATCAGCCCATTCTCTGGCGGTAGACATCAGCTGGTCCAGTGGCACAACCCTGTTTACCAGACCCATACGGTATGCCTCCTGAGCGTCTATCTGTTGCCCCATAAGCATCAGTTCCATGACATGAGTACGGGCAATATATCGAGGCAACCGCAGGGTACAAGCCGAGCCGGGGAAGAAACCAATCTTTATCTCCGGATAACCCAGGCGAGCATTATCAGCAGCTATCCTTAAATCACACTCCATAGCCAGTTGCAGCCCACCACCCAGGCAGTAGCCATGTATGGCAGCAATAAACGGCTTCCATATCTGCTCAGCCCTAATTCGTGGAAGTCCGCCTGCTTCCGCGCTGGTCGGACCGGGACGGAATTCCTTGATATCAGCACCGGCAGAAAAGGCTTTATCCCCCGCCCCTCTAATAATAGCAACCCACAGGTTGGGGTCGTCCCGAAAGTCCGTAAACGCCTGACCCAGTTCCCGGTGAAACTGAGCGTTTTGTGCATTCAGCGCCTCAGGACGATTGAGGGTAATGATGGCAATTCTGCCTTCTTTCTGGTAATCAATAACCATGATATGCCTCCTTTAGCTAATTATATGGAGCATCACCAGCCAGATAGATAAACCTGGGGGCTGACTGGACCACTGTTCCCAGACAAAAGGTATCATCTGCTTCGGTGAGTGTCAACGGCATCAGGTTTTTCGGGTTTTCCCTGGTCTATCAAACGATGAGGACTGCACAAAAGGCCCGATTGTTCATCCAAGAGCGCGTATCAGAATAGCCAGCAGTATTGCTACGGTAGTGCAACTGCGTTCATACCGCCAGGTCACGGCGTTCAAAGAGCAACAGTGCCGCCACTAGGAAAACGGCCGTCAGCCCGATAAGCACACCAGCGTGTCCCAAGTTCAGTCCGTTGTATAGTGGGTCGCCCCCAATGTAGTAGTAAAAAGGCGAAACGCCACGAAAGGGCTCCAGAAAATCAATCACCGGCGCCAGGGCATTCAGAAAATAAGTTACCACTGCCAGCCCAGCAGCGCCCGCCATTGCCAGAGTCCGCTTACCCGTAGCACAGCCAATGGCTAGAGACAGTGTACCGAAGGTCATTCCCAGCAGTGCCGCGCTCAAGCAGGCTGCTGCTAAGTTAAGCAGATTGACATCTTCACCCACAATTGCTATACCCACTGCCAGCCCCACCCAAAAAATAATCGCCAGTAGCATTATCCCAATTGACATTGCCCCGAATTTCTCCAGTACCACCCTTCGGCGGGACAGTGGGTTGGCAAGCAGCAGGTCCAGCGTGCCCTGTTCTTCTTCACCGGCGATGGCACCGGCTCCAAACCCCATTGCGAAGACCAGGAAAAGAATCGGAGTCATCATAAAGAAGAGTTCAGCATTCAGAAATCCTTCCGGCGTGGAGATATTCGCAATATCTCCGCCAAAAATTGCCATCAGACCTTCAGGAAGAATCTCAAGGTAGCTCTCGATTAGCTCTGATGAAGTGGCGATAGTCGGTAAGAGCATTGTGATAAGAATAGCCAGCGCCATCAATCCAATTCCCCAGAAGAGAATGGAGCGACGCTTGTCGCGGAGGGTCTTCAGTAATATACTACTGAGCATCGTTTTCACCCCCGCTGTAGTAAGTCAGGAATATCTCCTCCAGGCTCGGTTCCTGGCTTATTAGATTGATAACCTCAAACTGCGCCGCTGTCTTCACGAAGGCATCCAGTGTCCCCGTTACGGTGCATCTCAATGTGTCGTTCTCTACGATTACGTCCTCCACACCGTCAATGTCGGTAAACTTCTCCGGAGGTACTGGCGCCGCAAAGTGTACCTCAAGGTGACGCAGGGCACGTGCCTTCAATGTGTCCATATCTTCAACAGTAATCAGCTTTCCTTCTCGGATGATAGCGACCCGGTCACAAACTCTCTCTACCTCGGGCATAATATGGGAAGAGAGGAAGACCGTTCTGCCTTCGGCCTTGACTTCGGCGATAAGTTTGTAAAACTCCTGCTGCATCAAAGGGTCTAGCCCATTGGTCGGCTCATCAAGGATTAGCAACTGTGGCCGGTGCATGAAGGCTTGTATCAGCCCTATTTTCTGTTTGTTGCCGTGTGATAGTGTTCCGATACGCTGTGAGAGGTCAGATTGCATCCTCTGTGCCAGTTGCTTCACGTGCTCCCACTCCACCTCACTTCTCAGGTGCCCGTTGTATTGCAGAAACTCCTCGCCAGTCAGGTTATCGTAGAGTTCCATCTCGCCGGGAAGGTAGCCGATACGTCTCCTAGTCTCAATACTCTCTCGTCGCACATCAAAACCAAAAATCGTCGCCTGACCCCGGGTGGAACGAATGAAGTTGAGCAGGGTGCGGATAGTGGTTGTCTTACCAGCCCCGTTCGGCCCCAGGTAGCCAAAGACCTCACCCCGCCTGACATCAAGGCTAACGTCGATTATACCGCGATTTTTACCGTAGAACTTGGTCAGTCCTTCGGTGTGGATTACGGCTCCGTTATCGCTCATCTTCATCTGCATTTACTCGTCTCCTGACCACACTATGGCTTGCTAAAGGTCAGCTTCTGCGGTGGTAACTGGCAAGCTCGCTGTGGCGTGCCTGCTATCCATTAAATGACACCCTGATAAAACGTCGGACTGCCAAATAGAATATTCACTCACGGCAAGATTGGCAGAAGCCCCCATTCAAATGATGCCACGGCTCTCCGCAGAGACACGCCTGACAAACTCTGTAAGTATAGAAACTCCTGGGTTGTGCTATTCCTTCTTTGCGAACTGCTGGGCTTGCTCACCGAACCCGGCACCACTGCCGGAAGCCATACAGATATCAGTTTCCATGCGGAGCCCGATATCCAGCGGCGTCGACATAGTGAGATTTGCTGCCCTCTTGGCGCCTTGAACAATACCAGGGTTAAACTTTGCCATCTCTTCAGCAAGCTTCCTGGCTTCAGCCATCAGCTGGTCCTTGGGGTATAGATGGTTTACCAGCCCAACCCGCAGTGCTTCAGTAGCATCAATTCTGCGGCCGGTAAGAATCAGCTCCTTGGCGATGCCGGGTCCCACTATCCTGGGTAGCCTCTGCGTGCTCCCCATATCTGGTACCACGCCAAAGGTTATTTCAGGAAGCGCAAACAGAGCAGTATCACAAGCCAGGCGCACATCGCAGCAAAGTACCAGCTCCATGGCTGCTCCCAGGCAGTAGCCATTTATGGCGGCTATAACCGGAACTGCCAGCTCTTCATACATGGTGAAGATCATCTTCATGTTACTAAGAGAATCGAACTGCCGGTAGCCGGGAGATATCTGAGCCGTACCTCCTGAAGCCACCATCTTCAAGTCTATCCCGGCAGAAAACGCTTTCTCACCGGCGCCGGTCATAATGACCACCCTGACATCAGAGTTTTCCTTAATAGCCTGTGCCGCCTTCTGAAGACCCAGCCAGACTTCCTGGTTCAAAGAATTCATTGCCTCGGGTCGATTCAGCAGTACTGTGGCAATGGTATCCTCGATATCCACTCGAACTACGTCTTGATTATCCGTCATTTCACCAAACCTCTCTTAAGTTTATTTTTACCTTGATTATCATATATCCTCAAGCTCTTCACGTCAAACCTGATGGAACTGTTTACCGGTCATTACCTGTGATTTTACAGCTACAGAGGCTTTGCCGCTCCACCTTGTGGCAATCGCCTGGAGAATGTGCCCCTGGTTGCCTTGCATAACTGCACCAGAATGAGCATGAAAGGGACCTCGGTCAAGACACCGACCACAGTCGCCAGGGCTGCTCCAGAGGAGACGCCGAAGAGCGTGATAGCCACGGCGATAGCCACCTCAAAGTGGTTGCTGCCGGCTATAATGGCTGTGGGCATGGTGCTCTGCCCCATGCCCGCGAGTAAGCCTTTAGAACTATGCTATCGGGTCCCTCATGTTTCATTTTCCCGAGATTCAGGGAACCAATGGCGCGTCTTATTAGCAATCGTCACCAGTGTAAGCATCACAGGAACTTCAACTAATACGCCGACAACGGTCGCCAGAGCTGCTGGGGATGTAAGCCCGAAAAGGGAGATGGCAACCGCTACCGAAAGCTCGAAGAAGTTGCTGGCACCTATCAAGGCTGCAGGAGCGGCGATATCGTGACGTAGCTTCCATGCCTTTGCCCACCCGTAGGCAATAGAGAATATAAGGAAGGTTTGTAGGCTGAGGGGTATGGCAATCAAAAGTATGTTAAGCGGGTTTTCAATAATAGTTTCACCCTGGAACGAGAAGATGATAACGAGCGTAAGCAGCAGTCCTATGATAGTTACATTCCTAAACTTCGGAATAAAGGTATTTTCATAATAGTTTTTACCTCTCTTCCTGATGACATATACTCTGGTAAACCATCCACCTGTTAATGGAATTACAACAAAAAGCACGACTGACAAAAACAACGTCATCCAGGGCACCGATATGTTGCTGAGCCCCAGCAGCAGGGCCACTAT
>SDBU01004469.1_pt1 | contig 17148 bp, 18 predicted proteins | sample 2277071 | NCBI WGS metagenome assembly SDBU01 (sample SAMN10397929, study PRJNA504765) | marine sediment metagenome | isolation source: marine sediment core GS08_GC12, 126 cmbsf | place: Arctic Ocean: Gakkel Ridge, Loki's castle | collected 2008 | reverse complement strand
GAACACCCGTGCCGTTTCACGTGTCGTGCGACCCCTGTCGCACATTGCCAGGACGCGTTTACGAAGATCCATCGAGTATGCTCTCATCTCAAACCTCCATGCTAGACGACCTAGTAGCATACTCAAACAAATCACAGGGCGCCAGACCTGAGTGTTACGTGCTCTAGCAGCCGAATCTTAAGGCGTGGCGATGCACTACTGCTCCGTGATTCGTGAGTTGAGGGGCAGGTCAGACCGACCCGGTCAGGCTGTGGTGGGATCGGTCCTTGGCAGGGCCGCCCGTTCGGCGACATGGCCAGATAAGTGCGGCTCGGATTATTCGATCCAGACTGTCGGGCGGGGCTTCTTGTCCCTCTTCGCCCATCCGCTAGAATTGGGGCTCTTTGGTGTGGTGTCTTGCTGCCAACGCTTCCCTGATTCGTCGGAGTCTCGCTCTTGCATACGCCGCTGGTTCCGAGGCAGTTGTTCTTCACAAGGGGCACCGGCAAGCACCGGCAGATGCTCCAGTCTTTCGAGGAGGCCCTGCGCGACGCGGGTATCGCCCAGTTCAACCTGGTTCGCGTAAGCAGCATCTCTCCGCCGAATTGTCGCATCATCTCGCGACGAAGGGGCATCGCCGAACTTTCCCCCGGTGAGATCATCTTCTGCGTGCTGGCGGAGTCGCGGACCAACGAGCCGAATCGGCTGGCGTGCGCGGGGATCGGGCTGGCCATACCGGAGGACCGGTCCGAGCACGGATACATAGCCGAGCATCACGGCTTCGGGATGACTCAAAGGGCCTGCGCCGACTACGTCGAGGACATGGCTGCGTCGATGCTCGCCACCACCAAGGGGATCGATCTCGATCCCGACAAAGCCTACAACGAACGCAAGGATCTTTACCGGGCCCACGGTCTGGTGGTGAAGACCCGGGCCACGGTACAGACCGTAGAAGGTGACAAGAACGGCCTGTGGACCACCGCCCTGGCCGCAGCCGTGCTCATCTGCTGACATGAATCACGAATCTTGCAAGAAACGCAGCCCCACCCCCCGGCTGGCGGGCCCGTCGATTGAGCCGCTGGCTCTTCCCGGCAACGAGGCGGTGGCGGACATGATCGACAACGTCTTCGCCAAAAGCGGGTTCAACGCCCGCCGGCTGGCGGAAGGGGCTCGGCTTTACACTCACATGCTCGAGGCGAACGCGACCGTGGGCATCACCCTGGCAGGGGCGATGACTCCCATCGGCATGAGCGGGGTAATGATCTCCCTGATCGAGCGTGGATTCGTCGACTTCATCATCTCCACCGGGGCGAACCTCTATCACGACCTGCACCGGCCCTTTGACTTCCCCATGGTGCAGGGAAGCCCGCGGGTCGACGACAATGAGCTGGCAGCCGAAGGGGTCGCCCGCATCTACGACGTGTTCATCGCCGATGATGACACGTTGATGGCTACCGACGAGGTGATACTCGAGGCGTTCGGGCGAATCGAAGGCCGGCAGCCCTTCTCCTCGGCCCTTTTGCACAAAAAGCTCGGGGAGGCAATCCTGGAGCGGGCCCCGCACCCGGAGAAGTCCATGGTGGCGGCCGCAGCCGAACACGACGTGCCGATCTATACGCCCTCGCCGGGCGACTCGTCTATCGGGATGAACCTGATCATGCCCCACCTGTTCGCTGGGCCGGTCAACCTCAACCCGATGCTCGACGTCATCGAAACCGCGGCCATCGTGCGCGACGCGGATCTTAACGGTGTCGTATCGATCGGTGGGGGAGCGCCGAAGAACTTCTACATGCAGACCCAGCCGACGCTCCATCAGATTCTCCTGGACAAGAGCAAGGGCGGGCATGACTTCTTCCTGCAACTTACTACGGATTCACCGCAGTGGGGCGGGCTGTCCGGGGCGACGCCCGCGGAGGCGCGCAGTTGGGGCAAACTCAAGGACGCCGTCGAGAACAACGTCGTGGTGTACTCCTGCGCCTCGATCAGCTTTCCGCTGATCGCCCAGTACGCCCTGGTTCGGGCGAAGCCCCGGTCGCAGCGCCGGCTGTTCACCCGCCTGCCCGAGTTGACCTCCGCCCTTACCGACGCGGCTGCCGGCAATCCACACCTGCGCGAGCAGCATCCGGAGCTGTTTGCGGAATAGCGAATGGCGAATAGCGAAAGAAGAGAGGAAACGTTTCGTCCCACATGGCCACCATACCCAACAACTTCCTCGCCCTTGAAGAGAAGTACAGCACGTACGACACCGCCCGGTTCGCCGTGCTGCCCGTTCCGTATGACGCGGCTGCCACCTATCGGTCCGGGGCCCGTGAGGGCCCGGCGGCCATCATTCAAGCCTCCCATCACGTGGATCTATTCGACGAAGAGCTCGAGGTTGAGTGCCACGGTGCCGGCATTGCGACGCTCGAGGCGGTCGAGCGAAACGCAACCGGTCCGGCGGCGATGCACGAGGACCTGTTCAAGATCGCCCGGCGGATCGTTGGCGACGGGAAGTTCCTGTTCTCTTTGGGCGGGGATCACAGCATCAGTTCGGGGCTTATTCGGGCGATGATGACGAAACACAAGAAGCTCTCGGTCCTGCAAATCGACGCTCACCTGGATCTGCGCAGCGTTTGCGAAGGAAGCCCGTACTCCCATGCATCGGTGATGCGGCGGATAGTCGAGCTGGGAGCATCGGTGGTGCCGGTGGGCATCCGTTGCGTCTCGGGCGAGGAGCATCGCTATCTCAAGGGCAGCGGGATCGACCCGATCCGGGCCCGCGAGTGTCACTCGGATGACGCTTGGATGGCCCGCATCCCCAAGGCCCTCGGAGATACCGTCTACGTCACCATCGACATCGACGCCTTCGACCCCGCTTGCGCCCCGGGTACCGGGGCCCCTGAGCCCGGCGGGCTCGACTGGTACCAGGTCACCGGGCTCCTTGCACTCGTCGCCGCCGAGAAAAGGATCGTGGGAGCAGACATCGTCGAGGTGGCACCCGTCCCCGGCCAGGTAGTCACTGAGTTCTTGGCCGCGAGACTGGCATACAAGCTCATGTGCCACGTGACCGTGAATTCAGAGTAATACGAATCGTAGTAAAGAACTGCCGTTTGCGGCATATCGAACAGCGAGAAACCGCGCGGGCCAAAGCCCGCGGCTCGGAACACAGAAACGGGAAATGCTCCAGCCGGGCTACGGCGGCTCCTCGATCTGGGGGGCGCTGTCCGGGTCGTGGCGGTAGCCGTAGTCGGCATTGACCAGGATCTGATCCAGCCGGGCGAAGATTTCTTCCGGTGACTTGAAGCTCTCCGCGGGGATCGTGAAGGTCCCCTCTTTGTTGGAGAACGTGTGCGCCGATCGGTCCCGGTAGAGGACGTTGGCCTTCCCGGCGTTGTGGTTGGTATGCCGGAAGGGCCCGGGCCCCAGGCTGTTGGTGTCCAGGGCCAGGGCTTCAACGGGTACCTTCACCTCGCCCACGACGTTCGCACCGAGGCCGGAAAGTATTCCCCGCTTCCCGAAGAGCGGCAGTTGGTCCAGTTGGCGGTAGGTGTACGAACCATACGCATCGAGCTCGGAGCCGATCCTCGGCAGCTCCTCCTGAAGGTTATTACTGTCGTCAGCCGGACAGAAGTAGACCTCGGGATTGGAAGCGTAACTGGTGTAGAGCAGACCCAGCCCGACGGACTCGCTGGGATGGTCCTTGTTGTCCGCACCGATCCAAAGCTGACTGGTGGCCACGTCCGCACAGGCGAAGTCGTAGGGGCCGGCGCACGCGGGTCCTCGGGGAATATGCTCGCGGTGCTCATCAGCATAGACGATGATCGCCAACCCGAGCTGACTCAGGTTCGACTTGCAGACGCTGAGTTTGGCGCTTTGCCGCGCCCTGCTCAGGCCCGGCATCAGGATGCTGATGAGCAGGCCCATGATCGCGATCACGACCAGCAGCTCGATGAGAGTGAAGCCCCCGCTGGACGGGGCAAGACCCGGTCTTTTGGCCAGTGGTCCGAAGATCATCTTTGCACTACGGTTCGCAGTTCGCATCGCCGGCGCCGAATCGGGTACGGTCATTCAGTCGAGCGTGAAGCTCTTCTTGATAAGTCCCATCTCCTCGAGTTCGGAAATGTCATGCTCCGGGCTCTCGCGGTATCTCCCAATCGACAATGCCTTGTGGATTTCGATCCATGTCCTCCAAGTCGTGCGACGATCAGCCTCGTCGAAGAGTGATCGTCCTCTTTTGTTCACCGTTCTATTGAATGCAAGGAACGTCTCCACAGTCTTCCCGTAGCTTTCGGCGACCGGAGGAGGCGAGACCTCGGGTAGTTTCCGGGCACGCAGGACGTGGTTGAGGGCCGCCAAAGCTCCGGTGTCCAGCAGGGCACTCAACTGGGCTTTCGTGTCCGTCTCCCAGGTTCCGACCAGGCTGTACAGCTGCGAAAGCAGTCTGTCTGTGCCCTTCACGTCGTCGAGGACGCTCTTCATGGCAGGCTCATCATAGGCCGCCCAGTTCATCGCGACGCCGCTATTCCGCAACGGGTCCATGGAAGCGTAAGCAAGGCGGTAGACGGGGGTGGCGGCGTCCAATTTCTCGCGGCGCGACGGGTCGGCATCGGACATGAACGAACGGAGCCGCAAGTACGCGGTTTCCGCCTCCTCGAACTCCGCGGTGAACCTAGGTAGTACCCAACCTACAAAACACTGCTCTTGAGCCCAGGCGGGGGACTTTTCGGAGTGACACTGGTTGCAGGCGTTGGGCACACCGTATTGCTGCGTCGCCTCGGGGTTGGGAGCACGGAAAGTGTGGGTATGCATGGGAAATCCAAACTCTGCGGGGGCGGTCATCGGCATGTGACAGTCATTAGCACAGCATCTTCCCCTCCCCGAAAACGCCGCCGACCTTCATCTTCCTGAGGACCAGCGGATGTCGGCTGTGCTGCTCCACGCTCTTGATCCGCGGAGTGTCGGAATCCGGTGAGCTGGTGATGACCTGCACGAACTCGCTTTCCGCCGCCGTGTGGCACCTGACACACACGGAATGCGAACGGTGGGCCAGGAGAACCATCTCGGTTCGCGCCCAGAGTGCCCTGGAGCCCGTCGGGGCCGACGCCGAGCCTGAATTTGTGGCCTTCGTGGCAGTCAAAGCAGGCCAGGCCTACCTGGTAATGTCTGCTCTGGACAACCTCCTGGTATTGCTCGTGATGGCGGCGGGCCATCCCGTTGCCCCAGAATGCCTCCGTGTTGACTCCCTCGGTGGGCTGCAGGACGTCAAAATGATCGGACAGTAGGTCCCCCGGGACGAAGGTCGCGGTAAACGGATGCGTTCCGTTCTTGCTCACCCCACGACTGTGGCACTGCCCACAAACGGCGATAGCCCTCTCGTGCGGCAGCGACCTGGGATTGATGATCTCGTCCTTGTCCGTCGACCGGGCGTGGCTGGCTCCTGGTCCGTGGCACTCCTCGCAGCCGACGGACAGCTCGACAAACTCACTGGTGATAGGGTCGTAGCCCGTGGTGTGGCATCCCACGCAGCGTTGTTTCCAACTCACCTGCCCCTCTTCCGTTCGCTGTCCGGAGGACTGCAAATGCGGTTCCCACTCATCTTCCGTGAAATCCTCCCATCTTCCCATGTATATGTTGTACTGCCTTGGCAGGACCACGAAGTCCTGCCCCTGTCGAGTCAGGAAAACGAGGATCTTCAGATTCCCGATCACCAGGTCCACCTTCTCCTTCGGAAACGGCAGCCCCTCGGACACAAGCTGCTGGAGCAACTCGGAGTCGCTCCAGTCAGGAACGCGTACCATGGATGCGTGCGGCGTGATCTTCCAGTAGTTGTACTCTCCCTCATGGCATTGCCCACACCTCTGAGAACCGCAGTACAGCGAACTGTCCGCTGGATTCGGGTCTTGGCCTTGCCGCCCGGGAAGGGGCTGGGAAACCAAGACACAAAGGATCGACGTCAAGATTGCCGCTATCGTAACCATAGCTCTGCCCTCTACTCCTCGCGTTGCTTGAGCTGCTCGTGCTCGTGCGTACCCTCGTCCTTCCGCTTCGCGTAGTCGAAAGGCTCACCGGGGTCAACGCTGGGGCTTTCCTCGTTGTGGCAGGTCGTGCAGATGTTCTCGTCGACCTTCTTCAGTCCAACGGCGTACAGCTCTTCAACCGTGTAGTTGCGCTTCGACTTCAGAATCTCGTCGAAGACCTTTACGTATTCGCTGCCGGGTCCGTGGCAGCACTCACAGCCGACACCCTCGAGTTTCTTGGCCTTTCGGACTGCCTTCTTGTCCTCGGGATCCGGAATCGCGTAGCCGCCCTCCTTACCATAACCGACCGTATGGCATTTCAGGCACTTTTCGTCCTTGGTGTAGTCCTTGTCGACCTCGAGCTCGAACTTCTCCTTGGCCTCCTTGTTGTTGCCGGGCCGGAGAATTTCGAACGCCTTGCCCATTCTCGTCTCCGCCCAGCTCTTGTGCGCCTTGATGTGGCACTTCTTGCACTTCTTGGAGCCGACGTAAGAATAGGAAGGCTCATCATCGGCAAGAGCCAACACCGTGAGCGGGGCGGCCGCCCCAACAACGACGATCAACAGAACCAAAAACGCCAATCTAGTTCCCATGATAACCTCTCAACAAGAAACCAAGAGTATAGCCCTACAACAGACCCGAAACGGCGGGTGTCACCGTACTCGCCGCGATGATATATGCCCCCATCCACCAACGCAACCGGCTGGGCGTTTGCCCCCGGGAGAGGAACGTCGGCGACCGACCTCGCGGCGTACTGCACAAAAACAGGCCGAACCACTGGTTGGCGCGTCGCCACGCCGAACAATGTGAATCGCTAGCCGTAATTTCGCCCGCCACTCGACCCGCGAAAGAACCCCTGTTGCGCTCACACTAACAAAACAACAGAATCACCGAAACATGGCGAGGTGAGCGCAGGCTTGGAGCATTCTACGTTTTTGCGTAGTCCCGGCGGGCCGGGACCTCCCCGTGGCGGACGTAGAAAACCGCTTGTCGCTCCCTTATAGCCCCGCCACACGAAAACGAAGAACGCTGTTGAGCCTATCCCGGCAGGGCAAAGGTCCTTCTTGCCCCAGCCTTCTGCAACCAGGTCGAACGTCCTGGTAGGATAGGCTTTTAGCCGGAGTTGGGGCCACACCAGCTTCCGTAAGTTGACGCCTTCTGCTGGCTTGTGCAAGAATGACGCTATCCCGACGATATCGTCGGCACGGGAGTAGTCCGCCTGAAGCGCCTGCCGGCCGCGACGACGTGGACGGGGCCCTGCATGCTACCGCGGTCAGGCGGACGCAGTTGCAACCCTTGGGCTGGGCGGAGATCGCATGAGACAGATGATGTTCCTGACGGCCGGTGGTCTTCTGGCGGCGAGTCTGGTCGCAACCGCGCCTGCCCAGCGACCCACCGGTGGAGCAGCCGCAGCCCGTGCCCCGAGCTGCACCACGTCGGGTTGTCACGCGGGCGTTCTGCAATACGGGCGTCTTCATCAACCGGTGGGCGAGCATCGGTGCGATGCCTGTCACAATCCTCTCGAGGGGGCCACTCCTTTTCAACCCGGCACGCGGCACGAGTTCAAGAGAGCCGCCGACAACCCCGAGTTGTGCTACGCCTGCCACGATCGTCTGGCGGAGGACGCCCACGTCCACCCGCCGGTCAAGATGGGCGTGTGCATGCTCTGCCACGACCCACACGGCGCCGAGCGGGCCTCGCTCCTGCGAGTCGACACGGATCAGAAGCTGTGTGCCCAATGCCATCGTGTAAAGTTCGATCAGTCCAAACACATGCACCCGCCGGTCGGCGACGGTTTGTGCGGGGCGTGCCACGACCCGCACGGCTCGGACCACGAGAAGTTTCTCCGGTCTCCGGCGCCGGAGTTGTGTCTGGACTGTCACGACGACATTGAAGAGCTCTTGGACGATGCTTCTGTCACCCACGACGCCGTTACTACGGGCCGCTCCTGTCTGGGTTGCCACGATCCTCACGCCTCCGACGTCGAGCGTCTCCTGGTAGGGGAAGCGATGGGGCTCTGTCTGTCCTGCCACGACAAGGAACTGGACTCCGACGGCGGCAGGATCCGAAACATTGCCCAGCACCTCAAGGCTAATCCCAACCATCACGGCCCGACGCGCGACGGGAACTGCTCGGCGTGCCACAATCCGCACGGGGGCACGTTCTATCGCCTGCTCACGGAGGCGTACCCGGCAGAGCCGGAGGGCCCGTTCGATGAAGACCGATACGCCCTCTGCTTCGGCTGCCACGATCTGGAGATGGTCGAGGAGGAGCGCGACGACGAGGTGACCGGTTTCCGCAACGGCGCGCTGAACCTTCATTACGTGCACGTCAACCGCGAGGTCAAGGGGGCTGCCTGCCGGGTCTGCCACGACGCCCACGCCGGCAAGAACCCCATGCACATCGTTGATCCGGGCGCTCTTCGCGCGGAGGGGATCGAGATGACCTACACGCCCAGCCCCACCGGCGGATCGTGCCTATCGAGTTGCCATAAGGTGAAGGCGTACGATCGTGACAATCCGGTACCCAACGAGCCGGGCCAAGGCGAAGGAGGACCATGAGCCGGTCCCAGGACGAATCCAGGAGCGGACCTTCCCCCACGAGTGGCGATCGCTACCGCGTGCAGTTGGCGGATGCCGAGTACTTCCGTCAAAGCGTCAAGTGCCAGTACGCCTGCCCGGTGGGCACTGATGCCGGGGGGTACGTCCGGGCGATCGCCCAGGGAGATTTTGAGCTGGCCTATTTGATCGCCCGCGGGCCCAACCCGCTGGCGTCGATCTGCGGGCGGGTGTGCGGAGCCCCTTGCGAGGCGGCTTGCCGCCGGCGCGACATCGACCAGTCCGTGTCCATCCGGGCCCTCAAACGGTTCGCCACCGAGCAGTTCGGCAGCGAGTCGAAGCGGTACGACCCGACGACCTTGCTAAGCAAGGTGATCGCCGGGGCCGGGTTGCGCAGCCGGCGCGGCAGCGAGGATCTGACCGCCCTGCCCGTGGGACCGACTTCCCAGTCGGTCGCCGACAGGCTGGAGAGCCTGTCCCAAAACGAGCTGCAAACTCCCACGGGTGAAAAGGTGGCGATCATCGGATCCGGTCCAGCCGGCCTGGCTGCGGCCCACGACCTGGCGGTGATGGGTTTCCGGCCGACGATCTTCGAGATGGAGCCTATCCCCGCCGGCATGCTGGCGGTGGGGATTCCCGAGTATCGACTGCCCCGTTACGTCATCCGCGCGGAGATCGAAGTGATCCGCGCCCTCGGGGTGGAATTCCGTTGCAACACCCAGGTGGGCAAGGATATCACCCTCCCGAGAATTCGGGAGGAGTACAAGGCGACCGTTATCGCCGTGGGGGCGAAACGATCACGCTCGCTGCCGATTCCCGGGCACGATGGGATCGGGGTGTACGGCGGGGTCGACCTACTCCGCGACATATGCCTCGACCGTCCGCCCGTCCTCGGTCATCGGGTGGTGGTCATCGGCGGGGGGAACGTCGCTTTTGACGTATCCCGCACGGTTGTTCGGCAGGCGGGGTTCGACATCTCGCGTACCGCTCTGCGCGCCCCGACGGTCGGCGAAGTACATCTGTGCAGTCTGGAGAGCCTCGAGGAGATGCCCGCCGATGACCTCGAAATCATCGAAGGACACGAGGAGGGGGTAAAGGTGTGGAACAGCCTGGGCCCCAAGGAGGTCCATCTCGATGACCAGGGGCGCGTTAAGGCGATCAGTTTCAAGCGGGTTCTTTCGGTGTTCGACGAGAAGGGGCGCTTCGCCCCGACGTTTGACGAGAACGACGTCACCACGATTGAGGCGGACACCGTCCTGTGGGCCATCGGCCAGTCCACGGACATCTCCTTTGTCGATCCCGAGCGGGACGGCATTCGTCTGACGCAGCGCGGAATGATCGCGGTCGACTCGACCAGCCTGGCGACGTCGGCCCCGGACGTGTTCATCGCCGGCGACGCCGCCTACGGACCGGGCCTGATGATTGAGGCGGTGGCCAGCGGTAAGCGAGTTGCCCGGTCCGTTTGCGCTCACTTGCGCGGGACCGAGTTCGTCGCCCAGACCCGGAGTAGACACACCTGTCTTCCCCGCTTCGAGCGCGAGAAAGATTACGAGAAACTCATCCGCCTGAGCGTGCCCGCGACCCCGGTCGAGGAGCGCAGGTTGGCCCAGGAGGTCGAGGTGGAGCGGGGCTACGCCCAGCCGCACGCCAATCAGGAGGCTGCCAGGTGTCTGGACTGCGGGGTCAACACGATCTTCGACTCGGCCAAGTGCGTGCTGTGCGGCGGGTGTGTTGACGTTTGCCCGGAGATCTGTCTGCGAATCGTCAACCTGAGCCGGCTCGAGGCGGAAGGCGAGACCCGGGAGGTGCTGGACGCCCTTTGCGGCGACACCCCTCCCGAGGAGGCGTCAGCCATCATCAAGGACGAAGCCCGATGCATCCGCTGCGCCCAATGCGCCGACCGCTGTCCGGTGGGCGCCATCACCATGGAGAGGTTTTCGTTTGAAGGGAGCTATCAGCCATCAGTGGTCAGCCCGTAGCGTCCGCCCCCCGTGACGGACGTATACGCGAGTCGCGGGGCGGTAGCTAACACCCGACAGCTCGAGCGTGCGGGTCGCGCTTCGCGGGGCTTGGGTTTTCCGGTATAACAGTGGGAGGCAAGACTTGCTGTTCCGCGAAGCGGAGTTGCCCTGGCTGGATCAAATGGACGAGAGATTCGCATCATCGCAGTCCCGGATAGCTGATTTCTGCCGTCGCTGGCGCATCCGCGAGCTGGCCCTGTTTGGATCCGCCCTGCGTGACGACTTCGGCACCGATAGCGACGTGGACCTCCTGGTAACGTTCGCACCCGAGGCCGGGTGGAGTCTGCTCGACCACGTCCGCATGCAAATGGAATTGTCCGAACTCCTGGGCCGGTCCGTTGACCTGGTCAGCCGCCGGGCGATTGAGCACAGCGCCAACCCGATTCGTAAACGTGAGATTCTAGGGACAGCCAGGACATTATATGCCTCGGGATGATGCCGCACTACTGGATATAGCCCGGGCAGCCCGGCTGGCGGTCGAGTTCGTTGCTGGACTGGATCGTGCCGCGTTCGTCAAGGACACAAAGACGCAGTCCGCGGTGCTGCATCAGCTCCTGGTTATCGGCGAGGCAGTCAAGCGGCTGTCGCCTGAGTTTCGAGCAACTCATCCCCAAACGCCGTGGACGCTGATTGCCGGTATGCATGACAAGGTGATTCACGCATACGATGAAGTAGACCTCGAGGAGGTCTTCAAGACACTCGAACAGGATGTCCCGGATTTGCTGAAGCGAATCCAGCCGCTCTTGCCGGGGGATGCCGGGTGAGCAAGATAATTCCGTGGTTCTATTCCGACCTGTTATCGAGGATTGCCCCAGGCGCTTTGTCGCTGGCGCTACTCGGCTTGGCAATTCCGACAGCGGGAAAAGAGTTCTCGGAGTGGCTGAGCGGAACATGTGGGTCCGCGAATGTAGTCCTCGCTCCTCTTGTGTACGTCGGGATCGCATACGTCATTGGGCTCCTATACGAAACCTACCTGAATCCGGTTACTGACAGGACGGTGTTTCGTTGGGCGTTTAGGACTGCACTCAAGATGGTGCCTCTTAAGACGCCGTGCACACGCAGTACGCAGGACCCTACCCTGAAGGATCTTACGCATCGATCGGTCGCAGTATTCCACGTGGTGACCACGGAAAGGAAGTCTGCCGAATTCGATCACGTTACTCGCTTTCACGCTGAAGGTAAGATGTTCTTCTTCATGCTCCTTCCACTTATTGCGTTTACCCTGTTGATAGCGTCTGGCGCTGTGGCGCCAGACTGGCTCACGCCCCAATATGTAGGAGTCTTCTTCGTTGCGCTTCCGCTTTGTGGACTTTCTAGTTTCCTGCGTTTTCGACGGAGGAGCATACAGATAATTCGCTTCTTTGAGCATTATGAGTCGGTCGAGACGGAGAGTTACACGGACAAGCTACTCCAAGTGCAAACAGAAATAAGGCGATACGCGGCAGGGTCTGATGCACGGCGGAGATGAAGGGTGCGGGGCCTCTTCTCAACTGTAGTGCGATGCAACCGCATGACCCGAGCCGGCGCGTCTGATTCAAGGAGTATGGTGTGAGCGACAAACCGAGCGAAACATTATCCGGGCCGCGGTTTGAACAACCGGTAGAGCGGCGGGATTTTTTTGGATTGGCTGCCGTCTGGGCTTTTTTCGGAACGATCCTGGCGGCGACGCTCGGTTCGCTGAAGCTGCCCATGCCGGCGGTCTTTCCCGAAGCGGACAGTCGATTCCCCATCGGAAGGCCGGAGGACTATCCACCATCAGACAAGCCGGAGCACCTCAAACGCCGCCGGCTGTACGTGTTTTCCGACGACAAAGGAATCGCCGCCGTCTCCACGGTCTGCCCGCACCTCCGCTGCATCGTGGAACGCCACAAGGACGGGACCTTCACGTGTCCCTGTCACGGATCCGTATTTGACGCTACCGGAAAAAAGACCGCTGGCCCGTCACCGCGGGGGCTCATTTGGCGCGAGGTTTCGCAGGCACCGGACGGCCGGCTGATCGTCGACAGCGATCGGGAAGTCAACCCGAAAACACGGTTTGCGGTGTGAAGGAAGTTGTCAGCCGTCAGCTATCAGCCAAGAGCCAAAAGCCAAAAGCCAAGAGCCAAGAGCTAACAGCTAACCGCCTGAGGATTATTCATGGCCTATGGCGCAGGACGTCAGTTTCTTCGAAACCTGAAAGAGGTTCCCGGGAACCTCCGCGAGTCGGTGATGCGGCACGGCAGGCCCACTTCCGATCGGGCCCGGACGCAGACCGTCGTTCAGAACTTCTTCCTGCACATTCACCCCGCCCGCATCCACAACCACACCCTCAAGTGGACCACCACCATGGGGCTGGGGATCATGACCGCGGCCCTGTTCCTCATCCTCACCGTGACCGGCATCCTGCTGATGGTCTATTACAAGCCGTCGGTGGCCAGCGCCTACGACTCGATCAAGGACATCCACTTCGTGGTGCCGACCGGGCGGATGATGCGCAACGTGCACCGCTGGGCGGCCCACGGAATGGTAGTGTTGGTCATGCTGCATATGGCCAGGGCTTTTTATACCGCGGCCTACAAGCGGCCGCGCGAGTTCAACTGGGTCATCGGCATGATGCTGTTCGTGCTGACTTTGGGTCTGAGCTTCACCGGGTATCTCCTGCCGTGGGACCAGTTGGCCTTCTGGGCGGTGACCATCGGTTCGAGCATCGCCGGCTCGCCCAGCGAGCTGACCGATGCCCTGGGGATCACCCAGTACTTCGACCCCGGCGGGCTGATAAGGGAAGTGCTGCTGGGGGCGCATTACATCGGCGAGGAGGCCCTCATCCGTTTCTACACGCTGCACATCATGGTGCTGCCCATCGTGCTGAGCGTGGTTCTGGGAGTGCATTTCTGGCGCATTCGCAAGGATGGAGGCCTGGCCCGTCCCGCCTCGGCTGATCCTCCGATCGATGAGGCCGGCCTCAAACCCGCTGATGCCCCCAGCAAGACGTTCGGCCTGATGGCGGTGATCAGAGAGCGTACGCCGGCGACGGACCGGGCGATCGAGAACACCACCCCCGCCTGGCCCCGGCTCTTCCGCGTCGAGGCCGCCCTGACCATAGTCGTCCTGTTGGTGACCCTTGTCCTATCGTTCTGGCTCGACGCTCCACTGAGGGCACTTGCCGATCCGTTGGTTCCGGAGAATCCCGCCAAAGCCCCCTGGTATTTCCTGGGCTTGCAGGAACTGGTCTCCTACTCAGCCTTCATGGGAGGCATGGTGATCCCCGCGATCGTGGTGGTGGGCCTGTCCTTGATTCCCTATCTCGACCGGGAGGACGAGGATGTAGGGATCTGGTTTTCCGGCCGGCGGGGACGGCGCATCGCCACGATGAGCACCATCTACGGCGTTCTGCTCAGCGTGGGGATCCTCGCGTTCACGGTCAACTTCAAGTGGCTGGGGGAGTGGGCATGGGCGCGAAACCTGTTCGGGGGGGAGATTCCGCCGATCGTAATTACCTTCTTCAACCCCGGGACGGTGTTCGTCCTGGCGGCGGCAGCCTGGTCCATCGGGCTATTGCGGTACACCAACTCGACGCGCCTGGCAGCCATCGGGTTGTTTACCTGCTTCTTGGTCTGCTTCGTCATACTGACCTACTTCGCCACGGTCCACCGCGGCCCCAACTGGGATTTCTACTGGTCGCAGGCCGACTGGCCCGAGGTTCATCATTGACCGGAAACTGGAAATAGCCGATTGCGGCTTGAGACGGGTTGCCCACCTCCTATGGAGGCGGGGTAGCCGATTGGATGACAGACAGTTGGTTGTACAAGCAAACAGGCTCGCCGGCTTTAAACCCTGTCCGCCAAGTCCAAAGCACGTGGACCACCCATACTACGGCGCTCTTTTCCGGCTGAGGGCTGATGGCTGATAGCTGAGAACTAATATGTACGACAGGACAATGACAGGCGTGCTGCTTTTCGGCAGCCTGCTGACCTTCGCGCTTTTGGCATACTCGGCCTACGACGAGAACTTCGGGGGCGACTGGTACCACCACCAGAGCGATTACCGAAGCCGGTTGCTCGCCCGGGCAGCCACGCAGCGCGAGCGGCGAACCGCCCAGCGCTTTGAGGTAAGCCAGAAGCAGCTCTACCTGCCCGATCTGGGGCGCATCGACCGGTGTGTGACCTGTCACGTGGGCGTTGCGGACCCGGCCATGAGGAACGCGCCCCAACCGCTGACCACCCACCCCGGCGATATCATGGCCAACCATCCGAAGGAGGAATTCGGGTGTACGATCTGCCACCTTGGACAAGGGCTGGCCAACACGGCTGCAGATGCTCACGGACACGTGGAGCACTGGCCTGATCCCATGTTGCCCCGCGAGGATCTCGATCGCTCATGTCCGAAATGCCACACCGAGGGGCCGCTTCCAGGTGTGCCTCGATACAACGCTGCCATAGCGTTGTTCCAAGAGAAGGCCTGCATTTCCTGCCACATCCTTCGCGGGCAGGGTGGTGACGCGGGACCCGAGATCACCGCCGCTGCCTCAGTCGACCATGACGAAATGGATAAAGAAGAATGGCACTTCAAGCATTTTAAGGATCCCAAGTCGGTTGTGCCCGCTTCCGAGATGCCCAACTTCAACTTCTCCGATGAGGAGGCCACCGCCCTGACGTACCTGATGATGAGCTTGACCGGCGAGCCCATTCCAACCGCCTACCTGTCCAACCCCAAGCCCAAGCCCGTCGAGATGAAACCAATGGACCCCCTGGCTGCCAAAGGACACATCGGCAGCCAAATTTGCATCGGCTGCCACCAGGGATTGCATCCTGATGCCGTCGACGGCTGGCACAAGTCGCCGATGAGCACGACCTTCGAGCGCATCAAGGATGAGCCGATCATAGACAACTGCCTGCCCTGCCATACCACCGGCTTCAACCCCGAGACGGGACACTATTCCGAGGCGAGTGTCGGCTGCGAAGCCTGCCACGGACCCGGGGCCGATGCCGTCAATCTGGCGACGGCCGGCAGGGTTGCGGAGCACAGAGACGCCATCCGCCTCGATCCGGATTCCAGCCTGGTCTGTGCCCGCTGTCACAATCCCCACGTCCCCGTGGGAGTCCACGCCAATCTCTACCGGCAGCAGCCTCGCCGCTTCAGTGACGACCAAAGGTAAAGGGGACGTGCTCAATCCGGTTCGGCACGGGAACTGTACGCCGTCCCGTCCCGGAGGGACGGAGTGAGAATAGCCCAGCGATTCATCGCTGGGAATGTGTTGCGACGGTTGAGCCGAGTCCCGTAGGGACGGCTGAAACGCGATCCCGCCTTCACCCGTCCCCACGGGACTTGTCTGCGTCACCGGGCCGGTGTCCCAGCGATGAATCGCTGGGCTACTTTCAATTGCCCCTACGGGGCACCAGACAGCCCGGAAATGCCTGACGCAATTGCCGTGTCGAACAGTATTGGGGCGTCCTACTCTTCTGGAAAGTAGAAGGTCCCTTCAGCCAGACGGCTTCGCCGGCACGTTGTGGATCACCATTGCTCCGCGGTATACTGGCGCTGTTGTTGCAGCGCTGTACACCGGCCACGGACAGCCGGCGCCGGACCGGGTGTATTGGCTCGGTCGGCCCGGTTCGCCTTTCTCGAGGACGGCCATGGTCCGCAAGGTCATCATCGCAGTGCTTTCGCTGGCGGCTTTGTGTACGATGATACTATGGGTCGGGAGCTACACCCGAACCGCAGTGTACCTCGTTCGGGGCGGGCGAGTGCCCGGGTGGTTCATACTTCGGCACGACAAGCATCCATGCGGGTTCCTGCTAGAAGTGTCAAGAGGAACCGTCCTTTGGTCTAGAACGTATTCTGCGTCGCGCCCACAAGGAAAACGAGTGTGGGGCGGGGAGTCATTTCGCTACGAACGCGGGATCGGTTCGTATTGGATCATGCAGTTTCCGATCTGGGCAGCCTTTGCCTCCTTCGCCGCCTATCCAGTAGTCGCCTTCAGCCGGCTCTTTTTGCGGAGGCGTCATAGCCGCCGCTATCGGCTTGAGCACGGACTCTGTGTCAAATGCGGCTACGACCTGCGGGCCACGCCCGAGAGGTGTCCGGAGTGCGGACAGAACGCAGGTCAACTGGAGGCAACCAATGGCGTCTAACTCGATACTCGCCAAGGCGGAATTATTCCTGATGCCGTACTGGGTGACGATTCCCGTCGGGCTCGTCTTGATCGGGATGTTGCTGTGGTGGCTTGGCCGGAAGCGATGAAGCCATGATCCGTAAGACGATCATCGTGGTGCTGACGCTGGCGGCGGTGGGAGCATCCGTCCTTGGAACCCTGAGCTATGTTTATCCATCGGATTTCCAGATTGCTCGCTATGACACGAAAATGACAATGACACCGGGCGAACAATCAATCTGGTTACTGATGCGTTCTGGAAAGTTTTTGATCGGATACAAACGTATCCTCGATGCTCCCGTGCCTCTCAGACGCAAATGGGTACCGGAACACCGCCTGTTTGGGTACGCTTCAGCTATAATATTAACTGATTCTCTGCTTGACTCCGGTTCGTAAGTTTGGTAGTTGTTAGGCTTTAGCGGTCCAGAGCAAGGAGAAGACCAATGCTTGACAACAACCACAAG
>SDBU01004468.1_pt1 | contig 17151 bp, 5 predicted proteins | sample 2277071 | NCBI WGS metagenome assembly SDBU01 (sample SAMN10397929, study PRJNA504765) | marine sediment metagenome | isolation source: marine sediment core GS08_GC12, 126 cmbsf | place: Arctic Ocean: Gakkel Ridge, Loki's castle | collected 2008 | reverse complement strand
AGGAATATCAACCTTAACATTTTTGCTGACGCTTGCAGGATCAATATCAATATGGGCGATTTTTGCATGAGGAGCAAATTCATCAAGTTTTCCTGTTACACGGTCGTCAAATCTGGAGCCAACAGCTATCAATAGATCCGATTCTTGAATAGCGTGATTGGCATAAACCGTTCCGTGCATACCGGGCATACCCAAACTTAATATATCAGTCTCCGGAAAACAACCTAATCCCATCAGCGTTGCCGTAATAGGTATGCTTGTCTTTTTAACCAATTCCTTAAGTTCATCCGATGCCCCTGAAATAATAACTCCACCGCCTGCGTAAAGAACGGGTTTTTTGGAATTTGCTATGGCCTTTGCCAGTTTCTTAATCTGCCCCTTATGTCCGGTATAAGTCGGATTATAGCTCCTGATAGAAACCTCTTTCGGATAATGAAATTCTGCTTCCTTTATTTGAACGTCAACCGGTAAATCTATTAATACCGGACCCGGCCTTCCGCTTCTTGCGATGTGAAATGCCTCTTTTATGGTACGGGCTAAATCATTAGTATCCTTTACCAGAAAATTATGTTTTGTAATCGGCCTTGTAATGCCTGTAACGTCGGCTTCCTGAAATGCGTCATTCCCTATAAGATGAGTTTTTACCTGACCGGTAATCGCGACTATAGGCACTGAATCCATATAAGCCGTTGCTATGCCTGTAACTAAATTTGTAGCGCCGGGCCCAGAAGTAGCCATGCATAGGCCTACTTTTCCCGTTGCGCGGGCATAACCGTCCGCAGCGTGAGCCGCGCCCTGCTCGTGCCGGGTCAGGATGAAGCGGATTTTCTTCTCATCGTAAAGTTTGTCAAAAACAGGCAAAAGCGCTCCGCCCGGATAGCCGAATATAACTTTTACATTTTCGCGCTTTAACGATTCTAGTAATATTTGCGCCCCCGTCATCTTCATCGCAAACTCCAAATCCAGTTGAAAATTACATCTTTAACGCAGATTTCCGCAGATCTAACGCAGATTTACGCAGATGAATATCTGCGACTATCTGCGTGTAATCTGCGAGAATCTGCGTTAAATAACATTTTTCGTTATTTAAATACTGCTCCTTCACTCGCTGAACTCACCATCTTTGCATATCTGGCAAGATAACCTTCTTTAATCTTCGGTTCCGGCGGCTGCCATTCGGCAAACCTTTCGTTAATTTCTTTTTCACTTAAATCTACGTTGATTTTCTTGTTTTTTATATCTATGGTAATTTCATCTCCGTCTTTTAAAACTGCCAGAAGGCCTCCGCTTGCAGCCTCCGGTGAAATATGGCCGACGCACACACCTCTTGTGCCTCCGGAAAATCTTCCGTCGGTAATAAGCGCGCAATCTTCGCCGAGGCCCATGCCTGTAATAGCTGATGTCGGCCCAAGCATCTCGCGCATACCGGGGCCGCCTTTAGGCCCTTCATATCTTACCGTAATACAATCGCCTTTTTTAATTTTCCTTCCTAAAATTGCCGCGATTGCCTCTTCTTCGGAATCAAAAACCTTGATTCTGCCTTTAAACTTAAGGGACTTGGCGATCACTGCCGATTGTTTTACGAGGGCGCCATCCGGCGCAATGTTTCCTCTTAAAATAAAAATCCCGCCTTCTTTATGATATGGGTCTTTAGTGCTGCGTATAATGTTATCATTGTAGATCTCTGCCTCAGCAGCAATCTGGTTGATTAACTTTCCGCTGACAGTCGGCATATTGTGCAGTTTCTGTCTCAATCGTTTCATGCAGGCAGGTATTCCGCCGGCATATTCCAAATCCTCCATGAAATAATCTCCCCCGGGACGCAGATTTGTAATATGCGGTGTATCCTTACTCAACTTATCAAACGTATCAAGGTTAATATCAACGCCGGCCTCCTTAGCAATAGCTATTAGATGCAAAACAGTGTTGGTAGAACCGCCTAATGCCATATCCATCCGGATTGCGTTCTCAAATGCGCCAATTCTAAGAATTGTTCTCGGGAAGATGTTTCTTCTGACGAGATTAACTATTTTTTCACCGGATTCCTCGGCGATCCTCTCTTTTTTTGCTGAACCAGCGAGAGCGGTTCCGCAACCGGGAAGGCTCATACCCATTGTCTCAGTAAGACACGCCATCGTATTAGCTGTATATAATCCCTGACAGGAACCGGCGCCCGGACAAGCATTCAATTCAAGGCCGGCAAGTTCTTCTTTAGAGATTTTTCCGCCTTTAAATCTCCCAACCGCTTCAAATGTATCTCGAACTAAGGAACGCTTTATGAATCTATAATTTCCGGATAGCATCGGGCCTGCTGTAACGACAATTGACGGGATATTCAATCTTGCAATAGCCATAAGCATACCCGGAGTAATTTTATCGCAGTTAGTAAGGCACACTAAACCGTCTAATTGATGTGCCCTACATACTGTTTCAACGCTATCAGCAATCAATTCACGGGATGCAAGAGAATACTTCATGCCGATATGCCCCATTGCAATACCATCGCAAATACCGGGAATGCCAAAAATAAAAGGAACTCCTCCTCCTGCGGCAATACCCCTTTCAATGAATCTTTCAAGCCGCCTCATGCCAACGTGTCCGGGAATCAGGTCGGTAAAACTTGAGGCAATGCCGATAAATGGTTTATTCATATCAGAAGGCGATAAACCTGTTGCGTATAAAAGTGCCCTGTTAGGCACCCTTTCTATGCCTTTCTTAACTCTATCACTTTTCATAAATTACACTCCTCCCTATAAACAGCCTCATTATAGCCTATAAGCACATAAGTATATCAATATAATAGGAATTTGTCAAGCAGGGGCAGGGTTGGGCAAGGGAAAAAGCGCTTATTTCACCAGTTTTTTTACTTCCTTCTCAAAATATTTCTTTACCTCTTCCCATGTTGTTTCCTTTAGCATCTCCGGCATCTTATCAGGTTCGGCATCATTGAAAAATACTAAACTCTTTTGAATATGAACAAGATTAGAAGCTAATTTTCCATACTTCTTATTATATAAGTCCAATAATTCGGGTTATGCCATAACCCGACCTGCATATAAAGTATAAATCTATAAAATCTCTTTTTGCTCCCCGAGTCGCGATGGCATCTATTTTCATCGCAGCTATGTCTCTAATATCAGCTATACTTAACGACAGATATTTTGAAGGTATGGCGATTAAAGGATATTTATAAATAAAAAGGCTAAAATTTATTCCACTAAATTTACCTAAAACTGTGCCTTTATCTGCTTGTTCTTCCTTAAACGAGCCCAATTTTGATAATTTCCGGGAAAAAACTTTAGGCACAAATTTCTTCGTTGTAAAAAAATCAAAATCTGCAGAAATTCTATGGCCTAATTGGAGTGCAAGTGCCGTACCACCTGCCAAATAAGCATCTTTCAAGATGCCTGAATTGCCTAATAAGGCCAGATTTTCTTTCGCTCCCTTAACCAAGCTTTTTTCAAACATAACACCTTTTCTCGTGGTATTTCTAATATAAGCGCCCAAAAATTAGCGCTCTTTTCGGAATAACCGCGAAAATTACATAAGGCATTTTTTATCTCTTCCTTCTTAAAATTCCTCCACATCCACTTAACGGTTTTCTTGTCGCCGTATTCTAAAATTCGTTTCAAGATATAGACCCGGCTTTTTGCCAGGTCAATCTCCTCAAACCTTACCTCCCAAAAATACTTCTTTAAAAATTTGGGCAGTTTTTGCATTATTTTCCCTCGTCTAATATCCATAGTATAGCATATGAGGTATTACAGTCAAGGTTGGGCCTACTGCGATTTACGCCGACATCATACGCCAACATCATCACCTCTGCAAAAAAAATTTCTGATAAACCTAAGACGCCTTATGAGAGGGTCTTGGAATCGAAACATGTGTCAGCCTCGGCCAAGCGGGCTCTCAAAGAACAATTCGATACGTTAAACCCATTCCGGTTGCGGAAGGCGATTGAAGCGAAGATGAAACGAATATTCGATTACTTAAACCGATGAGTTATCCACAATATTATAGTTATTCACAAAGAGAAAAAGTCGGCCAAAAAGAGAAAGTTACTACTACTAAAAGTCAACGAAGCTTCGGTAACATTTACTTATGAGTCATTAGGTTAGAAATTAGGTAGTAAGAAGACCTGATAATTTTATAAGTTGACCGCTCCAAAGAATTGTCGCCTTTTTTAATGTTTTCATTTCTGCAGAATTCCCTTTTTGCTGCAATAAATGACGTTGCCATAGGGCTAATTTGGATTGCATCTCGGAAAGTATAACCTGAATGTTTAAAGGAGCTTCGGGCGCCGTCCATTCAATAAAAAATTTGCTTTCTTCTAAGATATCTTCGATAGCTTTTATATTCTTAGAATTTTCCAAAAAAGAAGATACGCGCGCTAAATCGCTTGCCAAATGTCCGAGTCTCCTGCTGAAAGATTCTTTGAGATAACGATCTTTAATAATTTCGAGATTTTTCATTGCTTAATCTTTTTCTAACTATCTTTTCTATCTTACGACATATCTTTTTATCTTGTATAATCATCGAACGATTATTTTGCCGAGGACGAATATTAATCAGGGCCTCAAATCTAACTTCTTTTGAATCGGGCAGCCAATCCGCTCCCCATATATCTTTCTGCTTGCTTTCGTCATCTAGCAAAAGAGCTTCACAATCAGCATGAAGCATCCCACCGCCGGCTACAATTTCTCTTTTTATATCAACGGCTAATTTAATATATGAATCGAGGGCCTCTAACATATTCCTTATTTCAGCGGTGGTTGCCTTGTTTCTTATTATATGTATACTCATATCAACCGGTAGTATAGCATACGAAGCTATCTAATCAAATGAAATTTTTCAAGGTTAAACAACACAAAGGCCGGGCATGGATTTTCAGGAAGATGCATATGGACACAGCTTCCTTTTGCCCGGCCTTTGAATCTATAATTAGGCCTTTGTAAGAATCTCGTCTACTTCGAGTAAATATCTCTCGTACATCTCGTCTGTAAACCTTACTATTGGATTAAGTATTCTCATCCAACCTGCACCAATCGAGTCCATACGTTTCTGCATTGCTTCTTTTAAAATATTTGCAAGGCTGAAAACAGGTTTTTTATCCGAATCGGTACCATTATAATTAAGCAAAAATAGAGGTATTTTTTGATTATAGCTGAAAACACATCTTCCCTTATTTCCTTTAATAACAGCGAGGATGTCTTTTTTATCTATACGTATATTTTTTCTGCGCAGATATATAATTAATTTATTAATAACTTCATTAATATCGCCTTCTGTGATATCGTCTTTCAATTCCTCAAGGGCTCTACACTCTTCTTCTGTTACCAGAATTACATGTTTTACACCTGATTTCTTTTGAATGAAATCTCTTAAATGGCCTGCCCTTTCATAGAGTGACTCATCTTTTACCGTTAGTATGATTTTTCCGCGTCGTTGTAATAGATTATATTTTTTTATCTTTTCTAAGGTAGGCTCAAAATCATAGAATATAAGGTTCTCTAATATATCATCGGCACCTAATATTAAATGCTGAGGTCTTTTGTGGGGGTTATAACTTTCACATAATTTACCAAGCGTTTCTAACGCGGCAACGCAGAAGCCGGCAATCTTCTCCTGTACAGATGCTTCTGAACCCGGCTTCTTATCAAATCTACCAGCAAAATCAGGGACGGTTCTATTTTCACCTTCATCGGCAGTGCCTTCGGTGGCTGGCACGGCAGTTCCTTCGCCCGGCGCGGCGGCTTCGGCCAATAATATCGTCTCTGCCAAGCTTCTTGCATATCCTGTAGCTTTCTCAGGTCCCATAGCACGCACATCACCAGGACTTGTTGCTATGGTAACGACTTTTGCGCAACTGGCTTTTTGCCTCAGGTCTTTGAGACGTTCTTGCATCAGCTCTTCTGATGAACGCCGATAAGGTCTATCGAGAACATCGATATCAATGTCGCAGAGTATTGTCATGCCTTCGGTTCTTTGGAGGAATTCTTCGTATTTCATTGTCTCAACTTCCACGTATCCTTTTGAAGCATATGCCAGTACTGCTAACGAACCTTTTAACTCTGGGAGGTAACAAACCATCCTACGAACTTTGCCATCATCGCTCATATAATAAAATTGATCCTTATCTATTATGCCGTTTTGTATAGCCGGGTGGATAAAACTCTCTATACCATATTTTTCTTCGGCGATGGCAAATTGCAGGGCTTCCTTGAATGTAGCATCTTCTCTCCTTGTGGGGTCATTCTCAAATTCCATTATCTTGGCATCAGAATGCAGAGGTGCATCAATATGCAGAAGCACGCACCCTTTGGGAATGACTCCTTCTTTGTACATCTTCCACCAGAAAGGAAAAGCATAGTTGTGCTTATCCATAACAAGCATTCTTCTCTCATCTGCCAGTGGTATTTCTACCAGTTTATCCAAAGAGTAGTCATCACTGGCAAGCTTCACATCATCGGGCGTGCCTCTATGCCACCTTAAAAGGTCTCGTGCCAAATTCCTAACTACGGACGATGTATCTTGTAACGCTGCATTAAGAACCTGTTGCGCTAACTCTGACTTATCCAACCCCACAGCTCTTAAAGTAGTAAGTTTGCCAGCAGTCCCGGTGTCAGCGGCGTCCGGCGCGGCGGCGGGAATATCTGATATCTTTATGAAGTCTTCACCAATTCGAACGGGAATATCTTCTGGCAAAGTAATGTTTCCCTCGGCAGCCATCTGAATAAAACTATGATAGTCACGTAAAGATTTAAAACCAATATAACTTAAGGTCTTATTTAGGCTAAACTCATTGCGTTGTAATCTTACTGTTATGCCACCATGAATTATTTTAGGTTTCATCTCGTCTATACTACTTCGTTTTACAGCAAAAACAACCGGAAGTTTGCTACGTAAAAAACTCTGCGCCCATCTCATCCCATCATCGTAGTCGACTCCGAGATCAATAAAGATTCCTGTGCTTTTACCTGTAACAACACCTCTAGCCAATCTCATCTCTTTTATAATATCCAGGGCATCTGCTGCATCTGTAGCGTGGTAGTAATTCTCTTCTTCGAGGGACGGTCCAGTTGGGGACATAGTATCTTCCTCACCCGGCACGGCGGCGGGTGGAGTCTTATCAGGAGGCTGATCAGCAGCGGGCGTACCTGGTCCCCATATTCTAGATCCCCTAGAGTCTGCATCCGTCATCTTGTGTTCTTGTAAATCGGATACTAATGAAGTGAGGCTTAAATTAATAAAATCGAGGGCTTCCGTTCGGGACAAACCTGAATGAATTGCGATATATGCTGAGTATTTATCTAAATCATACCAAAACTTTGATTCATCAGAGACCTCAACAAAATTAACCCGCCAGATACCTCTCTTTATCAGTTCATCTTCATGCGGTAATCGTCCACTCTTTATAAATTCCCACACTACTGAACTTGCGTGGCTGTCAGGCTCCAGATAAGGATAAACTATAAGTTCTTGAGGTATATTATTTATTCCTTCTTCTTTCTTACTTAATACAATGTCAAAGAGTGCTTTAATTAATTTAGAATCAGATTGATAAACAGGCTTTTTTACACCTTCATCAAGTACGCGTACTACTTCATCTAAAATATTCTGTAAAAGTTCATTATCAAAAATATAAAGCCTGTCGTGAAAATAACCCATTAAGAAAGCGAGGTCTGGACGGAAAATGACCTGTCTGTTCCACATATCTGTTTTTGCATCATCTTCATATAGCGGCAATTGTTTTAAGTGCTCTAATGCTATAGCAATATCTGAAAACCTAAAGGCCAAAGCGCGCTCATATTCTTCTCTATTTACTCTACTTATATCTTGCGCCTCATTAAAATCTCGCCAATAATATTCGCCGCCTAAAACATAAGCATTACCCCAATGTGCAAATCCTAGAAATACACCTTTATCATGGGCAATTCTGAGCTTCTGTCCTTGTTGATAAAATACATCTTCCAACTCTTCTCTTAGCGGAGGTAGTTCTGGTAGTTTTAGATATCTATTTACCACGCGCATTCCTTTCAATATTTGAACTCCTTTTGAAATACATCTGTCGATTACATCATCAATCATTCTAGATTTTCTATCAGGTACTAATGAAATGGCAAAGGCCATCTTTTTACCTTCCATCTCTAATTCCCCATATGTTCCCACACCAAGAGGAATATCTAGGGTAATGCCTCTGTTTAAACTTATCTCCATCACATCTACTTCATTCTGGGCTGTTTCTAATATCAAACCTCCTTCGGGATTTAATTGTTCATGTAACATTAATCTCCCTGCCTCATCAATGTCGGGAATCGTTATCTCATGCACCCCCTCTTCAGATCCAAAATTAGGAGCATGAAACTTCCTTGGCCTTGGCTGCAAAACTGCTTTAAAGACTACGCCTTTTAATTTAATCGAGTCATATCTTATACCTTTATATTCCACTGGCTTGCGTAATTTCAATATCACAGAACGCATTCCGCTGTAACTATTCGGCCTGAAATCTTCCCAGCAGGCCATCTTTATTGCCCGACCTAATTCTTCCTCAGAAACAAGGTCAGTAAATTTAGTACCTGCAAAATCAGCTGAAAATGGTCTTTGGTCTAAGAAAGCAATAATAGCCTGGTAAATTTCGGGCATCAGCCCTTCTTCTAATTGTGATATATTTATCACAATAGCACCCTGCTCTTCATCAATTGTTGGCACTCTATCTTTTTCTTCCATTCTCTTTGGTCTGTTTATCATAATCTTAGTAACGGCGCTGGCTTTTATCCCCTTATCCTCTAAAGCCTTCCTTAATGCTTCAAAAATGTCTGGGTCATCTAAATAATCCCTTATCATTTCCTCGGTCTCTTTTCTAAATTCTGCATTTTTAATCCTGAGATTGAAACTTATCTCCATGGGTCCTGCGGGCAGTCCTTCTGGCCTAGCTGACGCGGCGGCGGGTGGAGTCTTATCAGGAGGCTGATCAGCAGCAGGCGTACCTGGTCCCCATATTCTAGATCCCCTAGAGTCTGCATCCGTCTTTGGCGCTTCGTCACTCGGCACGGCGGAGGTTGACAAGAAATTAAAGGTATTATGTTCATTACCCAACTTAACTGTTGAATTTCTCTCAAATGTCTCAGCAAATCTTTTTCTGTCAACCAGCTTATGAGGTGTAAATAGATAAACTATCGGCGTATCATCTGGAAGATCAAGCTCTGTAAATTGCGATTTATCTACATGCTCATCTGCATAGTACCGTTGCTTGGCTTCTCTGCCAATAAATTCTATAGGTATCTTTCTCTCTATCCTCCTTGTAAGATCAATCCTCACAGCCATCTCTGGATCTTGCCGTACTGGCTCAAATCCATATCTCTCTAACCCTAGAGCAATTACTGCTGGATTATTCAAGTTATTAGTGGTCTCTTCCATCCCTTGGTAGTGTTTAAAAAATGTATCAAAAAATGCATATATATAACCTCTGCCTCTAAAGTCTCTTTTTACAAAAATACCTCCGTAGGCTCTCCCTTCACCATATAACGTATTGTATATCCAGCCAAGATAATTATCAGCTATATCAAAAAAGTGCAATGTATTTGGATAGCCTTCCGTTATTCGAATAATTAATCTTTCTCCTTTCGATGTAATAACGCAGCCGATATCTCTGGCTCTATGATATACTTCATCTCCCATAATCCCTTCATATGTACCGTCTTGGTAATATCTACGTTTTGATTTCCCCTCATCGCTTATTTCCATATATTCTCTGCCTTCACTGTCTGTTCCTGGCACAGCGGCGAGCATTCCTTTGCCATCCTCACCCGGCGCGGCGGTGGGTGTGTCAGAAGTTGTAGAAATATCTTCTGAAATATCAGGAACGCCACTGCGTGCCCAGAGGTCAAGGTCAGGCTCTATCTCCCTTATATAACCCTCCTCAGCTGGGACTATATTCTGGTTATAAACTAATTTGGCTTTTGCGGCTCTCTTTTCTATGCTGGTAGGACGTGCACCGAGGGATTTGAGGACGGATAACGGGGTTTCTCCTTTCTTAGGTTCAGGAGGACTTAAGTCTGCGGCTCTGAATACAGTCTCCTCTTCCGTAACTTTCTTTTCAACAAAACCAAGGTAAACCAATGTCCCCAAATCGCGCATTACCGTATCAAGTGATAGATGACCGTCTGTCATTCTACCTTTGGTCTTTAAGCGAACTTCTTCAGGTAACACCCACTGGCCTTTTTTAAACTTGGTCTTAAGAAGATCGTGAATCTCATACGGCGAGCCATCAGCTTCTCCTTCACTAATTTCCTGCTTGAGTAATTTCACCAATAAGCTCTCATATTCTTTAGGGATAGCGATTAATTCCCGGGCAAAACTTAAGGGATGGTCAACTACTCTATATGGAATTTTATTTTTTCTTAAAATCTGCTTTGCAATAATAATGTACCAAGCAAATGGATAGATTCTTATATTATGCGTTACTTCTCTTAAAATATCTGTCAATAATACCTCATCTTCTGGTAGCGCTCTTCGCGCCTGTGCTCCAGACTCTCTTAAAAGATCTAATGTCTGTCTAATAAAAAGCATTCTCTTTCTGACAATAATCCATAAAGGCTCTCCATTAAATTCAAGGAGATTGTCTCTAATTTCCGGAATAGCACGGTTATCCAGACCCAAATTCTTAACTGCTTTTGAAGCCACTACAACTTCTCCAAATAGTTTACTTAGTTCTCTTTCTAATATCATATAGAGAACAGTATTACGAGAAAAAACTCTTCTGCCTTGAGAATCCCACCTTTTCGGAAGACGGCGAAGGGTCATCTGGGGTACTCCGGTATATTGACTTGCTACGGCAATGGTATACTCTTGTCTATCTAATTTTTTGCTGCAATTCCTTATTAGAATGATTACTTTACCCGGAATAGATTCTGTTTGTGCGCCAGGTATAAGATTAGATTCTATCAAATTATCAACTATCTCATTATCTATACCTGTAGCTACTCTGAGCTCTGCTAAACTGTAGAGGACACCAGGTCTTACTTTTATAGCATCATCGGGAAGCGTAGATTGCTCTGCAAGAGGTAAAGCTCGTCTTACCTTTTCCATGCGAGTAAACTCATTTTTCCATCTTCTATTTTCATAATCAAAATAGCCAAACCAAAGTAACTTTGGTTTTTTAGTTTCCGCAGAAAAGATGTGTAGCTCTAATTTACCTTTCTTTATCCTAATAAATAGCCTTATTCTATCCACATTATAATTTCCTAAATCAATAGATATACGCTTCCGTCTTCTTTTGCCTCCCTCTCTTACTGTATAAGAATAAAAAGATATCTGTCTACTTTTTGGTAAATCTATAAAAATACCATCCCTGCTAATTACTTGCATGTGAAGCTCTTCTGTTACCGTTCTATCTATTTCAGAAAGGATTCGCTGCCTCTGTTGCTCGCCCTCTGCCTTAACAAGTCGTACAAATAATTGCCTAAATCTTCTAAATTCTGGATTCCTTGCCTCTTGACTTTGTTTTCTTTCTAAGGTCTCTCTTAATGCCTCTCTAATCTTTTGTGCGGACTTTTCTGAAAAATACCTAACTCCCCAATAATCTCTTACTACGTAAATTCTTACTCCTTTAATCTCATAGACTTCAACCCCAGGTTTTCTCTCAATAAGTTTTCCTTCTCTGAATATTTCATCTATCACTGTTCTACTAATTCCTAACTCACTAGCTATTTGGGGTATAGTATAAATCTTAAATCCAGGAAGTTCCTTGCTGCGCCGTTGAAGTCTAAGGAGTGGTTCTTGAATTTCGTAAATTCTCTTTATCGTTTCGCCTTTTACTAAATAACGACCTTTTAACTTTACTGTGGGAATTTCTCTACTGATACCCAACAGAAATCTACGACATAAGTTACGCAATCCATGTAAGCGCAACTCCGTAACTTGCGACACCACAGACAAAGGATACCATTGCTTGTCTATAACCAGCTCAGCAGTTATCTCTTCTGGTTTACCTTCTATGACTTCTTCTGGAATGTCCTTCTCCCTTTGCGGCGCAGCGGATTTTTTAGCAGACGCCTCTTCTATGGCTTTCTTTATAGCTGGGTTGGCTTGCTGGCGGCTTGTAATTGTATGTTCGTTAAGCCTTGCTTCTTCAGCAATGCTTCTTCGAGTTATAGACACCTCTTCTTCCTGCAGTCTCTTTATGGCTTGAAGTATCTCTAGATCTGAAGGTAATAGTAAAGTCTCTTCTATGGCTTTTTTTATAGCTGGGTTGGCTTGCTCGCGGCTTGTAATTATATGTTCGTTAAGCCCTGCTTCTTCGGCAATGCTTCCTTGAGTTATACGCTCATTTCTTTCCTGCAGTCTCTTTATGGCTTGAAGTATCTTTTGATCTGAAGATAATGGTAAAGCCTTTTCTATGGCTTTTTTAACTTTTAGAATAATTTCAGAAATGTAACTCTTTCCTATACCAAATTGTGCAGCCATATCATCTTGTTTTCTACGCATAAAAACAACCCGGGTATAGATCTCTGCATCTCTAGCACTAACCTTTTTGTGATCTAACAAAAAAGATAAAGCGTTTATTTCTTCAACACTCGCAGTGCTTTCTTTATATACTTCATCTTGTTCGACATCAGTAGAAGGTTTGGGCTTTACTTTAGGTTTTCTTTTCTTTGCTACTCTAGCTCTTTTTGGTACCTTTCCCTCCTCAACTATTGTAGCGGTACTTGTGTCTATCTTAATAAACCTTCTATCTTTGCATGTGACAGTAAATATGTTCCCTCTTACATCAACTCTCCCTTCAAGCCGAAATCTCATCACCCCACGAGCTTCCCATCTTTGCTCTATATATCCCTTGCCTTCTAATAACTTAATAACCTTATCATTAGGTTGAGAAGGAACAACTAGATTTTCTGAATCAAATACTCGCGGTTCTGGCTTTTTTGTTCTACGTGAGAGCACTACTTCTTCAGGCTTCGGCTCCCTGGGTTTTTCTTCTACGGAGGGGATCTCCCAGTCATCTTTCTGTAAAGCAGGAGTTTTTATAATATCGTCTCTTGTCGTCGCTAAGATCGCGAATGTTTCTTCATAGCTCCAATTTGGGTTTGTTTCCATACAACGTATTATTGACGTTTCAATACTATCTAACAGTTCTTCTGCTTCTTCTTTGTCTTTAACCTCCGGAATAAAATCCAACGCCTCTTTTGCAAGTTGCATAAATTCATCTTTGCTCGACCTCTCTACGAATACTCTCATTTGTAAAATCATCGATTCACAGCGTTGCTTGGGCGAAAGTTTTTTCTCATCGCTTCCTCCTACTGTACATATACCTAGCATCGCCCCAAGACCTAATCCTGCTGCCCCAACACCAAATAAAGCCAATAACCCCTGCCTTAAAGATCCAAGATCAAGGCCAAGATGAGGTGCAAGGAAAGCTATAAGAGGCGGCGCTATAATAATAGCGGCTATGGAGATAAGTAAGAGTTGGAGAGTAAAACCACCTCTGCGCTTATCTGTGGTATCGGAAGGATCAGCGGTGGGACTAGAAACAGAATTAATAATCTCCAACAATTCTTTGGCTTTTTGTTCTGGAGCACCTATAATAGAATGCTCATGTTTTTCAACGAATTCATGCAATTCAAATGTTAGTTCATCCGTATTTCCAAGCTGTGCTAATTCTAACCATCCCTTAACAGTTTCAGGGTCTAAATAAGCTCTTATACTTCGAGGCAATGCCTGCGTTAATCTCTTTATGAGCTTACCCAATTCAGATTCAGGCTCGGGTCTCAATTTGCCAAGAGGTGCGACCTTAAGTATAGTCCCTCTACGAATCCCAAATGATGATGGTGTTACTGATGGTTTCTCTTCTGAAACAAATAATTCATTTCTGCCAAGTTCTTCTTTTAAATAACGTAAAATTTTATTTCCGCCTTCATAAAAACTAGGTAATGTGCTTATATAAATTGCGGAGCCTTCAGGCTCTATGTAGGGAATAAAAGCTTTGAAGATAGCTTCATAATCAGATTCAGCTACGCTCTCACCCTCTTCTATCTCCTGTTTAAACCGCATTAAGGCTTCTCTATCAGCGCGAAGGGCCTTGGCTACCGGATCTTCACTAGTTAATGTCTCTGCCAATCTAAGATATAATTGTCTTTCTGACTCTCTCTGCTTTGCCAGCAAATCAATGGCGTCCATTGCCACAACATGGGTGAATCGTCCATATTTATCTGTAAACTCTTTTAATTTTGATCGTGCTTTATCCGATTTTATATCGGCATGAACAACTTCGACCTTAACATCTATCCCTTCTTCTTTCAATTGCTCCAAGCTATTATTAATAAACTTTACTATATTTCCCGAATGTTCTATTACTAATACAGGAGAACCAAGCAATGCTGGTATAAAAAATACTCCTCTATAACCCGGTCCTATCTCCAGTACTGGTTTACCTGGTATAAAATCAATGCGGTTAATATCCTCTCTTGACCTCCGATATATACATTCGCGCAAATCATCTATATTTGATAATAATCTCTTTAGCTCATAATCTCCTGAACTCTCAACGGCATTTTTTACAATATCTGAAGGATACTTAGGGTGTATGAAGATTTGACGAACTAAATCATCAATTATTCCCCCTCCCACACCCACCGACACCACCGCCCCAATACCAAATAAAGCCAACAGACCCTTCCCTAAAGACCCAGGATCAAGGCCTAGATGAGGTGCAAGGAAAGCTATAAGAGGTGGCGCTACAATAATAGCGGCTGAGACAATAAGTAAAGTAAGGAGGGTAGAGCCTCTCTTCCATTGTGGTCCAGTGGCGGGTGGTTCGGTGGTGGAGGAGGTATCTTTTATTTTAGTTGATAATTGATAAAATGAAGGGGATTCATCTTTATTTAAAAACAGACTATCTTCTCTTCTGTCGAATAGATATCTTAATGCTGGATAAGCATAAGCATCAACTGTATAATAGATAATCAATATTTCGAAAAAGGTATTTAAATCTAAACCAGATTGTCGAGCCATTGCTTTTATTTTATTATATGCAATATCAGCTGATGTGTGTTCCCGGAGCAATTCCCCAATGGGATCTGCTGCAACAAGAGCCAGAACAAAATCGATTTCATCAGGCCTAAATCCTAACTTCTTCATTTCGTCCATAATAATCTCTATTGTATACATGTGCTGCAAGCTCTTGTCTCTTTGTTCAACTGCTTTTGGTTTTCCAATATCATGAAATACAAGTGCAAATCGCATAAGAGCAATTAAATTTAAGCCTTCAACTTCTGGTAGTCTTTCTATGAAATGAAATCGTTCAAAAATCTTCATAGCCTCAAATGTGTGCTCTCCCAATGTATAGCCTTCTGACACGCCAACTCCCTTTTCATACATATCTGAATATCCTAATTTTTCTTTGACAAATTCTAATAACTTAACTGGGCTGTAGGTTTCAGTGGTTGGCATCCATTGAATAAGTTCATTAAGTTCGCGATGCATTGAAGCGGATAGTTCGGCTTCGGCGGCGTCCGGCGCGGCGGCCTGTGTCGAGCGAAAGTCTTTCCATGTTACTGCCAAAAGTATCTTAGGCATTGTGGCGAGATCTCTGACATAGTCGATCTGAACTTGCCCCCAAATCCCCATGTCTACTGCGCTATCCTGGGAATACAAATCCAATATCTTAATTGGCCCTGTTACTCTAATCTCTGGCTCATATACTTCTTCATCCAAGAAAAAGACCCACGATGTATGGTCTATAGAACCAACCGGTACTTCTGCTAATATAACTACACCTTCATCATAGTCTGCACTATCAAATCCTGCAACCCCGCTTGCATACAAGGGGACTTGAGAAAAATAAATATTTTCAACTTCTATATCTTGATCTTGACTTTGAAGATACAGTTCGACTTCTTCTGATATTTCTCCTGATAAAATACCTCTAAAGAGATTCATTCCGTAGGCCCCTGGAAATCTATGAATAAAATCCCACTGGCAGAGCCGGGCTATTCTTCTTTCCAATCTTTCAATTTCCTTAACAAATGCTTCGACATCTCCTCTGTCAGTACGACTCAACTCTTTCAATATTTCAATAGCCTCATGCATCCATTCGTAAGGCAAATTAAAAGAAGCAAATAAATCACTAATTGAATAATCGCCAAATGATAATTCACCTCTCTGGCGTTTAGAATCTTTCTCTGACATTAGAAGTTTTTTTGCATCTGCATAATCATCCCATTCCCATACACCTAGTTTTTCCATTATTTGTTCAATTTCTGATATAATATTTAAGAGGCCGGCCTTGTCTTCAAAAATTCTTTTTATTAATTCCTTTAAAATATCGGATATAAATTTATGGTGCATTGTCACTGAGGCTAAAACGTCTACATCCTGTCCTGCACGTTTAGAGAAAAGTGCGGTAAATTGCTTTTTGGTATCTGCCATACGGTGCGCTATCTCGTTTTCCGTCCATTCTCCAAATTCTTTATCAAGATCTCTTTTTAAATCTTCTAAAGCTTCTTTCTCTTCATCTGTTCTAGGATATACTAGAAACTTTATGTCACCCGGAGCCGTGGCAGGTTCTTCATCTTTACCTCCTAACATAAACATCCCCACCATCGCCCCAAGACCCATTCCTGCCCCAATACCAAATAAAGCCAATAGACCCTGCCCTAAAGACTCAATATCAAGGCTTAGATGAGGTGTAAGAAAAGCTATAAGAGGTGGCGCTACAATAATAGCGGCTGAGACAATAAGTACAGTAAGAAGGGTAGAACCTCTCTCACTTTGCGGCCCAGTAGGGGGTGACCCGTCAGTAGGTAATTCAGATTCTCCCTCACTGAATGGGGTTAAATATAAATATCTCGTGATTTGACTCATTCCTAAATTATATTCTGACAAAATAAATTCGATTTCATCAATAGTAAACGTTTCGGTTATCCTGCTAGCATTTAAAATCAACACTCTCATTGCCATATTTATGCGTTCAAGCAGTTCTTCCGGATCTCTCCTCAGCCTTTTTACGTCAATCATATTATTTACAATTGCCTTTTTAATCCTGGCTAAATTAAGTAAAAATATGGCAAGGTTTCTTCCGTGCTCATGGGTTTGGGGAGATATATTCCGATAATGATTTAAAAGTTGCAATTCCTCCAGGTTTGAGTCTAACAT
>SDBU01004467.1_pt1 | contig 17152 bp, 19 predicted proteins | sample 2277071 | NCBI WGS metagenome assembly SDBU01 (sample SAMN10397929, study PRJNA504765) | marine sediment metagenome | isolation source: marine sediment core GS08_GC12, 126 cmbsf | place: Arctic Ocean: Gakkel Ridge, Loki's castle | collected 2008 | reverse complement strand
AAGACGCTACCAGAGATTGCTCAGCACCTCTACCTTAGCCCGCACACTGTGCAGACCCACCGAGACCATATAATGAAGAAGCTGGATCTGCACAATAAGGCAGAGCTTATCAAATATGCTATCCGCAAGGGACTTGTCGATACTGAAACGTAAGCCATTCTCGTCCAAAAGCGGTATCCCGTGAACGCCCTATAGAAGAATAGGGCGTTTTTCTTTGTCCAATCACTCGTTAGGCTGATAGCCTCGAGATACGCCAAGAGCATACACTGGTTATGGAAGGTATGCCAAGATTAATCAAAGGAGGTGCATGATGCACCGAAAAGTCTTTCTCTCCGCGGTTGCTGCACTGGTGATTCTAGCCACTATTGCATGTAGCCAGGCTCCTCCAGTTCAAGAGAAGACAGCCAGTCCTCCCCTGGTTGAAGAAGCGACTCCTACCCAGGTTGAGAGCCTATACACCGCCGGAACATACCTGGTTAACGATAGCGACTTCGCCAGCAAACAGGCCGCCGATTGGTCATCTGCCCAGACGGTGCGGGTGGAACTGGGCGAGTACTACTTCGAGCCGGAAAACCTCACCTTCGAGGCTGGCAAACCGTACAAGGTCGAACTGGTTAACGTCGGAGACACCAAGCACGAATTCACTGCCGAGAACTTCTTTGCCTCCGTCGCCTGGCGAAAGGCGGAGAGCGCTGAGAGCGAGATTAAGGTTCCCTACTTCACGGAGATAGAAGTCTTCGCCGGGAAGCAAGTGGACCTCTACTTCGTACCGGTATCTCCGGGGACATACGAATTAGTATGTGAGATTAAGGGGCACTACGAAGCCGGAATGTTTGGTACGGTTACGGTAACCGGCCAGGCCCCAACGTCGCCAGCGCCCATCTATGCCAGCATCTCCAGCGGCCCATGGATAACGGACGGAACGGCCCTCGTAAAAGCTGCCGACTGGGGTAGCATGGAGACGTTAGAGATTGAGCTGGGCGAGTTCTTCTTCAAACCAGACGACATCCAGTTGCAGGTGGGTCAGCCCTACAAGATTATACTTGACAACCACCACGGAGACGTGAAGCATGAGGCCACAGCCGGAGGTTTCTTCAATACAGTGGCCTTCCGCAAAGTGCAGGATTCATCTGGTGAATTCAAGACACCAGCCCCGCTGGAAATCGAAGTGTTTGCCGGCAAGGAGACCGAGCTCTTCTTAATCCCGACCAAAGCAGGGACATATGAGCTGGTCTGTGAAATCGAGGGGCACTACGAAGCCGGGATGTTCGGTACGATTACGGTGACCGAAAGCTAGACGGCTTGCACCAACCCGGGGTAAGTGCCTGGCAACAAGACAATCTGAATACAATAAGCCACCCTTCGTGGCTAGCCCGCCAGTTACCGGTGTAGCGCTCCCAGGTCATGGGCGTGGCCACATCGCGCATCTCCACCTGGGCTGTCAGCCCCGGGAAGCGCTGGTCGAGCAGGGCAATCACCTGGTCGGCAATTTGCTCCTTCTCCGCCTTATAGCGCTCAGGGTCTTGCTTTAACTTCTTCCAGTACTCATAATCAGTATTCAACAATACTTTCAGCACTGTCTTGCCCTCAGGCGCTAGGCTGGGATCGAAGTTATAAACATGCACACCCAGTCGCTTCAACTCCTGCCCGGCAATAGTAACTGGCTCATCGAGTGGGTAGTTTATCCCTGACACTAAGTGGGGTACCTCGTTAAACGAGCGGCCTACGCCCAGGGCTATTTGGATTCTTAGAGACAAAAAGGGCTTTACTTAGCACAATGAAAAACTGGGCGCGTTGAAACTAAGCCATTGCTTGAAGTGCGTTTTTTGTAGTTGTTATCCAGCCGAATAAAGTCTTAATATTGAAGAGTGACGCCTCCTGCATGAAGTCTGGGCCGACAGCAGCGGTCGCGTCCGACACTGCGATCGAGAAGTAGCCTCGGTAGTATGCATCCCTTATTGCAGCCCCAACGCAACCATTAGTGGCTACTCCCAAAGTAAGTATGTACTTGATGTCATATCTCTTCAGCACAGTGTCCAGATTGGTGTCAAAGAACGCACTATACCTCGGCTTCTCAACGATTACATCATCTTTATTGGGCTCTAGTTCCTCTATGATCTGGGTACCCCATGTGCCAGGGAGAAGGAGCTTTTCTTCCATTTCTGGATGTTCTCTGTACATAACTAGGGTGCCTTCTTTATGCCAGTACACCGATTCCGGGCCAGTGCCAGCATCGCCAAGATGGTGCACCACTTTTATATAGATAACTTTGCACCCTTTGGCCCGTGCTACATGGCTTATTTGCTTGATCGGTTCAATTGTGGCTCTTAAAGGTGCGAGATCAAAACCCCCTTGAGGTCACAAAAGGCTCCCTCGATCAGAAATATATTTTCCATGTCTATTATCACCACTCCTGTCCTTCTCAGGTCTATCTCCCGTGGATAAGGTTCTGCATCTAATGTAACCAATTCGGCAACTTCTTGATTCATATTAATTCACCCTTTTAATTTTTCGAGAGGTTGAAGCGCATCTACACACTACTACTAGCGACTCTGTAGTGTTCCTAGTTTCTAACTAGTTCTACTTTTGAACCAATTTCCTGAAATCGATACCCAAATCTTCCATAATAACCTGTACCGCAGCTCTACCTCCTCCAGTTACTCCCACCCCAGGGTGAGTACTGGCTCCACACATATATAGACTCTCTATTGGTGTCCGGTAGTGGCCGTAGCCAGGAAGAGGACGATTAGCGAAGAACTGGTCTAAAAAGAGGGCTAAGTGACCAGTATCACCCTCCAGCATGGATGGGAAATACTTCGGCATGTCTAGAGGACTCATGATCCAGCGGCCTAGGATATTATTTGAACCAAGGTTGGGCGCATGCTCGCGGGCTGCTTCCAGGATGCCATCGGCTACCTCCTGCTTAATTTCATCCCATCGTGACGCGCCACCATTCTGGAGGTGGAATGGCTCATAATGATACAAATATAGGGTATGTTTGCCTTGGGGGGCACGTGTAGGGTCGAACACGCTGGCTGCGGCTAATAGTGGCATCTTGGTATTAGGAATTCCGTAGCTATATTCGTCAAAGGCACGCAGAAACTCCACCATTGATGAAGGGGCATACTCCACGAACAGTGCATCGTCAGCTTCTCTGGCCTTGTACTTCGGCGCTTCGTTAAGGGCAATAGCTTGGTTCATGGATGAAAAAGAAGAAGGTCTAATCCGTGCTACCCTCTCCTGGAAGCCATCAGGGAGTTCCTCACCTCTCATCATCCTAAGAAAAAGTTGCTTTACGTTTATATTAGAAACAACGGCTTTTGTTGCCAATATCTCCTCACCACCTTCGAGGACGACTCCGGAAGCTACGCCACCTTCCGTTCTAACAGATTTGACTGGGCACGAAACCCTAATGGTTCCTCCATGATCCTTTACACAAGCTTCTAATGCTTTACTAAGCGCTCCAGATCCGCCCTCGGGTATAGCCGTACCCCATGAGTGGAGGCCCACTACGATCCACATGACATTGCCAGTACCTTTTTCTTTGGGCCCGATCATGATCTCCGAAGCATATCTGGTTATCGCTATCTTCACATAATCGCTCTCAAACCAATCTTCCGCAACGTCCAAGGCGCTTGATAACATGACGCGCAGGAATTCCTGGCCTTCTACACTAGCGCTAAGAACTGACATCATCGTTCCCCATGGAGGTGGGGGAGAAAACATCCCTAGTTGGACCACTCTACGCATCTCTGTGGCAACTTTGTTGAATCGGCGATAGGCATCGGCATCTCGCTCAGAGAACTGGCTTATTGATTCACAGGTTTTGTCTATATCGTGGTAAAAGACAAGAGCTCTATCATCAGGAAAGATTACAGCGAACGGTTTTTCCGTATAAATATATTTGAGACCGTACTTAGATTTGAGTTCCAATTCATCCTGGTGGATCAAGGGGTTCGCAAGGATTATTCCATGCACTATGCCTGCTGGGTCATGCTTGAAACCGGGCAGGGTCAATTCTCTGGTAATAACGGCTCCACCGACCTTTTCTTGTTGTTCAACTACACAGACATTTAGCCCTGCTTTACTTAGATAGCCAGCGACAGTTAGGCCATTGTGCCCTCCACCTATAATAACTATATCGTATTTATCGGCCATTTTCTTACCTCCTTTACAAAGTATGATTCGTAATGATGCAATCTGTCACATAAGTGAGCCGATGACCGTCTTTAATTCGAATGGGAATAGGTTCCTCAGGAAGGTACGAAAGGGCTGATACCTAGATGTCTCATGGTTTCTATGTAGTCTCTTACCCCGGTATCCAAATCGTATTGAGGGTAAAAGCCCAGTTCTATGCGTGCCCTTTCAATGTTGAAGATACTATGGCGTGAGTTTGGTGTTCCTGTGTCATGTTTCCCGCCTCCCGCTCCTATTATGGCGCGTGGTTGCGGATTTGTGCGCGGGACTTTTTCCTATTAACAAATTGGACCGAGAGTACTAGTTTGGTAACAGTAGATTAAATGTTTCTGCCACTAACACTCCTGCGCACAAGCAGAAACCAATAATCAATCGCTTCAAATGTCAAGTTTCCCACCTCCTGCTTTAATTATAGCGCGTGGTTTTGGGTTTGGGAGGTGGGTGGGGGTAGCAATTACAAGAGGTTAATCAGACTATTATTATTCGGACGCGTTTGGCGAAATTTGCTACTCAGCCACTATTTGTTTTGTCTGATCAACAGCTTCTAGACTTCCAAACTTATGGGATATAAACCTAATCTTTCTATTAATCTCCCGAACTGATATTTCTATTCGCTCTATCAGTCTGTTATGCTCCTCATCCATTGAGAATCCTGGATCTATGATTATCATCCTAAGACGACTATTTCTGGTGAATGAATCCTTAATAATCTTATTAATAACTGGGTCTCTAAAAGATGATCCAATGGCAATGCACAAATGCGTGTGTAGTAAGGTTTGCGTCAAATATGAATAACCAGTTGCAAAGGGATCATTTGCTACTGCACCTGCTTTTACCTGTGTTGGATAGATAAAAACAGCCAGTGAACCAGCCAAGTTAGGCATAGGGTTGGGGAATTTTCTAATCGTTCTCTCCTCATCAGACTCTTATGTCATTGCTTTGAATTCCTGTAAGATAGAAAAAGCGATTATCGATACAACTGGCACTAATGACCTTCCACGAATAGTAAAAGCAGTTCTACCCATTGGATATAAAGAAGTCACCATTAGTGCCTTTTCCGGTTCAACAGTTCCGTGGCATTACCAGTACAGACCCAATATCCGGCGTTCAAGCGGAAGTGCTGTACCAACTGACCTGTTTTTAAGAGATGACTATGCAGGTATAAGCGGGGTTTTGTATTCTCATTCAGATATAGCAAACCGCCCATATCAAATGGGCGATGAGTTCATCTTCATTCATAATCCGAAATCAACGCAAAATGCGGTTCCTCATGAGTACTTCAAGTTAGGAGTAGAATATTTTATCAAACTGGGGAAAGGTCAATTTTCTGTATCCTGGAAAGATTGGCGCAAAAAACGCTGACAAGTTCTTAACAGCGTTTCTGTGCCTGTGCCAACAAAAAACACAGCCTTTTCGCTGTGCTCATCTTACTTTGGTAGCGGGGGCTGGATTCGAACCGGCCGAGAGACACGGGTCAGACGCTCTTGCGGGCCTCGCTAATGGCCATCTCAAGCGCAGTGGCGAACTCATCCGGCCTCTGGGAGCCAAACAGCACGCGACCTCCGTCGGCCAGCTTGAGCCACACGCCGCGGTTACCCGAGGCATTGTAAGCCTTGCCTTTCCGTCCGTAGCGGATACCCCAGCCACCATAGTCTCGTATAGGAGAGTAGGTGCGTACCTCGTATTCCATGATGTCTTTCAGAGCTAGGCTGCGAAAGCGCAGGTGAAACGGGAAGAAGCGGTAATACACCCCATCCTGACGCACTTCCGTGGCCAGGTTCATGAAGTAGAAGCCTATCGGGAAAATTAAGCCGAATACCACAGCGAGTAGAATCATCACACCATCCGGTGCCGGGTTGTTGCCAAACGGTATCCCCAGTCCCAACTGCTGTACGGCTCCCCAGATGGAAGTCAGAGAAATGCCCAACACCAGCACCCACAGCCAGAGCTGCCGGAAATGCTGAACTTCACGGAATAAAACGCCTGACCCGCTTATCATAATAAAAAGCCTTCCTCTTAGGGAAGGCTGCTAATTTCGCAGAGGGGACTCGAACCCCTATGAGTTCCCTCAACAGTTTGGTAAACTGCCGCGTCTGCCATTTCCGCCACTGCGGCATGTAATGCCAAGGTTTGGTAGCGGGGGCTGGATTCGAACCAGCGACCTTCGGGTTATGAGCCCGACGAGCTTCCACTGCTCCACCCCGCGTCATAGTTTTCCTCAGTATAACCCTAACGTAATAGAGTGTCAAGGCAGTCCACTTACCCGGTACCCCGGTGGCACATTGCCTCCCCATGAGCACCGGTTTTGATTTTTGCGGCGCAGAATGCTAGAATGCCAGATGAAATTAGACTCTAATCCCCACTATTATTAACCAGGGAGTGAGATGACTAAGGAAGCAGACCCTCGCTTAACGGGAACCGTCCGCGGGGCGGGCTGAGCTTCTAAGCTAGGTCCGGGCGACCTAGACCAGGCTTTACGCGGCTTGCCCGTAGTAACTGACCCGAACGTGATTCGAGGCATGGCTGCCCTGGATGATGCCGGCGTCTACAGGCTGACGGATGACCTGGCTATCATCCAGACCATTGATTTCTTCACGCCGATTGTAGATGACCCCTATACCTACGGCCAGATAGCTGTAGCCAATGCCCTGAGCGACGTCTATGCCATGGGAGGCAAGCCGCTAACCGCAATGAACATCGTCTGCTTTCCCACGGAATCGCTGGCTATTTCCGTGTTAAAGGAAATCCTCAGAGGCGGAGCGGACAAGCTGTGCGAGGCGGGAGTAGCCCTGGTTGGCGGCCACAGTATCGATGACACCGAGCTCAAATACGGGCTTTCCGTTACCGGTACCGTACACCCCCAAAGGCTGGTGACCAACTCAGGGGCGAGACCGGGGGATAAGATTATACTTACCAAGCCTCTGGGGACCGGCATCATAAATACCGCGGTGAAAGCAGGCATGGCCCCGGAAGAGACGGTGGCCAAGGTTATCCGCTGCATGGCAGCTCTAAACGATAAAGCCTCAGAGCTGATGCAGGGGGTGGGCGTCCACGCCTGCACCGATGTCACCGGCTTCGGACTTATTGGTCACAGTGCCCAGCTAGCCCAGAACAGCCGGATAGGGCTTAACATCAATATCGCGTCTATTCCCTTTTTCCCGGAAGCCGGCGAGTTTGCCAAGTGGGGACTGTGCCCGGGCGGTCTGGGCCGGAACCGGGAGTTTTACGCAACGGCGGTAAGCATCTCTGAGGAAGTGCCCACTCATATGCAAGACGTCCTCTTTGACCCGCAAACCTCCGGGGGACTCTTAATCTGCCTGGCCCCGGATAAAGCAGAACTGCTGCTTGGGCGGCTGCAAGAGAGCGGCATTGAGGACGCCGCCATCATCGGCGAAGTAGTGAGCAAACCCCAAGGAATGGTCACCGTAAAATAAAGGGTACGGAATCCATTCTAATAGATAAGCACCAGCCCCAGCCTGGTTCCGTGGGGTATCTCTGATGGTGAAACAGTTAACCCAATGGGATAGACATCCCAGCCCACCTTTGCCGCCATAAGAAAGGCATCCATGCCAACCCCTTCCATAGCTGACCTGGCTCTTAAGCCATGCCGGCAAGCCTCGCCCGGCACCAAAGCACTACACTCATTATTGGGGCAAAAGGTGCTCTTGCACGGTCCTCCGGCAAATCCCAGGGCAAGATAATAGCCGTCGTAGAAAGCCTCGGACTCAATCTTTGACACAATCTCATTATTCTTCATTCGTGAGGGAGGCGGTATTTTCCTAGCTGCAACCTGGGGACCAGCCATCTCCACCGAGGGCACCTCCATCCTGGTAAATATGGCATACTGATAGTTGTTCACTACCTCCCGAACCAGGTCTAACTCCATAGCATGGGGAGGACAGTTGGCATTGGTCCCATAGAATCTACATTTAGGGTAAGAACACTTTGCCCGCACCCTCTCGTCAATCAATATCATATCCGTGGTAATAATCTTGGCATCCGCAGCCCCAAGCTCAATAGCCCTTTGTCGGTACTTCTCAAGGTCTTCTTGCAGTTGCTTATCGGGAACCTTCTCCACAATTTTGCGCACCATTCTTACACCTCCTATTTAGTCCGCAATGCCTCATACTACTTGGCTAACCAGCCGCCATCAACCACCAGTGTAGTGCCGGTAACAAAGGACGAATCATCTGAGGCAAGATAAAGCGCCGCCTTAGCTACCTCTTCCGGTTTCCCCAGCCGACCCATAGGCGTCTCCCGCACCGTCCACCGGATAACACCCTCCTCCAGATTCTCGTTCATGGGAGTATCAATCCACCCCGCGCAGATGCAATTAACCCTGATATTACTGGCGGCATACTCCAGCGCCATAGTCCTGGTAAACTGAATAACACCCCCCTTGGAAGCACTGTACGCCGTGTTTCCCGGCAGACCAACAAACCCCACGATAGAGGCGCTGTTTATTATCACTCCTCCCCCGCTTTTTAGCATCTCACGAACGGCATATCTTGAGCACAGAAATACGCTCTTCAGGTTCACCGAGATAACCCGGTCCCAGTTCTCCTCACTGGCTTCCCCAACCGGGGCCACCTCACCCAGTATCCCGGCGTTGTTACACAGAATATCAAGCCTGCCGTATTTTTCGATTGTTTGCTTGACCATTCTCCCGGCATCACCTGCCCGGGATACATCTGCCGTAATAAATATCGCCTCACCACCACTCTCTCTAATCTGCCGGACTGTTTCCTCACCCGCCTCCGCGGCACAATCAGCCACAACCACTGCAGCTCCTTCACTGGCAAACAGGAGAGCAATTTCCCTACCAATTCCAGAGCCGCCACCGGTTACAGTGGCTACCTTACCCTTCAGTCTCTCCATCTACTGTTCTTTCTCCAGTGCCTCAAGAAGCAACTCGCTGAGGTCCACAGCCTTTATGGACTCCTCCGCTTCCTTAGCCTTAAGTCCATCCTCAAACATGGTCAGACAGTACGGACAGGCTGTAGCCACCACGTCCACCTTAGCCTCGATTATTTCCTCGACCCGCCTCTCGTTAACCCGCTTGTCAGGTTCCTCCTCCATCCACATATGACCACCTCCCCCACCGCAACAGAAGCTTCTTGACCCATGCCGGGCCAGTTCTACCACTCTCATCCCGCCAATGGTCCCCAGGATTTCCCTGGGCGGCTGATAAATGTCGTTGTAACGTCCCAGATAACAGGAATCGTGATAAGCGGTCCGCTTACCATTTGACGTGACAACTTTCAGTCTGCCATCACGAATCAAATTGACGATGAACTGGGTATGATGCATAACCTCAAAGTTACCCCCGAATTGCGGATATTCATGCTTCAGGGTGTTAAAGCAATGAGGACAGGTGGTCACTATCCTTTTAACATTATAACCCTTGAGAATCTCAATATTCTTCTGGCAAAGGGTTTGAAACAGGTATTCATCACCCATCCGCCGGGCCGGGTCACCACAGCAACTCTCTTCAATGCCAAGTATGCCGAAATTAACCCCGGCTGCCTGCAGAACCCTGGCCGTAGCTATAGCCACCTTCATATTGCGGTCTTCAAGAGCCGCGGTACAACCCACCCAGTACAGCACATCTATGTCACTGTCATCGGACAGCACCTTTATCTCCAGACCCTCCGCCCAATCGGTTCTGGTAGCGGTGGTCCCTCTCCACGGGTGTTCCCTGGCACCCAGGCTCTTGAGCGCGTCCTGAGCCGACTCCGGGAGCTGGCTCCTTTCCATAACCAGATTGCGCCGCATATCTATTATCTTATCGACATGCTCAACGGAGAGAGGGCAAACCTCATCGCAGGCGCGGCAGGTGGTGCATGCCCAGATTTCATCTTCAGTTACCACCTCGCCGGCCAGTTCTTTGCCGGGGTTAGCCGGAGAAGCTTCTGCCTTGCCTCTGGCCTTGAGCAGTTCGGGGCCTACTGCCAGTAGATGCTTCTTGAGGTCTTGGATCACCTTCTTGGGGTTAAGCGGCTTACCACTGGCAGTTGCCGGGCACTCGTCCTGACATTGACCACAGACAACACAAGAGTAAAGGTCTAGAACCTGCTTCCAGGTAAGGTCCGTTATCCTGGAGGCACCGAAACTCTCCGCAGTCTCCAGGTCAATAGGGCGCAGGGCACCTTTGGGAAGTGAAGAGCGGAAAAAGATGTTGAAAATAGACGCCACCATGTGAAGGTATCTCGAGTATGCGATAAAGACCAGCACAAACAAAACAGTGACCCAATGTGCCCAAAAGAAAGCAATGTTTGCCACTTCCACTGTGCTTACGGCACTACCAGTGAAGAAATTGCTCAATGCTGAGCTTATCGGTGGCAGAATAGTGCCTAAACCAGCCGGCGGGTGACCAAGCGCAATGCTAGTCGCCTCCTTAAAGAGGTGCGTCATGGGATGGATTAAGACGGTAACCAGGATAACCATAGCTTCAATAGTCTGCTCCCCCTCAAGCCGGGGCGGCTTCACCATGTATCTGCGGATGATGCCCCAGGCTGCACCGGCAATAACAAAGACAGCCGCTATGTCTATAACCCAGGCATAGTAGAAAAAGAAGCTGGTATGTTCCAGTGTCTCGGAGACGCCAAAGCCAGCCCCGATGATGATAAATATGAAATAGAAGACAACGAAGGTGAAGAAACCCCAGGCCATAAAAACGTGACCAACACTAGCTCTATCCTTGCGGGTCAGGTTTTTCAACTGGCACCACTGCCCCAATATGGCAATCGTGGTTGTCAGCGCTCTACGCGCCATTTGACCGAAGCTCCCCTCCTTCTGCCCCAGGAACATGTAACGTCCAAGCTGGTACGCCCGACGCGAGAATAGACCAACAGCCAAGACAAATATACCCCAAAAAATCACATATCCCGGGATGCCCCAATACGTTACACTAACCGGCGACATAATTAGCTCCTAAAAAAACGCACTAAAATAGCTTGACCACCATGCCAGCTAATAATCTTGGCGAACCAGCGCCTTCGTAGTGAAGCAAAACCAGCGTACATAGAAAGCAAAAATCCACCCTTATTTATCTTGAGTAAACTGGGGGTAAGGCAGCCAAGGAAAGTGGCACTGTTGAGTACAACAAGTCTTGCGGTGACAAGGTTAACACTCACTTCTATTTTCCCGCCATAATATACACTATTTACCCACTGATTGCAAGTGCCGGGAATCCGGTTAGCGCCAGTGCAGCGTGACCGCTATCACCTAGACGATAATATTCAATGCCGCAGGAAGCACCTGAAAGCGGGCGGGGAGCTCCCCTAGAAGCTCGCCATCAGCCTGGAGAGCCATCGGCTCGGCAGACACTATCTCTATATCCCGGGCTCTCTTCACCGTGACCTTGGGATGACTAAGGTGAGTGCCACGGTAGACCCGGGGCAGCGACCAGAGAAGGTCCGGTTTGCTCAGGTCATCTATTATCAGGACGTCAAAAAGACCGTCCGTAGGGTCAGCATTAGGCGTAGACAGCATACCCCCACCCCCGTACTTACCATTGCCCATCAGCACAAGACAAACCTTTCTGTCTTCAACCTGCCCATCCAGTTTAATGGTCACCTGCTTACCCCGGTAAAACAGTAACGTCGTCAGCAGTCCCAGGAGGTAAGAAGGTAGACTACCCAATGCTTTGAACCGCTGGGTGGTAGCTTTAACCACCTCGGCATCAAAACCCAGGCCGGCAAAGTTGACAAAAAGCCGCCTGGCTGTCTGCCCGCGGCTTACATATTCCACCACACCCAGGTCAACGGTGAGCTTTCTGGGCCGGGTAAAACACCGGCAAGCCTCTGTATGGCTGCGGGGTATACCGATGGTGCGAATATAATCACTGCCCGTCCCGGTGCCGATAATGCCCAGCATGACATCGGCTATGCTACCGGCATCATATAGACCATTAACAATCTCGTTTATGGTACCGTCGCCGCCTACTGATACCACCAGCCGGTAACCCTGCTTAGCCGCTGACTTAGCCAGTTCTATGGCATGACCCGGCGCCTCCGTCAAATCGTGCTCAAAGCGAAGCTCAACATCTTTGAGTCGCGCCATAATCTGCGGCCATTTCTTGGCCGTCCGGCCGGCACCAGCCACCGGATTGACGATAACCCTGGCTTGCGATAAGCGCTCAATTTTATCCAACGAATAGAATTCTCCGTCCTGCTGGAAAGCTCGGATTTGGCATATAGTCTATCACATTTCCCAAGAGTCTGCGTAACCGCACTTGTTGTCCTCCAGACCAGTATGTTAAAATCGGGCAACTAGGCGACAGGAGATTTACTAAATGTCTATCTCTAACAAAGTGCGTAAGAGTATGGAAGCGGGGTCATGGATAAGGCTAATGTTTGAGAAGGGAACCACCCTTAAACAGCGCTACGGGACGGACAATGTCTTTGACCTTTCTCTGGGCAACCCCATAATGGAACCCCCGGTTGAGTTTACCCGTGAGTTGAGGCGTCTGGCCGAGGAACCCTTACCCGGGATGCACCGCTATATGGAAAATGCCGGGTATGCCGAGACCAGAACAGCCGTGGCGGCACAGCTATCGCTGGAGACCGGCCTTAAGTTCACCGCGGACGACATTATCATGACCTGCGGCGCGGCGGGAGCCATGAACGTGGTGCTGAAAACGATACTCAATCCAGGAGATGAAGTTGTCATCTTCGCTCCGTTCTTTGCTGAATATGAGAACTATATTGAAAACCATAATGGTATGACCAGGATACTGCCCTCCGACGAGAATTTCGTTCCCCGGCTCGATGCCCTGGAAGCCGGTATCAGCGCCAGGACCAAAGCGGTAATCATCAACTCCCCAAACAACCCCACCGGCGCGGTCTATGGTGAGGATTTCATCCATCAACTGGGAGAACTGCTCCAGAAAAAGGGGGCTGATTACGGGATGCCTATCTACCTCATCAGTGATGAGGCATACCGGAAGATAATCTATGACGGGTTAAAGTATCCGTCACCTTTACTCCATTACCTGGAAACCATCATCGTCACTTCCCACTCCAAGGACCTGGCTCTGCCCGGTGAGCGCATTGGCTACATTGCCGTACACCCTGATTGTAGCCAGCGGGACGAGCTTTTGCCCGGCCTTATCCATTGCAACCGAATACTGGGATTTGTCAATGCCCCGGCTCTGATGCAACATATAGTACGCCACCTTCAGGGGGTAAGCGTTTCTATAGCCGAGTATCAGCAAAAGAGAGACTTCCTGTATAGCCATCTCACGCAGATGGGCTATTCGACGACCAGGCCACAAGGCGCCTTCTACATGTTCCCCAAATCCCCACTGGAAGACGATGTTGCTTTTGCTCGAGAGCTACAGGAGTGGAAGGTGCTGGTTGTACCCGGCCACGGCTTCGCTTCACCGGGATATTTCCGGATATCATACTGTGTTGATGACCGCACTCTGGAGGGTTCCCTGGCCGGTTTCCAAAAGGCGGCAAAGAAATTCAAGCTCAGTTAGCTTCATCAATAACGCTAGGTTCGGGGGGGACTGCAGTTTGCCAAGAGAGCTCTTGAATCTGCTGTGGCCGGCGGTGGTGGTGGCAAAGCAACATCATCTGAGCAAGGAGGTACAGTCAAGTGGCTGAATAAGACAGCCAGTATTGCCTTACCCCTCGGCTTGCCGGTAAATCTCCCCGGCCATAGCCTTGCCACTCGGGGTGAGAAATACCTTCTCAATAACGTTGTTCAGTTTATCCCTGTCCTCAATAGTATATTCGTCTCTTAAATTAACCAGCCAATCGGCATCGTAGAGTATGCCAAAATTCCGAGTGGTTATCTTTCCCGGGCTATGATGATGAGCGATGATTTCACAGATTTCCTTGATTTGCTCCGGCTCAAAACCTAACCCGGTTAAGATCTGGCGGGCAATTGGTGGCCCCTCTCGCTCCTGATATTTGCCCGTGGTGCTGCCGTACTTCTTTTCAGCCTGGTGAATCCCGATATCGTGAAGCACCGCTGCCCCAATCACTATCGGATAGTCTCCCCCCTCCCGTTTCAACAGCTCCTCGGCGTATTCGGTTACCCGGCGGGCGTGGTTGATTCTCCTGGCATCTGTCTTAAAATAGGCTTCCATCGCTCTCATCAGCGCTTCTTTAATGGCACTCATTTATCCCCCCAGTCAAAACAGGTAATGAAGCAATAAATCCAGCCGACCGTGTCTAATAAGGTACCGGCCTGAAAATCGCATGACCTCCCGGACTCTCTCCCGGTAGCCGGGAGCATAACAGTGGGTCTCGCATTTCTTACACATCGGCTTGGGGTCATACGGGCACAGGAGTAGCTTAGCTATCCCGTGACTGAGCAGTTTGCGGCAATCCTGACAGAGCACCAGAGACTTGTTGCCCAGAGCGGGGCGTAACCTCTCGTCTTTAATTGAGAAGGTATCTTTAGCCTCCGCCGGGTGCTTTTCCCGACAGAAGACCGAGATGAAACCACTCAATACCCTGATGTCTTTCGCCTTCTTGCCATCCAGCCTGTTGAATATTTCCGACATCCGGCTATTCCCATCCGTTAAAAATCAACCGTTGGGTAAAGCAACTGTGGTTAACCTTACCCAACGTTTGACGTCTATTTTAGGTTTTAAGATATTAGTTCTCCCCTGACCCCGACGGTTACCTCTCTAAACGGAATATCATGGCCGCTGGCGCGTATCGCCTCCTGCGCCATTTGCACCAACCCGAAGCAACAGGGTACCTCCATGTGCACCACGGTCAGACCCTTTACCCCGGACTGACGCAGAATCTGGGTAAGCTTTTCCTGGTGAGCCTGGAAGTTATCCAGCTTGGGGCAGGCCACCAGCAGCGCGTGCCCGCTGAGCAGGTCCTGATGAAACCCGGCATGGGCAAAGGGAACGCAGTCCGCAACCAGCAGAAGGTCAGCTCCCTGAAGGAAAGGTGCGCCCGGTGGTACCAGGGTAAGCTGCACCGGCCACTGACTGAGCGTTGACCTCGCTGACGGCGCGGTGGGCAATGGAGCGGCAATTCCAGTTTGAGCTTGTGTTTCAAACTGCCGGACGGCACTTCCCGGACAGCCGCAGGGAAGAGGCTCCTCTACCACTTCCTCTGCCGCCATATGCAGTTTGGTTGCCTCCTCATCGAACTCATCAGCCTCCCTCTCTTCGACGGTAATGGCATCTTGAGGGCATTCTCCGAGACAGGCGCCCAGGCCATCGCAGTATGTCTCGCTTACTAGCCGGGCCTTGCCGTCAATAATCTGCAGCGCCCCCTCCACGCAGGTGGGCACACAGAGCCCACAGCCGTCACACTTTTCTTCGTCGATTTTTACTATTTTCCTCAGCATCTTGGTCGTCATAACTTACCTCCTTTGACAGAATTGTCAATTATCCTTAGATTTCACCCTTTAACTGCCGCCACCTTTCTTCTCCCAGGCACTCGCGCGCCGCCGAACACCAGTCAATACATGATGGCGTCTGCTCCCGGTAGACAATCTCGCCGCACTGGTAGCATTTCACCTTGGGCTCATCGGAGAAGATCTCCACTCCGTAACCACATTTGGGACAGGGGTGTATTTCCGCCCGCAAATTTCTGGTATCCTGGCCCGGACATTTCATCATTCTTATCACCCCCTTTACCAACACGGTGAATTTTTGTCTTCTACTATGATGATAACGCCAAACGCTAACCTTTGACTATGATATGGGTCATATAAGCCGGGGGATACCAGCCACTTTTGCCTTTCGGCAAATTTATCCGTGTAGAAAGACGGTGGTTCTAGACCGGCGGGGGGCCTTCGCTCAATAGCCTGAGCTTGGTCTCATCGAGGATAATTATCCTGCCGCGAACCGAGCGGATAATCTTTCCTTCCCTCAACCGGCTCATCACCCGGATTGCGGTCTCGGTGGTAGTACCGGCCATGTCCGCTATTTCCTGCCGGGTGAAGGGCAAAGTAGCCCCAAGCTTGGAGGAAAGCATAAGTAGAGTCTGGGCGAGACGCTGCTCGACCCTCTCGCTGGCCAGGTCCTTAAGGCGACGCTGCGCGTCCCTGAGGCGTCCTCCCAGAACATTAATAATTCTCAGGGCTACCTGCGGGCGGCTGGCCAGGAAAGACAGAAAGTCCTCCCTCTTAATGCCCAGCACCCTCGTCTCGGCTATTGCCTGGGACGAAGCCGGATAGGGCTTATTTTCAAAAACGGCCACCTCACCAAACATCTCACCGGGCCCGAAAAAGGCGATGATGAATTCCTTGCCTGAGGAGGAATGTTTGACCACCTTCACCCGCCCCTCAGCCACCAGGTAGAACCATTCCGGGGCATCTCCCTCCCAGAAGACGAACTCCCCGGAAGCGAAATTACGCGTAACGACCAGAGCCGAAAGTTCAGTTAGTTCATCCCCGCTCAGGCTGGAGAAAATGAGAGACTGTCTCAAAACCTCAGCTTTGTCCGTATCTCTCAAACTTTTAAACCCCTTTCCCAGAAGGCTGACGTAGATACTACTCAGTATAGACAAATTATAGCACACAGGGTTATTATTTTGGGACGAGGTGTCTAATGAAAGAGATTGTCACTGACCTGAAGGCGGAACAGGAGTCCCTGGACAGGTTCCTGGAAACCCTCAGTGAGGCGCAGTGGGACCTCCCCTCCCCGGCGGAAGGGTGGACCCTGAAAGACTCGGTCTCTCATATCGCCCATATTGATGAGGTATCGGTCTCAGTCCTGCGGGGAGATAATACCCCTCTCGAACAAGCAGGCGGGGAAGAGTCTAAACTAAACAATATCGGCTTGAAAAAAGGGCGCACCATGAAACCGGCGGAAGTTCTCTCCTGGTGGCGGGGTATCCGGACAGTCATGCTGGAGGAACTCCTGAAGTGTGACCCCAAAAAGAGGCTACCGTGGTTTGCCCTGCCCATGGGAGCCCGTGCCTTTGCCACCGCCAGACATATGGAAACCTGGGCTCATGGACTCGACGGCTAC
>SDBU01004466.1_pt1 | contig 17155 bp, 6 predicted proteins | sample 2277071 | NCBI WGS metagenome assembly SDBU01 (sample SAMN10397929, study PRJNA504765) | marine sediment metagenome | isolation source: marine sediment core GS08_GC12, 126 cmbsf | place: Arctic Ocean: Gakkel Ridge, Loki's castle | collected 2008 | reverse complement strand
TCCCAGACGACCTATCCAGCCAGCCGGTCCTGCACATCGTACTGTCTTTCCTTGGTCATTGGATATTCCTTGTTGGATATTGGATATTCAGCTTCTCCTTCACCTGACCCCTATACTACTAACGTTCAACATGTCGAATGTGTTTTGCACTTTCGTGCGTCACCTGGTGTAACTTCTGTCCTTGACTTTCTCTGTGTGCTCTGTCCCTGTGTGGTGCATTCGCTGTTGACGCCAGCGCGGAGCAACCTGCCTGCCGGCAGGCAGGGCTCCGCCGCTAAACGCTGATGTCGATCCTTTTGTTCTGCCGTAGCTTTATCTGCGTTAATCTGCGTTCATCTGTGGCTGATTCTCTTTGGTTGCGGCCTGTGGCCGCGCTGCAGGAATAGAGCGTCTGTCCCCCTTTTGCGGGGCGGCGGGGTCTGCCATTACGGCTGCAGGTAGATGAGCGCCCGACACGACGGAGACGCTCGGCGCTATCCCAGCAACTGGTGATACTCGGTCAGGCAGCCGTCGACGTAGAAGAAGGCGATCTTGATGCCCTCGGGCAGCGTCATGGGGCCGACGACGCAGTCCTTCCCGGCGATCTCGGCGTCCAGGTCGTCCACGCGGAAGGCCACGTGCGTTTTGGACAGCACCGGCTCGGTCATGGGCGAATCGGGCTCGAAGTACAGGTACTCCACGCCGCCGGCCGTGGCGGTCGGGTCGGTGGCCCAGCACTTGATGCTCTCGAAGTAACCCATCTCGGAAGTCTTCTCGGCCACGGGGATGCCGATGTGGTGGAATTCTCGCATGAGGCGTTCCTTTCGTTGCTCGGGCCTGTCAGCGGTCTCTCGTCAAGTCCGGCCTTAGTGATCGGTTCAACGACTCACCAGCAACGTTCTACAGGATGGCGGGGTGAAATTCAACGTTAGCTGTCAACTCCCCCCCCCGTGTGCGAGTTCATTTCCTGGCAGGAAATAAACTCGCACACAGAGCAGGAGAAAGGAGAGAGGCCAAAGGAGGAAACGGGAGACGACGCCTCGGCGGCCGAGCGATTCTCCCCCTGACGGAAAGCTTCTGCTGCGATCTACTCTCTACTGTCTCCTTTCTTGGCGCGCAAGGGCAGCGATGCGTTGACTTAACGCGCCGCCAGAAGGAATTCGCACACCTCCCCCCCCCCGCTGCTTGCCCCGGCCTGCCGGCAGGGGCTTGTGCAGCTTGCTCAGGTTGATGCCCAGCGACTTCGCTCGGGGCAAGCCCTCCAGCTCAGCGCCCCGCAGGATGGCCTCGGCCATGCCGGGCGCAAGGGACGTCAGGCGTAGCATCCGCCTTCGCTGAGACTTCGGCGGACAGGTCCTCGTTGGCGGAGCCATGGGCACGGTTCCGCCATCGCCCGGGAACTTGCCTCGAGGGCGCAGGAACCAGCGGCCATCCCCCACGGCAGGCCCTGCGACGTGTATCCGGCGTCTTCTCCATCAGTCACGGAAGGGATGCGCGATCTTTTGTGCCATCGCAACCCGAACCTATGCCTAACTACGAATGTATTTCATTCTAAATATGTATGATTTTGGCGTTGACCCTTCCGCCATTCCGCGGTAGAATGTCAGTTCCAGGTCTATGGAGGGACCCGCCAGAAGGTCAGGGAGGCGTTCTCGCTCGAATGCTGGATCGCAATTATTTAGTCAACCCATTCACATATGTAAGGGCTCTACCGGATTCACCCAAGTCACCAGAAGCCGCACAGAATCTGGACATACAAGAAGGAGACGACTGTGACAAGCAAGTCAACAAACAATGCCCGCGCCAACGCTTCTCCCCCCGTTACAGAGTTTCTGGAAGAACGATTGCTCCTGTCCATCGCTATTCCATCAATTCCAGGCACGGAAATGTTAGCAGCCCTGGTCGGCGAGTTGACCGAGCTTGCCCTCGACGCCATCCCGGGCGACGTGCGGGCCGCACTACCGCCCCGGTTCGAGCGCGACTTGCGCGCGATGAACTCGGCGTTTATCTATCAGGGCTTCCCCGGCGAGACCAACGACGTTCGCGTGTTCGGCGAGTTGGCCAACTCCCTGCTGATGCTGACAGAGTCCAGCGACGTCACGATGATTCGCCTTCCGCCGGCCATCAGCCCCGACGTGATCAAGTCGATCAAACTGACCTTCACCGCCAAGGGAGAGGGCGGGGGTTCGTTTGTCGGCCACATTGCCGGTGGCCTCGGACTCAACTTCGAAGGATTGATCGACGCGACCTTCAAGAATTTGCTGCAGCTTCCCAAGGTCGATCTCATCGTGCTCAACAGCATGGCTCTGACGGATCTCGTGCCCGGGCTCAATGACCTCGTCGACACCTTCAATGGTTTCCTGGACTTCGACGTAGCCGACTTCTTCCAGGATGACGTGATGGTGATACCGTCGCTGACGATCCCGAAGTGGGTGCCGCTGATCGGCGGCGTCAAGATCTTCCCGGGCTTCAGCATTCCCATGCCGGAGTTCGTGGAGGAGGTGCTCACCATAGCGCCTACATCCCTGCGGCAAATCATCGACTTGCTGCCTGGGCCTGTCAACACAATGATATCGACTGTCGAAAGCGTGCTGGATTTCCTCCAGGGCACCTTCAGCACGACAGGTATTACGATCAGCACGCTGGACGGCAATGACCGGATCGACCTGAGCAAGCTGACGGGAATCCCTCAGACCGTAATAGCCGGCATGGGCGATGACACCATCGTCATGGGCGGCGGCCAGAACGTGGTATCGAGTTGGGGCGTGTCGCTCTACGACAACGTGGACGACAAGCTCCTCGAGCTGTACGGCGACGAAGGCAACGACACGTTTATCATCAATCGCAATTTCAACTCGCGCGATGTCGTCCTGGACGGCGGTGAGGGGAGCGACCGCCTGCTGATCGAGGGAACGCCGTTTGGCGATATCGTCCGACTGGTGGCCGGTTCTGACGGCAAGCTCAAGGAGATTCGCTTCGAAGCGGAGAACGCAAACGCGGGCACACTGGCCAACGAAGTTCAGGTTCTCGCGCTCCCCGGCGACACCGTCGGAGGAAGCTTCACGCTGACGGTCGACGGGCTCGGCGAAACCGGGCCGATCGCCTGGAATGCCGACGCAGCCGGCATCAAGTCGGCCCTCGTGGCGACCGGGATCGATAGCAACGATTTACAGGTGAACGGCTCGGCGGCAGGTCCGTGGACGCTCACGTTCACGAACGGCCTGGGCAACACTGACGTGCCGGCGCTCACGGCCGACGGGACCAATCTTGAACGCATGGATGGGCCGATTACGGTCTCACCCATCGACGAGGCCGACGGGAGCGCAGGAACCGACGAGGTACAACGGATCGTCCTGCCCGGAGAGACGACAGGCGGCACGTTCAAACTGCGTCTGGACAGTGCACATAGCTGGACGGCACCTATCCAGCACGATGCGAGCACCGATGACGTGAGAGACGCGATCCTGGCGACCGCACCGGAACTTACCACCGACGATATCGAGGTCTTCGGCGATCTCCCCATCGTGTACGTCGAGTTCACCGGCGTTTTGGGGACGTCCGATCAGCCCATGATGGAAGCCGATGGGCTTGGCCTGTCCGGCGGGCTGGACATGACGGTGGCGGAAACGACCACGGCCGTAGCGGGCACCAACGAACGCCAGCAGCTCACGCTCACGGCGGCGGTATCCGGCACCTTCACACTCACCTTTACCGGCAGCGGCGTGACCCGCACAACGGTTCCGCTGCCTTACGACGCCACAGTCTATGAGGTGCAGACGGCGCTGGAGAATCTGGGCAATATCGGCCTGGACAACGTAAGTGTGAGCGGGCCGTCCGGCGGGCCATGGGTTATCGAGTTCACCGGCGATCTGGCCAATGAGGACCAGCCACTGCTCGAGGTGGGACTCGCCGACCTGGTCTTGCCGACCGCCACGATAGCGACGGTGACCCCGGCGGCCCCGGCGACGAATCAGGTGCAGACGATATCTCTGCCTGCCGAGGCCATCGGCGGGGAGTTCGAACTGTGGTTCGGGGCGGGTTACAGCGCCACTTCCAGCGGCCCGTTGGCCTACAGTGCTTCCGCGGCGACCGTACAGGCCGCACTGGAAGCGATGGCTCCGATCGGCGCGGGCAACGTGCTGGTTACCAAACCGAGCGCCGGTAAGTGGGAGGTCGAGTTCACCGGGGATTTCGCCGGCACGAAGGCTCTGTTGCTGGCGGCCGACGGCTCGATGTTGCGAGGCGGCCTGGGCGACGGCATCACCGTCGCTGAACGCACGGCCGGCAGCGCCGTCAACGAGATCCAGCGCGTGCAGCTCCCGGGTACAACGGTCGGCGGATTCTTCACCTTGAGCTTTGACGGTCACACGACCGGGCCGATCGCCCATAACGCCGATAGCAGTGCGGTAAAGGCCGCCCTGGTAGCTGCCGGCGTGGACGCCAATGATCTTCTGATCAGTGGTAGCGCCGGCGGGCCATGGGATATCGAGTTCGTCGGATCTCGAGAGGGGCAGGATCAGCCTAACGCCACCGGCGATGGCAGCCTGCTGGTGTACACCGGCGGCAGCCTGGAGGTCACCGAGCAGACCAAGGGCAACGACGGCGCCGGCACGGTGGTGCTGTCCAAGACCATTTTCACCTCTCTGGTTAATGTCGAGTCTATCCACATCATAGGCGGCGGTGGCAATGATACGCTGATCGTCGACAACACGGCCGGGGCAATCGTGTTCGCCGACGGCATCCTGTTCGATGGCGGAGCGGGCCTCAACAAGGTGGTATTCGAGGGTAGCGCGGCCACGCCCGTCCTCTCGAGCGAACACACGAGCATCAAGAGCACACTGGTGTTTGGCAATGGCGAGCAACTCCTCCTCCGCTCCTCGAGCTGGGTTTACGACCTGGTGCCCGCGGCCACCGGCGCTGCTACCGCCATGACCGTTAAGGGCTCCACCGGTGATGACTTCATCGAACTTACCCCCGATGGCGATCTTGGGAAGGTGAACACCGGAAGCCTGCGCCTTTACTTCCAGAACAAGGATGAGATCATTCTCCGAGCCCTCGGCGGCGATGACGCGATCCACGTCGAAGCCGGAGGATTGCCGGCGGAGTTGGAGACGATCACGATCGATGGCGGCAGTTCTGTCGGCGGCGATTCGCTCCTGCTCTCCGGTGCCGACGGGGATGATGCGTTCGAGTATTCGCCGACCACTCCCACGGGCGGCACTCTGGATTGGACCCACGCCGGCATCACGCGAGCCTTGACGATCGCGGCGGTAGAGTCTCTGGAGGTCTTAGGCGGTGAGAATGCCACAGAGAATCCCGGTGATTCGCTGACTTTCAATGCGAATAACGCGCTCATCATACCGTCGGGCTTCCCGGGCGCCGGAGAGGCCACTGGGGTGGACCTGCGGGGGCGGCCCCTGCTGGCGCTGACGTTTGGCGGCATCGAGTCCAACGCCGTTGTCACAGGCGACGTGTTCGTTATCGACGGCAGCAGCGGCAACGACTTCGTCACCATCGCCAATGGCCTGGTGACGATTACCAACCTGTTTGGCGGACAGAATGTAACCGACGTGTCCGGCGCCAAAGCGTTGATACTGAACCTCCTCGGCGGCGGTGATGAGGTCACCATCGGCCCAGGCAATAGGTTCGTCAACGGCCTCCTGATCGACGGCGGCGACCCGACGTTCGCCAGTGACATCGTGAACGTGGTCACGGGCGGCGGCATCGCTGTGACACTGGACTTCCTCCACGGGCGGGTCGACGGTATCGTCGGTGGCGGCGTGCAACTGGACCGTGTCGAGGAGTTGACCCTCACGGGCGCCGACGGCGTAACAGATGTCTTCGGCGTCACGGGGTATGGCCTTCCGACCGAGCTGAGGCTCCTGCACATCAGTGGCGGCGACGCCGACAACGATGACGGCGACACGCTCGACGTCACGCTGACGGGCGGATCCGACGAGATCGCCGTCACGCCGACCGGGGTGGCTTCGGCCAGACTCCAGCACCGATCTGACACACCGGCCATCACGGTGAGCGACTTCGACAACGCTTCGGGCGGCCTGAGCCTCCGCGGGGCGGGCAACGTGGACGCCATTGTCGTTAACGGCACGTTCGGCGACGATAGCTTCGAGCTGACCCAGGGCGGCATCGGTACGGTCGTGGCATTGCACGCCAACGGCGAGGACTGGCTGGGCGTGAGCTTCGCCGACTTTGCGGTGCTGACCGTTCTCGGTGACAGTGGTAACGATCTACTTGTGGCCGACAACTCGAACGGGCTCATCGAGCTGCCCAGTGGAACACGCTTCGACGGCGGCTGGGGCAGCGACACACTGATGCTGGTCGGCGACCGGACGGTGGACGCTGTCTACGACGTCGGCCCCGGTGTCGGCGACGGCACCGTGACGCACACGCTGGCCGCGGCCATCCAGACGATATCCTTCACCGGCCTGGAGCCCGTGATCGACCTTGTGCCGGGTTCGCTCACCGTCAACGGCACGAATACAGGCAACGTGATCAGCTACGGCGCCGGGCCCAACAGCGGCACCGCGCTGGTGGCCGGGGTGGGCACGGCCATGGTCTCGGTAGACAATTACGAGACGCTGGAGTTCGGCAACAAGACCTCTCTCCGGATCAACGGTCTGGCGGGCGACGATACCATCAACCTGAACAACGAACCCAGCCCCACAGGGCTTGCCTCCATTCTTGTGGACGGCGGGGCCGATAACGACACGCTGATCGGCAGCGCCGCCAACGATGAACTGTTCGGCGGCACAGGAAATGACCTGCTCCAGGGCGAAGGGGGCGACGACCTCCTGCGCGGCGGCGAGGGCGATGACACGCTCGAAGGCGGCGTGGGTAATGACGTCCTGCGCGGCGGCGAAGGCGACGACAGGCTTGAAGGCGGCTCGGGCAACGACAGCCTCTACGGAGAGCAAGGGGCCGACCATTTGGACGGCGGCAGCGGGGACGACTCGGGCTTCTTCCTGGCCACCGACGAGCCGGATACCGTCACCATGGATCCCGGCCACGTCGTGATGAACGGCGTGGTCGACACTATAGAGAACCTGGAAACCGTTACCCTGGAGACCGGGGGCGGCGACGACGAGGTCGAACTGTTTGTCGATCAAGGCTGGCCCGCCAATGTGTTCATTTCGACCGGTGAAGGGGACGACGACATCCAGGCCAACCTGGCCAACCCGGCCCCGGCCACGTTCATAGAAATCGACGGCGGACCGGAAGACATTGCCGACACGGCCACACTGATCGGCGACACCGGAGACAATCAGTTCACCAGTGTTGGGATCTTCAATGTTTTCGGCCTCACCCAAGTGCTGCTGACCGACATCGAAAACCCCCATGTGTTGGAAGGCAGGCGGATCGATACCGACCGCTACACCGTCGAGATTAACCGGTTCGAGTTCACCGACACGGACGGAAACAAGTCCTATGTCGTGATGGGCGGCCCAGGTGCGGTGGACGTCTACCGCGATATCATCAACGGGCGGGCCGCTGACATTCACTCGTTGATCCTGATTGGCACCAAGGATGCCAACAGCAGCGTAAAGGTGGGTGTGCGACCCCTGAAGGGCTCCGACAACGAGACGTCCATCGGTTCGATCGTGGGGATGGGTACCGGCGCCCGCATGATAGACGCCAGAAAATCCGACCTGATCGGCGAAGGCATCGAGCTTTCGGGCATCGTCCGAAACATGAAGTTCGACGACATCCTCGACGGGGCGGATATCATGCTCGGTGGCGAGTCGGGCCAGAAGCTGTCGCTGACCGCCGGCCACGTCGGCACGGTCGACTTCCTGACCGGCGGCATCGTCTCGAGTCTCCGAACCAACGGTTGGGCCGGCGGGACCATTCAGGGCAGCGTGCTGGAGAACATCAACAGCCATGGCACTTTCGGCGCTGACCTGATCAACCAACGGCAGAACCGTCAAGGGCACGGCATCAAGAAGGTGACGGTCAGAGACGGCAACCTTGTGACGAACATCATCTCCGACCGCGTCGGTTCGGTCGCAGTGATCAACGGCGACGCCCTCGTCACCGCCTGGATAACCACCGACGCGATCACCCTCGGCAAGAACAGGGCCTTCGATTCGATCAAAGTCACCGGAGGTAACCTGCTGGGCGCTAACGTCGCACTCGAGGCAGGAACGGTGTTCGGGCAAGTTTCGGTCCGATCATCGGGCGGTGTCGGCGGCAATGTTCTGGGAGAGCTGAATATCTCGGCCAATCTGGAAAAGGTCTTCGTAGGTGGCAACGTGGCGACGACCGGCTGGCGGATCGGCGAGGAACTGGGCAACATGAAAGTCCTTGGCGCCGTCGCGGGCGTGGGCGGACCTGCCGCCATTCGCAGCGGTGGGAGCATGGAATCGGTCAGCGTCGGCCAGGTGGAGTCAGTGGACTTCCTGGCGGGTATCTCCCCTGCCGCGGGCCGCAAGGCGGAAACCGTCGGCGATTTTGCCGCACCGGCCGCTAGCATCGATTCCTTCCGCGTGACGGGTGTGAAGGGGCCCAAGGGCGCGGCGGCACCGCGGTTCATGATCGACTCTTACATCTCGGCGGCCGCACTGGGTAAACTCACTCTGACGAATGTGGACTTCACCAATTCGGCCTTGCATGTATTGTCTCAGGGAGGCGGAGAAATCGAACGTATCGTCCACAAGGACACGGTCAATCCGGGGTTGAGCTTCATCTTCCCGCCCAAGCCAGGTGTTGTGTTCTCCCAGCCAGGGTTCATTAACGTTATCTGAGTTGTCGCCAGTGGAGTGTTACAGCGATTCCGAGAAGGCTTGCAGGATAAGTCTGACGAAACGGCCTGCGCCGGCTGGACCTCCGTCCCGGCAACTCTGGGTGGAGCCATGCCCACGCTTGCGTGAGGGTGTCCGATAATTCGGGCGGCCCAACGCGATTGGCCTGGCCAGTGGACCTTACCGTTTGCCGGGTGCCACGCACAACGCCGTTGTGCGTGCCTGCGTCCAGCCCCCGCAGGGGGCGATAGAACTGTAGCCCGTCGCGTGAGCGGCGGGAATAACAGTGGCCTCATGGGGCAGACCAGCCCCCGCAGGGGGCGGCAGACCTGTAGCCCTTGACAGGGCTCACCTTTGCCGCGTGCCACGCACAACGCCGTTGTGCGTGGCACGCGAGTTCAGTTGGGGAATACCCGTCCACGATGCAACGGGTCTTCATTCATCGTTCAACGTCTCGCGCACCTTGGAGGCAATGTCCTGCTGGGAGAACGGCTTCTCCATGAAATGCACGCCCTCGGCCAGGACCCCGCGGTGGGCGATGACATTGGCCGTGTATCCGGACATGAATAGACGCTTGATGCCCGGGTACAACGTGAGGATCCGCTTGGCCAGGTCCCGGCCGTTCATCTCGGGCATGACCACGTCGGTGACAAGCAGGTGGATCTCACTGGGGTGTTCCTCGGCCAACCGGATGGCCTCCCCCGGCGTGCCGGCGGTCAGCACGCGGTAGCCCAGGCTTTCCAGCATTGCCTTGCCCAGCTTCAGAATCGCCCGTTCATCCTCGACGAACAACACGGTTTCGTGGCCGCGGCTGGCCGGCTCGTGCGGGCCTTGTGCCCGGAGCTGCTCGGCCTTGCCCATGTGCCGGGGCAGGTAGATCCTGAACGTGCTCCCGTGGCCGGGCTCGCTGTAGGCGTTGACGAACCCGTCGTTCTGTTTGACGACGCCGTGGACCGTGGCCAGTCCCAGCCCGGTGCCTTCGCCCGCGCCCTTGGTGGTGAAGAAGGGCTCGAAAACACGCGCCAGCGTCTCGGCGCCCATGCCGCATCCGTTGTCGCTCACGGCCAGTTGCACGTATTGGCCAGGGACGAGGCCCGGGTGATCGACACAATACGCCTCGCCGAAGCGGACGTTTTCCGTCTCGATCGTGATCTTGCCCACGCCGTCAATGGCATCGCGGGAGTTGACGCACAGGTTCGCCAGCGCCTGGTCAACCTGGCTGGGGTCCATCTTCACGGGCCACAACTCCGCGGCCGGCCTCCAGGTGAGGGCAATGTCCTCGCCGATGAGCCGCTGCAGCATCTTGAACATGCTCTCCACGGTCTCGTTCAGATCCAGGACCTTGGGCGAGACCGTCTGCTTGCGGGCGAAGGCCAGCAGTTGCCGCGTGAGGTCGGCCGAGCGCTGGGCGGCCCTCTGGATTTCCAGCAGGTTTTCGTGCAGCGGCCGCGAGGGATCCACCTGGCTCAGGGCAAGCTCCGCGTTGCCGAAGATCACCGACAGCATGTTGTTGAAGTCGTGGGCCACGCCGCCGGCCAGTCGCCCCACGGCCTCCATTTTTTGTGCCTGGTGCAATTGCTCCTCAAGTTTCATCTCTTCGGTGATGTCGCGCTTGACGGCGACGTAGTTGACCGTCCGGCCCGAGGCGTCGCGCACGGGTGAGATCGTCGCCTCCTCGGTGTAGAGGGTGTGGTCTTTTCTCTTGTTGACGATCCGGCCGTTCCACACGTCCCCGCGCGTGAGCGTATCCCACATGTCTTTGTAGAAGGCGTCGTCCTGCTGGCCGCTCTTGAGAATACGCGGATTCTGGCCAATGGCCTCCTCGCACGTGTACCCCGTGATCTGCTCAAACGCCGGGTTGACGTATTGAATCGCCCCTTCCGCGTCGGTGATCACGATGGTCTCGGCCGCCTGCTCGATGGCATGCGTCAGCCGCTCCCGCTCCTTCTGGGCCTGCTTGTGCTCGACGGCCTCGCTCAACGCGCGGGCGATGCCGTCGATGAGATCTCGCTCCTCCTTGAGGAACGGACCTTCGTCCAGTTCGGGGCGCTGCTCGAGGTAGAACACTTCGACCGTTCCGCGCGGTTCCCCCGCAATGGCGATGTCCGCATGCTGCCGCCATTGGGTCTTCTCGAATGGCTGCGAGACGTACTCCTGATCGTCGAAACGGATTCTGCATCGCGTAACCTCCGGGTACTGCCAACTCGGTGGGATAAACGCCACGACATCCTCGAAGACCTGCTCCAGCGTCTCTCGCTTGCGGATCGATTCGGCTACGCTATACATGCAGCGCAATTCCTTCACCCGCTCCCCCGTGTCGTGAAGGAGTCGCTCGCGCTCCGCCTCGGCCCGCTTCTGCTCGGCCTGGAGGCGTGCCTTCTCCAGCGCGGCCTGAATCGTGAGCGGCAGGCGCCGGATGTGGCTGAGCGTCTTGATCACATAATCGGCCGCGCCTCGTTTCATGGTCTCCACGGCGATCGTTTCCGAGCCCGTGCCGGTCACGATGATCACCGGCACATGGGGGGATTTCTCCCGGATCAGGTCGATCACGTCGAAACCATCCAAACCGAGAATGTTGAAGTCGCTCAGGACCACGTCGTATTCGCCATCGGCCAGACGCGCTTTGATCTCCTCGCGCGTGGCGGCCTGGACCACCTCGAATCTCCCCGGTTCCCTTTCCAGTGCGTCGCAGACCAATTCACGGTCTGCGGCCGAATCGTCGATGTGCAGAACTCGGACCAATTCGCTCATGATGTTCTCCTGGCTCGATCATGTCCGGCTCACGCCGCCGAGCGCCCTCAGGCTAGGGGCGGTTCAACGTTCAGCGTCAGCCAGTATTCTCCCACCTTTCTGGCGACGTCTATGAACCCCTCGAAGGTGACCGGCTTGACCAGGTAGCTGTTCGCTCCATTGTCATAGCTCAACGCCCGGTCGCCCTCCTCCCTGGACGACGTGAGGATGATCACCGGCAGACGCTTGACGGTCTCCGCCCCTTTGACCCGGCGCAACACTTCGTGTCCGTCGACGCCGGGCATCTTCAGATCCAGCAGCACAAGGTCGGGAAGAGGATGCGCCGCGCGGTCGGCATATTCCCCCTCGCCTAACAGGTAGTCCAGGGCCTCCTGGCCGTTCCGACAGACGTGGATCTCGTTGTCCAGATGGGCCTCGCGAAAGGCGTCCAGTGTCAGGTCGATGTCCGCTTCGTTGTCCTCAACCAGTAGGATCAGAGCTGGTTTTCTCATGGTCTCGCTCTTCCTTGTTCACTGGCAAATCCACGTGAAACGTGCTTCCCTCACCTGCCGCCGACTCCAGGTGGAGGCGGCCATCGAGCATCGCGGTGGCTTTCTTGACAATAGCCAGCCCGATACCGGTGCCGGGTTTGTCGGCGTCACTGTGCAGCCGCTGGAAGATGTTGAACACCTTCTCCTGGAATTCAGCCGGAATGCCGATGCCGTTGTCGCTCACCGACACGATGACCCGGTCGCCTTCGGTTCGCCAGCGGATTTCGACCCGGGGAGCGACATCGGGCCGGTGATAGGAAAGCCCGTTGTCGATCAGGTTGGTGAAGACCTGGTTCAGCAACGTCGCGTCGCCCCGGACCCCGGGAGGATCGTCGGGCAGGTCCAGACAGCCGCCGATTTCCGTCACGCGATCCCGGAACGTGGTGTCCAGCTCGGCGAACACGTCTGCCAGTGACACCGGCCGCGCTTTGACGGCCCGGCGCCCAAGACGGCAGTATCTCAAGAGGTCCTCGATGAGGCGGTTCATGTTATTGCCGGCGGTCACGATGTGGTCGAAGTAACGCAGGCCTTCTTCGTTGAGGCCGTCCCGGTGCCGGCGAGAGATGATCTCTGAGAACCCGGCGATGGCCCGCAGCGGCGCTTTGAGGTCGTGAGATACCGAATAGGCGAAGTCCTCGAGATCGTTGTTAGCGACCTGCAATTCAGCGGTGCGCTCTTCGATCTTTTCTGCCAGTTGCCGCTGGTGCGCTTGCAGTTGCTCTTCCGCCCGCTTGCGCTCGGTGATCTCATCGGCCAGGGAGCGGCTGAGCATCTCGGCGTGCTGGGCCCGCCGCAGCGAGGTCTGGGCCAGGTAGACCGCTGCCGCCATCGCCAGCCCCAGCAGCGTGCCGCCGACCAGGAGCAAGTCGGGGAAGCGAGACTGGCTCAGCAAGAAGAAGCCATCTTCCTCCACGAGTGCGAACTGGGCCCTGAGTGCCTGCCAGAAACACACGGTGGCCGTGAGCACGCCGACGCAGGCTGGAACCGGCAGCCATTGGGGAAGCATCGCGTCGCGCGAAAGGTCCCGGCGCCAGATCAGGCAGACGCTCCCCGTGCTCAGGGCAATGAAACCGATAGCCGTATGGATCGCCATACGCGTGAGCCGCCCCCATCCATAGGTCGCCTCGACATTCGTCAGATACCCCGACAGCGCGACGATGCCCAGGCCGAAGGCGAAGGAACCCAGGACAATCGATACTAGTGAGCGATACCGTTTACCCCCGGCCCCCGCGGCAAACACTAAGGCCACACCGATAAGCGCGAAGCAGATCGCGGTGTTGGGAGCCATGCGACCAGCGTGCGACGTCTCGACCGTGATGTAGTGTTCCTGCAGAAGTTCATCGAGGCCCAGGTCTACTGAGAAGATGTACTCTCCGAGCGTCACCATTCCGACGACCGCTGCCATCGCCCCCGCCATCGCCGCCAGTCGGGGGTTGCCTCGTATCCCCAGGATCAGGGCCGCGCCGCACAGAATGAATCCGACCGCCGTGTTGTACTGCATGGGGACGAACGTGGGGAGCACCTGAATCATTGTAGCGTTGTGCGTGTGCCAGCCGACCAGGACGGCCAGACCCAACACGCCTGAGAAAAGGCCGGCGCCGAAAACCACGCCGGTCAGCAATCCGGCGAGTCGGTCCCCTTTAGCCGCGGACACGTCTTTGGAGAGGACCATCTTCAGTTTCTCCTCTCGCGCAGGAGTTCCCGCTCGGCGAAGTGCGAATGCAGGCAGACGCCGCGCCAATGCGTCCCTCCGGAGTTGCGAACGACCCCGCGTCAAGCCTGCCGCCAAAGTGTATCTCCCCGGCATGGCGAGGTCCACAACGAAGCAGTTCTTCAGACGCCGCCGGTGCCCCTGCCGCCGGGAGTTGTTTCTTGAGCAGCGGCGCCGACGGGGTCTCTGCCGATCGTCTGCCACGTAAGAGGCCTGATCGGCGGCTTCGGCCGGCGTGTCCACAGACTTCCGGCCACGAGCATCCGCCACGCCGACACAAGCCGTCACGACCCGTGGGCTTTCGTCAGCCGTCAGCGTCTCAGCGGGCGTCAATCTGGGCGTCAGTGGCCGGCGTATATTACGCAACACACTGTCAACACACGGCTTGCGTAAGCATGCTTGCGGCCCGCCGAACTGAAAGCCACGCCTTCGAATCGCCTCGGGCGTGTTGAGCATCCCCGGTGAGGCCGGCCGCCTGCCGCTGGCCTACCTTCTTCGGCCAGGGAACTCGTCAGGGGCACCCCTTCGGATCGATCCATGCTCTCCCAAGCCAATGCCGTGGTTCTTGCGCCGGGGGATCCGAAAATAGCCCAACATCCGGGTCCAAGGGCGCGGAATCTCCCGGAATGGTCAACGTGAAAGGGGAACGGGGCGGAGATCGGCGGCCGCCGGTTCAGGCTGGATGCCGTCCGATTCAAGCGATGCGTGTCGCGGCGTTGGCGTGCCGGGCAGGGCGTGGCTTGCCGGGCCTCCGTCGACAGCTCGCATCGGGACTTGACTGGCCGGCACCCGGGTATGGCGTTTGATGTTCCCTCGCATGAGGCGTAGGGCCCAGGGGAATGTGTGAGCGATGGTGTGAGTCAGCCCCCACATGCCGAATAACTGCACGGCGGCATCGCCCACATGCGCCTTCATCTTTCGCAGGGCGCGGCGGCGCCAGCCCCGTCGCGGCGCCCCGGGCCGCCCGGAGTCGGGCCGGGGCGACTCGCCATCGGCAAAGGGGATGCGTGTTTTCGGGCGGACCAGCGCCAGCAGGAATCGCAGGGGGTTGTAGAAGAACAGGTACGCCATCAGCAGATTGAGCTGTTTGGCCCAGGGCCTCGGATGGCGGGAGGCGACGACGTGGTTGCCGTCCACGAAGCGGGGCTCGACCGCCACACGGCCGACGCGTTCGTACGCCAGGCCTGACGTGTGGCTCTCGACGTACAGCTTCGAGCCGGGCGAGGGCGTGAGCATCATCACTTGCATGTACACGGCCCCGGCCTTCCGCAGCAGGGCGACCTGGTTCAGCAGCCCACCCTGCTGCTTCCGCGTATACAACGGCTGAGAGTCATGGTGCATCATCATGGGGATCGGAAAGATGCCGTTCTCCCGCAGGAGGCCGAACGCCTCGACGGTTTTGTCGGTATCCTGGCCCTTCCTCACCAGGGCGCCGCTCATGTCTTCCACGCCCAGCCACAGCGCCCAGAGCCCGGCCCTCCTGATAAGGGGCAGATGATCCTTCATCTGTAACGTATCGTGAATCGTCGCCTCGGTACCCCAGCGAATCTTGCTGTGGGGCCTCGAGCCGGCGTCCACCTTTCGCGCCAACGTCTCGGCGATATCGAGCGTTCGTCGCTTGTCGTTGAAGAAATTGTCATCGGCTCCGAAGAAGTAGCGGATGTGGTACTCGTGGTAGAGCCGTTCGATCTCCTCGGCGATCCGCTCGCCGCTCTTTGTACGATATTGCCTTTGGTTGTAAGCTGGGATCGGACAGTACGGGCAGGTGAACTTGCAGCCCAATGTCAGGACAAGTGACCCGACCATGTTGTACTTGCCAACTCGGTCGGCGGGGATGGCCAGCGAGGCCAAGGTGGCGCGTCTGCTGGGCGGTTCGAGCAGGCGATATCCCAAGACCGGGTCCGGCAACTCATCGAGATCACCCACCAGGCGCTGGATGCCCGTATCGACCAGTTCATCCGCCACGCCGTCACGCCGGCCGTGTGCGTAGAGAAGGCCAGGGACTCCGTCGAGCAATCCGCTATCGCGGGCCCGAAGGAAGGTCGCCCGCATCGACTCGCCGCCGGCGCGAACGGTAAGCAGCACTTCAAGCAGATTCAAGAGGACATATTCTTCGCCGGTGACGGCCACGTCGGCACCCCAGGGATTCCCCGGGTCGGTGCTGAAGACGTCCCAGGGCTCATAAATGGCCTTTGGCCCGCCGGCAATGATCAGCGGCCGGTTAGCCGGATCGATCCGGCAGGCGTCTCGAATCAGGGCCTTACACTGGGCCGTATGAAGCTGCATGCTGGAGACCATGAAGACGTCGGGGATTCTCCCGTCCAGCCGCATCTGCGATGGGCGAAAGTTGCGGTTCCACTGCTGGAGAACGATCCGGGTCTTGGCGAATCCGGCATCGACCATGGCCGAGCCGATCGCCCGCACGCCGGCCGGCACCATGCGCGTGTCGGCGTAGATGAACGGCAGCATCCGCGTGCGGTGATCGAAGGCGCAGGCGATCACAGTGGCCAGGTCGTGCTTGGCCGCCACGCCCCGCAAGCGCAGGCGGACGCCGGCCAGTTCGCCCGGCTTCAGCAACTCATCACCACGAGCACGAGGGGGAAGTTCCATGTTCGCTAGCTCTCCAAGCAGGCAGCCGGTCAGGGTACCATGTCTCAACAGCGAGGCCAAGCGATATCCTCGGCAGCGACAGACCCGGGCACCGGATTGAGCTTGCATGTGCTGTCCGTTGCGGTCACTATGGCGTGGGCATGACTTGCCGACAGCCCGTCAGTTGACGTTCGCGGGGCTCTCGACTGACGCAATCTACGCTCTGGCGGACGTGAGAGACCACGATCCATGCATCTATACCTGATAAACCCGCGCAACCCACTGGTAAGCCTGACCCAGAAGAGCCGCTGGAGCAAGTACCGTGTCTGGAAGCCCTTGGGGCTCCTGGCGGTCGCGGGCCTGACCCCGCCGGGGTGGGAAATCTCGATCATCGACGAAAACCTCGACGTGCCCGACTACCAAGCGATGCCCCGGCCGGACCTGGTGGGCATTACCGCATTTACATCGCAGGCAAACCGCGCCTATGAACTGGCCGGTGAGTTCCGCAAACGAGGCGTGCCCGTCGTGATGGGAGGGATCCACGCGAGCATGTGCCTGGACGAGGCAAGGCGACACGCCGATTCGGTGGTGACCGGAGAGGCCGAGAGCATCTGGGCGCGGGTCCTGGAAGACGCCCGGGGAGGCCGGTTGCAGCCGGTGTATGAGGGTGAGCACGTCAGCATGGGCGACATTCCGCCGGCCCGGCACGACCTGTTGACGGGCGGGTATGCCTTCGGTTCGATTCAGACGACGCGCGGCTGCCCGCTCGATTGCGGCTTCTGCAGTGTCTCGGCGTTCAACGGATATCGCTACCGCCAGCGGCCCATTGCAAAGGT
>SDBU01004465.1_pt1 | contig 17158 bp, 16 predicted proteins | sample 2277071 | NCBI WGS metagenome assembly SDBU01 (sample SAMN10397929, study PRJNA504765) | marine sediment metagenome | isolation source: marine sediment core GS08_GC12, 126 cmbsf | place: Arctic Ocean: Gakkel Ridge, Loki's castle | collected 2008 | reverse complement strand
TCACCTGGCCGTCTCGCCTGACTACGCTGGGGATCAGACCCTCTTCGCTGCCTCGAACAGTGGCGTATACCGATGGATCGGCGGCCACTGGCAGGAGCTACAAAGAGGGTTGGGCAATCTCTTCCCCGCTTCCGCTCTGGCCATCTCGCCGAACTTCCCCCGCGACAGCACCCTTTTCATCGGTGGAGACTACCGCCGCCCTCAGGTCTTCATCTCCACTGACCGAGGAGAAAGCTGGACATCGGCGAGCCAGGGGCTGCCCGAAGCTGGGGTAGCGAGCCTGGTTGTTTCACCAAACTACGCCGAAGATCGCACTACTTACGCCTGGTTCCAGTATCAGGGGCTGTATCGCACTACCAACGGCGGCCAAAGCTGGGAGCAAGTCAAGAAAGAAGAGGATTGGTACGTCCAGTCAATGGCCCTCTCGCCGGAGTTCGCCGCCGACGTCCATCGGCTCGCCGATGGCTCCCTCTTCGTCGGCGCGATGTACGGCAACCTGCACCGCTCCGACGACGGCGGCTTCACCTGGCAGTCGCTGGGCGGCGGCCTCCCACCGGGCACTGTCTGGGTCAAGGCCCTGGCCGTATCGCCGCAATTCGCACGGGACGGCACGCTTTTCGCCGGCCTCGACCGGGGGATCTACAAGTCCACCGACGGGGGCCACTCCTGGCAGGCGGTCAATACCGGCCTTCCCCGTCGGCCCGACGGCGAGTTGGCGGGGGTGCTGGCGCTGGCCCTCTCGCCGGATTATGCCGCCGACGTCCATCGGCTCGCCGATGGCTCCCTCTTCGCCGCCCTGGTCGAGCACGGCGTATACAAGTCCACCGACGGCGGAGCCAGTTGGTATCCGCCCACCTGGGGGACGCCGCCGCCCACACCTCTGCCAAGCCCTACGCCCACCCGTCCAGCGGCTACGGCTACGCCCTGCGCCGTGACGCCCGTTCGCTTCGCTGCGATATGGGCCGACAGACGGGATCGCCTCGGTTGCCCGTTGGAAGCGGAACGAGAGGTCATTCTGGCTGAAGAGGCTTTCGAGCGAGGCAGGATGTTCTGGCGGGGAGACAGCGGGGAGATCTACGTCCTCCACGACGATCACACCTGGCAGGCTTTCGCCGACACCTGGCAGGAAGGTCAGCCCCAGGACGATCCCGATCTGACCGCGCCGCCGGGTCTGTTCCAGCCCAAACGAGGCTTTGGCAAGGTGTGGCGGGAGGAGCTGGGCGGCCCGGCTAGCCAGATCGGTTGGGCCAGGGAGGAGGAACGGGGGGGCACGGGCGTGGTGCAGGCATTTAGCGGCGGCACCATCCTTTGGAGCAACCTCCCTTCGACAGGCTCAGGACATCGCGGCACAGCTTACATCCTCTACGCTGATGGCAGTTGGGAGCAGCACGCCCAGCGCTGAAGCACTGGGCCTCGGCCTGAGGACTTCGGCTGAGCTCAGTCGAAACCCTCGGCCGAACGGCTGAAAGGACAAAGCCCTGCGGGCTCAGATTCAGCCCCCGAAGGGGGCTTTGCTCTTTCCAGCGTTGAGCTTTAGCTCGGCGCTGAGCGGCAGGGCCAAGAAAGTAAAGGCCGGTGACGTGAAAGTAAGCGTCCCCCCCCAGGGCATATGCGTCAACTTAAGGGTGATGTCGTGCTTACGGGGGCGCTGCCCGGTGGAATTGGAGAGAACTCTCCTTGCCAAAATAACGGTTTGCGTGTATAATTAGTATGCTGCAATGAAGGCCTAACCTCTTGGATAGGCATGACCTTGGGAGGTGCGAAGAGCGACAAATCGGGCACCGTTGCGGAGGCGAGGCCCGAAAAGGAGATAAAATATGGCCAACGAAGAGAGCGATCATTTAAAGCTGGAATCCCAGGACGACATCGCCTACCTCATCGGGAAAAGGAGTCCTGAGGAACAAGAAAAGCAAATCAAGATGCCGAAACATAGCCTCCGATGCCTGTCGTGCGGCAGGTTCGTCCCCATCGGTGCAACCCACTGTCAAGAGTGCGGAGCGGAACTGACCTGGCCCGGGGTTAAAATGACGGGCGTTGTGTTCAAAGCGACTGTCATCTGAAATATGCACTTGCAGCGAGGCTTTTCGGTCCGTACTGATCACATCGTTATACGCAAACGAAAGGATCTGATCAGGAACACCGGTTCTCTAGAATCGGCCCCATCCGTCCGGATCTGAGAACTGGGGTTCTCGGTACGTGGACGGATTCTTTACAGTTAGATGGAGGAGAGGAAAATGGTGAAGAAGGAGAAGGAAACCAAGCATCTGGCCGAGGAGAGGGAAGAAAAGCAAGAGGAAATGGTTCGCGACGAATACTGGCAACTGACAGAAGACTTCGTACAGATCGTCAAACGAGCAGAGCAGAGCTACCAGGAGAAATCACCGGGACGGGAGATAGACTTTGTTTCGCTCTTCATGGGCTCCCGTTCGGGCATCATCTGCACCGCTGATAAAGAGGGCATTCCGCAGATAATCGTCACTGGCGAGGAAACGGATAACCAGGGAAGGCAGAGGACCCAACGCTTCTTCATCGGATTGCAGGCGGGAGTGTCCACCAAGGACAAGGCTTTCCCCACCGTCAACCTGGCCAAAGACGAGACCACCGTCAAGGAGTTCGAGGTCTCTAGCCAGGGGCACAACCTGGTCAAGCAGGCTATCGAACGGGCCAAGAAGAGAGGGGAGAAAATCCAGCGCAAGATTGATGAGGAGAATTACGAGTGGTTCCCCTTCTACCACGTCGAGGGCCAGACGGTGTCTATCAACGAGGATGTGGAGCCCAAGGTCAACCTGGACCTGGTGGTCAGCCTGGTGGCCTCCGGGCGTCAAGTGATCAAGAACGAACTGGGGGCCAAGGTAGACGAGATCAGGGTCAATTTCGTCAAATGGACCGAGAACTTCGAGTACGCCGACACCGACGGCGCTCATATCGACCACGTCATCCCCCGCCTGGGCTTCACCATCTGGGTCAGGACCAAGGACGGCTGCGAGGCCTTCGGGGCCATCCGCGGGGCGATGGGGGGCATGGAGATCCTGGGCCGCTATGGAGACGTTAAGCGCCAGGAGGGCGAATCTGACACCGACTATTATCTGCGGGTGGTGACAGAGCTGGCCAAGGAGGTCTCCAAGGAAGCCATGGACCTGGACCGGGCCCAGAGGGCCTCGATCCTGGGAACCGAATGCCCGGTGATCCTCTCTCCCCAGGTGACTGGCGCCCTGGTACACGAGGTCTACGGGCACACCAGCGAGGGGGACATCATCTGCGCCAATCGGCGCTCCAAGACGGCCCAACTGATCCTTAAAAGCCGCATCGGTGCCCAGGTCAGCGATTATCCCAACTTCACCGTCATTGACACCGGTGCAGCCGATCTCAAGCTAGGCAAGCGAGGGATCAAGCATGCCTTCGGTGCACTCATCGTGGACGAGCAGGGCTGCCCGGCCAAGGAGACCAGGCTCATCGAGCGGGGCATCCAGGTCAACGTGCTGAACGACCGCTACACCTTCAATGAGATCGTAGATGGCCTCAAAGAAGAGATCGTCGAGGGGATGAAGAAGCACGGACTCACAGGCAACGTGCGGCGCGAGAAGTATGACATGCCTCCTCAGGTGCGGATAACCAACGCCTATCTTCTGCCCGACGAGAAAGGGCCCCGCTCCCTGGAGGAGATGGCGGCCAAGATCCCCAGGAACAAGAAAGGGGTCTACATCAAAACCTGCAAGGGGGCTTGGATCTCCCCTGACGATGGCGCCTTCGTCATCAAGGGTAACCTTTGCTATCTCATCGAGAACGGCCAGGTGACCGACAAGCCGATCAAAGAGGTGAAGATGGCGGGCAACGTGGCCAAGTTCGTGGACAAGATCAAAGCTGTAGGGTCAAGCGAGACCATCGACCGCACTTTCACCGGTTTTTGCGGAAAGGCTGATCAATGGGTGCCCGTAGAGGGTGGGGGGCCGCTGGTGTACATCGAGGACGCCAAACTGGGCGGGGGGCGCTACCGGCCCTGGAGCGAGCTGGTGGAGGAATACCACCGCCAGCACGACCAGGTGCTCAAGGGGCAGCGGGACGAAGAGGGGATCTATCTTCCCGAGTTCGCCACGGAGATGGGCGAGGGCATCTCACAGGCCAAGGTTTGTCTGCTGACGACGACCCTGCCCGGCCGGCAGGAAGGCGATTGGATCATGGGGCGACGTGACCGCGCCGACTTCATCCTTCGCGGTGGCGAGCTGGTAGAGAGGGGCGATTGGTTTGAGTGACAGAGGCAAGATGAAAGAGGAAAGGGAAGAGAAGAGGAAAGAAGCCTATCAGCAAGTCGTAAAGCGAGAGCGTAAGCGATTCCAGCGTGCTCTTGAAGCCGCTATTAAGGAGTTGCTCTCTCGAAAGTATGAGGCTGGCGAGGAGTACAAGGAGTACGAAAGGTACGTCGAGACCTGTCAGCGGATTGAGAGCAGCCTGACTCTATGGGAACCGGTGGCGGAAGAACTCTTCCCCCTCTTTGTTCAGACAAAAGGGCGGAGCAATTGGGAGATGTACCTGACGGGCTTGCGCCAGCTTCACCGCCGTTTCCCCGATTCTCACCTCTTCCGGGCCACGCTATCCATCTACAAGCTCGAAGACCTCAAGGAGAAGCTGGCAGCCTTCTCCAGGCGCTGGCTGGACTTCCTGCACGGGGCCGACGAAGCCCTGCGCCAGGTGGACAGGTACCTGGGGAATCTGGCCAAAGCGCAGGAAATCATGGCAAGCTACGGCAACGAAAACGAGGATCTGGCCCGGCTCTACGCCTCCCTCAAGACTTGGGAGAAAGAGGAGGATTTCGAGAAACTTTTCGACCACCTGCGCCAGTTTTTAGACATCGGCATCGAGGTCTTTGTCCTTGGCCCCATCCAGCTTTACCTCATGCTCAGCCGCGATGCCTTCCTCCTCATCTTCAAGGCCCTGACAGTGGACAAGTTGAGCAAACTCGAGGAGAAGCGGGAGGGGAAGTACGATGATTTGATGGCCCTGCACGACTTCGTCTACGGCCTGGTTCGCGATTCGCTAACGCGTCAGGCGATGCAGGAGGTTTTGGAAGCGACGATGGAGGAATACATCAAAGATTTGAAGGAGGAGCACACGAAGCTCCGCCGGCAGGTCCCGGGCAAGGAACGGAAGCGCCGCTTCGTCCAGTACTTCGAGGAAGGAACCCTTTTTAAGAAAGCCCAATAGGACATCTTTATTGGTGAGCAAGAATCCCTTCGCCCCCTAAGAGAGGTGGAAGGGGTTTTTGGTTTCTCCTTGCGGCGACGATGGAAAGAGAGCGTAATGGGGCCGAGATGAAAGGCACCTATGCTTTGGTTTTGCAGTTGGAACGTCAAGCGGAGATCGCCATCGGCAAGCTGGGCACGTTCACCTTTCCCACTGGCTACTACCTCTACCTGGGCAGTGCCCTGGGCCCCGGAGGCTTGGAGGCCCGCCTGTCCCGCCACCGCCGCCGTGACAAGAAGCTCCGCTGGCACATAGACTACCTGCTGGAGTACGCCCAACTGGTAGAGGTCTGGAGCGCCGCCTCGACGGCCAGATTGGAGTGCCTCTGGGCTCAGGCGGCGCGGGGGCTCCCCGGCGGCGAGATACCCGTTCCTGGCTTCGGTTCCTCCGACTGCCGCTGCCCTTCACACCTGATCCGCCTGCTCAGAAAACCATCCTATGAGGAATTCACCGCCAGGCTTCTGATGGTCAATGTGCGCAATAGTTAGGAGGGAAACGATTGAGTAGCTACACAGATAACCGAACAGAGCAGCTATGGCGAAAGGAGATCGTCCGCGTCGGTCGCCTTCTTCACGAGAAGGGATATGTAGCCGCCACCGACGGCAACGTCTCGGTGCGTCTGAGCAAGAACCGTGTCCTGTCCACTCCCAGCGGCTTCAGCAAAGGCTTCCTCACCCCTGAGCAGTTGGTCGTAACCGACCTGGAGGGCAAGAGGGTTCCCTCTTATGAACCTGCCAGCCGTGACCCTTCGGGCAGAGCCCTTCGACTAGGCTCAGGACAGGCCTCAGGGCGAAGCCTGAAGCCGACCTCGGAGCTATTGATGCACCTGGAGGCATATCGGCAGCGGCCCGACGTCGTTTCTGTCATCCACGCCCATCCCCCCATTTGCGTCGCCCTGAGCATTGCTGGCATCTCCCTGGCCAGGTGCCTCCTGCCCGAAGTGGTCGTCACCCTGGGCCTGATCCCCACCGCCGAATACGCCACTCCCTCCAGCGCCGAGGGGCCCGGGGCGATCAGGGATCTCATCGCCAACCACGATGCCCTTATCATCCAACGGCACGGCACGTTGACCGTGGGCCAGGATCCTTTCGATGCTTACCTCAAGCTGGAGAAGGTGGAACACCTGGCCAACGTCACCCTGATCCTGCGCCAGTTGGGCCGCGAGATCCCTTTGCCTCCCGCCGAAGTCGCCAAGCTGCTGCGGATGAGGAGAGAGAAAGGGCTGGCCAGGGAGGGAGAGGAAGCGGACTTCTGCGCCAGTTGTGGGGTCTGTGACGTGGCCGTTGGTCGCTCCCCTTCCGGGCCTACCCCTGAGTCCAACGAGGAAGAACTGGTGAGACTGGTCACTCGCGAGGTATTGAAGGAATTGGGTAAACTGTGAGCTTGACCATTCTCGCTTTTTCGAGTAGAATAAGAGCAGTTCAGATGCCCCCATCGTCTAGAGGCCTAGGACACCACCCTTTCAAGGTGGCGACAGGGATTCGAATTCCCTTGGGGGTACCTTTCATGGCATTGACGGCAGAGGAGAAGATGATCTTCTTCGAGATTTACAGCTCAGGCGTTAGTCGTTACCTCCTCGCATATTTCCCCAAAGAACTGTGTCTAGCAAAGCGGAATTCTTTAAGGTTTCGACCCTCGACGCCCCCCCCGCCTGTGATATTGTTTGTGCAAATGGCCTGTACCTTACACACATCGAAGCATCTGACAGTGGGTTAAAGGGGTGAAGGGTTCAGGGATTACAAAGAGGTTTGGGTTGCGGGGTGCTTGCGGGGGCTGCGAAGTATCGGGCTTTCGCAGCGAATATAACTGAAATGTCAACTTGTCCAGATACAACCTATAGTAGCCATTGGGTCATTACCCTCTACCAGTTGTAGTCTGGCTTCAACCTAAGAGCTTGGGACATGGGTTGCAACCCGAGCTCGGTTCGAATGACCACAATCTGTAGAATAGACCTACATCTCGAACACTATCCGTACTAGTTCCTGAGTTTGACCCGCTGCGAAAGCCCGTATCAAGTATGACTTGACACTTCTATAGCTACAATGCTATAATATAGACGGGGTTGACTATCATAGCGTTGGGGGTTTCAAGAAGGGAGAAACAAGGGATGGCTACAACGATTGGTCGAAACTTCGGGGGCTGCTGGCTGGAAGTGGGTAAGTGTAACAGCTTCACAAGTGTCTTTGTAGATGGGGAGTAGCTTAATTGGGCAACGAGTTCTCTCTCAGCAAACCCCAAAGGTTGTCACGTAAGGCACTGGGGAAAAAAACATGGGCTGCTTTGATCTCCTTCATTGCGGCAGTTGCAGTTGAGATATTGGCCGACATCATCCCAAGGCCCCAGCGGCATTCGGTATTCCTGGGGCTTGTCTTGTTAGGGGTGACCATTGGCTCAGGAGATTTCCTTTTGCAATGGCTAAGGTACTACCTAGCAAAAATAGAGAAATATGATGTTCTGCTTGCCAACTATAGTCAGTGTCAAATCAAAGAACAAGCCTTCGAGGAGCTGGAGGCAAATCTACCCGGTTTTCAAGAAGCCAGTTACAAAACGGGGATAACAGACACTATGGTTTGTTTGCGGAGCCAAGCACTTGCCAGCACTCTATCACACAATGTAGAGATCCTAGAGATTAGAAATATAGAAGGGACAGTCCATTTGATATTAAATGTGGGCACTAGTCAAGGTCTAAGGACTGGTATGAGATTTGATGTTCGAACTAAGCACACAGAAGAGAGGTGGGGTGCAGTGGAGATTTCCATGATCAACGACTCTAAAGCGTATGCCAAACCCGTTGACCGCATAAAACCAGCCTTCTGGAGGGAGCTTGAGGGGAGAATGGACCATGATCCATCGCCACCACCAGGGGTGACCGTGGGACCATATGGACCATCTGAGGTAATAGAACTCATTCGACAGGTATTAGAACCAAGGAGGAATGCAAAAAATGGCTAACCAGAAAGGCAACCAACAGCAGACAAATATTAATAATAGCGAGCAACTGGTGCAGGTCAAGCGTATTGAGGGAAAGGTAGCTGCGATCCTCAATGAACGCGAAGTCGTTCTAAACATAGGGAGCGATGCTGGTGTTAAACCAGAAATGAAGTTCGAGATCCTCGTAACTGAACCAGGCGAAATCATCGATCCAGACACTGGTGAAATTCTCGGCACCCTCGATCTAGCGAAAACTAGAGTGGAGGTGGTGGATATACAGCATAAGATGTGTGTGGCTCGAACGTACGAAACATATGAAGTGAATGTCGGAGGGATAGGATTGGGTTTGGGGGGAGTCGCGATATCTGGCCTACTGGGACCGCGGAGGTTGGAAACGAGGGTCACAAAGTTTCGTTTTGATGAGAGAGACAGGTTGTCGGAACTGAGCTCGGTAGAAAGTATCGTAAGAATTGGAGACGGGGTTCGACAAATGCTGGAGCCCTAATTCAATGTGACCACCCTGATCGCATGGATTTGCCGGACGCAGCAAAAAAGAACCGTAGAAGCCAGCACTATAGACTAAGATGAACTCGGCAAACGTATCCGACGGATTGCCGAGAAGTACCAACGAGCAGCGCGTGATCTCTAGTCGGGTGACTGTTTTGGGGTGGAGTACAGAGACTATTACAGGGTCACAAGGTTGACTCAAGGGCGCAGGTCGTGGTATAATAGACACCAGAGCCATGATCCTGGCGACATTGTCTGCCCCCAGAGTCCCTTGGGGGCATCTTATATGGTACTGTCAGAGGAGAGGAAGATCGTTTTCGAGATTTACCGCGCAGGCGCTTGAGAAAGGTTCTCGATGGACAAAGTGAGAATCACTTCAGAATTTGATCGGACGGCGGACTTTATCCTCTACGAGGGGAATTGTCTTGATTTGCTTCCTCGGATTCCTGATGGGTTTGTCAAGCTGATCGTCACCTCACCACCGTATAATCTGGGCAAATCGTATGAAACTCGCCTTGAACTCGATGAATACCTGGCTCAACAGCGCATAGCCATTGAGGAATGCGTGCGAGTGCTGGATGATCGGGGAAGTATCTGCTGGCAGGTCGGCAATTATGTTGATAGCGGCGAGATCGTTCCTCTGGACATCGTTATGTATCCAATCTTCGCCTCGTTAGGGTTACACTTGCGCAACCGTATTGTGTGGCACTTTGGACATGGCTTGCATGCCTCGAAGCGGTTTTCTGGCCGATACGAAGTCATCCTGTGGTTTACCAAAGGCAACGAGTACACCTTCAATCTGGACGCTGTTCGTGTGCCCCAGAAGTATCCGAAGAAAAAGTACTTCAAGGGGCCGAAGAAGGGACAGCTTTCGGGCAACCCTCTGGGCAAGAATCCCAGCGACATTTGGGAGATTCCCAATGTGAAAGCGAACCATGTGGAAAAGACCATCCACCCCTGCCAGTTTCCAGTCGAATTGATTGAGCGTCTGGTGCTTTCGATGACCGACGAGGGAGATTGGGTATTGGACCCATTCATTGGTGTGGGGACGACCGCTATTGCGGCCTTAATGCACAACCGAAGAGCCATCGGTGCGGATATTGTTCCTGAGTACGTGGAAGTTGCGAAAGAGCGCATCCGTTTGGCAGAGGAAGGAAAACTACGCATCCGGCCGATGACCAGGCCAGTTTATGACCCTGACGCACCTGAGGCAAGCGTGCCGCCACAGGTTGTACAACTGGGGACTGTCCAACCTCAGCTCACATTTCTCGAACAGCATCAACAATACATCATTCAGGAGTAAGAATGAGAATCGCTAAGAAACACTCGCACCTGAATGGTGAGGAGTGGCTCCTAGTTCACGAGAAGGACACATACCAGGAGCTTTTGGACGTTATCAAAGCCATTGATGCTGAAAAGTGCCGCACGAAAGTCAGCAAAGAGAAGCAGATGAAAGGGAGGCTCCTCTTTAGTCCAAAGGACCTGAATGCCGAGTTCGACAGTCGCTTGTCAAGCCTCGGGTGGGAGTCCAAGCGGTATAGCTACTATATAGCCCACGACTACGACCAGACGGAGGTCATGATCAACCTGTCACTTGAGGAACAGAAACAGTACCTCTTGGATCAATGCGCAGAGGTAATTTTCTCCTACAACCAAACCGACCACGTTAAGGATACTATCGCCATCGAAGTACAGTTTGGTAAGTATGCCTTCGTTGCCTACGACCTCTTCGTCAAACACCTCCTTTTCTACACTGGTCGAATCATCAACGTGGGCATCGAGATCCTACCGACGAAGGCAATGCAGAGGCAAATGTCAAGCGGCATCGCATACTACGAGGGTGAAGTCTATAACATACTCAGACACGGAAGAACCAATCCTCCCGTCCCGCTGCTTCTTATTGGCGTGGAGCCTAATTGATTTTTCGATGTTAAGGAACTTGTGCCATGGGCGAGCAGATGACACGCAAACGGTCTTATTTCTTCTGGGACTATGACCTCAACTTGACAAAATACCGAACTTGTGTTATCTTATCCCCCAATATGCCAAAAGCTACGATTGGGAATAGTAAGCGTAGGACAATGACCACAGCGAGCTAGAGAAGGTGAAAGCTAGCATCAAAGTCAGCGCTGAACCCACCCAGGAGCTGCGAGCGAAAAGGCGATCGCGAAAGCCGCTAAGCTTGGCCGGAATCCTCCCGTTATCGCAAGGAACGGTATCGAGTAAAATCTTACTCTGTACCAATTGAGTGGGCTGTAGCAAGCCAACTAGGGTGGTACCACGAGGCATGAACACCTCGTCCTTAGAGGACGGGGTGTTTTCAGTTAGATATTGGAGGTCTGAGGCCTGGCGGCTTTCCAACTTCCACTTTCCAAAAAGGAGGAGAAACATGACAAAGAAAATCACACCGCGAAGCAAGGACTATTCCCGCTGGTACACGGACGTCGTCCAGCGGGCGGAGATGGCCGACCACGCCCCGGTCAAGGGCTGCATGGTCATCCGACCCTACGGCTACGCCCTCTGGGAGAACATCAAAGAGGGCCTGGACCGCCGCTTCAAGGCCACCGGCCACGTGAACGCTTACTTCCCTCTGCTTATCCCTCAGAGCTTCATCCGCAAGGAGGCCGAGCACGTGGCAGGGTTCGCCCCCGAGCTGGCCGTGGTGACCCACGGCGGCGGCAAAAAGCTGGAAGAGCCTCTCATCGTGCGCCCTACTTCGGAGACGGTCATCGGCCACATGTACTCCCAGTGGGTGCGTTCCTATCGGGACTTGCCCATTCTCATTAACCAGTGGTGCAACGTGGTGCGCTGGGAGAAACGTCCCCGGTTGTTCCTGCGCACCACTGAATTTCTCTGGCAGGAGGGACACACCGCTCACGCCACCTCCGAGGAAGCAGAGGAAGAGACGCTGCGCATGCTGGAAGTATACCGCGACTTCGCCGAGGCCGACGCTGCCATTCCCGTCATAACTGGACGCAAGAGCGAGTCAGAGAAGTTCGCTGGGGCGGTGGACAGTTACGCCATCGAGGCCATGATGGGCAACAAGTGGGCCTTGCAGTCCGGCACCTCTCACTTCCTGGGTCAGAACTTCGCCAAGGCCTTCGACATCAAATACCTGGACCGGAACAACGAGCTCCAGTACTGCTGGACCACGAGCTGGGGGCTCAGCACCCGCATGGTGGGGGCGGTGATCATGGTTCACGGCGACGACCAGGGTTTGATTCTGCCGCCCAAAATAGCTCCCATCCAGCTCATCATCATCCCCATCTGGAGGGACGAGGAGGGGAAAGAAGAGGTACTGAAGGCGGTCGAGGACATCACGGCAGCCCTCGGCGAGGAGGTGCGTTATAAGGTAGATGACCGAGAGGAATACTCCCCTGGCTGGAAGTTCAACGAGTGGGAGCTACGGGGCGTGCCTCTGCGTCTGGAAGTCGGGCCTAGAGACGTGGCTAAGGGGCAAGTGACCCTGGCCCGGCGGGAAGGGGGCAAGAAAATCGCCGTTCCTCAGGAGGGTTTGGCCCAGCGCCTCGGCGGTCTGCTCGACGGCATCCAGCAGAGCCTGTTCCGACGAGCCAAGAGCTTCCTCGACGAGAACTCCTTTGAAGTGAACGATTATGAGGAGTTCAAGCGGATCATCGCGGGGGACGGCGGTTTCATCTATGCCTACTGGTGCGGCTCTGGCGAGTGCGAAGCAGCCATCAAAGAGGAAACTAAAGCCACCATCCGCTGCATCCCCTTCGATCAGAAGGAGGAGACGGGCCACTGCATTCTCTGCGGTGAGGAGGCCAGGAAACAAGCAGTCTTCGCGAGGGCTTACTAGGCAAATCTCAAATCGCAAATCCCAGATCTCATATCCCACATCAAGCACTTAAACGAGGCCGTGGCTGCCTGCTTCTATCGGGGTTTAGATGAAACCAACCAAGATCACCTATCTGTTGCTTGTGCTGGTCATTTTGATCTGGGGCAACTCCTTCGTCGCCATCAAACACGCCGTGCAGTTCCTGACCCCCATGGAGTTGACGATTTTGAGGTTCATCCCGGTGGCCCTCATCTTCGGCGTCTTGCTCTTGACCACTCGCCGGGTGGCCTTTTGGCAGATGGTCAGGAGAGATTGGCTGGGCCTGGTTCTCCTGGGGCTATCGGGAGCAGTGGCCTACAACCTTGCTCTGAACACGGGTGAGAGTCGAATCCCCGCTGGTACAGCCAGCTTGATCATCTCCCTGAACCCCGCGTTTACCTTCATACTCTCATCTCTGTTTCTAAAGGAGCGGCCGACAATCAAGAAGGCGATGGGGCTGACCATCGCCTTCTTGGGATTGTATGTCATTGTGCGCTACGCCAGCGGCCAAAGTGGCCAACAGATTGATTTCAGCTATCTTCGCTACGTGTTCATCACCACGCTGGCTCCACTTTGCTGGGCCATCTACACCATCCTGGGCAAGCCTTTGGTGGCCAGGTACCCACCTCTAATGGTGGTCGGCGGGGCTATGATGGCGGCGGTCGTACCGCTGCTATTCCTCGTCAGGGGCAGCCTTATCGCCAAGCTGCCCACCCTGCCGCCCAGTGTGTGGCTCAGCATCGCCTTCTTATCGCTAGCTTGTACTGTTTTTGCTTTCGTTATCTGGTTTGGGGCGTTGCAGAGGATGGAAGCCAGTCGGGCGGCAAGCTTTGTCTATTTGGTGCCCCTGTTCGGGGTGTCCTTCAGCAAGCTGCTCTTAGATGAGCCAATTACCCTGGCCCTTCTAATTGGTGCTGCACTGCTCATCGGCGGTGTTTATCTGATCAACCTCTGAGGAGGCGAGGAGTTCTGTTTTGCAATATCAAGCGCTTGGTGTTATAATGGTGTCAAAGAATCGAGAGTGGGGATTTGGCAATCCAAGAAACGGAGGGACGTTATGAGGGATTTCACCCTTATTGTGACAGTCGAGCCTCAGGAGGAGGGAGGCTATCTAGCGATCTGTGAAAACATCAAGCAGTGTTATGCCGAGGGCGAGACCTACGAGGAAGCGATAGAGAATCTCAAAGATGTGGCCCAGATTTGTCTCGAGTTGGATGCGCAACGAGAAGGTGTGTCGTTAGAGGAGTTTCTTCTCCAAGGCGAGCAGAGGAAAAAGTACAAATTGGAGATGCCCTTGGCGGTGGCGGTATGAGTCCCAAACTTCCAGTTGCTACGGACAAAGAGGTCATCAAGGTCGCCAGGAAACTCGGCTTCGAGTTTTACCGCCAGGCGAAAGGTAGCCATGAGATTTGGGTTCGCCACAGTGATGGAAGCCGCATCATGGTGCCTAGACACGCGGGCAAGACGATCAAGAAGGGCACTATGAAGCGAATCCTGGATGGGCTAGGGGTTTCGCCAAAAGAGTTCTACGAACTGAAGTGATTTGTGGGGATAGTGTGATGAAAAGGCATGTCGGCAGCTAGATTGCTTCAAGCCTGACCTGCCTTTTTTCATGCAAGGAGCCAACTACCATGAGCAGCGTCGGACTCATCCTCAAAGCGAGCTATCAATTGAATCGCCATCGCATAGGCCCTCTGCGGCTGAACCTCGTGCCGCTGGTCTTGGCCCTGGCCAGCGGTTTGATCTGGTGGAAAGTTGGCGGCCTGACAGGCGAGCAGACCATTTTGATCATCGTCCTCTGTTTGATCCTCGTCTTGGTTACGCTCCTGGCCAAGCGGCGGGGTTTCATCATCTTTCGCAGGAGCGAGGGAGAGCTTGCCTCATTTCCCGACTGTTCTGAGCTGGCACCCGATGAGAAAGTCGCCGTCCGAGCCACCGGCCTGTTCGAGGTGCGAGGTGAGCGGCGCTATTTCGTGGAGGCTGCCGCTGACTTTGCTACCATGGAGACCAGGGAGCACATCGTGATGGCCAGGATGCTGAACCCACGCTTCCTGGTGGGCGCGCCCAAGGGTGACGTCGGCTGGTGGTATGTTTTCTTCAAGCCGCTTATGATCAGGGAAATCGAAGTAGGCCAAGTCCGCTTTGGCCTGAGAGCTCGCCCAGCCATCAAGCTAGAATACAAGACTGACGAAGGAAAGGTCGAGCCCGTTTATCTCTCCTTCGACGAATCCCTTCAGATGCAGCGTGTCTTAGAGAACTTGTGCCGCGATGCCGAGGTTCCGGAGACCTAACGCCCCGAAAGCACCAGCTAAAGTCGAGCGCCTCACCTGACACGGGTGAAGCGCTCGATCCGTTTTATGAGGAAGTGCAAGGGGTTAATCGCCCGCGTAGCCCTTCATGACGATGGGCAGGTAGATAGTGTAGCGATACTCATCTGCGCCGATGTCCACCCTCGCGCCTATGGGCCTGGGGTCGCCATCAATGTCGGTGGGCGGTGCAGGTGGCACCCCGGCCGGGTCTCCGGCGTCTATGCAGGGCGAATCAGTTCGCAGGTGATAGTCCCACCCGGTGGGGTTTGCGAAGAGTGGGTCGCCGATGACAGCATTGGTGCTGTTAATGACGCCGTGGCCGCCGGTGTCGTCAGTGTTGCCATAGAAGAGAGTGTACCTGGCAGTGGCAGTGCTGCTGCCCGAGGCGTAGATGCCCCAGGTGTGGCTGACGACGATGTTGTTGGTCAGGGTGAGGGTGGAGGCACCAGTCAGGTACACACCCTCTCCACCGCCGCCCAGGTTGTTCTGGGCGATGGTGTTGTTGACCAGCTCGCCGGTGGAATCGTAGTCACCGTGGCCATAGACGTACAGCCCGCCCCCACGTGTGTTGGCGTAGTTCTGGGCGATGACGTTATTGGTCAGGGTGAAAGGACTGCTGTACTCGATGTAGAAGCCACCCCCGATGGCTGTAAGCGTAGGGCTGACCGTGGTCGTGTTGCTGATGACCTGGTTCTCGCTGAAGATCATACCATGGCTTTCGTTGAGATAGACCCCGGCACCGCCTCTGCCTGCGGTGTTGTGGCGAATTTCATTTCCAATCACCCTGGCGGCGCTCCGAGAAAAGTCAAGGCCGCCGCCGAGTCCATAGTATGTGGTGCTGGCGGTGTTGGAGAGCACCAGGTTGCCGCTGATGATGGTCGAGGCCGGGGCATAGGCCAGGCACATGCCGCCACCACGGCCCCAGGGAGTCGTGCCTGTGTAGGCGATGTTATTGGTGATAACGTTGTTCTGGATGACGGGGCTGGCATTTAAGCTTAAGATGCCGCCGCCCCGGCCGGCACCGATGGCCTCGTTATTGGCGTTACCCCCGGTGATGATGAAGCCATCAATGGTGGGGGAGATGTCGCCTTTGATGTAAACCACCCGCCCGTTGCGTTGGGCGTCCAGGGTGGTGGGATAGGCGTTCGGATCGCGGTTGGTGAAACCGCCGTCCCAGCCGCCCAGCAACGTCACCGTCTTGGTGATCTCGGCCACCGTGCCCGCCGCGTCGGTATAGGTGCCCGCGGCCACCCGGATCTCATCGAGGGGATCGGCGATGTCAATGGCCCGCTGGACGGTGCGGCAGCGGTCGGCGATGCTGTCGCATTGCTTGCTGTCGTCCCCATCGGGGGCCACGTAGCGAATGCCCGGATCGGCGTGGGCTGGGGCCATCGCCACCAGCCCCAGCCAGAGGGCCGCCAACAGCAGCAGGCCCCCCAGTCCTATGGCCAGCGCCAGGCGCACAACTTGATGCCGCACAAGTCGAGTAACGCTTGAGGTCTTCATCTATTTATTCTCCTTTAATTTAATTTCTTAAACACTGTCTCGCTAGCGATTAGCTTCATGTCGCCGCTTGCGATATCCCCGTAATCTCTGTTGAGTTGAGCGAGATACTCAGGAGCGATGTCCTCTTCCTCGTACAAGACCTTGATGCCATTTTCATTGATGTAGTAATCTTTGCTGATTTCCTCCCTGACCACCTTTCTAACAATCTCGGTGATCATCGCTTGCAGGTCGCCGATGGTCAAGGCATCAATAGGCTGGTCCAGGGATAGTGTAGTTGGTTTTGTCATCGGTTCTCCCTCCACCTGCTTGGTTCAAGTTAGGCCAATTATAGTCTATGTCATCCGATCTGTCAAGTTGCCCGTCTCGCCTACTCCGCCGCCCCAAAGCACCGGATCTGGCGATCCAGTGGGAGCAAGGTAGTCCATTTCCAACGTGCGGGAAAGCTGAGATTCGAAGGAGGCTACCTCTGAGCCTCCCGATTGGCCCTCATCCAGGCAGCAAGCTCGGCCTTCTTATCCCCCACCTGACGCACCTTCTCCCGCTCAGCGGCCGTCGTGTACTCGAACCCGTTATAAACCTGCAACGAGTAGCCAGCCATCTTGCTCTGATCAGGCTTATGTTTCCAGAAGTATACCTCCACATCGAAGGAATCTGTCTCGTCCGGATCCAGGTACGCGACGTCGTCCCGCCAGACGCCGATGGTCTCGCCAGCCACGTCGTACATCGCCACGCATGCTGTAACATGGCTCAATCGGCGATCATACTGGTTGCGGACGTCCCCCGTGACGTGGAAGGCATCCCAGTTGTCGAAGAAGTCGTTGATGTTGGA
>SDBU01004464.1_pt1 | contig 17159 bp, 16 predicted proteins | sample 2277071 | NCBI WGS metagenome assembly SDBU01 (sample SAMN10397929, study PRJNA504765) | marine sediment metagenome | isolation source: marine sediment core GS08_GC12, 126 cmbsf | place: Arctic Ocean: Gakkel Ridge, Loki's castle | collected 2008 | reverse complement strand
CCTGCGCAGGCTATGCTTACCGAAGGCAATCAACGACTGGTCATTGCGCAGTCTTCAAGTGAAGCTGATCAAGATAGGGGGACGGATTGTGCGCCATGCTCGGCAGATTATCTTTCAAATGGCTGAAGTGGCAGTGTCCGGAGACCTGTTTACGGCCATTCTGGAGCGGATAACCAGGTTAAGCCTATCACCCGGCTAAGTGCAGCCGAGGAGATACAGGCAGCCAGATGAGAAAGATGAGGATAGTATGACCTCTTTCGTGATGGAGAGCTTTGCCAACGTTGATGGACGAAGATTCCAGGAGCAACAGTATACGGCTCGCTCGTGGAGGAGGCTATTGCAGGGCTCCGACAGGGAGATTGACAACCAGATGCCATAGATATATTATCGGTGACAAGAACGATTATGTATCCTCATCCCTCATCACGAGTTGAAATGGGAAATCCCAATTGAAAGGAATTGCCAAATTGGTTCCACAGCGTGAAACGTTCTGGAATATTGATTATGGCTGGATAATGTATGTGCTGGCGGTTATCGTAGTCGTCATTTTTGTTTATGCTATCTACCGCCGTTATAAACTGTGGCGGCTGGGCGGACCCGATGGCAGATTCGGTGATTTTGGGAAGCGATTATGGGCATTTATCGGTGCCACGGTTGTTGATGTTATCATACACCGTAAATTCTTTGGTTTCGCAGATGGCCTGGGACGCCGGCGCCTTTCTATCACCGACCTCCAGCCCAAAGAACTCTACGCCGGGCTAATCCATTTTTTTATCTTTGTCGGCACTATTCTATTGCTTCTGGGAACAATTCTGGGATCTGCCAACCACTACATTTACGAGTTTAACCGGGGCAGTTTCTATCTTGGCTACTCCGTAGCTACTGACGCCGGCGGCGTAATGGCTATCATCGGGGTTTTTCTGGCTATGGTCAGGCGCTATGGGCAGAAACCAGATAGACTGGACAACAAGCCCGAGGACATGATAGCCCTGCTCCTCATTCTGGTGGTAATAGTCACCGGCTTTATTGTAGAGGGCTTGCGGATTGCCGCCACCGAACTAAGGATTACCCCGGACTGGGCACCATGGTCGCCCGCTGGTTATGTGCTGGCTTTAGCCCTCGGTGGTTTCAGTCAGAATGCTCTGCTAACCTGGCACCGGGTCTGGTGGTGGGTGCACGTACTCATTTCTCTGGGGGCGATTGCCTATGTCTCCCTCTACTGGAACCGACTGTGGCACATCATCGTTGATCCGATAAACGTTTTCTTCCGGGCTCTTGGGCCGCGTGGTGCCCTAGCCCCCATAGATATAGAGACAGTGGAAACCTTCGGTACCTCCAAGATTGAAGACTTTACCTGGAAGCACCTGATGGATCTGGATGCCTGTACCCGGTGCGGTCGGTGCCAGGATAATTGTCCCGCCTACCTCAGCGGTAAACCGTTAAACCCCAAAAAGGTCATTCAGGATATGAAAGGGCAGTTGCTAGAGCAAGCGCCCTACTTGCTTAAGGGTATGCCAGCAAACCCGGGGCGTGACCTTATCACCGAAGTAGTTGGGGAGGACGAGATATGGAACTGCACTACCTGTTACGCTTGCCATGAGGCATGTCCGGTGTATATAGAGCCCATGACCAAGATTATCGAGATGCGGCGGAACCTGGTGCTGGAGCGGGCGTCCATACCGGAGACAGGAGAGGGAGCGCTCAAGAGCCTTGAAGCCCGGGGACACCCGTGGCGGGGGACCACACTGACCAGGACTGACTGGGCTGAGGGGCTGGATATTAAGACTGTGGCCGGAGGTAGCAATATTGATATTCTCTACTGGGTAGGTTGCACTTCGGCGTTGGAAGATAGAAGCGTGAAGGTAGCTCAGGCTCTGGTCAAAGTGATGAAGCAAGCCGGGATTAACTTTGGCATACTGGGTGCCGAGGAGACTTGCTGCGGTGACCCAGCCCGCCGCCTGGGCAATGAATATCTCTTTCAGCTTCAGGCGCAATCAAATATCGAGCTATTTAAGAATTATGGCATTAAAAAGATAGTCACCGGCTGTCCTCACTGCTACAACACACTAAAGCACGAGTACCCCCAGTTCGGTGGGGAGTTTGAGGTTATGCACCACACCGAGCTTATTGCCAGGCAGCTCCAAAATGGCAAGCTAAGAATTAGCAAAAGCACTAGAGGCAGGGTAGCCTACCATGACGCCTGCTACCTGGGGAGATACAACGATATCTTTGAGCCTCCGCGGCTGGTACTCAACAGCATACCGGATATTACCTTGGTTGAGCTAGCGCGCAATCAAGAGCGGGGCTTCTGCTGTGGTGCTGGTGGTGGTCACTCGTGGCTCGAAGAACAGAGGAAAGGGCAGCGCATCAATGAAATGCGCACCGGCCAGGTAATTGACGCTAAAGCCGATATTGTCACCACCGCCTGTCCTTACTGTCTCCAGATGTTTGAAGACGGTATAAAGGCAAAGGCTGCTGAAGAATCGCTTAAGGTGATGGATATCGCCGAGCTTGTGGCACAGTCAGCGGTATATCGTCCGTATTCTGCTCCGAAATAAAGTGGCAAGTCTTGACAAAATTTGATAAAATCTGAGGTAATTTGCTACCAGCTGCTTCAGCCTGGTGTTGTCGCGCTTTAGTCCATTGACCTCAACCCTGGTAGCATCCCTCGCTGTGTCACAAAGAACAATCGTATTAAGACCATAAAGAGGATGGCTTATGGCTACCGGAACATGGATAACTTCCGGCTGAGAATATTGGTAACTAATTCCAAAGGAGCAGGGGCATAATTTTCACACTTATTGACGTAGAACCAAGCGTAACAGAGTATTGACTTTGAAGCTCTTTAAGAGGATACTATTGGCAAAACTTGAGTTTTGGCGCAGTTAGCCAGAAAGAAGGTGAGAAAATGCAGCAAATCACTCCCAACGTCTATGTTGATACCCAGTTTAGTAAACGTGTTAGTCCTGGATGTAATTATAGTTTCGTCGTCACGTCGGCAGGGATAGTAATGATCGATACACCTATGCTACCTACGTATGCCGTAATATGGCGAGATGAGGTAGCCCAAAGAGGAGAGGTGCGCTATATCATTAACACTGAATATCATCCTGATCACATTTCGGGCAATTACTTCTTCTCTGGAACGGTTGTATCCCATCAGGGCGTCAGAGAGATGTTCAGCGCTCCCATAGAAAAGGTGATAGCTCCTGAGATGATCAAAGCAGCCGTTGCCGCCTCTATGGACTTACGGGAATATATTCTCTGGCGATACCAACTTGCGGACCCAGAAGGTTTAGCTCTAGCCGAGAACTATCAGCTCAGTCCGCCAACTATCACCTTCTCGGAACGGCTCACCCTCTACGTAGGCGATCATACCTTTGAGTTAATTCATCTTCCCGGCCATACCCCCTACCAAGTTGGGGTTTACATACCTCAAGAGAGGGTTATCTTTACTGGCGATAACTTTATCAATACGTGGCAGTCTAGTCTTGGCTATTGTTGCCCACTGGAGTGGATTGAGTCGCTGAAGAGGATTGAAGCCATGGATGTCGATTTTATTGTCCCCGGTCATGGTGAAGTTGGTGATAAGATAGCCCTTCGGGAATTTACTGCATTTATTCAAGGAGCTATAGATACAGTCAGGCAGGCTATCGACCAAGGGATGAGCAAGGAGGAGGCAGCGGAGCGAATATCATTCGAGGGGCTGCGTCCGGCACGCCACCCTGGCACGGAGCAACAACAGATGAATGTCTTACGGTTGTATGAGATGCTCTCAAAGTAGGGGGATGACCTGCCCCCATTAATAGTGCCACCTTTCACAAGCCAAAGTTCCCAGCGTGATAGCTGGGAGTATTGGCTCAGGAGTCAGCGGTCTATACCCAAGAGTACTATGCGGCCGAATCTGTAGGACTTTACCCATAAGATAATTGCTATGGAAAAGCTTTATCTCGGAGCCCAAAAGCTAGGGCTGTCGCTTAATCCCAGGCAGCTTGAGCAGTTCAACATCTATTACGAAGAGCTGATAGATTGGAATAAGCGCCTGAACCTGACCGCTATAACCGGCTATGAAGATGTGCAGATAAAGCATTTCCTTGATTCTCTTACTGTAACCCTCGCCCTTGAGCCAACGCTGACTGATACTAGCTTTAGTCTCATTGATGTCGGCACCGGGGCGGGTTTACCGGGTATACCGCTTAAGATTCTGTTCCCTGATATGAAGCTGATGCTGCTTGAAGCAACAGCGAAAAAGGCCGCCTTCTTACATCACATCAAGCACAAGCTTGGACTGCATGATATTGAAATCGTGGTCGGGCGGGCGGAGACAGTCGCCCATGAGAGCCAAATCAGGGAGAGCTTTGATGTAGCCCTTTCCAGGGCTGTCGCCCCGCTACCTTCCCTTGTTGAGCTAACCTTGCCCTTCTGCACTGTTGGTGGCAGCTTCATCGCGCAGAAAAAGGGGGCTACCAGCACCGAAATAAGCAAGGCGACCAAGGCGATTCGAATGATGGGTGCTAAGCTGCGAGAGGTGAAAAGGGTTGATCTGGAAGAGTTTACCGACGAGCGCTATCTAGTGGTAATTGACAAGGTATCGCCAACACCTACGCTTTATCCCCGCCGCCCCGGCGTACCAGCAAAGAGACCGATTACTTAATCTGACACTGAATGATGAGGCGGTTTAATAACCGTGAGAATCCGTATCTGTTTAGGGATACGCTAGTGAAGCTTATTCAGTCTGAAAACCTTCCTTACACAAATCTGGTTTCTTAATTGGGCCAGCAAGAGATAAAACACCACCTTCCCCAGGATTGTTTAAGATAAACCAGAACGCTTGTCGGACTCCTGTTCCCATGAAACTGACTTGCATATAATGTTCCCCTTTCTTGATTTCTTTGGCTGCCTCTCTGCCATCCTGTGCGACTATGAAATTCGACTTGGCGAATCCATAGGCACTATTATCATCTGGGTATTTAAGGGCTATTAACAACTTTTGGGGAATAGCATTAGGTGACCAAACTTCTATCTTATCCTTTAGGCGTTGGGCAGGAGCAATAGTGGCATAATCAGGAACTTCAGCTTCGGTGAAACACCCATATATTTCTAGTCTGTTTTTCATACTCCTATCGTAGAAAGTGATTACGGCACCAACGTCTTTCGCCACGGAATTATCTGAGGCCACTTGCGGGTTGTTAACAAACCAGATTTGTAGGGCGTGATACACCGCTCTCCCCTCCGTATAGAATTGCCATTCTCCTGCTTTCTTGAAGAGTAATTTAGGGTTACTGTGTTCCATTTGGTGTTTATAGGACTCTAACCCACCTACCCACCATCCGACAAAAACTAAAAACAATATGAAAGAAGCAAGCGCAAACCACTGCCATTCAAGAGTAAAGCCAAACAAGGAAGCGGTTTCCCTAATATCTAGGATATTGAAGGTAATGGTTGAAAGGGCAGTCATAATAGTGCCCCCAACCTTAAAGAATATACGCATATCCCTATTCTACCACTTGACACCGATTCTGCAAGTAGTATAATTCGGGTGGGGAAGGGGTTACCATGCACTGGTATGGTGTGTGTGTTTTCGTAAGGAACATACCTCATCCATGTATGGACTACCCCAACCCCGCTTTTACCCTGCATCAAGTATATAACCCCAAATCATTTAAACGGGTGTTTAAGGGGGGCGAAGCCCCTCTTTTTTATACTTCCCCCTCTCCTTCAAAGGAGAGGGGGACTAAGGGGGTGAGGTAGATAAACAAGTTGATAAACAACCTATACAGTAGTAAAATACATTTATAAAGGTGATAACCCTGTGGGAGGTGAGGAGGAAGATATGGAAACCGGTACGTGGAAGGTAAAGGCTGGGCTGGCTCAGATGCTGAAGGGCGGGGTGATTATGGATGTGGTGAGCGCTGAGCACGCCAAAATTGCCCAGGAAGCTGGCGCCTGCGCGGTAATGGCCCTGGAGAGAGTGCCGGCAGATATTCGGGCTGCCGGCGGTGTCGCCCGAATGGCTGACCTACTAGTTATTGAGGCGATCATGAAGACGGTTTCGATACCAGTGATGGCCAAGTGCCGCATTGGACACTTTGTCGAGGCGCAAGCGCTGGAGGCAATCGGTGTCGACTACGTTGACGAGTCTGAGGTGCTTACCCCGGCTGATGAAAGCCACCATATCTGGAAACATGACTTCAAGGTGCCCTTTGTCTGTGGCTGCCGTGATTTAGCCGAGGCATTGCGGCGGATTAGAGAAGGGGCGGCGATGATCAGAACTAAAGGCGAAGCTGGCACTGGAAATATTGTCGAAGCTGTCAGGCACATGCGAGCTGTGATGGACAGCACCCGCAAACTGGTAAACACGCCCCAGGACGAGTTGATGACAGTCGCCAAGGATATGGGAGCACCCTTTGAGTTAATAGAGGAGATACACAAAACAGGAAAGCTGCCGGTAGTTAACTTTGCCGCCGGTGGCGTGGCTACCCCAGCCGATGCTGCCCTGATGATGCAGCTCGGTGCCGATGGTGTCTTCGTTGGTTCCGGCATATTCAAATCCTCTAACCCGGAGGCTGTGGCCAAAGCTATTGTCAAGGCGACCACCCATTTTCAAGACCCCGCAGTCATCGCCGAGGTCTCCAAGAACCTCGGCGAGGCCATGGCCGGGCTTGATATAAAGCAAATCCCGGCTGAGGAACTATTGGCACCCAGAGGATGGTAATATGAAGATTGGTGTCCTTGCTGCGCAAGGAGCCTTTGTCGAGCATATAGCCGTATTGCGCTACCTAGAAGCAGATACCGTGCCCGTCCGTATGCCCTACCAACTTGCCGCATTGGACGGGCTAATCATTCCCGGCGGGGAGAGTACTTCCATCAGCAGGTTGATGATAGATTATGACTTAATGAGCGAAATAAGAAAATCAGCTAAGAGTGGTTTGCCCATACTTGGAACATGTGCCGGTATGATACTTCTGGCCAAAGAGGTGTCAGATTCGAACGTAGAGTCTATAGGGGTAATGGACATAATAGTCAGGCGTAATGCCTTTGGCCGGCAAAAGGATAGCTTTGAGACTAAATTATCAATACCGGTGCTGGGAGAAAAGTCCTTCCCTGGCATATTTATTAGAGCCCCAATAATCGAGCAGGCGAGTAGCGGCGTGGAAATACTGGCCAGGTTAGCTGACGGCGCCGCCGTCGCTGCCAGGCAGGGGAAGCTCCTAGTCTGCGCCTTTCACCCCGAGTTGACTGACGACCTGAGATTCCACAGATATTTTCTGGATATTGTTGCCGGACAGCAGTAAACTTGGAGAGCACACCATTGCAAAAAGTAATCACTGATGACCTGGATGCCCTGCTCAGCATCTTGCCACCACACATCAACCAGCCACTATGTGAGCAACCGGATATCAGTGAGCTGCTGGAAGTAGTCCTTGACCTCGGTCGCCCCCCTGAAGCTCGCTTCCCGCACCGGGAAGTTGTTCTCAACCCACAAGAAGCGAGCGAGCAAGACGTCGATTACGTGGTCTCCCATATTGGCAGCTTCGGTGACGATAACCGGGCTGGAATCGAGCGCACCCTGCACCGTATCTCAGCTATCCGCAATCGCAAGGGGCGGATTGTCGGCCTGACCTGCCGTGTGGGCAGAGCTGTGTTTGGCACGATAAAGGTTATTGAAGACCTTGTCGAGTCAGACAAAAGTGTCCTTCTGCTGGGCCGTCCCGGGGTGGGGAAAACGACCATGCTCCGTGAGGTAGCCCGAGTGCTGGCTGATGACACGGGCAAGCGAGTCATCATTGTTGACACTTCTAACGAGATTGCCGGTGATGGTGATATTCCCCACCCGGCGATTGGCCACGCCCGGCGGATGCAAGTGGCAACCCCCACCAAGCAACACGCGGTAATGATTGAGGCAGTAGAAAACCACATGCCTGAGGTAATCGTCATTGATGAGATCGGTACTGAGCTTGAGACGTTAGCCGCACGAACCATCGCTGAGCGCGGGGTGCAACTTGTTGGCACCGCCCACGGCAACACGCTGGAAAACCTGATGATGAACCCGACACTCGCCGACCTGATTGGCGGCATCCAGAGTGTAACCTTAAGCGATGAAGAGGCAAAACGCCGGGGTACACAGAAATCGATACTGGAGCGCAAGTCACCGCCTACCTTTGACATTGTGGTTGAAATTCAGGATTGGGACAAGGTAGCTATTCATTCTGATGTCGGTGAAGCAGTTGATGCTATCCTGCGTGGTCGGCTGATGCCAACCGAAATTCGCTGGCTAGATGAGGCAGGAGAAGTAAGCAGAGAGAAGGTGACACCGGTCACCACCAAGAAAGCCGCGGGTCGTAAGCAGTTGACCAGCGAAGGTGAGCCGCCCAAACTCTACCTTTTCGGCGTAAATCAGGGGCGACTGGAGCAGATAGCAAGGGAGAGGCAACTGAGATTAGACATAGTTAGCAGCCTGAATAACGCCAACCTGTTCGTAACCTCTAAAGGCTACTACCGGCGAAAGCTACAGAAGGTCAAAGACGCCGAAGCGGCCAGTATTCCAATGTACGTCGTGAAAAGCAATACACCACTGCAAATCAGGCAGCTACTAAATACTATTTACCCGATGGGAAGCGTCGATAAGGCAGATCGGTTTGAGCTTGCCCTCGACGAAGCGAAGGAAGCGACTGGCAAAGTAAAGTCTGGACAAGAGTCAGTGGAACTCAGCCCGCAGAGCGCCTACATTCGGCGCTTACAGCACCTGATAGCTGAACGGAGCAAGCTTTCTTCACACAGCCTAGGCAAAGAGCCGAATAGAAGAGTGAGGATTCATAAGGAAGGGACTAAGGCATAAACTATGGCGTTATTCATTACCTTTGAAGGAGGGGACGGAGCTGGCAAGAGTACGCAAGCCAATGTGCTGGTTGAGCGTCTATGCAAAGAGAAAAGGTGGCGTGTAATTTATGCTGAGGAACCTGGTACAACTCTCTTAGGTAAGATGCTTAAAGAATGGTTGCGTGACCGAGACCACTCGCTTACACTCATTCCTAAATCAGGTACACAACTATCCCTTCTTGAGCGGCCTATAGACGACCATTTACTGCCTGATATTCTCTTGCACGGTACAGCGCCACGAGCAGAGCTATTGGCTTTTACTATTGCTCGCGCACAGCTTGTTGATGATTTTGTTCTTCCCAACTTGAAAAACAACAATATTGTCATATGCAATCGATATGCTGATTCCACTATTGCTTATCAAGGTTACGGACGAGGGTTAGACCTTAAGCTAGTCGAGATAGCTAATAATATAGCTACTCAAGGGCTTAAGCCTAACCTTACTATACTACTTGATTTGGCATCAGAAGAGGGACTCGCTCGAAAGTGGGGAACCAACAAGAAAGACCATTTTGAGAAACAAGTATTAGATTTCCACCAGAGGGTGCGGGAGGGATACCTCAAGCTGGCGGAAGGTGACCCACAGCGCTGGCTGGTAGTAGATGCCACCCAGTCCAAAAAGAAGATAGAAGGGACTATCTGGCAACGGGTAAGCCAACTGCTTTAGAGAATGCAACCAAAAATGCTGGAGAGACTGGATAGCAAGAAGGCTAAAGACTTAAGGGTAATGAGTAATTTCGTCTCCATCTTCTGCAAGGAACATCACTCGGCGGAAGACAGAGACCTCTTTCTCATCGAAGATGCCAGACTACGTCAGGCTTTGGGTGATAAGGACTTAGCGCTATGTCGGGATTGTCGGAGACTGTTCAACCATGGCATGGTCAAGCTGCTTCTCTGTCCATATGACCCCAAACCGATGTGTAAGAAATGTAAAACCCATTGTTATGCGCCAGGCTACCGCGAGAAGATGCGAAAGGTCATGAGATTTTCTGGTCAGTATCTGATAAGACACGGCCGGTTAGACTTAATAATTCATTACCTGTTTTAAAAGTGGGGAACTGCCATGTCTTGTCTACTTCCAAGTGGGCTTTGAACTACTTGACAAGCCGTTAGAATTACGGTGTTTCATAATGGAATAGGGAGCAAAGCCATTTCCCCGCTGAGTCCATTTATAGACAGAAGTGCGCCCTTCTTGACAATGGGGAAGGGACAAAAGAGGATAGGGTTGGTAAATCACCAGATACCATCTTTTGCTGAGGAAGAGTTACTTTTTGCCCAGGGCTACCAGCTTATCGCTGGTGTTGATGAAGTCGGGCGCGGTGCCCTCGCTGGTCCGGTGGTAGCCGCCGCCGTCATTCTGCCCTGTCACCTGGCCACGTCCTGGCTAGCCCAGGTGAGAGATAGCAAGCAGTTAACCCCCACCAAACGCGAACTTCTGTTCCCCCACATCCGGGAAACGGCGATAGCCATGGGCGTCGGCATATGCTCTAATGACATAATAGATAACCAGGGCATAATAAAGGCAACCCGGCTAGCTATGAAAATCGCTATAGACCAGCTTTCGCCGACGGCAGAGTCTCTCCTCATCGACTATATACTTCTTCCCGAGGTACCCCTACCTCAAAAGGGGGTAATCGATGGTGATAGTCTGTGTTTATCCATTGCCTGCGCCTCCGTCCTGGCTAAAGTGACGCGGGACCACCTGATGCTGGAGCTGGGTATAATGTACCCTGGCTACGGACTAGCGCAACATAAAGGCTATGGCACAAAGGAGCACTTGGCCTCTTTGCACCGACTGGGGCCATCACCCGTCCACCGCCAGTCATTCAAGCCAGTCGCAGATATGAATTCGGCTATCGAAGGGTAAGACCCTTGAGGAAGCCATACCCCCCTGAAAAACAGGGTAAAGGAAACCAGGCCAGTATAAATGAAGCGAAGAGATGTCGGTATCCTGGGTGAAAGATTAGCCAAGGATTTCCTCGAGAAGCGGGGCTATGATATTTGGGAGACTAACTATCGCTGCCCGGAGGGTGAGATAGATATCATCGCCAGGGACAAAGACTATCTGGTCTTTGTTGAGGTGCGCACCAAAAAGAGTGCCGACTTTGGCACCCCCGAGGAGTCAATCACACCAGCCAAGATGCGGCGGTTAGCCGCGGCTTCCACACGCTACTGGCAGACCCATAGTAATCTGCCCCCGTCACGGCGCATTGATGTTGTCGCCGTGGAGCTAAACCAGAAAGGAAAGCCGTCGCGAATCGAGCTTATCGAGAACGCAATCGGTGAAGTCTAAGGCTGTACAGCTTTACGTCCTGGTCTGGCTGTGCTAGAATTAACGACTGACCAGGGTAACTGCACTGGTTATGATTCAAACCAGCCAAGGGGTAAGGCGACACAAGCCATAAAGGGCTTAGTAATTATGTCATCACCCAAAGCAGAAACGCTACGGATTATTGATGCCAACCTGAACCGGATTGGCGAGGGGCTTCGCGTCCTTGAAGACCTGGGGCGCTTTGTCCTCAATGATGCTGAGCTAACTCAGCAGCTAAAAAACATACGCCACAACCTGCTCACCAGTGACTGGCCATTCCAGCAGCAACTCATTCAGGCTCGAAACGCATCTGGTGATGTCGGCGTTAGTATTGAAGTTTCCAACGAGAAAAAGGAGCGGGAATTGCCAACAGTGGTGGTGGCCAATGCCAGGAGGGTACAGGAAGCGCTGAGAGTAATGGAGGAGCTGGCTAAAACCACCAGTTTAGACGCCAACAAGTTCCTGCAGGCCCGATTCAGTCTCTATGAGCTAGAGCAGACACTGCTCTCCAGGCTACTACGACAGGATAAAACAAAGCATTTGCGTGGACTCTATGTCATCATCGACACACAGGTCTTGAACGGGCGGAGCCACCTTGAAGTAGCCAGTCAGGCAATCCGGGGTGGCGCCAGAGCGGTTCAGCTACGCGATAAAGTGCTGAGTAAAAAGGACCTGCTGCCAACAGCCCAGCAGCTGAGGAATCTATGTGCCGAGCACAATGTGCTGTTTGTAGTAAACGACTACCTCGATCTAGCCCTGGCCACTGATGCCGATGGACTGCACCTGGGACAGGATGACCTACCCATCAAAGTAGCCCGCAAACTGCTGGCAATGGATAAAATCCTTGGCTGCTCGACAACTACTGTAGACGAGGCAATCGCCGCTGAATCTGACGGTGCTGACTACATTGCTGTCAGTGCAATCTATCCAACCGGGTCGAAGGAGAGGGAGACTGTAGTAGGCCCGGAGCGGCTGCGCCAGATCAGGCAGGCAGTGTCCCTACCCCTGGTGGCGATCGGCGGCATCACCAGGGATAATGCTGCTGAAGCCCTCGCGGCTGGTGCCGGCTCAGTAGCCGTGATTAGCGCTGTTCTGCAAGCCGAGGACATAGAAGCAGCCACCCGGGACATAGTAGATAAACTTGAGATACAAGTGTGAATAGATTAACGGGCAACCTAGAAGCAATTGCTGACCAGATGCGACTAGCCCTGGCGGATAAAGATACGGCTAGAGAAAAGGCCTTACCCTTGTGCCGGGAAGCAATTCGTTACTGTAGTAATGCTATTCGCGCCGTACACCGCCATGAGTTTGACCCAGCCAGACAATTACTCAAGTCAGCACGCAACCTGATTGACCAGGCGGAGCAAGCTGTTGCCGACCACAATGAACTGCGTTACACTGGCTTTATCAGAGATGCTCAAAAGGAGTTTGCTGAGGGTAGCATTACCCTCGCCCTGGTAACTGGGGAACAAATCCCTGACCCCGCCAAGCTGCGCATTGAGGTAGCTGCCTACCTGAACGGGCTAGGTGAAGCTGTAGGTGAGTTGCGGCGCTACCTTCTGGATAATATCCGACGGGATAACCTTTCTCAAGGCGAGGAGTTACTATCAGCCATGGATGACATCTACAGCATTCTGGTGAGCATGGACTTCCCCGATGCGATCACCAGCGGCTTGCGCCGGACTACCGATGTGGTTCGTGGCATCCTGGAAAAGACACGCAGTGACCTGACATTAGTTATGCGGCAAAAAGACCTGGAGACTAAATTAAAGAACCTCGGACAGAAAGACATAAGGACCAGTCAGCAAAGTGAAATTGGTCTTGATCATGCTGAGGTAGAAATTTATGAAGCGCTGCGTAACTGGAGAGAACGAAAGGCAAGCGAAGATGAATTAAAGCCTTTTATGGTAGCTCATAATTCATGGTTAAAGCAGATTATCAAGCTACGTCCGTCTACACCAGATGATTTGATTGGGATTAAGGGATTTGGGGGAACGAGAGCCAGAAAGTATGGTAATGAGATCATTGAAATTCTCAAGGCATTGGCACCAAAAGAGTAATCAGTGGAGAAAAATTACAGAGGAAAGAAGGGGTTGGAAGTCAACCTTTCTTTTTGTGATAAGACTATTTCCTAGGAGGTTAATTTAATGGACTTATGGATTCTAAGAGTACTTATTCTGGCATCCGGGGTTTTAGCGCTGGGCTTCGTTGGTTACCTGATATCCACCATACTACGTGAGAGCGAAGGCACGGAGAAGATGAAGGAAATTGCCCTTGCCATCCGGCAAGGAGCTATGGCCTTCTTACGCCGGGAGTTCATAACCCTGGGTATCTTCACTGTGGTAGTATTTGCTGCCTTAGCCATCTTCATAGAACCTAGACCTTTAGTGGCTATCGCCTATGTCCTGGGTACCCTAACCTCAGCCTTGGCTGGCTTCCTGGGGATGAGCATTGGCACCAGAGCTAACGCCCGAACCGCCAACGCCGCCATCGGCAGCTGGGCTAGAGGACTAAAGATTGCCTTTTCCGCCGGAGCGGTAATGGGATTTTGTGTAGTTGGTTTGGGCTTGCTGGGGCTAGCTATCATCGCCTTCCTCTGGGAAGACACTCATGTGTGGTTAGGCTTTGCCTTCGGCGCCTCTTCCGTAGCCCTGTTCCTGAGGGTTGGCGGTGGTATCTTTACCAAGAGTGCTGATGTTGGTGCTGACCTGGTTGGCAAGATAGAAAAGGGTATTCCTGAGGATGACCCCCGAAACCCGGCCGTGATTGCTGATAACGTTGGCGACAATGTCGGTGATATAGCCGGGATGGGCTCCGACCTGTACGAGTCCTATGTTTCCGCAATAGCAGCGTCAATGGTCTTAGGGGTAATTGCCTTGGGTGCCGTAAAAGGCATGTTTTTACCACTGCTGCTTGGTGCCGCCGGCATAGCAGTTTCCATTATCGGCGCCCTCTTCGTCAGACCTAAGGATGTTGAGGCTAAATTTGAAACGCAGGTAAGGACAGCACACGCCAGCATGAACCGAGGTGTGTATGTAAGTAACATCCTGATGATAATAGCCAGCTTCTTTATTATCAGAGGTTATGTTGGTGAGCTGGGACTTTTCTGGGCGCTAATATCAGGCTTAATCGCTGGTTTCTTTATCGGACAGGTAACTGAATACTTCACTTCGGCGGATCACAGTCCGGTGAAGAAAATAGCCAAGTCGGCTGAAACCGGAGCCGCAGTTACTATTATTGAGGGACTGGCTACCGGTATGATAAGTACCGTTCTGCCTGTAATCCTGGTAGCCATTGCCACCGTACTTGCCTATTTATTCGGCGGGCTGCTGGGTATAGCTATCGCCTCTATGGGCATGCTGATTAATCTGGGAATGTTACTGGCCATGGACTGCTATGGACCGATAGCCGATAATTCGGCTGGCATTGCCGAGATGGCCGGCCTAGGCAAAGAGGTCAGGGAACGCTGTGAAGCCCTGGACGCGGTTGGCAATACCACGGCTGCCCTGGGTAAAGGCTTTGCCATCGCCTCCGCCGCCTTAGCCTCATTAGCCTGGTTAGCCACCTACTTTGAGGTAGCCAATATTGACATAGCCAGCCTGACAAATGTTGGCGTGATTGCCGGCGTGCTGACTGGCGGCATGCTAACCTTCATCTTCAGCGCCCTGGCGATGAGAGGCGTTAGTGACGGTAGCTTTGCCATCGTTAATGAGGTCAGAAGACAGTTCCGCACAATCAAGGGACTGATGGAAGGTGAGGCCAAGCCTGATTATGTAAGCTGTGTTGATATCGCTACTAAAAGAGCCCTAAAGTCAATGCTACTCCCTGGAATACTGGTACTTCTAGTACCTCTTATCCTTGGCTTTACCCTGGGCCCGGAAGCGGTGGCTGGTTTACTGGTGGGCGCACTAGTAACCGGCTTCCTGATGGCTGTAATGATGGCTAATTCTGGGGGAGCCTGGGACAATGCTAAAAAATATATTGAAGCTGGTAACCTGGGCGGCAAAGGCAGTGAGGCTCATAAGGCAGCCGTCATCGGCGACACCGTAGGTGACCCGTTTAAGGATACAGCCGGGCCCTCTTTGAACATCTTGATCAAACTGGTCGGTAAGATAGCTGTGATCTTTGGCCCAATCTTCGTTGTCCTTATCACGCTATAAACTGACTGCCACCAATACGCCACAGACCAGGAAAGGCAAGGATAACTCCCTTGTCTTTCTTTTTGCTTCAATATGAAGCTTCACCCACCACGCAGGAAGGGGTTACCACGACGCTCGGCACCAATGGTGGTCTCAGGGCCATGACCAGGGTAAACAACAGTACTGTCAGGCAATATCATCAGCTTGGTATGAATACTGTTGAGCAGCTGACCATAGCTGCCTCCGGGGAAATCACTCCTGCCAATGCCATAGTTGAACAGGGTATCCCCGCTAAACACCACGCCGCCCCCGAGCAGGCAGATGCCACCTGCGGTATGCCCCGGCGTGTGGAGAACCAGAAAGCGTAAGTCGCCAATGTCTATGGTATCTCCACCCTGAAGTAACCTCTCGGCGGAAGGTAGTGACTGAGAAAAACCGAATATGGTGCCCCCCCGCTGTCCCTGAAGCAACTGGGCATCGGCCGAGTGGACAGCTATCTGAGCCCCTGTAGCTTTCTTGACCTCGTTTACGGCACCAATATGGTCTACATGCGCATGAGTTAACACGATAATCTTTATGTCAAGCTGGTTCACATTGCTTAGAATCTCCCTGGCGTCAGCACCAGGGTCGATTATCATCCCGTCCTTCGTCGCTTCCGAGCCAACAACATAACAGTTGGACGCAAAGGGCCCAACAATCGCTCTTTTAATAATCACCACTACCCCTTTCTAGTCATCTAACCTGAACAAAGCTGCCCGCACTAGCCAAGTCTATATTTTACCATCAACCAAGGCCTAGCGACAAGAAAAGAGATTGCTTCCTAACCCCTCACCCTCTGTCCCTCTCCCCTTCATAAGGGGAGAGGGACAGAGGATTCTTAAAGAGGCTTCGCCCCTTTTAATCCCCCTGTAATTCGCGATATTGACAATCCGACCAGTAAGGACTAAACTCAAATTCCAAGATGTGAAAGAGACTTAGGAATAAATATAATAGTGCTGGTGGTGCGTGGGATGATGAAACGGGGCACCAGAACCGCTAACTAGATTGCGGTGGCTGGTGCCCTTTTTGGCCTGAAGATTTGTACGAATACTACGACGAGGGCATTAGGTATGACAACATCGCTAAATGAGCAGTGTCTTGAAAATGAAAGGTTAGCCAGGAAATACCGTCCACTTCTGGTGCTTTATCCAGAAATTGAAGACGGCAGCAGACGTAAGGATCATCATCGTGGTGGTCACGGGCTAGGTAGTCCCCCACCTCTGGACCAGGACTACCACCCCAGAGACATACGTCTTGTCCTTGACCATGCTCGCCTGGCAGGCATAAAAGAAAAGCCAACTAGAGAGCAAGTGTTGGAAGCCGTGAGTGAGAATGAGGTCGACTATATAGACCTTATCGACAGCCATGGCCCCAAGGACGTCGACAAGTTCTGGCGTGTATATGCAGAGATTAAAAAGAAGGACAGCAACCCAGAGTACCAAAGAAAGGCGTATGCCCGGGTAGTCAAAGGGTCTGGGCGGTTTAAAGACTATATATCCATTCAGTACTGGCTAGCTTACTTCTTTGACGATTGGGCTAACGTACACGAAATGGATTGGGAAATGGTGTCCATTATATTGAAAAAATTGGACTCGACAGAAGAACCAGTCGTATGTGTTTATAATTCTCATATAGGATCTTTTAGAAAGCCCTGGAAGGATGTTCATAAGGTTGATGATGCTGGGAACAAGATGACCTGACCCCCTCAAACGGCACCAGTTCTTGTGTTAGACTAGCGATAAAATAAAGAGGGGGTATCAGATGGTTAAAAAGGCGTTCAAACTGGAGCA
>SDBU01004463.1_pt1 | contig 17159 bp, 18 predicted proteins | sample 2277071 | NCBI WGS metagenome assembly SDBU01 (sample SAMN10397929, study PRJNA504765) | marine sediment metagenome | isolation source: marine sediment core GS08_GC12, 126 cmbsf | place: Arctic Ocean: Gakkel Ridge, Loki's castle | collected 2008 | reverse complement strand
CTGGCGGACCCATGCCGCATCACTGGCATCAAGCGGCACAACATCAACATGCAGGCGCTCTAAAACTTCTATCTCGACCTCCGCCAGAATCTGCATAGTATCATGAATCTTTGTTGGGGTGTTTATCCCCATGCGCTTTTTCAGGTTGTCATACACTACTGCATTAATACCTGAAGCACGCATCGCTCCTAAATCGATAGGAACTCTATCAGGCTTTTGGAAATTGACGGCCCTGAGTACCCGCTCTCTAGAATTCATCTTAAATTTCCTCCTGAAGGAACTTGGTGGAGACACACGGCAAATCCGAGATGCTTAGTTTGTGTGTCCCAGAACGCACCAAGCTACCGGTTTCAAAGTCATTAATTCAAAACTTAACTGTAACGTAATTTTCCCTTTATGTCAACAAAAATTTTCTATTTTCCTCATTACTTGGTTTCCAATTTATTTTCATGAAACGCTTGTGAGCATAGTGCGTATAATTCATTTATAAAACCGAGTTTATAAGGGCAGGTGAAAATGGGTCAACTACCCCCAAAAAAGTGGGAGCTTGCTGAAATAATTCGTGGGATTAAGCAACTCCGGTTGACCAGCCTTAGTTCTTAGAGAGCTACGTTACCAGTGAATATATAGGTACTTCGGGGTGCTTCACCAGCTCCGAATTCTACGGTGTATGGTTAAAAGAACTTATGGGGTATGTTCGCTTCGCTCACCGACGCCTGGCTGGTTTCGATACGGCTTCGCCTACTCAACCCAAGTCGCTGGGCTTACGGAACTACCGAACAGTGCTATACACACGAAACCACCGGATAACATTGGCGAGGTGAGCATTACCTGAATCGACTTGTCGGTTCAGCGTTGACGGGAGACTGTCATTTCGTGCCAGACCAAGAAATTCACCAGCTTCGCCGGTTAGAATTTCTTGGCTGACACGAACGCGGAAGGCCTGTAAAACGAAGGCACCGCGCCCAATTCCTCTCCCAGCTAAAGCAGGGAGTTTCCTTGGAGGTTTTTTATGAATTTTCATGAGGTGTTAATCAATATAAAGGCAAAAGAATGTACCATCTGTGGCGAACAAGCCCAGGGATTCAAGACAACAGACACGAAGATAGCTTATTATTGTAGAGACTGCTTATACAGGATTCCTAAAATCAATTCTCAAGCATATGCCCTATTATCAAACAGGAGTACATTACAAACTGGGTTAACCGAACTTCCTGACTTCGGCAGATTTTCATCGAAGAACAGAATGGGGTATGCCTCGATTTCATCAGGATAAACTCTACTATCCGCGAATTAATCATCCCGAGAATCGGGACCGTGAAACAGGAGTGCGAAAACTTTACTCACGTAAAGGCTTTGTTTTCGCTGGCGACGCAGTCGCCATTTCTCATTAAATAGCGTAACGAAAATCAGTTTGCGTCACAACGGGGCGAGATGCAAAGTCACCGTTCTAAAGACAATGATTAAACGAATTACGAATTACGAACTACGAATTACGAATTATTAAATTGGAAAGGGATTTTAAATCCCCTTCCAATTTTCCGTTTTCCGTTTTTAAACCGGTTCATTGGATGGATTTCGGCGGTTCGCGCAACGAACATATTTTGAAAAGCAAACTATGTTCGTTGCGCACTAAATACCGAGCGCCTCATTGATTTCACACTGATAGTTTTCAATCTTTCGGCTCTCAATTTCCGATAATTTCACAAGTTGATTCAAAGCAGATGATTCATAAACTGCCATGCAAACTGCTACATCCTTCATTCCTTCCACTCCATCAATTTCTGGCTCGCGTTTTTTAAGCACGGCTTGAGCAAAGTCCGCCAGTTCTATTACAAACTGACTTGTTGAACCATTAGGGAAGAAACGTTCTTTTGTCTCCTCATCAAGGCTGTTCATCATCTCCTCCTGCAATTGCGCCAATTCATATTCCTTGCCCTCTGAATAGACTTTCCCCGCGCCGTAATCTATACAGCCTTCCGAACCGTAGAGAATCTGATGGCTAAATTCCTTTCTCGGCGCGGCGCTTGTCAAAGTCCATTCCAACAAAACATCGTTTTCGAACTTGATGAGGCTCAACGCGGTATCCTCTACATCCACCTCAATTTTGTCAATTGGTTCCTCGACTTTCGTCTCCTTGTAGATTTTCGTGTAAGGATAATTATACGGGCGATGCGGTGGCTCGAAATATTTATACGGTTCAAACGCCCTTGTCATCGCGAACACCTCTTCCGCTTCGCCGAGTAGATACCGCCATAAGTTTACGAAATGTACGCCGACATCAAGTACGCCGCCTCCGCCAGCTTGGAGTTTATGGTGCCGCCAATCTCTGTAATGCGTCCACCAGCTTATTTCACTCCAAAATAACATACGCGGTTTACCAATCATTCCTTTGTCTATGCACCATCTAGCTGTACGCGCTTTTGGTTCCCGGCGCATGCCCTCTGCTATTGACAAAACTTTTCCTGGCTTTACCACATTCATGACGTTTTGGCATTCTTTGATGGTGAAGCCAAACGGTTTCTCAATGGTGACGTTTTTGTTCGCCTCCAGACTTGGGATGGCGATGACATCGTGCCTGTGGGTGCAAACGTCCACAGCGCCTATTTCCGTTGCCTGAGACAACATCATTTCCAGGTCAGTGTAAACCTGTGGTTTCGCCCCTTGAAATTCGCCAATGCGCTCGGCGCGCAAATTCGCGGCATCTTCCATCAAATCACAGATAGCCACAATGTTGAAATATCTCAGGTTGTTTTCCCACATCCATTGGTAGGCTTCTATGTGCCTATCCGCTATCCAACCGCAGCCGACAATTGCTAGATTGACTTGTTGTATTTTCATCTTTGTTTACGGCAGGATACCCCTTCTGATTTGGAATGAAATGCCTGCCTGTGACGAAGGCAGACAGGGAAAATCAGGAGGGGAGGAATGCCGTTATCTCCTCGTTCACCTGTGGATAAAAAGACTTTTTTAACATGTGTATAATATCGCGCCAAAATTCTTACAAACCAAATTTTAGCAGATTTCTTTCGTCATGTAAACAAAAAAAGACTTAAAAGACCACCGCAAAGGCGCAAAGAACGCAAAGGTGTCGCAAAGAAAGATATTTCCTCTGAAAAGCCGCTTCGCCGATTCACTTCGTTCATCGCGTCCTCTGCGTCTCTGAACTACCGCTATAAATCCCCCTACCCCCTTTAGGAAAGGGGGGAATAGCCGATTCGCTTTGCTCATCGCTGTTTATGTTTTGGTGTTTTTCATAAACTTTAATATTGAAAATTACCTAAAACAAAAACCGATACATTGATTTATGCAATCCGATGCCAATTATACTCCATAACCCGCCGGCCACGAAATCTCCGAGAATTACTCCGAGAAAAAATGGAATGACTTGCCGATGAACTTTGAGCCCGCCATGCCTGAGTATTATGGCTTTTGCTAGCCAACTGACGAAGATGGAAAGCCAAAAATGGTTCATCGCCCAAGTACCAGAAACAGCGTAACCCGCCGGATGAAGCCGCCACCATAGAAAACGCATGCGCATCGCCCAAAGAGATACGGTAAACGCCAATCCACTTATCATAGCTCCCACTGCTGGGTAAGAAGGTGGCGAAGGGTAAGATAACCACCTTTGCAAACGATTAAATGCAAACCTGGGACGCCAGTTAGCTGTTGCTGAGAGCTTGTATGAAGCGTGTAGAAATGCCCATGATGATACATACACTCCGACTACAATCGCAATGACCATCGCAATCAACAGTTTCTTGTTGTTCAACTCTGTCCTTTCCGCTATTTTGAATCCCTCCAGTTGATGCGGCATCGGATGTCCTCTATAGCCTCGGTTGAAGAAAAAAAGAAAAGCGAGCATCGTCAAGTTAGCTGCACCTACGCGTCTTGTCCCAAATATATTGGTAATTATTCGACCTGGGTCGGTGAAAGGCAAGTCATGTATGGGAGAACCCAACTCTGCTCGGATTCGCGAGATGGCTGTCGATAAAGCAAAATAGATTGCGAAAAAAACTAGAATCACCCAGATGGACATTCCTGCTTTGTAACAGAATGCAGTTATGAATGCCATTCCAATAATGATTCCCAAAACGGCTGTCCTGTATCCAAGGGGTTCACTTGAATCATCGAATCCTTCCTCACTATCAAGGACAGGCGTTGATTTGACACTGAGAGCCTTCCTGATGACACACATGAGGTGCCTTCTGCTCATCCAGAGGGCAAACACACATAGCCCGATATATGCCCCAAACGATTGCTCTTCAATATATGGAAGCCCTGGCAGGTTCTGCAATCCTAAAATGCTCGCAATAATCTTCTGTGCTTTCCAAAAGAGATAGAAAAACCAGCAGGAAAAAGAAAGGTCTAATGGGATGAAAAAGCCAAGCCCTACAACAAATGGATATACCGAAACGGGTGTCCAGCCGATTGCGTTCCAGGGCTTCGCGGTGAAGAAGGGGCTAATATCGTAAGGCTTGCCGCCTATGTTGGGCACTGTGGGAAACAGATAATGCAAGCCGTTGATAAGGTTAATAGAACCTGCAATCCCAAAGCCGAGCCACATCAGCTTGTTCTTAAAGAATACGTCTGTATTCGTCATCTCAAGTGGCAACTGAATAATAGGATAACTCAGCTTTTCTTCTTCCGTCCACCGCTTTCTGACTATCGTAGTCAAACACAGCATGACAAAAATTAGGGCGAATATGAAGCCTGACCAAGCAACAACCGGTGTGAGCCAACTTTTTATGTGTTCGGCTGTGTACAAAGTGGACTCACCCATGAAGTAGCCTGTAGCGATATCCTTATCGTTGAGGACAAGCCAATTGGGCATATACCTCCCAAAAAGGTCAGTCCACTCGTTCTCTGGCGTGGCAAACCAAAATGGATGCGGGATGGCGGGGATGAGCACTTGTATCATGTCTTGAGCACCCATAGCAGACGCCATGCAAAGCATAACGTAAACTGTCAGCAATTCTCCCTGACTCAAAGCATGACCTGGCAAAAAGCGTTTCAATGGTAGGTTCAACAAAGCCAACACGAACACACTGAAAATCACATTAAAAAATAGCGATATAACTGTCGGATGACTCTGTTCCCAGAAGAGACCCATTATGAGCCAGTAGCAGTTCACGCCTGCCAGAATAAGACCGATTATTAAAGCTCGCAATGTAACACCTGAAGAGTTTTTTTCTGAGCGTTTTATCATTTTTTGTGAACCATATAAACGGATACATCAAATGCTATAATCGCTAGTACACTGTGAAATATGTTTTGACCAATGCTGTAACATGATCGGTTAGAGCGTGCCAAAAATGGTATTGGCAGCCATAAGATAAAACAGCAGTGTGTGTAACGTATTGAGGTGATAAGATGGAAATGATGGGATATAATGTCCAAGTCGTTGACGCAGTGTTTTTCCAAAACAAAAACGCGCGTGATTGTTGCGACGGAGGCTTCGAACTCCGTATCTTCCCGACATTTTACTTTTCAAATGAAAAATAAAATATCGGGACGCTCTACTCTTTAAGCTACACAACACTCACGCGCCTAAGATTAAATTCCGCATTTGGGAAAACTGCACAAAAAACAGGCGCAAATACTAATGCCGGTTTTTGATTAAGCTCCAAGTGGTTGATAATGTATTTTTGGACGAAATCGCAGCCGGACCGATGGGCGCATCGGATTCGACCCATTTAGCATTAGTAATCTCGCCATCGTTTTTATATTCCGATTCATCCTTTACGGTGGTTCCTTTGCTTTCATTAAAATGATAGAGAACTACCGTATTTTTATCCGGCTTGAATTCTCGACTAGGCAATGGAAAATCTTTGCCTTTCTGATATCTGACCGCATCAGATATGCGGACTTCATCTATCAGTCCACTAAATGGCTCATTGCCACAACAAGGCCGCCAACCCACATGAAAATTCTCGGTGTTTGGCTTAATATTTCCTGGGATAGCAGTTGAAACCTGATGTTTACCATTTATGAAGGTGTTATGCTCTTTCGTGTCAAATGTTACTGCAACATGGGACCACTTGTTTAGTTCAACTTTTCCTCCACCTTCCCAGGCCCACCTGGCCGAATTGATAGCAACTTTAAGGTCCAGGTTTTGAAGTTCACATTCCCAGGTATCTTCCTTTGTTGACGATAATCGCTTGCGCCAAAATCTCTGTGGGAAAAATCCACGCTTCCATTGTTAATTCACCGGTAATATTTAAGCTATCGCTATCTTTGGCTTCAACCTTCGTGTCATCGCCTGCCTTAAAATCAAGGCAAAAATTTTGAGAAGCAAATACAACCGGCACAAAAAAGACTGAAAACGTAAGGGCAAAGATTATGTATATTAAGCGATTTACTTTCATTTCTATCCTTGTATTCATTGATAACCTCCTGTACTTGAATTGGCCGTATTGGCTATTTTACAAATATTATATCAAATACCTGGATTAATTCAACCGAAAATTTATTGCTAAGTTGAAGCGGAAAGCGCGTGGATTCATTCTTTCAGACAGCGCAACACCACCACCGTCATATCGTCGTACTGTTCCGTCTCCCCCACAAAGGCTTGGACATCTTGCAAAATGTGCTGAATCATCTCTTCCGCGCTTAGGTTTGCCGTCGCATGACGAATCGCGTCCTTCAATCGGTCATCCCCATACATCTCTTTTGCTTTGTTCAACGCCTCGTTTAGACCATCGGTATAGAATATGACATAATCTCCAGGGTGCAAGTCAACAATTACCTCATCATACGTTACGTTCGCCATGCGGCCTAGCGGCAGTCCACCGAGTTCTACCTCCTCGACCTCTTCAGCGCGTTTGATGATGGGATACGGCTGTCCAGCATTGGTATATTGAATCTGTTTAGCCTGCGGATTCAGCACTCCGAGGTTCAGGGCGGTAAACATCGAACCGTAAAGCCGGGGTCGTAAATCAGTATTGAGTCGGGACAAAATTACTCCCACCATTGACAGTTCTGAGGATACACCATCTGTTGTTGATTGTCCAGTTAAACTCAATACCCTTTGGAAACTTCTGTTGAACTGAACCACTTCATACAACATGCCATTCGTCAGCACAGCGTTCATTGCCGCGCGCAATCCTTTGCCCGAGACATCAGCCAGCGCAATGCCGATTAAGTTGTTATCCAGGGTTAGGTAGTCGTAAAAATCGCCGCCGACTTCGTTAGCGGGCAGGGATTCCCCAGCCAGTTCAAACCTGTCAATATGCGGGGCTTCTTTGGGGAGCAAAGCTATCTGCATCTCGTGGGCGTCTTTCAATTCTTGGAAAACGCGCTGAACTTCGCCTTCCTCTTTCTGTTGTAACTCAGCATACAAGGCAGCCGCGCGTTTCCGCTGAACAACAAGTCGTGTAATCAAAAATACTAAAGCCGCCAACATCGCTCCCAGAATACTTATGATGTTCGTGTCTGTCCAACCACTCATCTGCTTACCTGAAAAATATTGCAATTTCTCGCCGTCGAACCGGCTGACGCCGCCGCTGCTGGAGCCAAACCATAAATTGCCCTGGCTGTCTTGAAAGATAACCGTCACATCAGGATTCACCAAACCGTCGACGACAGTGTAGGTCCTCCACTGACCTTCGTATGCTTGGGCAGTCAGCGCCAACAGGAACACGAGAGGAAATACAAGCCAAAGTTGTTTTTTTATGGGACTTATCCTCCAAATCTGGGTAGCCCAACTTTCTAAGGTAGCCGAAGTTGTAGCCGAAGTCTCAAGACTTGGTGCATCGGGAAATTCGGCTACGATAGAATCTTAGTCTACGTTTCACATTTCACGCATCACGCATTGGGTATCACAATGCAATGATAACCAATGTCATGTCATCTTCCTGCGGCACATCCCCGCAATAATTTCGGACGTCTTCTAACATTAGCTTTAACATCGCCTCAACCGGCTCCCGAATATGCTGTCGGATAGACGCTTCAAATTGCTCAAACCCATACAGTTCCTCTGCCTCGTTGAGTGCCTCAATGATTCCGTCGGAATAGTAAATTAACCGGTCGCCAGGCGCGAATGGCACAGTCTGCTTGGAGTGCGAAAACAAAGTTTTCGCACTCCTTAATATTGATGCGACTGAATACTATTGAGCTATCTTCCGCGTTATTTTTTTTACCCAACTGCATGATAGGCACGTCGGTAACAGCCCACGGCTGCGCATGTGCAACATAAACATACATGCCTATCAGCCCAAAGTTCAGGAAGAGATTAATTGCGAGAATGTATTTTTTTTTTCATCGGCGATATCCCCAAGTATAGAGTTGGTTCCTGACCGCCGTATTGAGGTAGTCAGGAGTTTTTAGTTCAGATTTTCACCGGTAGGAAATCGGTGAGTTGCACACGGTCTGCTATCCAAAATTGCTCCGTGCGTTTAGGACGATTTCTGCGGATGGATTCGGCTTCTGCTTCGAAATTTTCTTTTGTACGGCCGAACAGCGTATGCTGAGAAACTTGCGTGGCAAGTGCTTCTGCGCGTTTCTCGCCAAATTCTGTTACATCAATGACGATAGATGGCAAACCGCCGGAGACGGCTTTGTAATAATACAGGTGGCGTGGATACCACGACTTCCCGAGAACAGCGGCGACCGGTTCACCTGCATGCCATCGCGCTTCGACAGTGATGGCATGTGTATTCAGATGGTCGCGATGTCTGTCTACAGGGCCATGTGTGAATACTGCATCGGGGCGTTCTTCTCGAATAATCTTTATGCATTGTTGCAATGTTTCTTTATTATTAACCAATCCCATATCAGGGATGTCTAAAATTTCCCGCCGTTGAATACCAAGTACCTTATCACATTCTGCCGCTTCCTGCCGTCGTAACTCCACAATCACATCTTTCATCTCTGGGCGTGGATAGCCTTCACACCCATTGGTCATTATCACAACGACAACCCGTACACCTGCTTGCGACATCTTAGCAATTGTGCCTGCCATGGTGATTTCATCGTCCGCATGAGCGCCGAAAATTAAGACGGTGTTATAATTCATCGTATTGTTCTCCTTTCGTCTGGAAAGTCAGAAATGACTTATTTTTTGTCTCGTAGCAAAGCGGAGAGGCGAAGCGGCTTTTCGCTGAACGAAGTGAAGCGGCGAAGCAGCTTTTCATGTTAAGCTTTCTTTCGTGGCTTAAGACGCAAAAAACCCAAAACACGCAACACGCAACACGCAACACGTAACACGAATCACAAATTACGAAAATGATGGTTTATTTACGCCCAAAAGCACTAGGTTATTATCTCACATTCACAATATTTTGTATACCCTTTTTTAGGTTTATGAATGAGTTAGTAATGTCTACGAAATTTTGTCAACACATCATTTTCCTTGACAAGCACCTGTTTTTTGGGGTAAAATATATCTCGCTTAATAAGCCTGATGTTTTACTAGTAAAGATTATGGAGGTCACCTCAATGGTAGTACGTTCACGTGCTCCTGTGAGAATAGATTTTTCTGGAGGCTGGACTGATGTCGCTCTCTTTACAGAAGGGCAAGTTGGAGCGGTCGTTAATGCCGCGATAAATATTTATTCTTACGTTACGGCGAAAAACACAGAGGATAAAAAAGTAGAAAGCAAAGCTTATGGTTACCGGCATTCTAAAAAAGTGACAAATAAAGCCGTTAAAATCTATTCCGCTGATTTTGATCTTTATCAAGAAGCTGAAGAAATAAAGAAATTGGAATACAACGGAAATATCGACTTGGCTAAAGCTGCTGTTAAAAAATCGAATATTGACTTCGGAGTTGAAATTATTACAAGGTCTAATGCTCCGGCAGGTAGCGGACTGGGGACATCGGCTGCCATGGGAGTTTCCCTCATCGGAGCATTGAGCAAACTCAATAGTTCACCCCTGTTGCCTCATGAAATAGCTGAAGAAGCAAGCGCCATCGAAAGATACGAGTTAAACATTCTTGGCGGTAAACAAGACCAATACGCGAGCGCCGTGGGCGGTTTTAATTTTATGGAATTTTCTGGTGAGGATGTAAAAGTCTCTCCAATTAACCTCTCTCCCCATACTCTCTTAGAACTAGAGAAAAATCTTGTTCTTTGTTACACCGGCAAATCAAGACTATCCAGCAATATCCATCAGAATGTGGTAGATGCATATCGAAAGAAAGATACTGGGACTCTAAGAGCTCTAAACGATTTAAAGCGGATTGCTGTTGATATGAAAAATGCCTTGCTAAAAGATGATTTATATGCTTTCGGTGAATTGCTCAGTGAAAATTGGGAAAATCAGAAGAAACTTCATCATTCCGTAACAAATCCCCAAATTGATGGATTATTTGAATTAGCGCTCAAGAATGGCGCACTTGGTGGCAAAGCGTGCGGCGCGGGTGGAGGTGGCTGTTTGGTTTTCTATTGTGAATCTGATAAAGAACATCTGGTAAGAAAAACTCTGGAAGAAGCCGGTATTAATATTATAGATTTTAATTTCGACTTTACTGGTCTGCAAACGTGGTTGGCAAATTAGTTTTAAAGAAGAGCCAAATGGTTTAAGAAAAATAAGCAGATGCACAGCGGATATAAGGATTAGTTCAGGGGCTAGAGATTGTAATGGTCAATCAGGTAGGTGATATTTGCTTCTGAATTTTACCACAATGGTGTAAAGAACACAGAAAACTCTCCGCTTTCTTTAGGAGTAGGGGATGTTATTATATACCTTCAGAGGAATTGTAAATAAAGATTTAACTTGCGAAGTAGCAAATAAAATCGCCCTTGTTGAGGGATTACGTCTTAAGAAGGATGAAAACGCTCAAAGAATTCTGATAGCCGGTGACCATAGGATTTCTACAGAAATGCTAAAACAGGCTTTGACCAGCGGCTTCCTTTCTGTTGGATTGGACGTAGTAGATTGTGGTATTTTGCCAACGCCCATTTTGTCTTTTTTTGTCAAAAAACTTTCCTTACCAGGTGTTATGGTGACAGCATCTCATAATCCTCCTGAGTGGAATGGATTCCAGTTTCATGAACCAGATTCGCATATTTATGGACCTATTCAAGAAGAAAATATAAAAAATAAGTTGAAATCTGAATTGCAATTACCAGATTGGCGGCAGATAGGCAGAGTTTCATATAGGTCAGGATGTATTGAAGAATACATAAACCAACTTTCCCAGATGGTCAATATAAAGAATTCTATTAAAGTGGTTGTTGATTTCGGTGGTGGAATGGCGTCTATTGCTGTTCCGCAATTATTAAAAAATCTAAATATTGATGCTATAGAAATCAATTTAACTCTTGACCCGTTGTTTTCTAAAAGACCATCTGAACCATCTCCTGAAGTCATACATGAATTACGAGAGCAAGTAGTAAGGGAAAACGCCGATGTGGGCTTTGCTTATGACGGTGATGCAGATAGAGTTATGGTGGTAGATGAAAGAGGATATGTGTTGGAAAGCGATAAGTTAATTTTTCTTCTGTGTACAGAGATGTTGAAGAAGGGGAGTATTGTTATTACCACTGACGTTAGTATGGCGGTAGAAAAAAACTTGGATGATAGGGGATTTAAAATCATAAGAGATAGATGGGGACAGACATTTATTGGCGATAGTGTGAGGCAAAATAACGCTGTGCTCGGCGCTGAGACAAATGACCATTATATATTTCCTCAACTTTCTTTGCACGCAGATGCCATAGCCGCGACAGCTTTCTTCTGTTCAATCATATCTCGTAGTAGCAAAAAGTTGTCACAAATGTTTTCGGAGTTGGACAAAACTCACATTTTGAGGGAGAAAATTAATTTTACTGAAGATCTAATCCGATGTCAATCTGACATAGAATCATTTTTAGAGCAGCATTACGACGGTTTTGAAAAGATACATGAGCGGCTTTATTTGGCCAGCCAAGATTCAAGTAAATTGTTAATCAGGCAATCCCCGTTCGATAGATTTGTGAGAATATTTGCCGAAAGCTTCCATCCTCAAAAAGTCCATGGAATGATTGAGCAAGTAAAGAGGATGCTGATAACCTAAGAGGATGAAATTGGTTGCGTGCTACCCAGGAACAGAAGCTTTGCAGTCATCGGAAATAGGAATGATGAATATGACGAATTTAAAGATTTTCATAATCTCCATTTTTTTTGTCTCAATTACTATTATTTCTTTTTCAAATCCAGCATATGGGGAAGAAAAAAAGCCATCGTCAATAGAAGAGACTCTAATCCGCTTAGAAGAGGGACAAAAAGCTATAAATCAACGGATTGATGCTACAAACAAGCGAATTGATGATATGAATAAGCGAATTGATGATTTACGGCAAGATATGAATTCGCAGATAGGTGGTCTGCGGCAAGATATGAATTCGCAGATAGGTAATCTGCGGCAGAATATGAATGAAAGATTTGCTGACCTACATTTTTGGCTACAGATAATATTTGGTGCCGTAGTATTAGTTATTGCCGGTCTGATTGCTCAATGGCTATTGATGTGGCAAAGATTGATTGGAGTGGAGACAAAAGTTAAAGAACATTTGGCAGAAACAGAGAAGGATAGATTGATAGTTTTCCAGCGTGAAGAGATTGAGATGCTGAAAGCACGATTGGATAAATTGGAAGCAGGTTCAGGTTAATGAAGGCTATAATCTTAGCTGCTGGAGAAGGTAGGAGGCTTAGACCGATAACATATTACGTGCCGAAGCCGATGATTCCCTTTTTCGGCAAGCCTTTCTTGGAATATACCCTTCAAAATCTCGTCGGAGTTGTCGATGGCGTGATATTGATAGTAAAATATAAGCAAGAACAGATAAAAGATTACTTCGGCGCTAGTTATAATTCCCTTCCCATCGAATACGTTGAACAAGGTGAATTCAGCGGAACAGCCGTTGCTCTTATGGCAGCTAAAGATTTAGCTGGCGACAGATTTTTGGTGATTCAGGGCGACGTATATGCTCCGCGGAATATACTTTTCGAAATAAAGGAAATGAACGTTGAGCATATTTTATCTCTGACGAAAGTTGATGACCCTGAAAATCATGCTGGTATTGATTATAACAGCGATGGGCGGGTTAAAAGAACTTTTACATCTGGTCCCTGGGTTGACAGAGGAATATGGTTTTTTTCTTCCGTTATATTTGATTACATAGAAAAGATTCGGACCTTCGGTGAAGAATTAAGGACACTAGTTATAGTACAACAAATGATAGATGATAACATCGACGTATTCTCCTATACATCTATGGAACCTTGGGTGCAATTGGGCGACCATGCTCCCTTGGATAGCGTTTTGAACGCTCTTAATTTTTTTCACGAACACCGCGACGGGGGAACTGTAGCAACTTATCAATCAGATTCAGAAATTAAGCGTAGTTCCGTAGAGGTTGAAGTCGTCGGGAGTAAAATTTATAACTCGCTGATTTTTGGTTGTGGAATGGTCATTGATAGTCTAATAGAAAATAGTGTATTATATTGTCATAAAATTATTAGGGGTGAAACGATAACCAACAAAATAGTTGGTTAAAATGTACCTATTGGGAACGTACAGGGGAATGGAATTTTAGTTACAGAATGAATACAAAAAGCACAAAGAATTCCCAAAAAACTGTAATCGTAGGACTTGATGGCATACCATACAGTTTAATTGAAAATTTGACCCAAGATGGAATAATGCCCAATACTGCGAAAATAGTGCAAAAGGGGATTTTTAGGCAGATGGAGTCATCGATTCCCGAAGTTTCTTCTGTCGCTTGGAGTTCTATCATAACAGGAACCAACCCAGGAGAACACGGTATTTTTGGATTTACTGAACTCTCTCCCAAAAGCTATCGGCTTTCGTTTCCTAATTTTACCAACCTAAAAGCAAAACCATTCTGGAAGAACCGACCAAGTAGCAAATCTGCCATCATAAATGTTCCTTCTACCTATCCCGCTGAAAGTTTGAATGGTATTCTCATTGCCGGCTTTGTCGCTTTGTACCTAAATAAAGCTGTCTATCCACTGTCCTTGGTAGAAGAATTGAAAAAGCTCGATTATAGAATAGATGTGGACTCCCAAAAAGCGCATCAGTCTATGGAATTGTTTTTGCGTAATCTCAATAATACACTTGAATCTCGCATTGCTACCTACCGATACCTCTGGGACAAGGAATATTGGGATTATTTTATGATTGTGTTTACTGGAACTGACAGACTAAGCCATTTTTTGTGGGATGCATACGAAGACGCATCACATAAATATCATTCATTTTTCCTTGACTATCTAAGAAGGATAGATGAAGTGATAGGTGAGATAGAAGAACGAATGGAAAAACGCAAATATGATAATTTAATCATCCTCTCCGACCACGGTTTTGAAAAATTGAATAAAATGGTATATGTCAATAGGTACCTCAGAGATTGTGGATTTCTGAAATTAAGAAATATCCCTGCTAACAGCTTCAACGATATTGATGAAGGAACGCTTGCTTTTGCTCTGGACCCAGGAAGGATTTACATAAATTTTGAGGGCGAATATCCTCGTGGGAGTGTCAAGCGAAACGAAACGGATAAGGTCGCCGAAGAGGTAGCAGAAGCATTCAAGCATTTCAAAGTGGATGGTAAGACAGTAATAGACCGAATCTATCGTAAGGAAGAAATTTATAAAGGCGTATCAGTAGATAGAGCTCCGAGTTTAGTGTTGATGCCTAATGCTGGCTTTGACCTGAAAGCTAATATGAAAACTGATAAACTTTGGGATAAAAGCGTATTTACTGGTAAACATACTCAAAATGACGCTTTTTTACTGGTGAAAGGTTGTTGTACGTCTGCAATACCTGGGAAGGTGAACGTTTCTAACGTCATGAACATGATATAGATAATTGAACAAGGAGGTGGTTTATGAAATATCATAATGCTGAAAAAACTTGTTGGAATTGTCCTTGTATAGATTTTAAGGGTAGCGTTGATTTTAGAGCCTGCGGTCAATCTATGAAGCAATTTTTGAGTATCAGTGGTGAAGAAGAGGACATGCAAGCTATGGTAGAATGTAAGAGACGTCCAGAAATAGGCACGTTTGACCCTGCTTCTATAACTTTTGAAGACTGTCCCGAATGGGAAGAAAGGGATTTCGGCTATGCTTTGAAAAATATGAAAGTGATGATTTTAGGAATAGATGGTTATTTGGGCTGGACACTTGGGCTTTGGCTGGGTAGTTTGGGATTTAATGTAAGCGGCGTTGATAACTATTACCGACGCGATTGGGTTATGGAGAAAGGCTCTCATACCGTAGTTCCTATTTCCAAGATGACAGAAAGACTTCATGCCGTAAAAGAAATTTTAGATATAAACATAAATTTTCGTAAAATGGATATCTTGGACAGACCTCGGCTACGAGAATTCATCGACGAGGTAAAGCCGGAGGCTATAGTTCATTATGCCGAGTGCCCCAGTGCCCCGTATAGCATGGTAGATGTGGAACATGCGACTTTTGTTCAGCATAACAATGTAATCGGAACCTTGGGGCTGCTATTTACTATGCGAGATTTGGTTCCAGAGGCATCGCTGATAAAATTGGGGAGTTTAGGAGAATACGGAAGTCCACTAACAGGGCGACCACTTTTTGAAGGTATGTTTCCCGCCGATGCTGCGTTGCAATGGGATAACCGTGAATGGAGTCTGGGCGGTGAATTGCCCCCTAGAGACCCACCCAGCTTTTACCATTGTAGTAAAGTCCAAGATACCTTTAACGTCTACGAAGCTTGTAAATACTGGTGGCTGCGCTCTTACGATATCATGCAAGGCGTGATATATGGAGTTCATACAAACCAAACTGCAGCTAATCCAAGATTACGCACACGCTTTGATGTGGACGAGTGGTTTGGAACTGTAATAAACAGATTCGTAGCCCAAGCAGTCGCTGGCATTCCACTTACTATCTACGGCTCTGGCGGTCAAACGCGAGGCTTTATAGCTCTTAGAGATGCCATGCAGTGTATGACCCGGCTTATCGTATCTCCACCTGAACCAGGACAGTACGATGTAGTTAATCAAATCTCCGGTGTTTATAGGATAGAATATTTAGCTTACAGGGCAGCTTATTCTTCAGCGTGATGGCCAGCAACGGATTCGCTATGAAGCGCGCCTCCTCTCCATGTATCTGGACTATCAACCAGTGTGGATAGAGTTTATAAATCAATATTTTAACGGAGATAAGAGCATGGAACAACAGGTTGAATTTTTCCAACATCTCCAAGAAATGGACGAGGCGTTGGCGGACTGGGAACGATACCAAAGAAGCATTACCGCGGAAACAATACGCACAAACCGAGATGCAAGGAATATGGTCATGCATGCTATGCTCATCTCAATCTAATCTTGTATTGATATTGATAACCGCCTCATCGCACAAAAAGATTTGCGACGTCCCACAACCTATAGAGAAGCTTTTGAAATTTTAATTGACGCTTCGGTTATTCCTCAAGAGTTGGGAGAGGAACTGGCTGATTTGGCGGGCTTTCGCAATGTATTGGTACATAACACCGCACTTAAGTGTGGTGTTGGTTTGAGGTTAGACCTCCAGCGTGTATACGAGATTCTTCAACATGGCCTAACACCTCTTCGCCAATTCCGAAGCGTAATTCGCCAATTTTTGACGCCGCAGGAGCTAGAGCCGTCTGAAGAATAAAGTTAAGCTTTCCGTTCCGCGGTTCATTTAAGGGGAGATTAAACATGCAAAAATTAAAAGAAAGAGTTGGAGCAACCGGTTTACAGATTCCCATAGCCGTATTAGAGGAATATGGAATTCCAGAAGGCGCATCCGTGATGATTGAGGTTGTGGAGAAGATGATACGGATAGTACCAGAGCAACTCACGGAAGAGGCCATCAAAAAATTAGCTATCAATTATGTTTTAAATCATGTCGGAGACGCTACTGCAATAGGCAAACCGAAATTTGAAAATGAGAATTGGATTGTTCCTGTCGTCCTTCCTTATAAACAAATTCAGCTTGGAACCTTAGTATTTTCTAAAACGGGAACGCTTTTAACCTTAGTTTCAACTGCTCCTGAAGAGATGTTGAGGAAAGCTAATGAGACTTAATGTTCCCTCTTATACTCAGCTTGAGCCTTATAGTTGCCTTCCTGCATGCATTAAAGTTGTGCTTCAGTTCTATGGGACGGATATTTCAGAACAAGCGATTCAAAGGGTTTGTTCTACTACGCC
>SDBU01004462.1_pt1 | contig 17162 bp, 18 predicted proteins | sample 2277071 | NCBI WGS metagenome assembly SDBU01 (sample SAMN10397929, study PRJNA504765) | marine sediment metagenome | isolation source: marine sediment core GS08_GC12, 126 cmbsf | place: Arctic Ocean: Gakkel Ridge, Loki's castle | collected 2008 | reverse complement strand
CTTCGGGAAATACATGATGTCTCTATCCCCTTCAAGAAGAACGCTATACAGCGTTTCATTATTTCTACTGGTTATTATTACTCCTGCTCTTATGTTTTTGATTTCATTTGGGATTGCGTTCATATGACGAGCCTTTATTTGACCGACTTTGCCTTGAAATTCGCCGTACGTTATTTTGACTTTGTCACCAATGTTCATTGCTACACATCCTGCTTATAAATCTATTGTTTGTATAGCTAATAATACCACATTATTGACAGTTAACCACCTAGCGGTTCAAATCCAGCCGCTGTCACTTTTTATTTTTGAATATACCTCATAAAGAGCAAAGCATTATATCAACGATTGAATAACCTGCCTAACATGGCTTCATGTAGAAATATAGCTCCCTCGGGGCATAATTCCTGACAGCAATAACAGCGAATACAATGTTCGTACTTATAGGTCGGTGGTTTGGTTTTGTCTCCATTGTGCCAATCTACTGCCTTGGGCTTAACCGGACAATGCTTTACACAGGTGCCACAATTGGTGCAAATAGTCTCATTAATTATTGGCTTTGCACATGTTTGGTTCCTGAGGAAAGTCCTTAACCATCCACTTGATACTGGCATAACGGGTTTGCGAATGGCCTCAAAATCTTTGTTAATAACCGATTGAATATCCCCGCCGATTACTTCAATATTATCGTAATGATAGGTTCCAAGGCCAGCATCCTCACCTGCTATTGAGGTCGGCACGTATTCGGGATTCAAATCAATGATTCTACAAGCTATCGAGTCTATAGCAACTGGATCATTAGAGAATAACAAAACGCCGAGTTTTTTCGGCTTGCCGCTTCTTGGCCCATTCCCCTCCATGGCTATAATGCCATCCATAATATAGAGGCGTGGTTTGATTAGCATATTCAAATCTATTAGCATCTTGGCAAAATCAAACGGGTCAGCCATCTTAACATGAAATTGGCTTTTTCTGAGACCAGGAACACAGCCAAATTGATTTTTTATTGCCCCGGTAAGTCTGGTCAGACCATGCGTTTTTAGTTTAGGTAAGCTTATTAGACCATCTGCTTCCAAGACACCGTTAGCAATAACAAATCTCTTGTTTGAGAGTGCTCCATTATGGGTGGTGGGTTGACCTCTATCAAAATCAGCCAGCATGATTCCCAATTCATCGGCTACACGTTTTAGTTTAGCCTTTTTCATGTTGGTTATACTTCTCCCAAAACCGGATGAATCACCATAATATACGGTAACCTTCGCTTTTTTGAGTATCACTCCCACAGCTCTAAAAACAGATGGATGTGTGCACACGCACTTTTCAGGGTTTGTGCCTATTAGTACATTGGGTTTGATTAGTATTTTTTCTCCCTCTTTAACGTAATGAGTAATGCCACCAAGCAAGTCGATTCCTGCTTCGATAGCATTTTCTACTTGTTCGTAATCATACGTATCGCATTTGATTAGGGCTACTTTTGATTTATTCATGGTTAACATAACTGATCACTATGTTCTTTAGTATTATTATACCTTATTAAGTCTTGACCTTCTCCCTGTTCTCATATATCATCTCGCAAGCTTGAAGAGAGCAAGGAGGATTGAGATAATAAGTATTAGGCAGGTATTAGCTCAGGCGGGTACTTAGAAGTCTGTGGGTTTGAAGGTTCGAATCCCGCCGCTGCCGGTTGCTTTTAAGTTCGATTTATTGTAGACTAACTCTCAATCCTTACTAATACTATCCAAAAACCTTACTTCATTGAACAATCTGACGGCCGGTCAAGTGTTTTAAAAAGGAGGGAAGATGATGGATACGGTTTTTGATGCAGGACATATTTTCGCCCACTACTTAGAAAGCTCGATACCAGAAGAAGAGTGGCAACGAATGTCGGTTGAGGAGGCACTGGGAATTACTGAAGATATTGCGGCCCTATGCGATGGTAAAATGTCAGCGAGTGAATTTGGTGAAAAATACAGATTACCCAGAAAAACGTAAAGTAGGAATCGTGTTGAGACAATTGATGGTCAGTGATTAGCCTCTGGTAAAGAAGATTTTTAATGTTTTGTTACCCTGTGGCCGGTTTATCTATTCAACTTTGCAGTTAACTTCTCCTGCCATTCTGGCCTAATCTGAAAAAATGTCCGGTTGTTTTAAAAAAGTTCCGTGTATACTTTAGAATATACCTAAAAGATCGTTTGGTTGAGGTTGGGTCTATGGAAGGCAAAAGGGTAAAAGACAGCGCAGTAACGTTAGCACAGATCATGACTCCGCAGGATGTGAACCAGGCTGGAAATGTTCATGGCGGTGTCATCACGAAATTAGTCGATACGGCGGGAGGGCTGGTTGCTAGACGTCACGCACGGTCAAACGTCGTTACTGCTTCTATTGATCGTCTTGACTTCTACCATCCAGTGTACGTTGGTGATGTCGTAACATTAAAAGCCAGTCTCAATATGGTAGGTAGTACTTCAATGGAAGTTGGTGTTCGTGTTGAAACTGAGGATCCAATGACTGGTGAAACAAGGCATGTTGTTTCTGCTTATCTTACTTACGTGTCTCTTGATGAACAACGTAAGCCCGGGCTAGTACCTCCGTTGATATTGGAGTCTGAAGTGGAGGAGCGAAGAAATCGTGAGGCACAGTCACGGAGAGAGATAAGGCTTCGTGGAAGGCGTAAGTAACATTTCTGTCTCCATGGGATGCTTTGCTAAATTTTCCTTTTAACTGACGGTAGTTCGAATCCCGCCGTGCTACTTTTAGTTTGTGGATACTATATCTCCAAGCTGTTATTGTTACTCCTGCAGATTTCCATCAGGCCTGACTTCTGTGTTATATTTTATACACCTTGCTAATTAAGCAATACATCTGGTGATTTTTATGCACGTTGGCTTGAAAAATATTCGTTTATTAGTGTTATTACCAGTATCCGTGTTGGTCATTGGAACCTTCGGTTTCGTGGTACTTGAGGACCTTTCTTTTACAGATGCCTTTTACTTTACCATTGTTACCATTTCAACGGTGGGCTATGGTGATATATACCCCACTAACCTGGCAAGCAAGATATTCGGTATTATCTTAATCATCATTGGAATAGGAACTTTTCTGACTATAGTCACCAATGTTACCCAGATACTGATACAAAGAGGACAGAACCGATTTCGAGCCAGAAGATTAAATATGATTATCGGGGTATTCTTCACCGAGGTCGGAAATCAACTGCTTCATATCTTTACTCAATATGACCCCAAGATTAGCGAGATACGCAAAGATTGTTTGATAAATCAAGACTGTTCTGAGACCCACTTCGCTGACCTGAAGAATCAACTTCAGCAGCATGAATGTACCATTGATCCGAAATTGATGGACTTAGAAATGTTATCCGAATTTCTAACGAAAAAGGGTGATTTATTATTAAGACAAATAGAAAATCCTGACCTTATAGAGCACGAATCTTTCACTGAGCTCCTCTGGGCGGTGGTTCATTTAAGAGACGAGCTTATATCGAGGAAGAGCCTCCTGAATTTACCGGAAGCGGATCTTGAACATCTAGCCAATGATGTCAAAAGAGCTTACGGGGCTCTGGTTAGACGATGGGTGGATTACCTGCAACATCTAAAGCGCAGTTATCCCTATCTTTTTTCTTTAGCTCTGAGAACAAACCCATTTAGTGAGAACCCGACCGCTGTAATTGAATAAATTAATTTATACTTGTTATTTGACAGGCATTCTTGGTGGCTGGTTCAAATCCCGCCGCTGCCAGTTGTTTAGTTAATTACTCAAATGCTTAATCAGTAAACCTACTCCTGGCAACGGCATTGTCGATGCCGTATTCTCTTTTCACAAAGCGATTAATAGCAATGTCGTACTCTTCCGGGTACTGAAATTTCCGCTCTGCTATCAATACGATTTGTCGGCCTAATTCTCTGGACGCTTTCATGGCGTGCTTATCCTGACGAATATCTCCCTTTTTTCTTGCGTAACCATAGATGAAGTCGGTTGATAGCATGTGGTGTACTGAAAAGAAAGTATTAAAGAGATTCCACACGCCCATATTTCCCAAACTTGCTCCCACCGATATTACACCACCGACCTTGTTAATCAACTTGTTATTATTGACGTATAAGGCATAGGAGCGGTCAATAAGTATCTTAGCTTGAGCCGTCACATTGAAAAAGTAAACAGGCGTTCCCCAAATAATTCCATCGGCATCTAAAAGTTTGAGATAAATCTCCTGTACGTCATCTTTTATATGGCATTTGCCAGTCTTTTCGCAGGACAAACATCCATCGCAAGGATGCATGTCTTTATCCCAGACAGTTAATAGCTCGGTCTTTGCACCACAAGCCTGTGCACCAGTTAGAGCTTCTCGCACTAGAACTTCGGTATTTCCCCCTTTTCGAGGACTACAAACAATACCTAGAACTTTCATTTTACACACTCCATTTCTTTATCATCTGTGGTAATTTTTATTATAGCCCTATAAGTGTCATTATCCAATACTCGTGGGGGGGCAAATCCAGCCGCGGCCAGTTCAAATTTCCTGTTTCTATTTGATAAAAATAAATAATTACCACTGAGACAACCTGTCTCACAGCCTGACCCCTCAGCCAGACCCACTAGGAGCGCAACTTCGATTATAGGTAGCGGTGCTAAAAATAGATAGGGTCCTTTCGGGCTGTTCTTTCCCGCACTTTGGGCATTTTATGTCCCTGTCTTTATCGGCAAGGTTGCGACGGAGTTCGAACGTCTCTCCACACTTTGCACATTTATATTCATAGATAGGCATAAAATACCTTACCATCAAATGATTCTAAATTTCCCTCTATTGCTTTAGGGGGGGTAAACTCTTTCATAAACGCGTATTCAACATCCTTAATACAATTATTTCGTCGAATCTTTTTGAGCTTCGTCATGATTTTCTGTGTTCTCTACCTTGTTATTGCCGGTCTTTTCCTCGAGTTCTCTAACTAGACCCCAGTCCACAGGTGCTCAGCCAAATGATCCGTGTTTCCCTTTTTTATCTGCTATTCCGTCAATGTCAACAGATGATGAAGACAGGAGAGTAATAAAAATCCCAACTCCCATGCCAATAAGAGCCCCTAGCCAAAGATTCGTGGTAATTACCGTGTTTTCCTCATGACTCCCTAGATATCCCATTATTAAACCTATTATGGCTCCGATGGTGGCTCCAATAACATATCTAGTAATCATTGTTTCTACCTCTCTGAATTTCAGTTCAACACCATTATAAACAGCATTTATATCTTTGTATGCGACTTATATCTCATATAATGAGCGCTTGTTTAAACTTCATTGCTGTCATGCCTAAGGTAGTTGTAAACATTAATGAGCTCATAATTTGACGAAGTGAGTCTCGTGGAGTAGACTCAGTTTTGATTAGCCATAAATTTTCTTACCCGATTCCGGAATAAGGCTCTTATTTTATGCGTAGACGACCGCAAATTTTTTATGGCTGGGTTATTATTGGCACTGCCATTTTCAGTATGGCGGTAATTTACGGCATCAGACATTCCTTCGCTGTTTTCTTCCCTCCCATTCTGGATGAGTTTGGCTGGAGCCGGGGCAGCACCGCCTTTATGTTTTCTCTAAACCTCCTCATTTATGGTTTTGTGGCACCTTTCGCCGGCAGCTTGGGTGACCGCTGGAAACCAAGAATGGTCATGATAACAGGCATAATTATTCTTGGTCTGGCTACTGCTGGTTGTGCCTTTGCTAATGAGTTATGGCATTTTTACCTGCTCTTTGGTGTTCTCATGCCAATTGGGCAGGCGTTTTGCGGATGGCCTCTTTTCGGTCCTATGGTGGTCAACTGGTTTGTTAAGAGACGAGGGCGAGTCATTGGACTGGGGCAGATGGGAGGTGGTCTCAGTTTCGCCTACGGGTTATTGGCTGAGTTCCTCATATTGGAAGTGGGCTGGCGTTTTTCCTATCTTGTAATGGCAGGTATCCTGGTTACTTTCCTTTTGCCTCTGTTTATCCTCTTTGTCTATTACCGCCCAGAAGACAAAGGTATGAAAGCTGATGGGAATACTGAAGCAATAGTGACTGATGACCCGTTAGCTGAATTGCCTTCCACAACGAAACGCATATCTAACGAGTGGACTCTTGGCAATGCTCTGAAGACCTACCAGTTATGGCTACTCATTCTATCATACTTTCTCTTCTGGGGAGTGGGCGGTTATCTGGTACAAGCACATCAGGTCAAATTCACCATGGATATGGGTTATAGTGGTACATTTTCGGCTTCAATCTTTGCTCTTTTCGGCATCTCCGCAATGGCGGGTCAGGCTTCAGGATTTATCTCTGACTGGCTCGGACGGGAGAAAACGATCACATTATCTACTATTCTTGCGGTTGGCGCTTTGCTGGCCTTGATCTCCGTCAAGGATAACTCTCAGCCCTGGTTCCTGTATGTCTATGCTATCTGTAATGGTTACGGGACTGGACTTTACTGGCCGACAATACATGCCGGTGCGGCTGACATATTCCGAGGCAGGAATTTCGGGGCAATAGCGGGTTTGTTATTAACTGCAGTTGGAGTAGGTGGTGTCATCGGACCTTGGCTGGGTGGCTATATCCATGATATTTCAGGTAGCTATATTAGTGCCTTCGTCTTCTGCATGGCATGTTCTATCTTAGGTTGTATTGCCTTCTGGATTGCGGCGCCACGGAAGGCAACTAAGCTGCGGAAAATCCCCGAATAAGAATATCCCCGGTGATGGAAAACAGGTCATGTTATGCCTATTTTTTCTCCCCGTTGATCATGAGGCTACCGAGGGAAATTTTAGTGTTGCCGAGGTTTCATCAGACCTTTAACAAGGGTGCCAATCAATACCAGCAATACTAAAACAAACAATAGGTCCAACCAAATTCCTTTCCCCAATGAGGGGAAAGGTGTTGATTCTCCCGTCTGTGGTACCGTACTTGGTTTAGGGGTAGGTTCGGGTTTAGGAGTAGGTTTGGTGGTGGGCGCTGGTGTAGGATCAGGACCTGGCGGTAGTGCGATGGAGAGGGTAACTGTCTCCTCATTATTAGACTCTTGACTCTCCATAATGTGATTATTTTTATCGGCCACTACCTGGAAAGTATGTAAGCCTGCCTGAGCTGGCCAGATGAAGGTCTTGTTAACAGTAGCGCTAACCTCTAGTTCTGGAACATCCTGGTAACCTTGGTAAGCAGCATCAATGTAAAAGTAGATAAGGGAGGAATTGGCACTCTGAGTGCCCTGATTCGTTAAGTTCACAGTAAAGGTTACATTATCGCCTATTGCTGGTTCTATTGGCAACCAGGTTACTGTCTCGATAAAGAGATCCGGAGCTGGGACGGAGAGAGTAACTGTCTTCTCATTGTTGGTCTCATCATTTTCGCTGACCTCACTGTCAGAGTCAACCACTGCCTTGATGATCTGTGTGCCTGCCTGAGCTGTCCAGGTGAAGACCTTGGTCGCGGTAGCGCCGGCCCCCAGTTCTGGAACATCCTCATAACTTAGGGAAGAGTCATCAACATAGAAGTGGATATGGGAAGAATCAGCCAGGCTAGTGCCTTGATTCATTATGGTCACGGTAAAGGTTACTATGGCACCTATCGATGGTGTTTCTGGTGACCCGGTTATTGACTTGATGATGAGGTCGGGGATGGGGAAGGTTACCATTGTCTCATTATTGGTCTCGTCACTCTCCGCAATCAAATCGAGATGGTCAGCCACTGCCTTGATGTCATGTAAGCCTGCCTGAGCTGTCCAGGTGAAGGTCTTGGTCTCGCTAGCGCCAACATTCAGCTCTGGAACATCCTGGTAACCTAGGTGAGAGTCGTCGACGTAGAAGTAGACGCGAGATGAACCGGCCTTACCATTACCCTGGTTCTTTATAGTTACCGTGAAAGTTACCGTATCCTCTATTGAAGGATTTTCTGGTGACCCGGTTATCGACGAGATGATGAGGTCAGGGATCATAGTTGGGAGGGTTGCTGTTATCTCATTGTTGGTCTCATCACTCTCCGTAACCCAATCAAGGTAGTCAGCCACTGCCTTGATGATCTGTGTGCCTGCCTGAGCTTTCCAGGTGAAAGTCTCATTGGCGGTAGCATTGGGGCTTATTGGATCAAGATAGTCTGAAGTCAGGAAGGTGTCATCAATATAGTAAGCGACGCGTGAGTTACTGGCCTTACCATTACCCTGGTTCTTTATGGTTACCGTGAAGATTACCGTATCCTTTATTGATGGTGTTTCTGGTGACCAAGTAATACCTTCAACGATGAGGTCAGGGGGGGAGGTTTCAGCAAAGTTTACTGACTTCTCATTATTACTCTCATTGATTTCTAGAATCTGGTCATCCTTATCGACAATTGCCTTGATCGCGTGGGAACCTTCCTGAGCTTTCCAGGTGAAGGTCCTGGTCACGGTATCGTCAACCTCCATCTCTGGAATATACTGGTGGCCCCGGTAAGCGCTATCAATATAGAAGAAAACACTGGATGCATCAACTCTGCCATCACCCCGGTTCTTTATTTTTACACTGAAAGTTACCGTATCCTCTACCGATGGTTCCTCTGGCAGCCAAGTTATGGACTCGATGGTGAGGTCAGGAAGAAGAGTTGAGAAGATTATCGTCATCGTATTGTTGGTCTCGTCACTCTCCACAACCCGCTCGTTGTAGTCGGTAACTGCCTTGCTGTCATGTAAGCCTTCCTTAGCTTTCCAGTTGAACGTCCTGTTGTCTGAGGCACCAGGGTCTATCGGATCGATGGAGTCTAAATCTAGTAAGAAATCATCAATAAAGTAAGCGAGTTGGGAGTAGTCAGCCCTGCCATCACCCTGATTCGTTATGTTCACGGAGAAGATTACGTTATCGCCTTCTTCCGGTGCTTCTGGCGACCAGGTTATCGACTCGATGATGAGGTCGGGAATAAAAGTGGAAAATTCTACCGTTCTCTCATTGTTAGTTTCGTTACTCTCATTGATCAAGTTATCCTTATCGACAATTGCCTTGATGATATGAGAGCCTGCCTGAGCCACCCAGGTAAATGTCTTGGTTATGGTAACGCCGGCATCTATTCTTGAGACACTCTGGTAGCCTCGAGAAGAGTCGTCAACGTAAAAGTGGACTTGGCAGGAACCAGCACTGTCAGTGCCTTGGTTCTTTATTTTAACGCTGAAGGTTGCCGTATCGCCTTTTGAAGGATTTTCTGGTGACCAAGTTATCGACTCGATGATGAGGTCCGGAGCCAGAGTTGAGAAGGTATATGTCTTCACGTTGTTGGTTTCGTTACTCTCGGTAACCTCATTATCGAAGTCGGCAATTACCTTGACGGTATGTGAGCCTGCTTGGGCCTCCCAGGTAAAAGTCTTCGTGGCAATGGCGCCAGGGTCTATTGGATTAAGATAGTTTGAAGTTATGTAGGCATCGTCAATGAAGTAAGAGACGCGGGAGTTGCTGGCCTGACTGGTACCTTGGTTCTTTACCGTCACCGTGAAAGTTACGATTTCATTTATCGAGGGATTTTCTGGCGACCAGGTTATTGACTTGATGATGAGGTCTGGACTAAGGGATAAAGGGGTTGCCGTCTTCATATTGCTGGCCTGGCTACTCTCAGTATAGCCAAAAGTAAAGACCAGTAATAATACTACGGTTGTGAAGAGAATTCTCTTGATCATTTCCGATGTCTTACTTGATGTGATTCATTAATAAGCAAGCGACTACTTAACTTTACCATTATTTAACATACCGCAAGCATGTATCCTGAAACACCTGTTTACATAATACACATTACATAGAGCTTAGTCAATGAGAAACGAAGGGCATAACTATGATAGGGAGGCTTACCTTATGGTTGCTACTTAAATAAATTTGATTCTATCTTTTTCTGTTCGGCAAATCAATCAGGTGGTGGCTACCTCGTATTATACATTAGTCCCAAATTGATTAGTATCTTAGTACTAAGTTAGAGAAACTGCTAACACTGATAATGAGTGACCACTCACATCGCTGGAGATTTCTGGAAGTGCTTTATAGCATATAAGTACTTTTTGACAAAGGTCAGAGGAGGCTCTTGACAATAGGGCCGGGGGTCGGTATATCCAATCATACTTCTAGAAGTGGCCGAATGCCCCCGGCCTATGTTTTGGTTCTTATGGTAAAGGTAGTTTTATCCGTTTAGTTTGGTCTTAAGGTAGCACTCATTGCAATACACAGGTCTACCTTCGCGGGGCTCGAATGGTACTTCGGTTTCCTTACCACACCCGGCGCATACGGCAGGGAACATCTGGCGTTGTGGTCGGTAACCAGAGTTACCACCAGATCCGTAACGCTGTGCCTTCCTGGCTTCACGGCATGAGGGACAACGCTTGGGCTCATTAGTATAGCCTTTAGTTTGGAAGAACTCTTGCTCCTCAGCACTGAAAGTGAAGGTAGCCGCACAATCGGAACACTGGATTGTTTTGTCTTCGAAGCTCACTGGATAACCTCCTCTCTTCTACTAATTGGTCAGAGTTTTGGTTATCCAACACCTGGGGTAATTTAAGGGTTTTTATTGAGTATTTGATAACCTACACTAGAACCAGTTTTCATTATACGCTAAACCGTTTCGGTTGGCAAGTGGGCAGAATCAGAGACTTCTCCATTTGCTGCGGTAAAGGTTATCCTCATCAAGATAGACCTTGCCCTCTTCGGTCATTTCGACAATGGTAGTTCCTAGCAGGAATTGGAAAGCCTGAGGTTTGTAGTCGCGCCGCCTAAGCATTCTCTGGAACATAGATTTAGGTAAAAGTCCTAGCTCCTCTATGGTCTTGGCATTTTTTTCCCCGACGGCGTTATGCTCCCGGAAGGTGCGGATTACTCTGGGGATATTTCGCTGTAACATAAAGTGAGGAATAAAGATAAATGCCAGGATAAAGAGTATTATCATTAGAATGATAAAAAGTACGTCTTCCATTGTCAATCACCTCGATTAGTTCTTTTAGCTTTCTTTTCAGATAAGAGCTACCTGCCAGGATTTCCTTTTATAGATCAAAAATTCAGTTAATTATATCACATTCATTTTTTCCAATTGAGAGCCAGTGGAATGAGAAAAGCCAGACATCCGACGAGAAAGACGACACTGCCAGTGAGCCCGAAGATATTATTGTCCGTCAGGTTATGCATGATGAAGAAGACAGCACACACCAGGAATAATAGCCAGCCTATAAGGTGAAATCGTTTTTCTGTCTTATCGATGTCCCGGTACTCCGTCAGTGATTTTCGAAATTTTACAAGTAACCTAATTATATCACACTATACTAGCTTTGTGTGGTGATTTATTATCCTTTAGGTAACTCATCTTAAATGGTCTTGGTGATACCAGCTTGGGCTGACCGCAGGCAGGATGGATAAGTTGGTGGCAGGAGACGTGACAATTCGCTGTGCACCCATCAATAGCCTTGAAGCGACCGTCTGCCTGCTTGCGGGCAAACGGCAATAGAAACCGCTCACAGTGTGGCAATCCAGATGAATCAGACTCTTCAGCACTTAGTTCCTGGCAGGTGGCATAGGTCATCCCGTTTTCTTCCACCTGAGCCTTGAGCCTTCGATGGAACTCAAACCTCAGGTCTTTCCGCAGCAGGTATCCCTGACTGGTACCTCCTCGCTCATAGCGGTATTCTCGCTCAAACCGCCTGGCAGCTTCAGGCGAATGTCTCTGGATTATCCGCCGTATCCGCTCCCATAGGCTGGTGCTGGTTCCGTAGAAATTAGCCGACTTCTTGGACAGTCTTCCCGTGCTGCACACGATATGCTTTGCCCCGGTACTGGCGAAGCTACGGACGAGGTCTTCAACCTGCTGGAACCAGGAACTACCGTAGAGAGCCTGAAAAAGATGGATAAAGACAGGGTCGAATCGGATTAAGGTATTGACACCCAGCCCGGCAAGACGACGTACCGCTTTAAGGCGTTCTTCAAAGGAAGGTGCTGCCGGTGAAAGCAAGGACAGAATATCGGCGGTTCCTTCTATGGTAATGGCAATGAACTTTGGCTGGTAACTGATAAAATCCGGCAGGTCGCGAAGAAACCCGGGGTCCCCTTTGGTGGTGATAGCGAAACAGACTCCGTAGCTCATCAAGAGCTGAACGAGGCGCTTCACCTCGGCTCGAAGCTCTGGAATGGGCTGGCAGGGGTCGGACACATTTGAGATGGAGATTGGTGGGCAGAGACTTATCCGTTTTAAATCTCTTTCCACGAGTTCAGGAAGGTTATTGTAAACTAGGGTATCTGTCGAGTAATCGGAGTAGATTGCCTGACGGGCATAGCAGTAGAGACAGTGGTAAATGCAGTGGGCTGGGCCGGGTGGGGTGACGTTGATGATCCAGAAGTGAGGACACTTTCGACTGGGCACAGTGTACGGGTAGTCGTGCAGTGTTGAGCCCTTTTTGGCGATTAGCTTTACCGGATGCATCTCTCTTTAATTGAAAGTGAACAGATGCTTTTTGTCAACCCCCTTTAATTTACGATTACTTTGCCTTTAGGTTCGGTTGTAATTTCGCCGATGACGGCTGCTTCTTCAATACCTTCCTGGTGCATTCTTTCCAACAGTACCGGTGCCTTTTTTTCGGCTACGGAGATGAGCAGACCTCCTGAGGTCTGGGGATCAAAGAAAATATCGGCTAGGTAATCAGGGACTTCTTTATTAATTTCAACCATATTCAAGCGGAACTCCCGGTTGCGGTGAAGACCCCCGGGAATCATACCCTTCTCGGCAAGCTCTTTTGCTTCCGGGAAAAAAGGAACTGCCGCCGAGTGAATAAGCATGCCGACATCAGTACCCTCAATCATCTCGCAAGCGTGGCCCAGAAGCCCAAAACCGGTGACATCAGTAGCGGCGTGTACTCCTATCTCCTGCATTAGCTCGGAGGCTTTTCGGTTCAGTGTTGCCATACTTTTGGTGGCTTTGGCGACAGTGGTTTCACTGGCTATCTTGCCTTTCAGGGCAGTGCTGATTATGCCAGTACCTAGCGGTTTGGTTAAGATTAGCCTGTCACCTGTCTTGGCACCGGTATTGAGGACGACCTTAGCCGGGTGAATAGTGCCGGTGACAGAGAGCCCGTACTTTAGCTCCTCATCTTCGATACTGTGCCCGCCGACCAGAATGGCTCCTGCTTCGTGTATCTTGTCAATTCCGCCGGCCAGGATTTCCTTTAGTATTGACATGTCCATGGTTTTTACCGGGAAACAGACAACGTTCATCGCGGTTAATGGTTTCCCTCCCATGGCATAGACGTCGCTCATCGCATTAGCGGCGGCAACCTGGCCAAAAGAGTAGGGGTCATCTACTATCGGCGTAAAAAAATCGATAGTCTGGATAATAGCCAGTTCATCGCTTAGTTTGTAGACACTGGCATCTTCAGCTCTCTCCATACCCACAATCAGGTCAGGATGAGAGACAAGGGGTAAACTGGATAATGCTTTTTTTAGATCTCCCGGACCTATTTTGCAAGCTCAACCAGCGCCATGAGTAGTCTCGGTGAGTCGTGATCGTACCTCGCCGCTCATTCTGCTCTCCTTCGTCATACTGTTATATTCTTACTGAGAGAATCACCAATATTATACACGTTTTCTTAGTGGCGGTGGTAGTGTCGGATTCACGCTGAGTCTACCAGTTCACCCACTATCGGATACCTTTCCAGCATATCCGGACCGTGGGGCGCTTCTTTCAAGGCTTCAGTCAGGTCATAGCCGGCCTGGTGCGTTACTTGATGTTTGCCGTTCTTCCAGAGAAAGCTTGACGAAACATCATATACTTTGCTGTCACAGGCGACATAGTTGGAGTCCTCGTTTCCATCGTATTTCTTCAATTCTTCCCTGGTGAAAGTTCTCATTCCGCAAACAAAGCCTAGGATCGATTTTATTAAGCTAAAGTAGTAGGAACAAGCTGGCCGGTGGACAAGCGGAGCAGTTGTGAAAATCTACCATGCTCTCCGGCAGTTTGCCACCGAGTTCATAGATGCGGGGGACCAGAGCCTCAAAGTGGTTACGGTTTTCAATACGGGCTTTCTCAATAATCTCTTTGACTGTCTCGCCATCGAGTCCAATCAGGTTTACCCGCAAAATGGTGTAATAGTAAAAGGTGGTGAGTTCAGCCGCGGCATTATTGACCAGCAGCTCCAACAGTTGGTCAACATTAATCCCTGCTTTCTCTACCATTTCGCGCGTTACTTTTGCCATTTTCTAACCGCCCTTATATCATATTTTATTTTTATTCCTCTTCTTCTACTTCTTCGCAGCAACCACACTCACACTGCTGACCCTCAGCACAAGGCTGGCAGTAGTACGTTATCTCTTCCTTCTCGTAATCTTGCACAACGGCGCAACCACAGGCTGGGCAAATTTGCTCTGCCATTGTTTTACCTCCTTTAGCTTGTTTTTAATTAATCTTATCTTAAGTCCCAAGCTTATTAACTGTCTGCGACTTTTGTCGCACTTCTTTATAATTACCTGATAGTTACTTGGCTTGGCCTTAACTTAAACGTTTCCCCACAATTTCCCAGTTAATATTCTTAAAGAAGGCAGTAATGTAATCCGCCCGTTTCAGGCCATAGTCAGTCATGAAGGCATGCTCAAAGACGTCCATGACTAGTATGGGCTTGCAGCCAGCAAGATGACCCACCTCATGCTCATTAATCCACTGGTTAAAGAGCTGGCCGGTGACATTATCCTGATAAAGTATCGTCCAGCCAATGCCGCGCATTGCCCCGGTAGCTTTGAAATCCTGTTCCCAGGCCTCATAACTTCCAAAAGCATCTGCCAGTTTCTTGGTCACCGCTTCTGGTCTGGTTGTTGGACAGACCAGATTTTCAAAGTAGTACTCATGTAGGCGCATACCGTTGAACTCAAAGCCAAAGCGGCGCTTCAATTCCGCATATTCGGGATTGGTGGCATCTTTAGCTTTGCTGTTCAGCAGGTCAACTAGTTTATTGGCGTTATTGACATAACCCTGGTAGAGAGTGAAGTGGTTCTTGAGTAGTGTTTCACTGAACCCGTCAATTCCGATAAGATAACTGTAATCCTTCGCTTGATAAGTCATTTCTTTTCTCCTCTCTTGTCTTTGCTTTGCTGGCGGTTGGTGCTAATTAATCTACATAGGGAAACCTCCACTTGCCAATCTTTCTTATTATAAGCTAGTAAAAAACTATCTTCTATGACTTAGGTCACATTCAGTTAATTTTCCTGTTTTTATATTGTAGTAGGTGGCAATACAATAGTCCTGTGTTTAATAAATGTCAAAGGGGAAATCTGTCTTGACTTGCCTTTTAGCCGAGACTATAATATCACTCACCAATAAGGTAGCCACTCAATAAGTAGAGGATGAAATGGGTCTTGAGGAATACCAGTGGAAGCGGGAATTCAAGGAGACCCCTGAGCCGAAAGGGAAAGTGGAGGGTGATGGGGGAAATGGCTTTGTTGTCCATAAGCATCAGGCAACTCATCTTCATTATGACTTCCGTCTGGAGATGGAGGGGGTGCTCAAGAGTTGGGCAGTGCCCAAAGGCGTTCCGGTTGAGTCAGGGATAAGACGCTTGGCAGTCCAGGTGGAGGACCATCCGATTGAGTATCTTGATTTTGCCGGCACCATCCCGGAAGGAGAATATGGGGCAGGGACGGTGGGAATCTGGGATAAAGGTAATTTCACTCTTGACCAGAAAGCGTCGAATCGATTGGAATTCACACTGAAGGGTGAGAAATTATCCGGTGACTACGTCTTGATTCATACTGAAGGGAAGAACTGGCTGCTCATCAAGCGGAAAAAAAACTCAGAGCATGGTGGATGAGGAGTAGGGCAAATATAATTGTTGTTTAGAGTAAATTTCACCTTGGAGGTAATGATTGAAAATTCTGGGAATTATGGGCAGCCCAAGGATAAAGGGTAACACTGACCTATTGCTGGAAGAAGCCTTGAAGGGAGCTAAAAATCAGCAGGCAGAGGTTGAGAAGATTATTGTGGATAAGCTGAAGATAACCCCCTGCCGCGAGTATTATGGCTGCTTAAAGGATGGCAATTGTGTTATCCGGGATGATATGGATGATGTCTATCCCAAACTTCTTGAGGCTGATGGTATCATCGTCGCCTCACCGATATTTTTCTATGGTCTATCTGCTCAACTTAAGGCACTCGTTGACCGTTGCCAGGCACTGTGGGCCAGGAGGTATGTTCTGAAGAATCTGCCCACTTCAACAAGAAAAGGCGTATTTATTGGCGTTGGGGCTACCAGAGGCAAGCAATTGTTTGACGGGTCTAGATTAACGGTAAAATATTTCTTTCAAGCCTTTGGTGTTGAGTATATTGATGAACTGCTTATCCGTGGTGTCGATAAGAGGGGTGAGATTAAAGAGCACTCAACCGCCCTATCAGATGCGTTTGAAATTGGCAGCAGACTGGCGCAAAGAATTGTTTAGCTTTTTGTGCCTTGCTTCTCCTCACTGGCTGGACCGTAGAATTGCTTTAGCTTTACTGCCATTTCCTTTAACTGTTTCGCTACCTTGGAGTTGATGGTGTCTTCAGGGTAGCTGCCATCTTTCTTTCTCTCACCAGCAGGCACACTGGTAAGGACTTCGATACCTTCATCAATGGTGCTCACCGCGTAAATGTGGAACTTACCCTCGCGGACAGCGTCTACCACTTCCGGACGTAGCATCAGATTCTTCAGGTTCCGACGAGGTATCATTACCCCTTGGTCTCTATTGGGCCCCTTGGCTTGGCAAACTTGGAAGAACCCCTCTATTTTCTGGTTGACACCACCGATGGGCTGGATTTCTCCCTTTTGGTTTACCGAGCCGGTAACGGCGATATTCTGTTTTATCGGTACGCCAGATAGGCTGGATAGCAGCGCGTAGAGTTCAGTGGAGGAAGCGCTGTCTCCCTCGATGCCTTCATAAGATTGTTCAAAGCACAGGCTGGCTGAGAGGGAAAGGGGGTGGTCTTGAGCATATTTCCAGCCCATATAACCGCTGAGAATGAGGACACCCTTGTCATGGATTCGACCGCTCAACTGAGATTCCCTTTCAATGTTAATCAAACCGCCCCGCCCGAGAAAGGTCTTGCAGGTGATTCGCGACGGATTGCCAAAGGTCACATCACCCAGGCTATAGATACTGAGCCCGTTTACTTGACCAACTACTTCACCC
>SDBU01004461.1_pt1 | contig 17162 bp, 15 predicted proteins | sample 2277071 | NCBI WGS metagenome assembly SDBU01 (sample SAMN10397929, study PRJNA504765) | marine sediment metagenome | isolation source: marine sediment core GS08_GC12, 126 cmbsf | place: Arctic Ocean: Gakkel Ridge, Loki's castle | collected 2008 | reverse complement strand
TGACTGAGTTGAATTGCAATATCACAATGTGTGGTATCACCAGCTCCACGAATTGCGTATTCCTCTGTCATATGTTTGAAACGGTCGTACCCCATAAGTGCTTCAAAGATATGGTCTATACGTTTACGTGTTTCAGCCTCACCGCTATCTGCTTTGGCAATAGCTTCTACCATACTGCGAGCTTCAAAGATTGCCTTTTTAATGGTTTTATCTAAGTCCTGTTTTGGCATGATTCTACCTCCTCTTTTGTTTAAAATTCACCTCCTTGATTTAATAGCTATTTAGTTTTCACTTCAACCTCCTAATCACCTCAATTACTGGTGCTATTACTTGCTCGCCACTGATACACTGGGGAAGTAGAGGGGTGGGGTGTTAAGAAAGCCGCCTACCCACTTGGCGTCACTGCCTATAGCTACAATCTGTTTAAGAAGCTGATAAACATTTCCTGAAACCATGGTATCTTTAACCCTGCCTACTATTTTACCACTTTCCACTTTATAACCTAAAAGAACATTGCCACTGAAATCGCCACCCAAAATATTGCCCTGTTCCGCTCCCATGAGCTGCTCAATAACCAACCCTTCTTTTATGTCCTTGACCATCTCGTCAAAGGGGGTATTGCCTGGGGCAATAATAAAGGCACTGGGTGAGGGGGTAGGTAATCCACCACGATTTCTGCTGCCGTTACCGGTGCTCTGGGTGTGAGCTAGGGCTGCGGTTTGCAGGTCGTAGATAAAGTTGGCTACAGTCCCCTGTTCAATGAGAGGGGTGCGTTGACTGGGCATACCTTCATCATCGCAGGGGCGGCTGTTTAGGCGGTAGGCTAGAGTCGGGTCATCCCGCAGCCATAGTTTTTTATCAAAAACCGTCTGTCCAAGCCTATTGCCTATGGGTGAAGCTCCTTCCAGGACTGTCTTGCCATTGAAGGCTACCATAAGGGGTGGGATTAAGGCGCTGGCTACCCCATCAGGGGTAAAGATTACCGGCAGTAGTTTGGTTGGTAGTGGGGCTTGGCTTTTGGCTAGCTCAAGCTGCTGGAGCACCACCTTAGCTACAGTCTTAGACTGTAATATAGGGTGGCAGCAGCTTTCACTTTCACCAACAAAGAGCATATCGGTATCGCGAATCAGGTTACCGTAAATACCCAGACCAAAGATGCTTTTTCTGTAGTTTGCCTGCCCACCACGCGAATTTATAATGCGGACTGAGCTTACACCCTTGGTAACTTCTGCCTCACATATAATACCTGGGGTATGAGTAGTAACCGTGGCTATGAGTTCCTCGCCAAGCTTAATCATTTCCTCTATGGATACAGACTCTATATTTGAGTCGAAGACTTCAATCTGGGGGTAAGTGGTCAAGGAAGGAAGCCCAAACTCGGCTGGCATGCCGAACTGGGCCGTTTCCACTGCATTATTGACCAAGCTCTGGCTATCGCCTAGCTCGGTGGTAACAGCATAGCCAATCCTGCCCCTTTTAATAATACGCAGAGCCAGACTGGTGCTCTGCTTGTTTTGAATATGCTTCAGGCGGTTAGCCTCAAATTGAACTGGTGTCTCCTCTGAGGAAACCATGAACACTTCGGCTTCCTCAGCTACCCTTTTAGCTTGAGCCAGAACATCTTCCATTCACCTGCCTCCGATGAGACACTGGCGAATTCTGATATGGGGGCTACCATTGGCAACAGGTAGGGGCATCTGCTCCCCCTTGCCACAGCCACCCCCTTGGTTCATCTCCAGGTCATTACCAATAGCATCTATGTTCATTAAGGTGGTGAACACATTACCGGTAAGCACTACCGGTCGCAGCGTCTCGGCGAGCTTACCATTACGAATCATATAGGCTTCACCAGCCGAGAAGGTGAACATCTCCATACTGGTAGTGCCGCCATACCAGTTCTTGGCATATACCCCTTCCTTTATGTCACCTATTATGTCGTCAAAAGAGGCTGACCCTGGCTCAATATAGGTGTTGGTCATGCGGACAATAGGTGGGTAGCGATAGTTAATGGCTCTGGCATTACCTGTAGGCTCCTCTCCCATCTTGGCAGCGGTTTCCCGGGAATGGAGCCTGCCCACTAATTCCCCCTGTCTGATAAGGTAGGTTTTAGTGGCTGGCACTCCTTCATCATCATACTTATAGCTGCCTCGAAGCTGAGGGATAGTAGCAGTATCAACGATGTTAAGCTCTTTACTGCCAAATTTTCTGCCTAGAGTCATAATCTGGCGCAAGCGGTCGTTTTCATAAACGAAATCAGCTTCTGACAAATGTCCAAAGGCTTCATGGACGAAGACGCCAGCCAGAACCGGGTCTAATACCACAGTGTATTCTCCACCCTTCACCCGTGGCGCTGACAGTAGCTCCACCGCCCGCTGAGACATCTGCTCTACCCGCTGCTGTAGTCCCTGTATCGAGCTGAAATCACCTTTGCTGCCCAAGCTCAATCCTACCTGTTGCACCTCACTGCCTTCGGTGGCAATGATGGTTAGGCGTAAGGTAATATCTGCCCTTTCCTGCTCAATATAGCTGCCTAATGAATTTAGAAAAGCCACCTTTTTATGGCTATCAGAATAGCCAACAATTGAGGTCTGAATCCTCGGCGTGTGCCAGATAAGAGCATTATATTCATCAAGTAGCGACTTTTTTTCAGCCAGGGGCATTGTTAGTGGATTTTTATCTATCTCACTGGGCACTACATCAATTATTGGTTCTACCTGGGCCAGTTTGCTTTCCTTGTTGCCGACTAAACTTGCCTGCTTCACTGCCAGCTCTACTTTAGTTGGTAAGTCATCAAGGTTATTAAAGCTAACAAAACCCCAGCCACCTCTTACCAGGGCTCGTATATTTCCTCCGGTAGCAGTTGTCATGCTAATAGACTCCAGATCTCTTCCCCGATAGGTAATGTGGCTGGTCTGACTCTGCTCAAGGCGAGCTTCTATATAGTCAGCATTGTATCCCTTAAACGCCTCAGCAAGCTGGTGGCCAATAACTTCAATGTATGTCATCGGTATTTTCTCCTGGTCAAGACTAGTTTACCTAGCCGGCAAGCCGATTGTCAATTCATCAACCTCTTGTTGGCTTGGATTTTTTAAAAGCTAGCATAAACAGGAAGGCTGTAGGTGCTTGAAGCACCTACAGCCTTCCTGCTGGTTCCAGAGCTTACCTCTCAAGAACAGTGTTCTTGCGTCAACCTTTATTCATTTGGCAAGTTTCTCGGGAGCTTTAACGAGATGGAATGCCAAAGGGTGCTTTAAAGGGTGCTTTAACCAGTGTAGTTGACGGAGTTATTGCCTGGCGTCGATGGCTGAACAGGGGACGACGCAGGAAAGAGGGAACATCTAGTTCCTCTTCACTCTTCAAACCCTTAAGCAGTTGAGCAAACTCATCATCCTGACTAACTCCTGCCAGTCCCGTCTTGGAAGCGAATCCAGTGGCAATCAGGGTAATCCTTACATCGTTATCCATATCAGGGTCATGAGCCACCCCAAAGATGATGTTAGCCTCGGGGTCTACTGCTGCCTTGATTACCTCGGCGGCTTCATTAACCTCAAACAGGGTGAGGCTAGAACCGCCAACAACATTGAATAGCACACCCTTTGACCCTTGGATAGAAACATCCAGTAGCGGGCTGGCTAAGGCATCCCTAGCCGCATCTACTGCTCGGTTTTTACTTGAACCGACGCCCATAGACATCCAAGCCGGACCAGCATCCTTCATCACTGCCTTGATGTCGGCAAAGTCAAGGTTAATCAGCCCAGGGACAGTGATAACTTCAGCGATAGCCTGAACACCATGCCTCAGCACATCATCGGCTAACTTAAAGGCATTATCCACCACTGTTTTCTGGTCACAGAGATCGAGCAGGCGGTCATTAGGGATAATAATAAGGGTGTCAACCTTGCCTAACAGGCGGGCAATACCCTCATCTGATACTTGGCAGCGGTGGGCGCCTTCAAAGGAGAATGGTCTGGTAACTACGGCAATAGTGAGAGCTCCGCTTTGCTTGCCTATTTCAGCGATAACAGGAGCAGCCCCGGTGCCGGTGCCACCACCCATGCCGCAGGTGATAAACACCATATCAGCCCCCGAGACAAGTTCCTTAAGTTCATCACGGCTCTCTTCGGCTGCTTTCGCACCCTGGACATGGTCGCCACCCACACCCAATCCCCTGGTGAGCTTCTCTCCAAGCTGGATGCGGACTGGGGCTTCGGTAATGCTCAGGGATTGGGCATCAGTATTCATGGCGATGAATTCCACGCCCTGAATTTCCTCCCTGACCATGCGGGTTATAACATTGCAGCCACCACCACCTAGGCCAATAACCTTAATCTTAGCCGGGTTAGCAGCAAAACTTGTTTTTGCCATTTCCTCCTCCTTTCCTTATTACCTATTAGCGAAATAGATTCTTAACATGGAAGACTAGACGCCGTAGAAATCCGCGGGTTTGCCACGTCTGTCTGCCTTCGTGCTTTGCCCCCCAGAGCAGGAGGCCAACACTGGTAGCATATGCCGGGTCACAAAGGGTATCAGCAATGCCAGACATATGGGTAGGTGTGCCTACCTTTACTGGGAGTCGGAGTGTATCTTGTCCCAGCGCTGCGATGCCTGAAAGGTTGGAGCTACCGCCAGTGAGAACCATGCCAGCGGGGACCAGTGTTTCATATTCAGCGCGTGGCAGCTCTAGCAAAATAAGCCTCATGATTTCCTCAACTCGTGCCCTGATAATATCACACATGTCTTGATAGGAGACACCATGCCCATTTTCTGCTATGGTGGTGGTGGTTTCTATCTTACTCTCGTAAACCGGCATAACACTACCATACTTTTTCTTCATCTCTTCAGCCACATCAAATGGGAGCCCCAAACCAATAGCAATATCTCTGGTAATTTGATAACCGGCTACGGGTAGAATAGAGGTGTGCCAGATGCTTCCGTCTCTGAAGACAGCTATATCGGTAGTCCCACCACCTATATCAGCTAATATAACACCAACTTGCTTCTCATCTTCACTCAATACTGCCTCACTACTGGCTAAGGGTTCTAGGATTAGGTCATCTATATCTATCCCTATACTGCGAATACACTTTACCAGATTCTGGACGGAGGTTACGGCGGCAGTAATGATGTGTGTTTCTACATCTAGTCTGAAGCCGTGCATGCCTACTGGGTTCTTGACTCCCGCCTGACCATCAACAGCGTAACCTCGGGGAATGACGTGGAGCAGCTTCCTGTCGCTAGGGACCTGAACACTTTGGGCACATCGGAGCACTCGCCTCAGGTCATCAGGGCGCACCAGACGGTCACTACGAGTAATAGCTACTACACCCCGATTATTGAGTGAGCTGACATGCCTCCCGGTAACGCCGATATAGGCTGATTCTACTTTGTAATTGCTGGCTTGTTCTGCTTTTCTCACTGACTCGCGGATTGACTCTCTGGCGTCGTTGATGTTGACCACTAGTCCTTTGTGTAATCCCCTTGATGGGGTGATGCCTACTCCTGCAACCCGGATACCCCCGCCATCATTTGCCTCAGCAATGATAGTGCATACCTTAGTGGTGCCAACATCAATGGAAGCTAAAATAGTCTGCTTTTTCATCTACTCCTCCTTTCGACTAGATTCTGACCCTTTGATTTAGTTAATTTTTCACATTTTCAGCCCCCTTTTTTGCAGTCTGGAAAATCTTATCTAAAGTGTTAAGAAAGCCTCTTGGAGCTTTTTTAACATAGCTGGCCTCCTCCACCCATTAGCTTTAACCTCCATTGAAGAACACAATTTTTCAATGGTCTTATATTGCTCATCCTGAGAAAGTAAGCGTTCTGCCGCTCTCAATTTGGCACTGCGGCTACGCGGATTAAGTTGAACCTCGGAGGCGGAAGGGGTAATAACCTTTTTATTGACTAACCTTAAACTGGCGGTATGTTGGCAAACACAGGTTGGTGCGTCCGGAGGGCAAATACAGTCCTTTGATTCTCGTTGCATAAACTGTTTCACTATGCGGTCTTCAAGAGAGTGATAACTAATGACAACCAGCCTACCTTCAAAGCCAAGGAGGTTAATTGCCTGTTTCAGAGCTGATTCTAGGTATTCAAGCTCATGATTAACCGCTATTCGTAGTGCCTGGAAAGTTCTGGTAGCCGGGTGGATTCTACCCCTTCTCCTTCCGATAGCCTGCTCTATAGTCCGAGCTAGCCTGAGGGTAGTTTTTATAGGAAGCTCCTTAACAATGTGGTGGGCTATTTGACGACTGTGGCCTTCCTCGCCATATGTTTTTATAAGGTGAGCTAGTTCGGTCTCGGATGATGTGTTAATAATATCGGCGGCGGTAATCTCTTGGCTAGGGCTCAACCGCATGTCTAAGGGTGCATCATGCTGGAAGCTAAAACCACGATTATTGCCGTTGAGTTGAAGGGAAGAGAGTCCGAGGTCAAACAGGATACCGTGCACCGGCAAGAAGTCATATTTAATACAGCTAGCCTGTAAATCAACAAAGTTTTCGTTGATGAGAAGGGTTGAGCCACTATAAGTTTCAAGGTTTGCTCTGGCTATTTTTATAGCTTCAGGGTCAGCATCAATGCCCAACAGTTGCCCACCAGGTGAGCTATGCTCTAAAATGGCAGCGGCATGCCCCCCGCCCCCAAGGGTACAATCAATATAGCGACCCCCAGGCTGAACCGCCAGTGCCTGGATGGTCTCTTCAACCAGAACCGGGATATGACTTGACGTTGACATCCTCAGACTCATCAGTGCCTCTCTAGACTTTCTATAATTTGCCAGGCTTGTTCCTGGCTAACAGCCTTCTCTGATTGCCACTGGTCTTTGTTCCACAGTTCAAGATAAGTATTGGTTCCGGCAATAACTACTTCATCTTCAATTTCAGCATACTCTCGCAAGGGTGCAGGTAAGGCTATCCTGCCTTGCCCATCAATATAAAGGCTAAAGGCAGTAGCAAAAATAGCCCGATTTAGTCTTCTTAATTTACTGGGGGTGACTGCACCAGTAGTAAGTGTAGCCGCCAGCTTTTTCCACTCAGATTGTGGGTAGGCGATGATGCACTTCTCAATCCCTGGCGTTAGTACCACCCCCTCTTTTAGTTCCCTTCTAAACTTAGAGGGGATAGGCACTCTGCCCTTTTCATCAACCTTATATTCAAATTCTCCGAAAAACATTTTTTAAACTCTTGTGCTCCCTAATTTACCACTTTTTACCACCTTTTACCATTCTATAACACAGACTCCCCTGTTTGTCAAGTTTTTTGATTAAATTTCCCAAATTTCCTGATTTTGCTATGTGCTTCATATGTGGTAGAATAGAATTTGCTCTAGAGGAAGGCGGTGTTATGTTTAACCTGAGTATACTTACCATTAGTACTAAGGGATGGCATGGAGAGCGTCAGGATGAGAGTGGTAAGTTAATTAGGGAAAGCCTATCTCAATTGGATTGCCGTGTCGTTAAGTATGAGGTCGTTCCTGATGATAGGGATGTTATTGCCGGTAAGCTTGCTGAGTGGGCGGATGAAGGTAATATAGATGTTATTCTAACTACCGGTGGCACAGGACTAAGCCCAACCGATGTTACCCCTGAAGCCACCCTTTCCATAGTGGATAAAGTAGTGCCTGGGTTCGCTGAGGCGATGAGAACTCAGACCCTAAGCCAGACCCCAATGGCTATGCTGAGTCGGGCTACTGCTGGGGTTAGGGGTAGATGCCTTATTATCAACCTTCCAGGTAGCCCTAAGGCAGTTCGGGAGTGCCTTGAGGTGATATTGCCTGCCATTCCTCATGCTGTAGAGATTATTAAAGGAGAAGTAACCGAGCATCAAGCTCCAGACACTGGGAGGGATTAGGTCGGTGGACATTGATATTTTGACCCTATTTCCCCAGATGTTCCAGGGATGGCTTAGCTTTGGTATCTTTAAACGGGCTATTGACCAGGAGTTGGTTAGGGTCAACCTTCATAATATTAGGGACTATACTCATGATAAACATCACACCGTTGATGACTATGCTTATGGTGGTGGAGCTGGAATGGTACTCAAGCCCGAACCTATTTTTGAGGCGGTAGAGTCAATAAAAAATACGATAGAAGAGGTTAATATGTTACCCATTATCCTGCTTACCCCGCAGGGTCGCCCTTTTTGTCAGCAAATTGCTCATGAGCTATCAAGGCATAGCCGTGTGATTCTTATCTGTGGTCGCTATGAAGGGGTTGATGAGCGAGTTCGTGAACACCTGGCTACTGATGAGATTAGCATTGGCGATTATGTGCTTAGTGGTGGTGAACTAGCGGCTATGGTGGTCTTAGATGCTGTGGCCAGGCTTTTACCGGGGGTTCTTGGCTCACCAGCTTCGCCACTGGATGATTCTCATTCCACCGGGCTGTTGGAATATCCCCAATACACTCGCCCTGCTGAATATAGAGGGTGGTCAGTGCCCCAGGTTTTACTTTCAGGAAACCATGCTCAAATCGCTAAGTGGCGCTGCGAGCAGGCTATCCGGCGCACCCTGAATCGTCGTCCAGAGCTATTAGACAAAGCTAACCTAAGTCCGCAGGAAAGGCAATTAGTAGATAGGTTAAGACAATCTTAATTTATGTGGAGGTTTAATAATGAATGTTGCATCACTAATTGAAGTCAAGCCAAATCCTAATATTCCTGATATCGCCCCTGGTGACACAGTGAAGGTTATGGCTAAAATTGTGGAAGGGGAAAAGGAGCGCACCCAGCTATTTCAAGGGGTGGTAATTAGGCTTCGGCGGGGTGGAAATGGGGCTAGCTTTACGGTGAGGCGTGTTGCCTATGGTGTGGGTGTTGAACGCACCTTCCCATTATATTCACCGCTGGTGGAGAGGGTGGAGGTGGTACGGCATGGGAAAGTACGCCGAGCTAAGCTTTATTACCTGCGAGGGCTTAGTGGTAAGGCATCTCGTATCAAGGAGAAGCGGGTAAGCAAAGAAAAGGGGCAAGGTTAGAACAAAGTTACTTTTGGGTATAATAGGTGGGGTATGCTGAGGAGAAACTTAACTTTGAATGGATATGGATATAAAATCAGTATAATAAGCGGAGATGATGCCTATTATTAGCAATATCACTTCCAATGTATTGGATGGATATAAAAATTAACTTGGAGGTAAAAATGCATGAGATTTTAGAAGAAGCAGGAGTTGCTACATTATTAGGAATACCCGAGGTATGGGATAGAGAAGTTGATATTATAGTAGTAGGATTCGGTGGCGCCGGTGCTGCTGCAGCTATAGAAGCCCATGATGCCGGGGCCGATGTACTGATTCTAGAGAAGGCACCTCTCCCTGGGGGCACTACCGCCGTGTCCGGCGGTGGGATATATTGTGGCGGAACCTCGCTTCAAAAAGAGCTAGGTATAGAGGATTCCACGGAGGAGGTGTATAAGTTCTACATGGCTGTGGCAAACTTCGAAGGCAAGCTCAGAGCTGCTCCCCAATTAATAAAAATAGTTGCTGAACAAGGACCTGTGACCTTTGAGTGGTGTAAGGGGCTGGGGATTAGCTTTCCTGCCCGTCTTTGGGAGGTGTCCCCACATTTTCATGCAGCAAGGCCAGGGCTAACTATGACGGGAAATGAGCTCTATCCTGATTTTGCATCTAAAACCTCACCTAATTATAGGTCTCATTGGTGTGACGGGGGTGGGCCTACTTTCTTTGGAAGATTAGAGGCTGCCGTTCGCCAAAGGGAAATAAAGTGCATGTTTGACACCGCTGCTCATAGCTTAATTGCAAATTCTAAGGGAGAGGTTTGCGGTATTTTAGCTGAAGGTAGACAAAAGAAGATTTATATTAGAAGTAGAAAGGCTGTAATCCTAACTGCTGGTGGGCATGGTTACAATAAGTGGCTTGCCAATGGCCTCGCTAGGTCCTTGGCATGTATCGAGAATCCAGTACCGGGGCGGCCGGCAATAGTATTGGCGAATACGGGGGATGGCATTACTATGGCCTTGGCATTAGGAGCTGACTATTGGGCTATTGATGGAGGTACAGCCCGACCCGTAGCCTTCATACCATCTCCTTTCTTTTTTGACAGGCTTTGGTGCCAGCCACGTGTCTATGTAAATAAATATGGGAAGAGATATGTAAATGAGGACTGGTATATGAGCATGCAGGCGGTTTGTCTAGAGAAGCAAGATGACATGATTGGCTGGGCTATTATAGATGATAAGGTAGCAACCGCCTTAGATAAGGAATTGATAGTGGAGAGGGTTGGCGCAGGCCGAATAATACGAGCAAGCTCAATTGAAGACTTGGCGAAGACTATAGGAGTAGATAGTAAAGGGTTAAAGGAGACTATTTCCACATGGAATGCGAATGTAGCTAAAGGGAAAGACCCAGGGTGGGATAGGAAATGGGGGCTAGAACCTATAGTCGCAGCTCCATTCTATGCTACTAAAGTGGTGCTTGGTGAAGGAAATGAATCGACAGGTGTCAAAATTAATGCTAATGCTCAAGTAATACATGCAACCGGCAAACCCATCCCAAGATTATATGCGGCAGGCAGGACAAGCGGTGGCCAATTTGGACTGTATCCTGGCTGTGGAACTTCAATAATGACCTGCCTAATATTCGGCCGTATTGCTGGTAAAAATGCAACCGCAGAGACACTACTGGAGTCGTAAAAGAAATAATTAAATAATTAAAAGTGAGCGTGGTTACAGAGTAAGTTATATTATTATCCATCATGTCTGGCAAGGTCGGGCATTAAGCGTTAGGTAAAGTTACTTTTGGAGTATAACAGGTGAGGTATGCTGAGGTTAGTGTTAATTCGCCAATAGCCCAGCGCCGGACATTTAGCTATACTATACCCTCTGGTTTAAGCATTGGTGTGGGGCAGGCAGTATGGGTCCCCTTTGGTGATAAGCTTCTTCAGGGCATCGTTTTGGAGCTAACCGATTACCCGGCGGTAGACGAAACCAGGGAAATAGCTGCTATTATCGAGCCCTACCCTCTATTATCCCCATCACAGGTATTGTTGGCTCACTGGATAAGCCAGCACTATCTATCCCCCGTTTTTGATGCCGTAGCTTTAATGCTGCCCCCGGGATTTGAGCGGAAGGTGGTTACCTTTATCTGTCCAACCTCCCATGAGGGGGATGCCCCTTCTCTCACTCAGAGGCAGAGGAATGTCCTCGAATTAGTTAGGAGACAAGGTAAGGTTACTCTGAGGGAGCTGGAGAAGGCATTAGGGACTAGGCAGGCAAGACTGGTCACATCTCAACTGATTGGTCAAGGTTTGGTAGTTAAAAGCTATGAACTGGAGAAGGTTAAGGTAAGACCCAAGAAGGTGCCTTACCTCTCTCTAGCAGTAGAGGCTGGTAAAGCTCGACAAGAGGCAGCTAGGCTTCGTGAGCAAGGGAAGGCTATAAAACAGGCTAGCCTCCTTGATTTTTTGTCTCAGGCATCTAAGCCAATGCCCCTGGCCGAAGCCAGGCAGAGGGTCAACTGTGCTAAAGCAGTGGCTGATGCCCTAGTCAATAAGGGTTTAGTCGTACTTCAGCCCATTGAGGTAAAACGAGAGCCGATTTCCTACCAAGGGATTACTCCATCTTATCCCCTGACCCTTATCCCCGCCCAAGAATCAGCCTTTAAGTCTATAAAGTCCAGCCTGCTTCAGGTGGCAAAGGGTTATCCTCCCCCTGTTTTTCTGCTTCATGGGGTTACTGGCAGCGGCAAGACAGAAATCTATTTGCAGGCTCTGGCTGAAGCAGTAAGGCTGGGTAAGCGGGGTATTGTTTTGGTTCCTGAAATCGCCCTTACCCCCCAGACTATAGAGCGATTTGCCTCACGCTTCCCCCATAAGGTGGCTGTCCTTCACAGCAAGCTCTCCCTGGGCGAGCAATTTGACGAGTGGCAGCGAATAAGGGATGGGGAGTCTGATGTAGTCGTCGGTTCACGAAGTGCTATTTTTGCACCTCAACCTGATTTGGGGCTTATCGTCATTGATGAGGAGCATGAATGGACTTATAAGCAGCAAGATTCACCCCACTACCACGCTCGTCAGGTGGCGATAAAGCTGGCTGAGTTAACCGGGGCGGTAGTTATTCTGGGCAGTGCTACCCCAGATGTAGAGACCTTTTACCATGCTCAAATGGGAGACTACCGTTTACTTGAGCTTCCTGAACGGGTTACCCCCAGTGAGGGTTCACCCATGCCCCAGGTTGAGGTAGTAGATTTAAGACAGGAGCTTAAGGCAGGAAATAGGAGCCTTTTTAGTCGCTCTCTGTCACTGGCTACGGCTAAAGCCGTGGCCAGTGGGGAGCAGGTGATTCTATTTCTTAATCGGAGGGGAGCGGCAACCTTTATTCAATGTCGTAGTTGCGGCTTTGTCCTCGGCTGCAAGCATTGTGAGGTGGCTCTTACCTATCATTTTGCTGAGGACGCATTAATCTGCCACCAGTGTAACTACAGAATGCCAGTTCCTCAGATTTGCCCTCGGTGCTTGAGCCGCCGGATAAAGTTTTTAGGTATTGGCACCCAGAAGTTGGAGCAGGAAACCAGCTATACCTTCCCCCAAGCCAGGTTGCTGCGTTGGGATAGTGATGTTACCAAACGGAGGTATTCACACCAGGAAATTTTGGGTAAGTTCCGTGCCCATGATGCCGATATTCTTATTGGCACGCAGATGATTGCCAAAGGGTTGGACTTACCACTGGTTACCCTGGTGGGGGTAGTTAATGCTGATACCGGTTTGAACCTGCCTGACTTCCGGGCTGGAGAGAGGACATTTCAGCTCCTCTCCCAGGTGGCAGGGAGGGCAGGACGGGGCATTTTAGGGGGAAAGGTCATCATTCAGACCTATTCTCCAGAGCACTATGCCATTCAGGCAGCGTCTAAACACGACTATGCCTCTTTCTATGACAAGGAGATTGACTATCGGCGCCAGCTTCGCAACCCTCCCTTCACCCAGCTTGTCCGTCTTACCTATAGCCATACTAACGATGCTCTTTGCCAGAGGGAGGCAGAAAGAATGAAGCGTTTGCTTATTGAGGAAAGAGACTCAAAAGGAATAGCCGACCTCAGCCTAATTGGTCCAGCACCGGCGTTTATTCATCGGCTGCGGGGAAGGTATCGCTGGCAGCTAATACTCCGTGGCTCCGAGCTGCATAGTTTTCTCTCGCCAATACCTATCCCACAGGGCTGGACAGTAGACATCGACCCGGTGGGGCTGGTTTAGTAGACTATAATAAGCTAGATTCGGTGGAGGTTAGATGGCAATTCTTCCTATTTATTGCGCTCCTGAGCCGATACTGAGACAGAAGTCAAAGCGAGTCAAGGGTATTGATGGCTCAATTCAAAGGCTGATAGGCGATATGCTGGAGACCATGCACTCGACGGGGGGGGTGGGCTTGGCTGCCCCCCAGGTAGGCACTCCGTTACGGGTGATGGTTATTGGCATACTAGGGGAGGAAGATATAGCCTTAATAAATCCTCAGGTGGTGCGGAGGAGGGGGGAACGCCTGGTAGATGAAGGCTGTCTCAGCATTCCTGGCTATATTGGGCAAATTAAGCGCTCTATATCAGTTACCGTTAAGGGGCGTGACCAAAATGGGAAGGAGATACGAATTAAGGCGGATGAACTTCTGGCCCAAGCACTGGAGCACGAAATAGACCACTTAAATGGGATACTTTATATTGATTATTTAGAAAGCATGGATGAGCTACGTAAGATTGAGATAGAGGAAGTCCAGCTTTAAGGTTTTTTGCCATAAAGCCAATTGCTGAACTTCTTAGGTAGCTCACAATCTTATTTGCCTCCCCTTTGCCGCTAACGCTTGCCCCGTGCTCCCCACCCCTTGTTTCTCTCTGGCTGCCTGCTCAGCCGAGGAACCCTGATTATAATTGTTGGTGACAGTTGGCAACTCAGAGGCGAAATAAAAGAGGTCATCAAGTTTGTATCCAGGGAAGGCTTTTATCGCCCCGATAATGAACCCTTGATTGATGTTGCGCTTACCTTCTCTCACCCGGTAAATCTGGCTTACTGATATTCCCATAACTTGGGCTAGCTCAGATAGGTTTTGGTATTTCCCCTGAAACAGTTCAAAAAGCCTTGTCTTTACTATCATCCCAATACCTCTATAGTGACAGGTGGCTATTATTATAGCAGTAAATATGCCTATTGTCAATCACTTATTTTTGTAATAAGATGATAACGTGAACTCCTGTTGACATTTGCCATTTGGCGAATTAAACTTAAATTATGCTCAACAATAACGTGGGAAGTCTAGGTGAAATAATTAAGCAGCAAAGAGTTTCTATGCCACTGACACTACAGGAGCTGGCGGCTATGGCCGGGGTATCTTCATCACACCTGGGTCGCATAGAGAGAAGCGAGCGCTTCCCTTCAGCCCGTATCCTGCGCAAAATCGCCAAGCCTTTAGGCTTTGAGGAGGATGAGCTATTTGCTTTGGCTGGCTACCTGTCCCCCCAACCTTCTATGGTGGCTGAGGCGAGCCCAAGCTATAGTGGTGCCGGACTAGACCCTTATGTAGCCAGGGTGTTAGGTCAAGAGCCGATTGATGTGCAGCGTACCGTCATCGGGATTCTCTCCATCCTAAAGAGCATTGCCAAAGAGAGCCGCTAGGTAAATTTGACTAATGCTCACCCCAAGCCAAAGGGGTTTCCCCCCGATTTCATAAATTCCTTCGTTTTTCCCCAATCCCTTCTTGATAAATGGTGGGCTTTGGGAGTATAGTTTAGTTCTAGATGAGAGAAGTGGATATTGAGCCTAGAGTCTTATTATTATTGACCAAGATAAACAATCTTCTCACTAAGCAGGATGTTCCGGCATATCTTGTTGGTGGATTTGTGCGTGATGTGCTGCTGGGGCGGGATACGGCTGATATTGATATTGCTATAGCCATAGATGCTCTGGAGGTTGCTCCTAAGGTATCTGCTGCTCTTGGTGGCAGGTATGTCCTATTGGATGAGGTAAATAGGGTGGGCAGGGTAGTTCTGGTTAATGAGGGTCAATGGGAGCTTGATTTCTCTACATTTGAGGGGGGTATTGAGCATGACCTAGCACGGCGTGATTTCACTATAGACGCCATGGCAGTTGACCTTAGGCAATTAGGCAAGGATTATATAGATATTCACCTTATAGACCCCTTTAATGGCAGGAGTGACCTTGACCACGGTGTGATTCGGACGGTTACTGATACGGCTTTTGAATCGGATGCGGTGCGCTTACTGCGGGCGGTGCGTTTAGCCGCCGAGCTTGGTTTCACTATCAACAATGAGACCGAGTCTTTAATTCAGCGCTACAGTCATCTTATAGCTACTGTAAGCGGCGAACGGCTAAGAGAAGAGCTACTTCGGCTACTGGCTGTTTCTGAAGCTGGGCAATTTTTGCGCTATCTTGATAAGTTAGGTTTACTAACGGCCATGATTCCAGAGCTTGAGCTGGCAAAGGGAGTCAAGCAGCCCAAGGAGCACTTCTGGGATGTTTTTGACCATTCCATAGAGACGATAGTTGCCGTTGATTTTCTCCTTCATCAAGGGGGATGGGAATATGCCGTTGAGGAGGTCTTGGCGGTTGTCCCGTGGTCAGCAGAGCTAGCTCAGCACTTTGACCTAGGGGTTAGTAGCGGTAGCACCAGAAGGTCGCTGCTCAAGTTGGCGGCGCTTCTTCATGATATTGCCAAACCTCAAACTAAGGCTATTGAGGTTAATGGTCGGGTGCGGTTTTTGGGGCATGCTAAGCAGGGGTCAGCTATAGCGGCAGACATTCTGAAAAGGCTGAGATTTAGTGGCAAAGAAGTAAAGCTGGTGGAGACAATGGTGAGGCATCACCTCAGACCAGGGCAGATGAGTCATGACGAACTCCCTTCCCGTCGGGCTATCTACCGTTACTTACGTGATACCGGAGAGGCCGGCATTGGTATACTGTTTCTGAGTCTGGCTGACCATTTAGCCGCCAGAGGTCCGCATCTAAATCTGGCTCAATGGCAGGAGCATGCTCGGGTAGTTGAGTATGTACTGGCTCAATGGTTTCACCAGGAAAGTTTGGTTGCCTCACCTAAACTGGTTGACGGACATGATATAATAAATATCTTTGGGGTAAACCCAGGGCCCAGAATCAGAGAGATTCTGGAGGCAGTACGCGAGGCACAGGCTACCGGGGAGCTCAAGACCAGGGAGGAGGCTTTAGCTTATATCGACCAACTGTTGTTAAGCGGGACTACGAGCGGATATGTTTAGAAGAAATACGCTGGTTCTTATAATGGTATTAGCCCTCTTCGCCTTTGCCATCTGTGTCCTTGTCTATCCTTTGTTTGGCAGGGAGGAGATACGCCTGGGGCTTGACCTTGTTGGTGGCAGCCATTTAGTGTATCAGGCTCAATTTCCCGAGGGTGCTACCGGGGAGGAGAAGGCAAGAGAGATGGATAGGGCAGTGGATACTATCCGAAGGCGCATTGATAAATATGGCGTTACTGAGCCTATCATCCAGGAGCAGGAGGGGGAGCGTATTCTGGTGCAGCTTCCTGGATTTACCGATATTGAAGCCGCTAAGAGGCTGGTGGAGGAAACCGGTTTCCTTGAGTTTCGGTATGTGGAGCTAACTGAGGATGGCGAGCCAGTTTACCTTAGCCATTATTTAGATGAACCCAACCCCCAGTTTTTAAATAAAAATGAGAGGGGGGCTCGCATATTTGTCAATGAAAATGGTAATTTTGTAGCCTTCCTGGCTGAGGGTGAGGGGGGTAATCTCAGGTATATAGATGAGGGAGGTAACCCCATTGATGTTGAGGAACTGAAGCAAGGTTCAACACAACTTTTATCATGGATACCAGCTAGAGGAGATGATGGCACTCAGCTCACTGGCGACTATTTGGATGAGGCTACACCTAGTGTTACTACTTCGCCCACTGGTGCTGAAGCCGAGGTAAGTGTGGTGTGGAATGAGGAGGGGGGAATAATTTTCGACCAGATTGCCAAGCGTATTTATAATTCAGGACCATATGGCTCTCCCCAGCGAGCCTTGGGTATTCTCTTGGATAATACCCTCGTTTCCGACCCCCAGATTTTGCAGCCAGAGTATGGCGGAACCGGGGTTATTACCGGCAATTTTACCGTGGCTGAAGTAGAACACCTGGCTAACCTGCTTACTTCTGGTGCTCTACCTATGCCGCTACAGAAG
>SDBU01004460.1_pt1 | contig 17163 bp, 14 predicted proteins | sample 2277071 | NCBI WGS metagenome assembly SDBU01 (sample SAMN10397929, study PRJNA504765) | marine sediment metagenome | isolation source: marine sediment core GS08_GC12, 126 cmbsf | place: Arctic Ocean: Gakkel Ridge, Loki's castle | collected 2008 | reverse complement strand
ATTTCTGCCACACCTGCAATATTATCTTTTATCTTCATGCTAACGGTCTCACCGTCCATTAATGTGAAAACATTTTCGTCAGAGTATGTGGTTAATCTTTTATGGACAACTTCTCCAGGCTCCGCAATATTGGGGTCGATCAATTCTTTATCATTGACGCCACCACTTTCTACTTGCTCCGTTTCCATTGATCTTTGTGAACTATCTACCTCAGACTTAGCCTCAAGGCGAAGCGTACCAAACATCAAGCATATCAAAACAATGATATTTTAAATGATTTGGTATAGTTAAAATTTTCCCATGTTTTTTAATACCTGGGACGTTGCCCGACATGTCTTTTCATTCTCAATCTTACGATATGCGTCTTAGGTTTTTGTTGTTTGGATCTTACTCGAAAACAATTCTTCCTAAGGAGCATAATAATCATGCGGATAAGCATTTTTTAAGTAAAAAAGCATTGTAGTTATAGCTGCGTTTATTACTGAATTTTCATGTTCGTTTTGTAATGTACTTTGACCTAATTGAATGGCCATGGATTTTTCCTTCACTTTCTTTTCTCTGCCGATATAATATTGAATTTGACGTAATGTAGCTTCATCCGTCTTTGCAAGAATCTCTTTCTTGGTTTTATTTGGCTGCTTTTTCAAATGGATCAACAATGAGATCTTTTTACGAATTTCGATGGCCTCTTGAATGGCTTTGCTCGCTCGTGAAAGATTATGAGCATTAGAAAACTTTTTTTCGAACATTTCTAATATCTGAAATTTTGTTAGCAAACTCCAACCCCAACCATAATAATATCTGCCAGCAATCAGATATCGGTTTTCACCGGATAAAATTAAATAGAATCTCCAAGAGAGACTTTTGGAAAATGTGATTAATTCAGTTAACTCTGAATCAATAGGAATTCCGATACGCGCATTGGTAGTGATGCTCTTAATTAATGGATCATCACTGGAAGTGCCGGAAGTTCCGATATGAGCTTTGGCAATGCCTGTAATCACTGGTGCGGAATTTGAACTGCTGGAATTATCATTTTGTTGATTTATGTAGCCCCTGATTACTTCAATAGCCCTTCCTGTAAGGAAGAATGGAGTGGAAAAAGCTAATCCTATTAGATAGAAAGCAAAAGATACTTTTTGCATCCTAGTATTTAGTTTATTTTTGTCATCAGATGAACGGATGACTATTTCCCTCCAACAAAATTCGGCGGGCTGGGTTAATAATTGCGTTGCTCTCATACGGATCCTCCTTTTTTTCAGAAAGGGTATTGGTTATTACATTTTTATTTCAACATAAAATAACGCTGTTCCCTCATTGCGCGAGAGAACAACGCCATGCATGAGAAAAAAAAGATTTTAGTCTTCCAAGACTTTGAAGTCGCGGATCTGTAATTGGATGCTTGATTTGTTGAGAAAGGTGTTGATTTGTGGGGTGAAGGCCACTCGCAAAAGAAGATTTTTCCTGAGGAGTTGAGGGCGGCGACTTGCCATATTGAAGGCTATGCCCTCGAGCATCCGTTCTTTTTGTTCTAGATAGAATTTGAGGTGGGATTTCCCCACAATTTTTGGAGGCCAGGTCTGATGGGCATCGGCGTAGAAGATCGGTGGGGGATTCTCATTTCCAAAGGGCTCAAGGAGATTGAGCGACTCCATGAAATCAAAAGTGAGTTCGCCAAAGTCGATCTTCGCATCAAGTTGGAGTTTGGATTGGATGTCTTGCTCTCCGAGGATTTTATCAGCAGATGAGATGAAGCGGCGACGGAAGGCCTCGATGTTTTCATGCTTGATTGTGAGGCCAGCGGCAAAGTCATGTCCCCCAAAATTTTCTAAGAGGTCAGCATTTTCTCTGAGGACCGGAAGGATGGGAAATTCGGGGATGGTACGGATAGATCCTTTGCCCAGTCCTTGGTCAATGGCGATGATGACGGTAGGGCGGTTGTATTGTTTGGCGATGCGAGCAGTGATAATGGGGATGATGCCAGGATGCCATTTGTTCGAGTAAAGGAGAATGGCCCGGTGTTTAAAAATCTGGGGATTTTTTTCGATGTAATTTTCTACATCTTCGGAATCTTTTCTCTCGATCTTTTGCCTTTCAATATTATTGAGGTCTAGCTCAGTGGCCAAAATTTCTGCTTCGTCCGCGTCTTCTTTGAGGAGGAGCTCAACGCCTTTGTTGGGATCTGCGATTCGTCCCAAACTGTTGAGACGAGGAGCCAATTTTGAGGCGATGTCAAGGGTTGTCACTTCGGTGGGGTTGACTTCGCAGACGATAAAGAGTTTTTTGAGGCCTATCCGTTGGCCTAGACGCATTTGGCGCAGGCCGTAGCGGACGAGGATCCGGTTTTCGCCGAGTAAGGATCCCATATCGGCAATGGTGCCTAAAGCGACGAGATCGAGATAGCGCTTCAAATCGATTTTGCTTGGGCTCATTTCTCCACTGGTGATCAAGGTGTTGGTGATCCCATGGGCAAGTTTAAAGGCGACGCCGACACCTGTTAGGTCACGATTCGGATAAGTGCTTCCCTTTAACTTTGGGTTGAGGGTTGCAGAGCAGTGGGGGAGTTGGTCGGTGGGTTCGTGGTGATCTGTGACGATGACTTCGACTCCCTTTTTTACCGCTTGCTCAATCTCTTCCGCTGCTGTAATGCCACAGTCGACGGTAATGAGAAGGCTGCAGTTGTGCTTGGAGGCGTATTCCAAAGCATCTATCATGAGGCTTTGGCTGAGCGATGTGCGGTTGGGAATATAGGCGAGGGCTTTGCACCCAATGTAATTGAGAAATTCGGTGAGAAGGGTAGCGCCAGTGATTCCATCTACATCATTATCTCCGTAAATGAGGATGGTTTCTTTATTTTTGAGGGCTAGGAGGACCCGGTCGACTGCTTTGTCCATTTCTGGAAAGAGGTTGGGGTCTAGGAGATTGGGAAGTTTTGCGTACAGATAATCGTGAATTTGATCGAAGTTGGTAAAACCACGAGAAACAAGCACCTGTGCGGTAACAGGATGAATGCTCAGCTCATCAATAATCGTTTTATTCCACTGAGATTCTACCTGGGGATATATCCATAGGGCTTCATTATCCTGTGTTGATGTTTGATGCATCGTTTATTGTACCTCGAAGAAATCCCATTGCCTTTCTGATTCCATATTGCAAAAACAGTACCTAGTGAATTAGGAGTCATTCGGTTATTTTGCAAGGGTGTTTTCCTCTTTTGTTTATAAAAAACTTTTTTATTGACGCACGATTTGTGGTGTTGTTTTTTCTTTTGCTAATTGGCGCACATGGAAGAGGTGGAGCATGGGCGCGGCAATAAACAGCGAGGACAGTGTCCCCAAAACAACACCGATGATCATGACGAGTGAAAAGGCAAAAATTGTGCTTCCACCGAGAAGGATGAGTGGGAGTAATACGAGCATGGTGGTGCATGAGGTCATGACGGTGCGACTCAAAGTAACATTTAATGCATGATTGATGATTTCTAGGAAAGAAGATTTACGCATCAATCGGACATCTTCCCGAATTCGATCAAAGACGATGATTGTATCATTGAGAGAATATCCCACGATGGTCATCAGGGCTGCCACTGTATTGAGGTCAATTTGGAGTGGAAGGCCAAGGAAGCTGAGACCGGCAAGGACTGCTAGGGTGATGACAATATCATGGGCCAAACAAAGGGTTGCGGAAATGGCATATTTGAATTCGAAGCGAATGGTGATGTAGACCAGAATACAGAGGATCGCAAAGGCAAGGCCTGTAAGGGCGCTGTTGCGCATGGAGTCGGAGAGCTGGCCGCTAATCTCATTCCAATTCTGATCTAATGTTTGCAAGGAATCAGCGGAGAGGATGACTCCTCCTTTTTGCAGACTGTCTACGACCCAAGAAATTCGGGGATTATTCTCATAATCATAAGTGTATTCCTGCAGGTCATTTTGCAAGGGCATATTGAAGAAGGGTTTATGTTCTTGTTGCATCCCTTTTGCAAGGAAGAGGCGGATGTGGTTTTCTGGTGTGAGTTGCCGTACTTGGAAATCTTGCGAGGTTGCACCTGCTGCAAGGAGAGCTTTTTCGACGATGTCACGGTAATCGGTGTTTGCTTTGGGCTCCATCTCTAGGTTGAGAGAATATCCACCTGTAAAATCCATTCCCATAATAGTGTGTCTTTGTTGGACGAAGAGGTATCCTCCTAGAAGGAGCACTACGGCGGAAGCAAGAAAAGCGACTTTGGAATATTTCATGAAGTTGAACTTGCTTGCTTTGATGAATTGGGCCATTTTAAGCTTGGTATGCTTGGGATTTTTCACCCAGCTTACAAAGAAATAGCGGGTCATGAACAGAGCGGTAAACATGGATGAGGCGATCCCGATGATGAGTGTGATGGCAAAACCTTTGATTGGGCCTGAATCAAATTGGAGCAAAACGAGCGCCGCAATGATTGTGGTCACATTGGAGTCCACAATAGCGGAAAACGCTTTGCGATAACCGGTGTGGATCGCGGAGGCGATACGTCCCGATGCATTGAATTCTTCTCGGATCCTCTCGAAGACGAGAACATTGGCGTCGACCGCCATACCTAGGGTCAGAATTCCTCCTGCAATGGTAGCGAGGGTAAGGGTTGCTCCGAGATTCTGCAGCGTTGCCCACATGACGAGCAAATTGACGATGACAGCAACAGAAGCAATCACACCACCAAAACGGTAGTAGGCGATCATGCAAATGACGACGAGGACGAGAGCGATGATAGTGGCAAGGACTCCAAAATTGCGTTCCTTTGCGCCGAGTTCTGGGCTGACGTTTTTCTCTGAGAGAATCCGTGGTGTAAAGGAGAGGGACCCTGCTTTCAAGTCTGCTTCGAGTTGGTTGACTTCGCGTTGGGAAAAGCCTCCTTCAATAACGCCGCCCTCCTTAATGGGGTAGTTCAAAGTGGGGGAGGTGATGATGCTCCCATTGAGAAGAACGGCCATCCGCCATCCCTCACCGCTTGAGAATCCTGCATTAGGAGTGCCTGCAATCTTATCTTTGGAAAACTGAGAAGTCCACGCGTAGAGGTCTTCACGGGGACGGATCTTTTCACCTGTATTGAGTGTCTCTTTTCCTTTGATTTCAAAATTGAGGAAATTGCCTTTATTCTGATCATAGCCCGCTTGCACATTCTTAAGGTTTGCACCTTCAACGGCGAAGTTGCGGAAGACGATCACGAGAGGGTGTGTTTTTCCTTGCCACTGCGTGAAATCTTCTCCACGCTGGAGGGCAATCATGGAAATCGCGTCATTGAAAAGATTGCTGCCAGTATGATCTTGAGGGCTGGAAAGGCTAAGGCCGTTTTCATGAAGGGTACGTGCAGCAGCGCTTCGTGGTTGCAATACGTCAGGGTCAAAAGAGTCTCCATGCATGTGTCGCCAAGCGATCTGATTGAGCTCTTCAGAGCTTTTGCAGCCGGTAACGACGGCTTCATTCCAGATGTCTTGCAAGAATTGATTGGAAGCTTCTGCTGTGGTGGGATTGCGCTCGTTGAATTTTTCGTTGACGATGTGGAAGTACATCGTCGAGGCTTTGATCAGTTCACTTGCTGAGAGTTCCTGGGATCCGGGGAAGTCTAAGGTGATGAGGTTTCCTTCTCTGCGGATGCTCACTTCAGAAACGCCCATTTTATTGACCCGCTCGTAGAGCTCATTGATTCCCTGGTTGAGCTCTTCATCACCGGTCACTTGTTGATTGTTTTGGTCACGCAGTTCAATTTGGACGGTTTTTCCGCCGGACAGGTCGAGACCCCAATGGAGGACTTTCCGCTCATCCCCACGGAAATACTTTTTGCAGCTCAGCTTCAAATTACTCCACAAGGCACTTTTCGTCGGTTTGGGTACATCAAAAGCGCTGCTTCCACTCTGTCCAACGAGAGCCGCACGGTGATCGTCACGCGACTTCAAGAGATCTTCATGGATCCGATTGTCGATTTTGTTCTGTGTGAGGAGTCGTTGTTCGACATTGGTGAATTCGAGAAGGGCAAAGCGCTTGGTTCCGTTTACGGAAAAATCTTCGCGAGTTGCACTGAGAACGGGTAGATAATAATCTTCTCCTTCAAAGATGAAGTGGCCAGAAAGATCACTGGTTGCAAGTGTGCTGCCGGGGTAGCCAAACATGCCATTTTGTTGGAGGAGGAGTTTGAGGGCATTGAAATCTTTGAAAAACAGCCTCGAATCATCTGAATTGGGATTGGATTGAACCTTTTGCAAAATTTTGTCGAGCCCTTTGGCGATGACGTAATTAGAGCTGTTATGCAGGCCATGTTTTGGTGTCTCTGCATGCATGGCGGGAGCATAGACTAAGAGGCCGAGCTTTTGCTCGTGAGCAGGTAATTGTTGGTAGGTCTCATAATCCCAAATAGGAAACACTTCTCTTTTCAAATCGGGATGCTTAGGTTGCCAATGATTGAATAGGGATTGGTAGACCTCGCTGCAGCGTGCTGTAGCAATCTCTGAAAGGCGCATTGTGAGAAAGCTATTGCTCCCTTCCAGTTTGTTCCACTTCGCGAGGAAGTTTTTGCCGTGTGGCTTGATTTTTTCCCCTGATAGGCGGGAATCAAGCGCGATTTCATTATAGATGAATTGGTCGACTTGATCCTTAAGAAAGAGTTTTCCTTGGCTTTCCATTTTTTCTTTAAAAGAAGGAAGATCAGAAAAGAGGCTGAGTTCAAAAATTTCATTGCCCCAATCGACTGTCAGCTTTTGGATGAAGGGATTGTGATCTTCAAAGTGAAGTGTTTGGAGCTTTGTCCCCTTTTCTTCTGCTCCAGCAAAACTCTCATCGAGTTTTCTGCTCAAGGATTCGAATGTCCAGGGTGTTTTGCCTGCTGCAAAAGAAGTTTTGTGCTTTTTCAGAAGCGCTTCTGCTTCTTCCAGCGTTTTTTCCTGAGAGAGGAGCTGTTCCAAGCGTTGCTGCTTATTGGTTTCGAGAAAATTTCCTTTGGCTTGCAGAGACTGGGCTTCGGATTGCAAGCTGATCCGCTCGAGTTTCAACTGGTCTTTTGCTTGGGTGACCGTATGAATATATTTTTGAATGAAGGTGTCTCGATTGGAAGTGTCAATCTGGGAAAAAGAGGCAAAATAGCGTTTGGCCATATCGCCCGTATCTCCAAAAACTTTTACATACGAAAGAATGTTTTGCGCGGTTCTAAGTGTGAGATCAATTTTTTCCTGTCCCCCTTCCTTAGAAATTGCTGTCTGGACAAGTTTTGCATTTTCACTTGGTCCGCCAATTGCCATCCCTAGCTGCAATGCCCGATCAAAAATGATCGTGCGATAAAGGGGGGAAGGGGAATTGTTTTCTGTATATTTTTCTGAGAATTGAAAAAAGTTTTCCTGTTGTGACGGTTCAAAATGGAGAGGGATTTTTCGCTTTACAATGACCGTTTTAGAAGCGATATCTCCAGTGTCATAGAGAGAGAGCTGGCTTGGAACAAAAGAAATGAGCGATCCAGCTCTAGGCAAATGCTGGCGAAAGGTGCTTGCCTCTTCCGTGTTTTTGAATGTGACAGAGATATGCTCTGGATTTTGAGAATCGATCAGAATCCCTTGCTGTTTGAGATGAAGCGATTTGCAAAAAGATGTAACCCAGCTTTCCGTTTCTTCTTCGAGGCGGTTGACTCGATTCATGATTTCGGAAGAAATTTTTGAAGCCGACTCTTGGTGAATTGGATGTTTTAACGGCTTGGAGTAGAAGAAGACGGTAGGTAAAATATTGTAGACCGTCAAACAAAGAACCCCTAAAATGAGCAATCGCTGCCAGCGCTTTCTTTTTTCCATTGATTTCCCAGTAGATAAATGAATCCTTAAGAAGGTAAGTGTAGCTGATCAAAAAGGAAATTGTCCACTCAAAAATTTTCTTACCTTTTCGTTTTTTCTTCCATTTCAACTGCAGGCTGTGTTAAAAGAGAAAGTTTCAAATGGAATTATTTCATTATGCCTGGAATTATTGTTATTGGTTTGCAATGGGGAGATGAGGGAAAAGGAAAAGTGATCGATTTGCTTTCCGCGCGAGCTTCTCATATTGTCCGCTCGCAAGGGGGAAACAATGCGGGTCATACGATCAAAGTGGGAGAAAAGCAGCTCGCGGTTCACCTTCTTCCCTCTGGAATTCTTCATCCGCATGCGCATTGTTATATTGCCGGAGGCTGTTTGATTGACCCGGTCGTTCTTCTAGATGAGATCAAAAAGGCGGAAGAAGGAGGAATTGCTCTCATGCAGCGCCTCCATATTTCGCCCTATGCACACATCATTTTTCCTTTCCATCGACAACTCGATGGGCTCTATGAGAGTAGAAAAGGGAAAAAAGCAATTGGAACAACAAAAAGGGGCATTGGTCCTGCAGCTTCTGATCGCTCAGCTCGAATTGGGTTGCGAATCGCTGACTTGATCCGTCCGGATGTGTTTGAAGAAAAATTGCATGCCCTTTGTGCAATCAAAAATTTGGAAATCGAAAAAATTTTTGGACAAAAGCCGATCGATGCAGATGCAATTTTTGAAGAATATGCGGTTTTAGGAGAGCTTCTCAATCCTTTTGTCACCGATGTCGAAGGGCAATTAGCCACTGCTCTTTTTCGCGATGAAACGGTTATCTTTGAAGGGGCTCATGGGACTCTTCTCGACACGATTTATGGCAGCTATCCGTATGTCACCTCTTCTCCCACCCTTTCTGCGGGTGTTTGTGCTGGAGCTGGGATCGGGCCACGCTCTATTGATGAGGTATTTGGCGTGTTGAAGGCTTATACGACAAGAGTAGGTGCTGGGCCTCTTCCAACGGCTGTGGATCCCGACACTCTTTCAGATTTCCAAGGAGCAGAAGATTTTCGTGAGGTAGGGACAACAACCGGAAGAGAAAGGAGAATTGGCTGGCTCGATCTTGTGCTTGCCCGCCATGCTGTGAGGCTAAATGGGGTTTCTCAACTTGTCCTGACCAAACTCGACGTTCTCGATGCTTTGGAAGAAATTTGCGTTTGTGTCAGCTATTCCTTAGATGGGGAAGAACTCGAAGGGCCACCTCCACTCATAGAAGATTGGGAGCATGTGGAACCGATTTATGAAACTCTGCCGGGTTGGCAAGTGCCAACAAAAGGGGTTGAAAATATTCGTGAGCTTCCAAAAAATGCACGGAAGTACATCGAAACCATAGAAAATTTTTGCAATGTATCGATTGGAATGGTTTCTGTGGGGCCTGCGCGTGAAGATACAATTGAAATTGATGAAGGATGGATGTGAACGGGGTGCTCATGCAAGCTTGCGACACAAAACAAGAAGAAGCGATAGCGACAGATTTTTCTGGGGGACCTTCCGATCAGAAAAAATCACAAGAAAAGATTTATTCGGAAAAGCAGCTGGAAAGATTGCATCGTTTTCGTGTTCCCAAGCATATCGCGATCATTATGGATGGAAATCGCCGCTGGGCCAAACGGCAGGGACTTCCTCCTATGGCAGGTCATTTGCAAGGAGCCGAAACCCTAGCAAAAATCGTCCGAGCAGCCTCTACACTCGGGATTGAAGTGCTGACCTTTTATGCTTTTTCTACTGAAAATTGGAAACGTTCTCCTACAGAAGTCAAAGCTCTGATGCAACTCTTCAATACCCTTCTTGTTAAAAAGAGAGAGCAGATGCTTGAAGAAGGGGTGCGCTTTGATGTCATTGGAGACGTTTCCAAACTTCCTCATGCCCTAAGAAAAATTGTCGAAGAGACGATCGAAATTACAAAAGAGGGAAAACAGTTCAATTTAGTCCTTGCCCTCAATTATGGAGGCAGAGATGAGCTCAGGCGAGCGATTTCTGCGATTGTTGACGATTGTCTTGCAAAAAAACTTTCAAAAGAAAAAATCACTGAAGAACTCATTGCCAGTTATCTCGATACTGCAAGATGGGAAGATCCCGATCTCTTAATTCGAACCAGCGGAGAGACCCGTCTAAGCAACTTTTTATTGTGGCAGATTTCTTATAGTGAAGTATGTATGAAAGATGTACTTTGGCCGGATTTCTCCAAAGAAGATCTTTTTGAAACTGTTCTCGAATACCAAAAAAGGGAGCGGAGGAAAGGACAATGAAATTCAATCAATTTGCTGATTTGAGAAAAAGATTTTTCATCATCATGGTCATTGGCATTGCTTTACTTCTTCTCATTGCATTTTCTGCAAATCCCATTGTGAGTGGTCTTGTCGTCGCAGCTACTGCTGCTATGGCGGGCGTGGGTGTTTGGGAATATGCAAAACTAGCAAGCACAAAAGGTGTCAAACCAGCAGTTCTCTTAATGGTCATTGTCGCTGCCTGTGAAGTGGTCGCCTTTTTCATTGGGCACAAATGGATCCACTCACAAGAATTGCCCGTGTTTGTCTTTGCCATTGGCGTTGGACTTTTCTTTTTAAACCGTTTTCGTAAAGCCGAAGAAGCACTTGTCAATGTAGCGGTCGATTTCTTTGGTGTTGCTTATGTGGCTGTTCCATTGAGTTATATGCTTGCGATTCTCTATCCCATCAATCCTTTCCCATCGATGGATGGAAGATGGTGGCTTTTTTATCTCATTGTGGTGACAAAGATCACGGATGTTGGAGCTTATTTCGTCGGAAGAATATGGGGAAAAACAGCACTGGCTCCTACTTTAAGCCCAAAGAAAACCGTTGAAGGAGCAGCCGGGGGCCTCGTCTGTGCAGTTCTTTTCAGCCTTGGGATTGTCTTTTTGGGAAGGATGTATGCAGGCACAGCTTTTCCTCTTGAGTACCCCGATGCTCTTTGGCTTGGGATTCTGATCGGAGTTTTTGGACAAATTGGAGATTTGGCAGAATCGCTCCTCAAAAGAGATGCAGATGTCAAAGATAGTAATCGGATTCCGGGACTGGGCGGTGTGCTTGATATGATCGACTCACTGATCTTCACTGCTCCCATTGTTTATTTTTATTTGCGTTGGTACACCCAAACATGATTATCACCATAGATGGTCCTTCAGGTACAGGTAAAACAACGATTGCAAAAAAAGTTGCTGCAAGGCTTGGGATGACCTATTTCGATACCGGAGCGATGTACCGGTCCGCATCTCTTGGTCTTCTAAAGGAAAACATTTCTCTCACTGATACAGAGGCTATCGAACGATTCTTGGAAACGTTTTCCTTTGATGTCCGCATCATAGATGGAGAAAAGCGTTATTTCATCGATAGTATCGATGTCACAGCCGAGATCCGGAGCCAAAAAGTCAATGAAATTGTCTCGGAAGTCTCTGCGATGCCCAATGTGCGCAAAGCCTTGTGGAAGATCCAACGAGCCTATGGAGAAAAACAAAGCGCTGTCTTTGAAGGGCGTGATATGGGCTCTGTCGTTTTCCCCCAAGCAGAAGTAAAAATCTATCTCGATGCTAGCCCACAGGTGCGTGCACAGAGAAGACTAAAAGAGTTGCAGGAAAAACTTCCCATTGAAGCAAAAAAATTTGATGAAAAGAAGATGGAAGAAGAGCTAAAAAAGCGCGATCGCTATGACGCCACTCGCAAGCTTGCACCATTAAAGTGTCCGAAAAAGGCCCTTCGCATCGACACCTCTCATCTTGATGAAGAGACCGTCGTGCAAAAAATCGTCGATTGCCATCAAAAGAAATTGGACAACCTCTTTCCCAATTGGATTCACTCCCGCAGAATGCCTTTTCTTTACCGAGTCGTTGTTTTTTTGACTTGGATTATTTTCAAGATCTTCTATCGCTATAAGGTTTATGGCTTGGAGCACTACGTTAAGCGAGCCGCGATCATTGCTCCCAACCACAACTCCTACTTTGACCCCCCACTTGCAGCGATTTCTTGGCCAGAAGACATGCATTTTCTTGCAAAGGAAGAGCTCTTTAGACCTTTTCTCTTTGGCAAGATTATCGGTTCTCTCAATTCCCATCCCGTTAAGGGTGATGTAGCAGATATTTCCGTTTTTAAAACGATTTTGCAGCTCTTAAAAGAAGGGAAACAAATCATCCTTTTCCCTGAAGGGGGAAGAATGGATGGAAAAATTGGAAAAATTAAGCCCGGAATTGTAATGTTCCTCATGCGTTCTCAATCAGCGATCATCCCTACATACCTTCATGGAACGTATGAAATTTGGGGTAGAACCCAAAAATTTCCAAAGTTCTTTGGAAAGAGGGCTGCTTGTGTCTTTGGGACTCCCATTTTATGGGAATCGTTTGCCCATCTCGAGAAGCGAAAAGCGCAAGAAGAAATTGCCAAGTGTCTTTCTAAAGCCATCCATGAATTAAAAGATTGGTATGATTCCGGAGCAAAAGGAATTCCTCCATAGAAAACTTTTGTATTGCGGCCAAGATGACTCGAACATCCACCGAGTTGCCTCGACAAGAACCTGAATCTTGCGCGTCTACCAATTCCGCCATGGCCGCCTGCAATTAATTATATTTCTAGGGGGGATAAAAACTCTAGTGTGATCTTGAGTTTCAAAAATACATCAGGTATGATAAAGTAATTGCCATAAGTTCTGGAGGATGAAGATGACTGAAACATTCGTTTACCTTGAAGAAGAAACTTTTCAGCAAGGAATTGGCTCTGGGCTCGTTCTCGTCGACTTTTATGCTGATTGGTGTGGCCCTTGCCGCATGCTGACTCCCGTTTTAGAGGATGTTGCCAAAGAGCTCGATGGGAAAGCATCCATTGCGAAGATTGATATTGATAAAGCCCAAAATACAGCCTCCAGTTTCCAAGTCACTTCCATTCCTACCCTCATCCTTTTCAAAGAAGGAAAAGAAATTGGCCGGCTTGTTGGATTGCGCGACAAAGAAACAATTAAAGAATTTATTCTGACTGGTGAAGGCTAAGGGACTATTTTTCCTGCCTTGCGAGAAATGCTTGGAAATCGATATGTTTCGAGTATAGAAGTTTCCTTAAATTTTGAGGTTTTATGTTTTATCGTCTAAGTCTTTTAGCTCTCATTTGCTGTGTTACTGGGTTTGCAAGTGTTCGAGAAATCACTCCCCAGAGTTTCGAAAAAGAAATTCGCACTGGAAAAGTTCTCGTCGATTTCTATGGTCCCTGGTGTGGTCCGTGTAAAAGGCTAAGCCCTGTCCTCGATCAAGTTGCGGAAGAGATGAAAGGGAAGGTAGAAATCGTCAAAGTCAATATTGACAAAGCTCCCGATCTCACGGATCAATATTCCGTCCGAGGCGTTCCTACTGTCATCCTTTTTGAGAATGGCAAAGAGAAGGGACGTTTTGTGGGTTTTCACGATAAATCAGCCGTCAAGCGCTTCATCGAAACCGGGAAAAGCTAGTGCTCTGTCAATCTTTAAATTAGGGGTATCTTTATTCATCTTTAGCCTTCTCTGAATTTTTGATTCCTTGCCTAATCACCTGATTATGTCTCGTCATAAAAAATGCAGATCGAGGCAAAAAGCTGAACCAACCTACCCCCAATTTAAAGATTGACAGAGCACTAGAACTCATTTTCAATAACAAAAAGCTATGCTTCAGGAAATCGATTGCCTCGACTCCCAGCAAAAGATTGCTGGGAGTCGAGATGAAATAGGATTGTTATGTGTTGGAATTTGCTTGTTGATCTAATTCTGCTTGACGCAAACGTTCTTGTAATTCCTCGATACCTCTAAAGGCTTTTACACGATATAATGGTTGAAGGGTACTCAGTGAAAGACTATCAGTAGTGCCTTGATCTTCTGCTTGAGGAGTCTTATTATTTTTTTGTTCTTGTTTTGGAGGTTCGGGTTGCGGGTTGTTAGGTGGGTTAGGTGGTACAGGTGGAACTGACATATTTATCTCCTTAAATTATTTTTTACGCGAATAAAATAATTTTTTCGTATATTTTGTTTATAAAGTTATTTTTTTGTTTTGGGTTAATGTTGATGTCTTTGTTTATAACAAGAATAGCGAAAATAAAGCAAAGGATTTTCATGCGAAATTCCTGCTTGTGGGTATCCACAGGGGCAAATTTACACGACTGCAGGTGTCTTTTCTTTCTTCACTTTTTTGGCTTTAAAATATTTTTTACTGTAGATCCAGTTTTTCGAAATCTTGCTGACAATGCCAAGGCCGATCGCATTGATGATTCCTGCAAAATGTAAGGGGAGTTTACCCATGGCTAGCAATGTCAATTCCGCACCATTTGCAATGGCCGTTGTTGTGACAAGGGCCGCAATAAGGACTTTGGGTGGGATCTTTTTACCCATTTGTTTTGCTGTGCTAGTGAGGGTCCCATTTAAGAGGTTCGTTAGAACTCCTTCCCCTTGGGATTCGGTGTTGACTCGGTATCCTTGTACTTGATCGGGAGATTGACTCTGCGTGAGATAGGATGAGGCGAGAGATCCCAATCCAAAGGACCCTAAAAAGAGTCCTTCACGGACTTTAGAGGGCTTTTTGGCCCCATTCGAGGACGTTGTCTAGGACCGACCAACGAGGGGCGGGAGGTGCTGCGACAGCAGTTTTTCCCATGATCCAGAGATGATACTGCTCTTCTTTAAAGCCGTCGTTGTTTTTGAGAGTGAGCCAGGAGTTGAGATAGCAGAGAAATTCTGGGTCTTGGAACTTGATGGGATAGCCAAGGCTCTCTTTGCCCAGGGAGGGTTTAGGCTGGACAACGTGAAAGGGGGGATGGGCGACGGTCCAGGCGATGGCTTCTTGTTCTTCCCAAATGAGAATGTCGGCAGGGTGATTGTTTTTGCCGAATTCTTCATAGCTCTCTAGCAAAATGATTTCGTGATGGGGGAATTCTTCGTAGGCAATTCCTTCGTAGGCGGTGTTGATCAGGGCTGCGATTTTTAGTGTCCGATCGGCTCGTATGTTTTCGATAGAGGCATATTTTTTTCTGTGCTTGTCTTTTGTTACGAAGACGATTTTGGCTTCGAGTAAGTAATGGGGGAAGCACATTTTTTTGAGTCGTTCTTCAGAAATGGAGACGGCGGACATGGCGATGTCAAAGGCGTTTTCTTTCAATTGCTGCCCGAGTTTGGAGTAAGTAATGGGGATGAATTCGATTTGTTCACAGCCGAGGTCATAGGCGAGTTGATAGGCATAAGCAATGTCGAAACCGACGAGTTTTCCATGTTTATTGAAAAAGCAAAAAGGGGCGGTATTGGGATCGTAACCGACACGTAATTTCTTTGTTGTGAGAATGCGCTCTAAAATAGGTCCATTCGGTGGACTGATCGGAATTTGCTCGGTGCCGTCTTTTGTGAAAACGCGCACGACGGAATCGGATTCGATTTCTAAGTCATAGATGGTTTTGCTTTCGTTGCGGATGCGTGGAAGGGGATCAAAGTACTTGAGTCCTCCGAAAATGAGGAGGACGGGGAGGGCGGTGATGATACTATTGAAGGTCACTTTTTTCCAGTTCTTAGTGAGCAGACCGCGCCCAGCAAGCATGATCAAAAGGGCGAGGGTAGCAATGATCATGCCAGAAGCCATTGTTTGGAAGCCTACTGTAAAAGGGACAATTGCGAGGTACATATTGACTGCGTCGATGGGAAGGCCTAAAGAATCGAGAACGAAAGTGAGGCTTGTGATCCAAGATCCGAGTCCGACAGCTCCTAGGGTTGAAATGAACGTCGTGAAGAGGAGTTTAAACTGGTCGGCAAGCCCGAGGTTGATGGCAAAAAAGACGGAAACAAAAAAGACAAAAGCGGCGGTAAAGATCGAGGTAAGAGGCAAAATGTAGACGACAGAAACGGTTCCTTGGATTTGGCTTTGCACATTTTCATCTTTTGGATAGAGCATTTGGATTTCACGTTTGATGATATTGATGATGTAGGGCAAAGCGACGATGGTGAGGGTGGTTGTATATGTGAGAATGAGGACGGGAATTAGGCTTCTGATCCAGACTCTGAGTTTCATGGTGGATAAAGTGCTGACAAGCCGTGGAATGATCCAAAAGGTGACCAGGCTGGTTCCTAGGGCAAATAAGATGATATAGGTGCTCATCTGCTTGATCGTAGAGATCTGGACAGTTCCCACTTGGTTTGCCATGATGAGAAATGTTCCAATTGGTGTGATCCGTGCAATCCAAGATGTGACTTTTGAGAGCGACTCAAGCATCGTTCTCAGACTCGACATGGCCGTTTGTTTATCTCCGAGATACATCAGTGAAATTCCAAGGAGCAAGGAAAACATGACAATGGCGGGGACAATTCCTTGGGCAAGGTCATAAAAGATATTCTGGGGGATCAAGATTTCTGCAAAATTCATCTCGGGGATATCAGGGATAACATAGCCGGTTTGTGTTGGTCCTTCGGCAATAGGCAATCCCCATTTGATCAGATAGATGATCAGGATATTGATCCCTAGAATAAGACCTATGAAGAAGCTCCCTTTTTTGATAATTTGCATTGCTTGCGCACGGTTTAACAGGCCGACACCGTGAATGATGGCAACAATCAAATAAGGGATTGCAGTCATTTTGAGGATCATCACATAGGCATTGGCATACGGGTGCAGTACGCTACATCTTTCTCCAAAAAAAAGGCCAACGCAAATCCCGAGGATTGTTGCGATGGCCATTTGTAAGGGAAATGAAGAGCGAAAACCATTCATCTATATGACGGCATGGATACCCAGTCCTTTAGGGCTGGGAGGAAATGCCGCTCCTGTGGTTATAGTGTTTAAAGTCTGCTTAGCCCACGACATGACATTAAACACATCGGGGCATGCGTAATTTTTTAATTGCTCATCCGGCGCTAGACGTACAGTCGAGGTAAGCCGTCGGGATGCTTGCCCTTTATGGGTAGAATAAATGGATGCCATTAATGGTTGTTCCTCAAAAAGCTTTCGCCTTTAGGCGAGAGTTGTTTACAGTCTACTTCTGTATACGCTTTTTTTGCATGGGAAGAATAGAAAAAAAAGCGAGATTCACTATTTTCTAAGAAATCGTTTAAATCGTCAATGAAGTGTACTTCCACTCCTTCCCAGTAGTCGAGACCGGCTCGTTTGAGCGAGCGATTGGTTACACTAAAGCCAAGAGGTTTGACTAAAAAAAGCTTGGATCCTGTCACAGCACAGGTGCGCACAATGTTGCCCGTGTTTTGGGGGATTTGTGGCTGAAAGAGGAGGATATTCATCTATATGACGGCATGGATACCCAGTCCTTTAGGGCTGGGAGGAAATGCCGCTCCTGTGTTATAGTGTTTAAAGTCTGCTTAGCCCACGACATGA
>SDBU01004459.1_pt1 | contig 17163 bp, 14 predicted proteins | sample 2277071 | NCBI WGS metagenome assembly SDBU01 (sample SAMN10397929, study PRJNA504765) | marine sediment metagenome | isolation source: marine sediment core GS08_GC12, 126 cmbsf | place: Arctic Ocean: Gakkel Ridge, Loki's castle | collected 2008 | reverse complement strand
TGCTCCTCCAAATCTCCACTGTTTGTCAGCATTACTGCAACTATCTTGGCGGTATCCATACAACTGCCTCCCCCAAACCCAATTACGGCATCAGGTCTGCTTGCCCTAACGGCTCTGACAGCATTCAAGATACTCTTTTTGGTTGGCTCAGCAGGTTTACAGGCATAAGTTTCACATTTCAAGTCCGTTTTTTCCAGGTGATTCATTAAATTCTGTAGAAGTCCGCTTTTTTCGATATTGCTATCAGTAATAACTTGTACTCGAGAAATTCTCTCATCGATTTGCTTTATCTCTTCACCAATCTTCTCAATCGCCCCTTTTCCAAAAAGCATGCGTGGAGGATTGATGTAAAGATCCAATCTATTTAAATTCATTTTTGCTCCTTCTCAGGCTAGATTCAGTCTTCCTTTAAACTTCATCAAAAAGAATACTACTTGAGTATATAATCCTTTCATTTTTACAACTTCCGTTCTCGAGTTAAAAGCTAGTCAGAACTTTTCTCACCTCCTCAATGAAGAGATTATTCTTCATGATTTTTCTTCTATTATCGGTAAAGAGCGAGACTATTCCCTTCACACCTGTTCTCTTTCATTTTTCGCACCCCCCACCAGCACTAAACTCTGTATTCGCTGGTTAATCCACCAGAGGTTTTCTCTCCCAAGGCTACTTTCACCTTAAGGACGGGCAGATGTTTCTGGGTATGTTGACTCCTGTGGGTTACCCTCTTTAAGCCTACCTACACCCTTACACGCTGTCCGACTTTTGGGATCCGACATCGCTTTCCAGGGTCTCACACTCTGTCCCCAAATGAGCACTCTACCACCCATATGATATCTTGTAGCTAAGGCTATCCTTTTATTGCTCCACGAATTAGACCTTTCACAAAGAATCTTTGCAGAATGAGAAAGAGCGCAATAGCGGGGAAAGAGGCTAAATTAGAAATTGCCATTAAACCAGCATAGTTCGTTCTATATTGTCCAAAAAAATACATCAAACCAACTGGAAGAGTTCTATTATTTTCAGAAAAAGTTAGAGATAAAGCTAGTAGGAATTCTTGCCAGGACGTAATAAATACGTAGATAGCAACAGTTACCAATCCAGGTGCAGCAACCGGAAGGACTATTTGAGTAAAAACCTTAAATTTTGATGCTCCATCAACATATGCTGCTTCGTCAAGTTCCCGTGGGATCTCATTAAAGAATCCCACTAGCAATAAGATGGAAAAAGCCAAAGTAATACCTGTATAACTAATTATTAGAACCGAAAGATTATCATACAGATTCACTGCATTGAATAGTAAGAACAGGGGAACTAATAATATGGCTACCGGAAATAATTGAGAGCAGAGAAGCAAGAAACTAAAAATGCGCTTACCAACAAATCTGAATCTGCTTATGCTATAGGCAGCCATGCTAGCTATCATTGTCACAAGCAGCGTGGTGGTGAGAGAAACAACGAGGCTATTTCGAAAGAAAATGGCGAAGGGAACATCCCTCCATAGAGAAGAATAATGCTCAAAGACGACTTTTTCAGGTATAATAGATGGGGGAACATCGAAAATTGCTGTATTTGTTCTTAGTGAATATGAAACCATCCAGGCTATCGGATACATTACAATGACAGTCACCAGTATCACGGTAGTGTAAAGCAACGCTTTTTTTGCAGTACGCTCCATTTTTCCATTCATTGGCCACCAAAATTTGAAAACTGCCACGATTTTACTGTGATCTTTTCCTTAGATAAGTATAGTGAACATAGAGGAATATGAAGATCGACATAAAGATTAATACTATGATCGAGAAGCTAGATGCCTCAGCAAAATGAAAGAAATTCAGCGCCTTATTGTAAATATGAACCGGAACAATCATTGTCTTCCCGCCTGGTCCTCCTCTGGTCATTATATATACCATAGTAAACCAGTTAAAAATCCATATGAATCCTAATAGGCATACGATTATTGCTGCCGGTTTAATCCATGGTAATTGTACGTACCCGAAAAACTGCCACATGTTTGTACCGTCTACCCTAGCAGCGTCATAAAGTTCTACTGGTACGCTCTTTAGAGCAGCATGAAACACAAGCATATAAAAGGGAAAGGCCTTCCATATACCTGCTAGAACGACACCCCACATAGCGAAGCGGGGCGATGCAAGCCAGGCAATCGGCTCCGAAATGATATTAAGACCCACTAACGCATAATTCAAAGCTCCAAATTCGGAGTGAAGTAGCATTACCCATACAAGAGCGGCTGTAACCTCTGGTATGACCCAAGGAATTACCCAAATGGGCAAAAAAATCTTGCTCAACTTCGGCATTCTTCCAAGTAGTAAAGCAAGAGCTAAACCAATGACAAGTGAAGATATTAATACAGAAATGGTCCAGATAAGACTTTGAAAACCTATTTGCAGAATTTCAGGTTCTCTTAGAATGCTCAAATAATTCGAGAATCCAACGAATGTGCTACCAGTAAGCCCCGTACTTATGGACATATCGGTGAAGCTTATCCAAATACTATATAACACAGGAAATAAACTAACTCCAAATAACACAAGGACCGCTGGAATAATTAATCCGTAGGCGAAATGAGTCCCCCTCATAATAGCCTTTCAGGAAGAATGCTGATATGAGAATAAGGAGACAGAGCCCCCTTATTCTCATATCTACTTGAACCTCTATTTTTCTCCCAAAATTATCCTATTTTGGCCTTTATTCAATAAGTTTTGAACCTTGCTATCTGCCTCTTGCATGGCATTTTCGGCCGTGTCCTCTCCTATTAGGACCCTCATGGAATAAGTCCACAAGATATCCATTATTTCATACCAATTTGCCACTACTGGAACGGGCATAGGTGAATTCTCTAGAGCTTGCATCATAAGCTCATACCTAGGATCCTCGGCCCATTTACCTACCCTCATGCCATCCCTCGTTGGAGGAAGAGAATCCGGCCATTCCTTAGTAGCAATATTCTCCGTTTTGAGAAAGAAATCTATAACATCCCAACCTGTATCTGGATCCTCGATGGTATTAAACATGTACCAGGACCAACCACCAGAAGTGGAGGCATGGACTTTCCTCTTAGGGATTAGGATCTGGCCCACCTCAAAATTCATTTCACCTTTCTTCGCTGCGTCATCAAAAATCCCATATTCCCATGGACCTGAAAGGAATGATGCTACTTGTTCACGCTGAAACAGTCCTCGGTTGAAGTTATGATCATTATTCGCCATACCGGGAGGGACTATGCTATCTGTTACCATTTTTCTTCCAAATTCCAGGGTTTCCAGCACTTCCGGACTAGTTACGTTCGACACCCAAAGACCTTCAGAATCTTGTACAATCCAATTCCCCTTGTTGGAATAGAGCCAGGGACCAAAAACCCAACACCAGTCTGCAGAAGTTATACCCGTAGCTCCATAAGCATATGCACCCGTAGCCTGATATATTTTCGGTCCTATTTCCAAAAGATCATCCCAAGTTTCGGGTGGATTAACTCCAGCCTTCTCATGCAAGTCCTCATTATAGAACCACACGCGCGTATCCAAAGTAAAAGGAACTCCCCATTGTTTACCTTTGTAAATTGTTAAATCCCAGATACTGGACCAAAAATCATCAGCCGTCCAACCCGCTTTCTCAAGGTACGGACCCATCTCTACTAAAGCGTCAGCTTCTACAAATTCTGCCGTATGGTATCCAGCGTGAGCAAGCGCAGGTGCCTTATCTGCAAATACCCTGACAACCAGTTGGTTAAAGAAATCCTTGTAGGCTACGTAGTTATATTCAAAGGTTACATTAGGATGCATTTTTGTGTAATCATCAGCAACATCCAACCAAGCCTGCCCATAAGCAAGATCGAGCCAAATGGGTGTCATGTATTCCAGTTTAACCTTCTGTTGAGCTCCGACAAAATGCGGAACTAATAGCATGCAGAGAAGAAGGGATAAACCGATAAGACTTATTCTACTCATTATTCTTTTCATTTCTTGTTCTCTCCCTGTAAAATGTATTTGGTCACACTCAAAATCGAGTGGCCTTGCACTTTCACCGACCTCCCAAGAAAGGATTCTTTTGAAACCTACTTGGCAAGTTTCTTTATGCTCTCAAGTTAGTATTTCATATCCTTCTCACCCCCCCCTCTGACTTTATTCTTGGTTTTTTTTCACCAAAATCCTATGCTCATCCCATGTGCTTAACCTTAATTCATTAAAGTAAGCTCTCTTATTGCAAAGAGTCGTCCTCGATTCCTTAGTATCATTATTCATATTACTATCCTTTCCGAAAAATCCATCGTGCTAATCTCCTTCTCACGCGCAAGCAGTGACTCAGGCATGTCTTCACTAAGGTATCCTGCACTACTCTTCGTTTATCGCCTTTGCTTTCGTACAGGCTCCAGCGTTACCATTATTAAACTTGCCTTCATACTATCCAAGGTTTTCTATCACTTTTGAAAAGACAACGAAATTATGTTTGTTGTTATGCATTTTGAGAGATAATGACTCTAATTTAATCGCCCTCTCGCCCCTTAGTCTTCTAGGAATCACACAAGGAATAGCGCATTGACTATCTTAGTCCAATATTCCTTCTCCTATACCAGGGAACCAGATTTCTGATAAGCTATTTGTATCATTCCAGCAGCTTAGGAGAAGACAGACTCCCGAAAGAACAGGATTTGGAATTTCAAAAACTCATAGAGAAAAGTAATCCGAAGAAAGAACAATCCCTAGAGTTAAACATTCCCTTCAAAAGAATTCGGAGCTGTACCGTGATACCGCGTTAAATCCCAGTTGACATCATAAGAAAATAATACAGAAATACACTGCAGAAAGAACTCTAGATCCTAGGACTCCAATTCTCTTCATTTCCGCTGGTGCTCCTCAAGGATCTCTCCCCAGATTCTTTTACGCCCTTCATCAATGCGGTTCATTGATTTTTCAAGAGTGGGGGATTCGTCTTTTGTGAGATCGCCCTTGGGTAACCACTGTTTTTTAAGATAAGTGTAAACTTCGCTTCTAATTTGAGCCGGCATAGCGTGTTGGTAGGTATTTGCTCTCCACTCCCTCAACGCATCAAGACTAATAGGTCCAACGATAATGTGTTGTCCAGACCTATTAACTTGGGATACAATACGACCTTCATAATCAATGATACATGACCCTCCGGGAAAAGAATATGGAAGAGATTCCTTTAGAGTACTTCCCTGGTTTACATTTATACAGTAGGCGACGTTTTCTAACGAACGAACTTTACAGACAACTGTATCCCAATCTGCCCCCCAAGGATACATATATGCAGATGGTCTAATTAGCACCTCGGCTCCCTTCATGGTGAGTTCCCTCGTCACCTCTGGAAAAATCCAATCATAGCATATCGCTACACCTAGTTTTCCAATCGGCGTTTCAGCAACTGGAAAAGCCGCATTTTCTGTGAAGTCGTAATCTCTTATGCTGTGGGGACTCGTGACTAAGAATTCGCCACATTCCCACGGATTGATCTTCCTATACTTCAAAACAATACCTTCCGGACCAACGATAATAGCTGTATTAAAAATATGGTTTGGGTACTTGGGATCTTTCTCAAGCCAGCTACCAGGGCAGATATATATATTGTGTTTCCTAGCAGACTCTATAAACCTCGCCGTTTCATTTCCTGGTATGGTAAGGAGAATATCATTCTTAATATAATCATCTAGCGTAGAATAAGCGGCTCCTTGCATATATTCGGGAAATACGATCAATTTGACTGGAAATCCAAAAGAATTATACCCAAGCATTACCTGTTCCACCAAATCAAGGTTTCTCTCTATGGTCCTATTTACCATTCCCCTGTCTAGGGAATCAGGATATGCTGTTTGCACTGCTGCTGCAAGATATCTGTCTACTTTCTTTTTAATGGCCATTTCATCTCCTTATTTGTTCATTCAGGCATTTTCTTTGTGACTGCAATTCAACTCTTTTCCGTTTTTCTCATGCCACAATCTCAATGATTTACAGAGGATAGCTCCCAAGAATCAACAAAACATTTTGAAGAGAGTGTTCCTTGCCAGCATGGCGAATTTCATAAATATCTACTTTGATGACTCGTCAGGCACTTTTACACTCGGACCTCTTTGAAAATATTTTTCACCAAATATTTCTAATTTTTGATTTGAGCAAACTCCAATGATCTAGCTATATTCTTCGCGGGGTAGTCTTTCTTTTACAACAAGCATAGGAGGAAATTTCTTGTGAGGTTCTGTTTGATACCAATAGGCTACGCTTGAATAGTCATCGGATCTATTGTTCGCATGACCATGCTCAATCGTGACTCTTATTGACTTCTGGAAATAGATCGGATCTTCGATGTGGAATCTATAAAGAGTTATCTTCCCGGACCAATTGGAACCACCGCTAATTAGTAGACCGTTATGGGGCCCACTGAACTCTTGAGTAGGGCACCACGCCATGTTAAAATAATCTTCCATTCCTGTTCCATGAAGAGAAGGAGGCCATTTCTCTCCATCAATAAAGATCATATCATCTCCTTCTCCATACCAATTCCATTCAACAGGATTTCCCAAATTCTCAATATTCAGAACACATCCAACATAATGGCCAGCACCTTTGGCCTCCAGAAGGGTGTAATTATCTTTCCCAGTCAAATTATATCCCCTGAACCCCTCTTCGTGTACGGTCTCTTGGGAATGCTGAATTCCTTGGCAAGGATTCTCTCTGTGCCATTGGCTATGAAATCTTCCCATTCCCTTTGTTTCTTCTTTCTTTTTATAAACTTCATAATCTACATAATAATAAAGAATCAATTTTGATTTCTCACATTCGTTTGCAACAACAATCTTGGCTGCCTCAGAAAAAGGCATGGGAAAGAAACAATTAAAAGCCTTTCCGTCTTGAGGATTCATACTTAGTGGAGAGGAAATAAAATTCTTTGTTTTTGCATGCCCCATTCCAAAAAAGTCACCTATGGGTACCTCTACACTTGGTTCTTTTTCATCATCCCACCACATTCTTAGTAGGACTTTGCGTAGATAGTCTTTTTCTTTGCTATCCATAGTCATCCATATATGGGTTATACTGCCTGTTCCTCTGATATCTGTGATTATACGCTTATCGCCCGGATCAATAATTGTATAATCAGTATTTCCTCCACTTCTATCCCAACTTGATTCTCTTTTTCTCTTATAGTCCCTTAGCGTTGCCAATTCTCTCAAACTACCATTCCCCATTTTCTCACCTCCCTAATACACCTACTTCTTTACATTAACTCACAACTAGGCAGTAATTACCAATTAATGCAAAAACAATTCATTTCCTTCGCCCCACTTTTTCCCTCTAGGCAAAAGACCCACGAACACAAATCTCTGTTTTCTGGGGAATTCATAAGCATCCACACCTTCCAAAAGAAACCGGTGCGGGTGAATGGCTCCACAGCAAGCTATGGAGCATTTTCAACCGCAAGAGAAAGGGACGGATTCTCCTTATAACCGTTCTATTCATGTCCCCAGCAAGCTGAGAGGTATTCTGGTCTTTTTCGGTAAAACGGTCACAATATTTTAAGGTAAATTTCTGAAATTTCTTCCACTGTTGGTTGCTTCGGATTATTAGTCATGTCTGGGTTTTGGGCTTTCTGAGCTAAATGACTAATGTCTGTTTCCTTAATCATAAAATTACGTAATCTTTGATTAATTCCTAGGTCTTTGTTCAATCTTCTTATGGCATCCACTAACCTCCGAGCTGCCTTCTGGCAATCTAATCCTACCACGTTTTCACCCAGAACTTCAGCAACTACAGCGTACCTTTCATATGCCACATCCAGATTGTATTCTATAACATCGGCCAGTAACATAGCTACAGCTAGTCCATGACCTATTTCATAGACACTTCCTAGGGGCAACGATAGAGCATGCACGGCACCAACACCCGCATTATTAATTGCCATACCACCTAAAACTGCAGCTAAAGCCAGACGACTTCTTGCTTCAATATCTTCACCATTATTATACGCCTTTCGCAAGTTCTGACCAACCAGTTCAATCGACTTGAGCGCCAAGAGATCTGAAATAGGATTAGCTTCTGTCGATACAAAACTCTCTATCGAGTGAATCAAAGCATCCATTCCCGTACAAGCAGTTAGGTTAGGCGGTAGGCTCAATGTCAAGGTGGGATCAATCAAAGCTATTTTAGGAAACAAGTACTGACTTTCTACTAAACACTTAGCCTGTAAACGAATATTAGAAATTACTCCACCCGACGTAACCTCACTCCCTGTTCCTGCAGTTGTTGGAACAGCTATTAAGGGTAATACTGATGCTGTGATTGCTTTCTCACCTTTCTTCCCATCCATTATATAGTCCCAAATGCTACCTTCATGAGTAGCTGCTACAGCGATAGCTTTTCCTTGATCAATAGCACTTCCTCCGCCTAATCCAATTACTACGTCACACATTTTCTCCCGGGCAACTTTGGCTCCTTCCTCTATATCGTGTATCTTAGGATTCGGTTCCACATTATCACAAACTTCGTATCTTACTCCTGAATCTCTTAAATTAGACACTAAGTCATCCAACATTCCCATTTTTGCCATATCGGAATATGTAACAACCAGTGCCTTCTTTCCATAGGATTTCGTTAATTCTCCGATACTTCTTAACGTTTTCTGACCAAGAATTATCCGCGTTGGGATCCAAAATGAAAAATCCATACTTTCAATCATCACCAAAATCTCCTTGCCACTTCTTATTTGTTCTTACACATTGAGAGCTCAAAAAGCCCCGCCCTTTATATACTAAGAGATAACTATAATCCTCTATCCATACTTATCGACAGAGCCTGTTTTCGAAGCAGAATAATAGCTTTCAATATACTTTTTCTCCTCATTAATGTCCCTTTTGCAGTCATAATTATCCATTTCTGAAAAACGGTTACTCCCTGATTCCAAATTTTCTCTCTGTTCTATGCAAGACTCGATCAAAGATTTTCACTGCTTCATCAATTTCTTTTTCTGAAATTACTAAAGAAGGCAGTAGATTAATTCTATTGTAATAGTAACCTGCGGGGTCCTCGCAAACAACTCCTTCTTTTAGTAACTCATTCCCTATGAAACTTGTTTCCTCATCTGCTGGCTCCTTAGTTTTCCTGTTTCTTACAAACTCAATGCCAATAAATAATCCTTTTCCATCCACATTCCCCACTATGGGATGATCTTCACTTAAGTCCTGCAAATTCTTCAAGAAGTATCTTCCCGTTTTCTCTGCTCTTTGAATGATTCTTTCTGTTTTCATTATTTCCAATACCTGGTTAGCCACAGCACAAGATAGGACGCTTCCTCCAAAAGTACTTATGGACGCTCCCGGTCCCCAAGAATTCATGATTTCTTTCTTTCCGATAATTGCAGAAAGGGCAAGTCCCCCTGCCAGAGACTTACCAACAATCATTATATCGGAAGCTACACCAGAATGATCAGACGCCCACATTTTGCCAGTTCTTCCCATCCCAGATTGAATTTCATCAGTAACCAGAAGGATGTCATATTTATCACAAAGCTCTCGAAGTTTTAGTAAATATTCTTTCGGCGGGATAATATAACCGGCCGAACCCTGAAAAGGCTCGATAAATATCGCGGCTACATTGTTTATCTTACTTTTGGGATCTCCAAACGGAGTTTCCTTAGAGCTAAACAAACTATGGAGATGCTTAACACAGTAAATATCACAGTTAGGATAGGTTTTATCGAATGGACAGCGATAACAATAAGGATAAGGAAAATACGCTACTCCACTATTAGCTGGCAAATTGGGATAATAATACGACCATATTCCTCCCTTTCCAGTTAGAGCCATGGGTCCCGTTGTTACGCCATGATAGTCTCCGTACGGGGTGAGGATAAAGGGCTTACCGGTAAACCAACGAGACAATCTCATAGCTATGTCTACTGCTTCACCACCCGTTGTCCCATAGAGAACCTTTTTAGGGAAATCCCCAGGAGAAATTTCAATTAATCTTTCTGAAAGTTCAATTCGAGGAGGGGTAGGCAGATCAAAATAGTGAATTAACTGAGTTGCTTGAGTCTTTATAGCTTCTACAACTTTAGGATGACACAAACCAACATTACTTACAGAAAACCCTGATATAAGATCTATGTAGTTCCTTCCATCAGCGTCGGTTATGGTTGCTCCGAGCCCACGTTGCATAACTGGAAAACACTCGTGCATACCGAACCCCACCGAACCAGGAGATTCACATTCAATCCATCTATGGAGTAACTTCTTAGTCTTCGGACCGTACGGAGACTTATCAACTCTAGAACTAAAGTCTTTTAGATCCAACCTCATTTCCTTCCGCTCACCCAAAATACGCTCTTCAAAAGATTTTATCACTTATAATCTCCTTTCGAAATATAGTTTAATTCTTTCTTGCCCGTCTCTAAGACAAAGTAATTATGCCGCACTTCTCTTTAGGTAACTTTCTTTCCCGAGCTGACATGGCCTACTTATCTTTCCCTCCCTCCCGCGCCTTTTCCCGCTTCATTAGTACTCGTCTCAAAAGGGGCCTATCAGAAAAAACTGTAGGGTGATTATGAAAAAGAGTCAATCTACTTCAGGTGAAATTGAACCATGTCAAAGAATTGGCTTAACTCGAAAAAATTTCCAAAGATTTGAGCAAGTTTCAAAACTGTGGAGGAAATCACCTAAATGAACTTAGAGTTTCTGTTGAAGGGAATAATTTCCATTGTAGCAGGTTCCCTCAAAGAATAACACCTGCACCAAAAGAGAAACTACTTCACACTAGATCTCATTCCCTTTTCCCCTAAGGATACAAGAAAACTTGTCTCAAACTTAAACAAAATCATTTTTGCAGGCTTCCTTTCCGATGTAGTATTACAATACTATGTTTTTACTTTATTCCACTCTGAAGATTAAATGCCTTCATTATACTCTTTTGGATAAAAATATAGGCGATGATAATGGGGAGAATCACCATCGTTGAGCCAGCCATACGGGTGGGCCACGGCACTCCCCACTGACCGTGCTCTCCCCCGCTCATACTGGCAATTAACAAAGGCAACGTTTTCATACTTTCATCCGAAACCATAATCATTGGCCAGAGGAATTCATTCCACATTCCCATAAACGTAAGTATACCTAACGCGGCCAAACCCGAGCTTGATGAAGGAAGAGCAATTCTCCAGTACAGACTAAATTCGGGACACCCATCTATCCTTGCTATATCAAACAGTGCCCTCGGTATGGAAGCCATTACCTGCCTCATCAAGAATATTCCGAAAGCAGTAGCACACCAAGGAACAACTAGACCATGATAAGTATTAATCCACCCAAATTGGTCTAAAAGAAGATAGGTACTAATCATTCTCACCTGAAAGGGAAGCATTAACGAACTCAATATTAACACAAAGAGCGCGTTCTTATAAGGAAACCGAAGATGGGCAAAGGCATAGCCAGCTAAACTGCAAAGAAATAAAGTTGCCCCGGTTACTGCTGTAGCTACAATAAGAGTATTTAAATAGTATCTTGGTATATTCCAGATACGGGTGGTATCAATATAACCAAAGAGAGTTAACGACTTAGGAAAAATAGTTGGTGGCCAAGCAAAAACCTCTTCAGTAGATTTTAGGGAGGTTAATACCATCCACAAAAAAGGGAATATCATAATAAAGGCACCAATAGTGACAACCAGATATATTATTAACCTGTATTTTTTCCTCATAAGGATACACCCCCCCTCAAGCTAATAAATTGCAGATTTCCTTAGGTAATATTTCCATTGAAGACCCGTCAAGATTAACATTATGATCAATAAAACTGTGGCTATGCTTGACGAATAACCCAACAGCATTTGCACGAAACCTACCTGCCATACATAGAAAGCTACTATTCTTGTGGAATTTACTGGACCACCAAAAGTTAAGATATAAATCTGATCGAAAACTTTGAAGGCATCAATAATACATATAATTACCAGGAAAGCAGTAGTGGGTCGTACCAAAGGCCAGATTACATGCCAGGCTTTTTGCCACTCACTAGCCCCATCCAGCTCCGCGGCCTCTAGATATAAGCTGGGGAGACTCTTAATAGCAGATAAGTAGAGAATCACAAAAAGTCCAAGGTCTTTCCAGAAACTTATAACCACAATAGATATCAAGGCTAAAGGGGCCTTCCCCAGCCAAAATTGGGGTTCCAATCCAATAGTTTCCAAAAAGTAGTTGACTATACCGGCCATAGGATCTAAGAGCCATAACCAAACAAAGGCTATGGCGACATAGGGCATAGTTACCGGAAGGAAATAGATAGCACTATAGATTTTGCTGCCCTTAAACCAACGCTTACTAAAAACTATCGCAAGGAGAAATCCAACAAATATAGAAGGTGGAAGACTTCCGGCCGAGTAGAAGAAAGCTACTATCAGAGAATTCAGACCCACAGGGTCTCTTGAAAAAAAGTTAAGATAATTTTCCAAGCCGGCAAATCTAGCAGGGCTCACTCCGTCATAGTGAAAGAAACTATAGTACACACTATAGGCGGAAGGAATTATCCAGAATGTTATAAGAATTGCAAAGGAGGGCAAGATAAACAAAAATGCCCACCACTTCTCTTTCATCTTCATCATCTTTTTTAGCCTTTGATCAGTATCAAGTGAGGAGTCTAAAGGTGATTAAGAGACACTGGTATTCAGTATTGCTCATAGCTTGATGTGCAGCAAACTGAAAGGATTCTTCCAGGGGATGCTCAAAACTAATCTAAATACTGTTGGAGATCTCTTCAAAGCTTTCAGGAAAATCAATCTCCTTTACTTCTTTTGAGGTAGCTAAACAATCACAATAATGTATTTCGTCAGTATTTATACGTCAAAAAACCTATTTTGGCTTAACTTTTTGTAAAGTCTTGAAGACGAATTATCCTTCCTGAGAAGGGCAGCTTATCCTTCTCACCGTTTACACCTTTTCAAGAGAAGGATAAGCTGCTAGCTTGATATATCTATTTCTTAGCCAACGCGACTTGCCTGGAAAATTCTTCTACTGCTTCTTTCAAAACCTTCTCCGGGTCTCCTCTCTCAGTTCCAAGAAGCGTCTCAGCAGCAGTCATCATGACGCTCGGTAACAGATAACCATATCGAGCACAAAGAGGTCTCAGATCAATCCAGTTGTTTTCTACCGCATCTCTGTGAAATTTTAATTTTTCCACATATTCTTCTTCATCTCTTATACCAGGCACTTTGTCTTTCAGTCCACGTGGAGTTTTGAACTCTGGAGAATTGAGAACGGAATATCTTGCTGGAGTACCCACCCAGATTGCCTGCCAGTAGTCCATAATTCCTTCTGTGGAAGTTAAATATTTTAGCAATTTCCAGGCCTCTTTAGGATATTTAGTATCCGCGTTCATAAAATAAACAGTACCGTCATTTATACTACCGGGATTGGTATCCTTATTGAGTCTAGGAAACAGTGTGGTTCCAAACTTCAAATTGGGAACATCACGCTTTATGCCGGGTATCAGCCATTGACCGTGGGTGAACATAGCAAGTCTACCCGAGGAAAATAACTGAATAGCACTAGTTCTGACCTTTCCAGTAGCAAATGGGGGTACGATTTTATCATCGAATATCCACTTCTGTATGAGTTTGACAGCCTTTACGCCTTCTGGGCTATCTACGGTTAACTTTTCTGGGTTCTCCGGATCGAAAATTGTGCCTCCCATTTTCCATACCATCTGTGGAATCAGGTATTCAGAATCTTCCCAGAGAAAGCCGTATTTACTCCCTCCAGTCGTTTTTTTTGCGGCAGACTCAAGATCATCCAATGTCCAATCGTAATTGGGATAGGAGATGCCAGCCTCATCAAAGAGAGTCTTGTTATAGGAGAGAGTATAATAACTGTCTATATCTGTCGGCAGAGCGGCAGTGTATCCGAGATAAGCAACGGGTTGAAATTGAAACGGAAGGAAATCACTCATATCTACGCCATCAGGACCTGGAAGGAATTCGTCTAGGGAACGCATCATTCCTTTCGCGGCGTGGAGACCCAAAAAAGCATTAACGTCTCTTACAACATCGGGAGCCTCTCCTGCTGCATAAAGAGTAACTATCTTAGTCCAATAATCTTCGTAGCGATTAAACTTGACTTTAATATTTGGATTTGCCTTCTGAAATTTTGGCATAGCCACATCGACATAAAGATAATCCTCCCATGGCATACCGAACACACACATGGAAATCTCAACACTTTCTTGAGCTACCGAAGCAAAATTCACTGATATACAGACCAACACCACCAACAATGTAATAACCATAATTCTCAAATATTTATTCATTTCTATTTTTCCTCCTTATAGCCTGGTGAAATTATTCATTTCTCTTAAGGACCTTCAAAAAGACATGAATCATCGTTTCTATGAAAAGCGCCCAAAACAGAAACTAACCTTTCGACACTTCTCTGTTAGGAATCTTCCCTTTGCCATGGACCAACAGCCTACCTATATTCTCACCTCCCTTCCGGCTCTATTCTCCAAACCTTGCCTCCAAAAACTCAAAGGGAACCCCTTCTCCTCCAATTTATGTTTACTTTCTGAAAGACTGTCTCTTAAACCTTCCACACATCACACCCAAATCCCCATCGGTTAATCCTTGGCCCCCTTTGATCTTTAACTCATTCTCAGGCATATTTGAACGAAAGATCCAATCAAAATTCCAGATAGACTTCTATTATTTTCTTCCAACCAAATAGAACACTTTTTCACAAGAAATTTCTCTATAATTTTCTGCATGACTCTCTAATGATCAATTTTGGCTCGCACAAAAAGTGTCTACTCTCCTTTTGTCTTGTCCATTTTGTGAGCAGGTTAAAAGCTCTTTTGGCTAATTCTAAATTAGGCTGAGCAACAGTCGTTAATGGCGGTACACTAATAGCCGAATAATAAGTATTATCAAAGCCAACCACCGAATAATCTGAAGGAACACATTTCCCCATATCACGGATACACTTCATAGCCCCAAAGGCCATTATATCACATGAACAGAATATTGCTGTAAAATCATTTCTACATTCTTTTAGAAGCTCTTTGGTAGCTTTGTACCCGCTTTCATAACTAAAATCCGCCTTTTTAATGAATTTCTTGTTAAATTCAAGTTTGTTTTTTTGTAGCGCATCGAGATACCCTTCTAGTCTTCTATTGAATGAGGGGGTAGCTGTAGATCCTTTTATAAAAGCAATTTTCCTGTGTCCTAGATCAATTAAGTATTGTAAGGCCTTAGAGGCTCCTTCATAATAATTAGTGACTACTGCTGGTGCCTCTGTTCCCGGAATATCCTCGTCCAGTAATACTATGGGAATTTCCTTTCTAATTAAGTCATTGACTTTCTGTGCTCTTAATCTTTCGCTAATTATGATTATCCCATCTACCTTCTGTCTTTGAAGAAAATCTATGTAAAACAATTCTCTACGAACATCATTTTCAGAACTACAGGTAAGTACTCCAAATCCTTTATTATAACAGACATTCATTATTGCACGGGAAAGATCGTGATAGTAAAAAGCACCGATTTCTGGTATCACTACACCTATTACACCCGTCTTAACACCTCTCAAGCTTTGTGCGCGGGTGTCTGGGGTGTAATCAAATCTCTTGATAGCCGCTAACACCTTTTGCTTTGTTTTATCTGACACATGGCCTTTTGTTTTACTATTAATCACCCTAGAAACGGTAGTAAAAGAAACTCCCGAAAGGTTAGCCACGTCCTTGATTGTCGTTTTCATTTCTTAAGAGTCCACGATCGTTTTTATTTACGTTATCCGATAACGTTTTTCTCTTTCCAAATGAGGTCATATAAAGCTTCTTTGATAAATTATGAAAACGTTTTACGATTACATTATAATCAAAATTTACATAATGTCAAGTACCTGTTACGTAACAGAAAAATTGAAAGTAAATTAGACTTCAAGCGACTTTCAGGAGAAATGAAAGGGATATTGATTATTCTACCTTGAACGCGCTCCTAAAAATTGGTAATTATTTTACACTATAATGGGTTTGTTTTAGTCTGAAAATTCCTTGGGGGGAAATCCTGTAACAGAGTGGATATTAAAAAAGAATGATTCTTTTCTTTTCCTCTTGGTTACGAACAGAACTTTTACAGTAGGGACAGATGAACTGCTGGGTTATTATCTCTATTTCTTTGCCTTTTTTTAGCTGCTCAAGGAATCTCTCCCCCCTTATCTTATAGGTGCCATTTTTGTAAATCTTCTCAAACCCACAATAAGGACACTTTAAAGGACGGGAAAGACTATTGTTCTGAAGATCTATTTTATTTCTCAAATTTTTAATCTGTTTTTCTTTCTCGCTGATGGTATCATTTAGCTTACCTATTTCCTCTTTTTGTTCTTCAATGGTCTTATCTTTTGCATCTACTTTACCTTTTTTGAACTTAGGTCCTCGTTTCCTCTGTTTTAGTACTTGCTCCAGAGTATCTAAAGATTTCTGGGCCCAAGCATAAATAGAAGGTCTACTCACCTTATGCTTTCTAGCTAGGGGCTGAATCTTTTCCCCGGCTATTACCCGAGAGACTATAAGAATCTTTTCTTTGACGGATATAAACCTAGAATTTCTCATTACTTTTTACTCCATATAATATAATAGTGCACAAAGAAGAGTTTGTCAAAGAAAAAGTGTAAGACAATTATGCAGAAGGGCCGTGAAACTTTAAGATAAACTAACCAGTACTTTAAAAAAGATTAAGAATTTTCTAATTGGAAAATGACAAGAATGGGCAAGAATTTATCCGGCATTGGACAGTTACCGAGCGAATGGCAAAAAAAAGCAATACCTTCCCTATTGTGGGCGAAATAGTCCCTTGAATTTGAAAGGAGAGTATAGGAAAATTATTCTTGTTTTAGTTTTTTTATAAACTCTGCTATTTTCTTCTTTGAGACCTTCTCAACTAACATTTTCTCCAGTTCTTTGGCGATTTCTTTGGTGGTAGATTTAGCAGTGCGTTTGGCGACGAGATTACCATATTCAACTCCACTAAAGATACCATAATATTTGTCTCTTCCGTAAATTATCAAAGCACAGCCAGAAAGATAGGATCGCTCACCTTTTTCTCTCATTTTATCCTTGAGCTTCTCCATCTTATTCTCATATTTCATCTCTAAAATTTTCACGGC
>SDBU01004458.1_pt1 | contig 17165 bp, 16 predicted proteins | sample 2277071 | NCBI WGS metagenome assembly SDBU01 (sample SAMN10397929, study PRJNA504765) | marine sediment metagenome | isolation source: marine sediment core GS08_GC12, 126 cmbsf | place: Arctic Ocean: Gakkel Ridge, Loki's castle | collected 2008 | reverse complement strand
ACTGAAACCCCCCCGGCGGGCCGGCGGGCCGCCCATTTGCCCGCTCCCGCGCCGGCGGAATTGGCACCAAGTGCCACTCGAATCGTACCTTACAAATGGATTTCAGCCGTCACCGGACGGCCCGCCGGCGGCGAGAGCGCCGAGCCCCGCCGCCGGCAGCAAGACCAAGTGAGGCAAACGCCGGGCGGGGACGGGCGGCAACTCAAGTCCTCCCGGCTGGTTGTCGATGCTTGGGGATAGGTCCAAAGCGAGAGTAACACCATGGCGAACATGCTGAGAATACGTTGCCCGAACCTCAAGTGCAGGCTCATCCTGAACGTGCCGACGACGATGCGCGGCAAGCGCGTCTGCTGTGCCACGTGCGGTGAGCCGCTGCTGGTCCCGTCGGGCAAGCCTCAGGGTACGGCTCGGCCGGGCTCCCTGGCCTCGGCCGGGGCGAAAAAAGGCTGACGGGCGAGGCCGGGCGGCGGCACCGGCGCCGGGTCCCTCGCGCTGCGGTCACCACCCCCCCGCCGCTTCCGATCGGCCGCTGTCCCACCAGGCCGGATCGCGGAAGTACTCCTTGATCATCATCGCCGCGATCACCCCGTCGCCGCAGGCCGTGGCCAGTTGCAGCGCGGCGGCCACGCGGCAATCGCCGGCGGCGAAGACCCCCGGCACGGCCGTCCGCAGGCTGGTGGTGTCGCACTCGATGAAGCCCTTCTCGTCGATGCCCACGAAGCCTTTCAGGAAGCCCGTGTTGGGGATCATTCCGACGAACATGAACACGCCCTCGACGGTGAGCGACTCGATGCTGTCGGTGGCGACGTTGCGTATCTCGACGTGGTCGATGGCGCTGTTGTCGGCATTGCCGACGATGCGTTCCAGCACGTACGGCAGCTTGACCTCGATGTTGTGCTCGGCCGCCTTGGCGTACAACTCCTCGACGAGGACCTTCTGGGCGCGAAACTCGGTGCGGCGGTGAATGATCGTGGTCTTGGCGGTGAAGCGCGTGGCCAGATACAGCGTGTCTTCGACGGCCGTGTTCCCGCCACCGACGGTGAGCACCTCCTTGTCGCGGTAGAACGCCCCGTCACACGTCGCGCAGTAGCTGACCTTCCCCGCCTGCCTCAGCTCGACCTCGCCGGGCACGCCGAGTTGGCGGTAGTCGCTGCCGGGCGACAGGATGATGGCGCGGACGCGGTGGCGGGCCTCGCCGCTGTTGACCTCGATCTCCAGCACGCCGTCGTCCCGCCGGCTCAGCGCGGTCACCTGCCGGCCGGTACGGATGGTGGTGCCGAATCGCTGCACCTGATTGACCATGTGCTGCACCAGCTCCGGCCCGCCCACCTCCTCCCAGCCGGGGTAGTTCTCGATCTGCTCGGTGAGCATAATCTGCCCGCCCGGCAGGCCGTTCTTCTCCAGCATGAGCGTCGAGTACCGGTCGCGGCTGGTGTAAAGCCCCGCCGCCAGCCCGGCCGGGCCGGCGCCGATGATGGCCACGTCGAAGAGTTCAGGGTCGCTCATCGTATCTCCAGTGCTTCAGGGATGGGCTCGGCGATGGCGCCGTCACGAGGGCCCGCCCGTCGGCCAAAGCTCTTTCCACTCGTCAGGGAAGCGCACCCTGACGGCCGCGGGGGTGGTCTGCTGCAACACGGCGCCGTCTTCGCTGATGATCTTCAGCGGCAGCCCCGCCGAATCGACGTACACCTTGGTGGCCGGGGCGTCAATGGCCATCTGGTCAAGCAGCAGCACCGCGTTATACCTTTGGCCGCCGATGTCGATCGGCGCCGGGCCTACCACTTTGATCGTCCGCATGTCGAAATCGCGCGTGGTGGGGTTGAACTGCGCGAAGGCATACGCTTCGACCTTGCTGCGGTCGATCAGCCGGCTCAGCAGTCGTGCGATCGCCAGCGGAGCATACGACGCCTGCACGGGGACCGTCCGCGAATAGTCCCGCGTCGCGCTGGGGCCGATCACCGTCTGCACCAGCAGCAGCTCGTTCTGCTTGATGCCGAACTCGCGGTGTGAAGTCTTCTGGCCCTTGGTGTCGATCCGAAGGCTGACGGTCTCCCACTTCTCCACCTTGCGATCGAAGCTGGCGTAAAGCTCCTGCTTCCGGAAGAGCTTCGCCCCGCCTCTGGGAGCCAGGACGACCTGGCTGGTGACCACAACGCCGTGGGTCCGCTCGCGGCTGGCCAGGGCCTCGGTGCCGTGGGAGAATCCGACCCACTTGCCACCCTGCTGGATCATCAGCCAATAGTCGCGTTTGGCCACGGCCGCGCCGAGGGAGGCCCGGGTGATCGAGGCGAGCACCTTTTCCCCGCGGGCCAGGTCGGCCTTGTGCTTGGCCTGGGCGACGGTCGGGTCGAAGAACTTCAGCGTGCCGACGCACGCGTCGCTGAGCGGCACGATCTCCCCGGCGGCGTTCAGCGGGCCGATCGTCCGCACGACGAGGAACCGGTTGGGGGTGGTATGGACCCACACGTCCCGGCAGTACATGCGGCTGCGGCCGAGCCCGAGGGTGCCCTGGAAGCTGATCGCCTGTTTGCCGGCCACCGCCATCGGGCGAGTCTTGGCGGCGTCGATCTGGAAGTCCTGGCCCACCTTGAGCTGCTTGGCGAGCGTCTCCCCGTACGTCCGCAGGTCGATGGTCGCCTTTTGACGGGCGGCCCCGCGAAGCAGCCGCATGGAGATGCGGATCGCTCCGGTCTTCTCATCGCGGATATTGAACCGCATCAGTTCGGTCACGCTGGGCGCCCGCTCGATGCGTGACCCGGCCGGGCGGCGGATGGAGAAGCCGTTGAGGGTGTCGACGTGCCTGGCCCCCAGCAGCGACTTGGAAGTCTGCCCGTCGGCCGCCGCCAGAGGAATTATCATCACCGCCGTCGCGAGCCGACCAATCCATTTCATGATGCCTGCTGCTCCTTCACCCCGGGCGACCATGACCCGGGTGTTTCTGTGGTACCAAAACCGGCCGAGCCAGACAAGCGGCCAACGTCGCGGGTGCCCCGGAAAAGCGGCGGCGTGCCCGCAGGACCTCCCCCGGCCGTAGCGGCCTTGGGGTCGTCGGGGGCCCCCACTCAGGGAGAAGTTGACGCCGGCTCCAGGTGCAGCACGGCCAGCCGGCGAGTCTGAGAGGTCACCCGGACGCGCTGGTCGATGCGATACGGGGCGACCCACACCGGGCCGAGCTGGTCGCAGATGACCCACGCCGCCGACCGGGCGCCGGGGGGGACCTTGGCCGAGATGAAGAAGTCGCTGAGGGTTTGCCGGCCCGGGGCCCCGAGGGGCTCGAAGCGGTCTCCCTCCCGCCGGCGACGCGCCAGCAGCGGCAGGGCGAGCTTGTCGGCATCCACCATTTCAGCCCGCGCCGTCTTGCTCTGGCGGAAGGCCGTCAACTCGGCCGGGCCGCCGGGGCGGCACTCGACGCGAATCGTCTCGCCCCCCGGCAGCAGCGTGGCGCCATCGGCGGCGAGCTGGTGGACCTCGGCGGAAATGAGGGGGCGGGTGGCCCCCCCGAGCGTCAGCACCAGCCGGTCGTACTCCCGCCGGACGGTCAGGCCGCTGGGCAGGTCCAGTTGGCGTCCGCTGGGCCCGTCCAGCAGGCCCAGCACACGCCGCACATGACCCATGCCGATCGCCCGCAGCGGCGCCCCCAAGCGCGTGAAGGCCAGGCGAATCGCCTGGGATCTGGCCAGCGGGCCCTTCCGGGCCAGCCCGGTGGTGGAGATGGTCAACTTCCGATCGCTCTGGTCGATCAGGAGGGGCTCCAGCGTCTTCTCGCCCAGATCGTCCAGCCATTCGCCGGCCCACTCGGCCGTGGCCACCAGCCTGGTGATCGCGCGGCCGACCTGGGGGTTGTACTGCTCGCGGAGCAGCGGCAGCAGCTCGTGGCGGATGCGGTTGCGGGTGGGGGCGACGCTGGCATTGCTGGGATCGGTCCGCCATTTCACCCCGGAGGCGGTGAGGTACGCCTCGATCTCCTCTCGCCGCAGCTCCAGCAGCGGCCGGATCAGCCATACGGCCCCGCCCCACAGCCTTCGCTTCGGCCGGATGCCCCGCAGGCCCTCCAGCCCGGTGCCACGGATGATACGATGCAGCACCGTCTCGACGTTGTCGTCGGCATGATGGGCCGTGGCCACCACCCCGCAGCCGGCCCCCTTGGCGGCCGATTCGAAGAATTCGTACCGTTCCCGCCGGGCGGCCAGTTCGATACCGACGCCGTCGGCGGCCGCCCGAGCGGCCACGTCGCGGCGTTCGGCGATCAACGGCCACCCGTACCGCTCGGCCAGCTCGGCCACGAACGCCGCGTCGGCGGCCGAGCCGCTACGCAGGCCGTGGTCCAGATGCGCCACGTGCAGCCGGTAGCCGCGTTCCTCCAGCCGGGCCAACTGGTCCATCACCACCAGCAGCGCGACGCTGTCGGCCCCCCCCGAAACCGCCAGCAGCACGGCCTCGGCCGGGGCCAGCAGGGCGTGGTGGGCCATAAACGCCGCCACCCGGGCGGCGAGCCGATCTGTCGTGTCGGTGGCAGGCATGTGCGATTCCTTGTGAAAGACCCCACGCCCTTATACCATAATGTACTGCGCGAATCATGAGACCGGCTCCCAAAGCACGACATTTCCTCGGCATCCTGATCCTGGCCGCCACTAGCACGGTGGCCGGCCTGCTGGCGCTCTGTCCGTCGGAGTTGACCGCCGAGCAGATCAACGTCACCGTCAACGCCGTCCGGGCCGTCGAGGGCGACGTGTACGCTCGCGACCCGGTCTTCGGCCGCAGCGGCCTGTGGCGCTTCCAGACGCCGGTGTGGCAGTGGTACCTCCGCCAGAGCTACCGCGCCACGGGGCTCACCGGCGTGCACCTGGCCTTCGCCTCGCTGGTGGGGCCCTTGAGCTTCGTGTACCTGGTGGGCATGTACGCCCTGCTGTGGCGCCAGTGCCGATCGTGGTCGATTGCCTGTTTCGTGGCCGTGCTGTCTACCACGATGATCACCGTGATCGGCGGCAGCCGCTGGGGGCTCGGCACCGCCGAGGGCATGACCGCCGACACGGTCTACCTGGCGTTCGTGCCGCTGCTGATATGGGCCTTTCTCGAGCGCATGGACCGCCCGTCGGTGCTGTGGGTTTTCCTGGCGGCCGGCCTGCTGGCCAACGTGCACGTGGTGACGGGGATGAACCTCACGCTGGTGCTGGCCGTGATGCTGCTGGGGCACTGGCAACTGTCTTGGCGGGGATGGGCCCTGGCCCTGCTGGGCGGGCTGTGCGCCGCCGGTGCGGCCAGCCCGTTCCTGTGGACGTACGTCGCCCAGCGAGCGGCGATGGTCTCGGCGGTGTCCCCGGCCGACTGGGCGGCCGTGGCGGGCAGCTTCCGCCAGGGGAATCTGGCCGTGCTGTACCCCGAGATGCTCCGCACGGCCACCGAGGTGCCGGCGGTGATCTATCTGCTGGCGCTGTGGATTCCGGCGATGGGGCTGATGATTCGGTTCGACCGCTTCCGCGTGCGAGACCTGCACGTGTGGGTATGGATGCTCGTCGCCGCCGCCGGCGTGGGCCTGCTTCTGCACGGGGTCAGCCAAGCCGCCGGCGTGCTTCGCGGGGCGGCGCCGCCGGTGATCGACCTGGTCCACGCGTTGCGATTCACGCTGCTGCCGCTGTACGTGCTGCTCGCCGAGAGCCTCTCGCACCTGTTCAGGATGCGGTTTTCCCGTGGCGTGCTCCGTGTATCCCTGACGGTCCTGCTGGCGGTGTGGCTGGTGCCGAGCCCCAACCTCGCCGTCGCCCGGCACTGGGTGGCCGATACCGTCGCGGACATGACGGCCAAGGCCGAGCAGTTCGAAGGCGTCCAGAAGCGACGCCTCCGGCGACAGCGAAACGCGGAACTCCGAGCCGTGGCCGAGTGGCTGGCGGAGCACTCCGCTCGCGATGCCCGGATCGTGTGCAACCGCGCCTCGCTGCGGCTGTGGTCTCAGCGGTCGCTGGTGGCCTGCCCGACGGACCTGAGGTACTTCTACTACATCACCCCCGACCGCCTGGCCGAATGGGGCCGACTGGTGGCGGCCCAGCGGGGACTTTCTCCCCGCCGCGGACAGCCGCTGGATCTGCTGAAGGTGCGGCAGTTCGCTCGCCGCCACGAGGCCGGCTACGTCGTCCTCCCCGCCGGCAGAGGGCCGGAAACCGAAACCGATGCCGACCGCATCGAAGGCCTGCGAATCATCCGCGACCCGCAGCAGCGGTGGGGTAAGTTCTGGCGGCTGTACCGGATCGAGCCGGCCCCCGAGTGGACTCGCCGACCATCCCCGGCTTCTCCGCGGTTTACAGACCCGTTGACCGGGCGATAGAATCACCCTCCGCCGCCCGGGGTAACACGTCGGCCGGGCGGGCCACAACACGACAGCGACCAGACGAAGGAGAGACAACGATGAGAAAGGCGATTCTGTGGGCGGCCGTGACGGTCTGGGCCGGCTCGATGAGCGTCGGTTGCGCCAGCCGAATCTTCAGGGAAGCGACCGGGGCCGGCATGGGGGCGTCGGGGTTCACGCGGGAAATCCGCCTCGCCCCGGCGAGCCTGGACGCGTATGGCACCATTCGTATCGAGCCGTTCGCCGATGAAACCGGGCTCGCGGTGCCCTCGTCCCTGAACGCCCTGCTGGCGAGTGAATTCAACGCCGTGCTGGCCAAGAAGGGCATCCCCACCCCCGCCGCCGGGGACAAGACGCTGACCGTTCGGGGGACCTACGTCTACTACGAAGCGGCCACCGCGGCCACGGCGCAGGTCTTCGGGCCCTTCGAGGAGGTGATCGCCCGCGTCCAACTGGTCGATGGCGAGAACGTCATCGGCGAGGCGGTCTGCGTCGGCCGAACCAAGTCCACCACCACCCAAGGGGTCGGCAGAAAGGCCGAAGGCCTGGCCAAGGCGATCATCAACAAGTGGATCGCGAGCCGCTATACGCCGCCGCCGAAATGACACGCCGTTCACCCGACACCCACGGGCGTCATGGGCCGGCGCCGTGCCTTGCGGGGGCCGTGGTTGGCCGATCGCAGCGCCGCGGCCAGGTTCGGCGGCGAGGCGTTTACGCTGAAGTCGGCCACCCGCGCGGGACGATAACTCTCTGCGGGCGCCCGTCGGGCGCCGAGTGTGGGGAGTAAGGTGAACGCCTTATGTGCCCGTATGTCGAGGACGCTGACGCCCGTTGCGGCAGATATCTGACGCTGGAGAACGTGACGCAAGCCCTGACCCGCTGTGCCTGCGACTACCAGCAGTGCCCGGTATACCGCGAGATCCAGATCGATGCCCACGGCCGAACCGACCCCCGGTGCCAACCGCTGCCCGCTGCCGGATGAGGCCCGGCGGGTCCTCATCGGCTTCCTGGACTACCTTCAGGCGGAGTGCGGGCTCAGCGTCAACACCCGCAAGGCCTACCGGCGCGATCTCACGTCGTTCCTGTCCAACCTGGCCGCCTCCACGGCCGCCCACCTGGACCGGCTGGCGTCCGGGGACGTCGAGCACTTCATGCGCGCCAGCAAGGCCCACGGCCACAGCGTGGCCACGGTGGCGCGGGAGCTGGCGGCGGTGCGGATGTTCTGCCGGTTCCTCGTGCTCCAGACAATCTGCCGGCGAGACGTCACCGAAGCGATCCTCACGCCGGCCAAGTGGAGCCGTCTGCCGAACCTGCTGCCCGAGGCCCGGATGGGCGACCTGCTGCGGGCGCCGGATGCCTGCCGAGACAAGTTCCATCTCCGCGACCGGGCGCTGCTGGCACTGCTGTACGCCACCGGGCTGCGGGCCAGCGAGGCGGCGGGGTTGCGAATCGACCAGATCAACTTCAACCTCGGCGTCCTCCGCGTGCTGGGCAAGGGCGGCAAGGAGCGAATCATCCCGGCGGCCGAGTCGGCCCTGGAGGCGGTGCGGCAGTATATCGACGGCCAGCGCGGCGCCCAGGCCGGCGCCGCCGACCCACCGGAGCTGCTGCTCAGCCGGTCCGGGCGTTCGCTGGCGCGTGAGGACGTCTTCCGCATCGTTCGCAAGTACGTCCGCCGCGCCGCCCCGGGCTCCTCGGCCGGGCCGCACACGCTGCGGCACTGCTTCGCCACGGCCTTGCTCGCCCACGGGGCCGATCTGCGAAGCGTCCAGGAGATGCTCGGCCACGCCGACATCGCCACCACGCAGATATACACCCACGTCGACGCCGCCCGCCTGCGAGCGATTCACAAGAAGTTCCACCCTCGCCCCTGAGGCCCTGCCGGCGGAAGTGAAGGTGCCGCATGAGACTGCTGGATAAGCGATTCGGCGAGAACAAGGCCCAGTACGTGCTGCAGTGCCTTCTGGCGACCGTGTCGATCCTGCTGATCCAACTGGTGATCGGCGCGTTCGCTCACATCGTCGTGGTGGCCGCCTTCGGCGCCAGCGCGTTCATCGCCTTCACCATGCCCCACGCGGAGGTCTCCAAGGCCCGGTTCCTCATCGGGGGCTACCTCGTGGGCCTGGTCATCGGCACCGCCGGAAACGAGATCGCCGCCTTGCTCAGGCCCGGCGACGTGTCCCAGTGGGCCCAACTGGCGCGGGTGACCGTCGCGTGCGCGTCGGTCGGCGTGACCATGCTGGTCATGGTGGTCACCGACACCGAGCACCCCCCGGCCGCCGGGCTGGCCCTGGGCATCGCCCTCGAGAGCCAATGGGACCTCCTCACCGCCGCGACGCTGCTGGGCGGCATCGTGACCGTCGTCCTGCTGAAACGACTGCTCAAGCCGATACTGAAAAACCTGATGTGAGTGAGGGTCCCCATCCCCGGCCGAAGGGGCCGGCAGGGAAGTTCGCAATCCGCAACTCGCAATCCGAAATTACGCGCGGGTGTTGACAGCGCCGGTGCCGGTCATCTACGATTCGCCCATGCCGACGGCAAAACTCATCTTGCTCTTGACGGCCTTGCTGACGGCGGCCGGATGCCCGGTGCTGCAGTCCCAGGATACCCCCGTCGACCAGATGAAGGTCTCCGACCCCGCCACCGGCAAGTCGTACTGGGTGTACGTGCCCAGCGAGTACACTGAGGAGTACATTCCCGATCGCACGTGGCCGTTGGTAATCACGCTGCAGGGCACCCCCGGCTTCGACGGCCCCGGCGCGCAAATTCGGGAGTGGAAGGCCCTGGCCGAAGAGAAGGGCTTCATCGTGGTCGCCCCGCCCTTACGCAGCGTCCAGGGCATCCTGCCGGTTATCAAGTCTTTATGGCTCAAGGACCTGGAACGCGACGACCAGACCATCCTCGACTGCCTGCGGTACATGCAGGCCAAGTACAACATCGACCCGGACGGCGTGTTGCTGACGGGGTTCTCCGCCGGGGGATACCCGATGTACTACACCGGCCTACGGCACCCGGAGCTGTTCAGCGCTCTGGCGGCCCGGGCCTGCAACAGCCATCAGGACATCTTCGAGAAGGTCCGCGTGACGGCCGAACTGCGGAAGCTGCCGGTGATCATCATTCGCCCGAAAGACGGCTTGGGACCGATCGCCAAGCAGTCATGGGAGGCGTTCCGCTGGCTCCGCAACCGAGGCTGCAAGCTCGCCGAACACCACAAGATCGCCGGCGGCCACATGCGACTGCCCGGCCCCGCCTGGAAGTACTGGCAGCGACACCTCCCCATGCACCTGCGGAAATGACCGCTCGCCCCGGTAACGGCCATCGAACATGGGGGAGCCCTCACTTTGACGCCATCGGCGAGAATCGTATATTGAATGTGAACACTTGATGCCGCCGGTTCGAGCGGCGCATCAGGTCCAGCAACAAGTTAAGTGTCGGCGCCAGGGCGGGCATTTGTGGCTTCCGCCCGGGGCCGTCCCCATTCGAAATTGGAGGGTGCGCCTGACGTACGGAGGGCCGCATCGGGCAATTCTCGCCCGTGGCACAGTGCCGACCCCGGCCGCGCCCTGTCCTTCTCCGCTATCACCTGAGAGACGCAAGCCCAATATCGGGCCTGCCTCCGCAAGGACCCAGCACGCACTGCTGACTGTAAATGCAATTCAAAAAGACCCTTACGATCATATTGGCGCTGCTGCCGCTGGCCGCCGGCCAGGCCGGTGCCGAGCCGGCAGCCGACTTCGGTAGCGATGGCGCCCTTACCTCGCCGGCTTTGGGAGCATGGGGGGAGGACCGACCCGACTCGGAGGACGACCTGATCGCCGAGATGAAAGCGTTGAGGTTCGAGAAGTCCGATCTTCTCGCCGAGGACGTGAATCTTGACGAGCTTTGGATTCCCGAGGGATTCACGTTCCCGCTCGGGCCGATCCCGAAGCCCCTCTCCGCGGCCAGTCGTCACGTCGGCGACATCCTGGCCTTGGACGACCCGGCTGTGCGGTTCACCGGCGCCACGTCGTGGCTTACCATGCCGTGGGGGGGGAGTTTCCTGGCCCGTGCCGAGGCGCCCGACGCCGGCAGCATACTCGCCCGGCCGCTGCCTGATCGCCCGCATTGGCCCTGGTCGCTGGCCGCTCTCGAGATCGAACCCGCGGCATTCACGATGCCGGTCCGCCGGCCCGCCCCCGAGAGGCCCGCCGATTCCCCGCCCGCCCCAGCAAGTGCCAAGCAGGCCGTCGGCAGCCTTCAGTTCATCCCGCAGGCAGCCGGGTTGGCTACCATGGTGCTGCTCAGCTCGGCGCTTATTCGCCACAAGCGTAAGGCTGCCTGATCGGAAAACGACCCTCCTCTGCCAGCTAACTTGTTATGGGATAAGCCAGTTAGCCCAGGAGCCCCGCGCGGGCTGAGGCCCCCCCGCAACCTGATGCCCCCGCGGCTTCCCTTCCGGCCGGGCCTGTCGCGAGTCCTGCTATCTTCCTTACGGGCAATATATAATCTTTCCTGCGGAACGTTTGCCCTTGACAACACGGGCAAATGTATTACAATGGTGAATGCTCTGGTCCCGCTAGGGAGCGGCGGAGCTGACGTACTTCAAGTTTGCGAGGTGAGTCTCGCTTACTCACCTCCGCATAGGCCGCCCGGCCAAGTTCCCATCGGTAAGTCTGTGCGGTTAATTCGCGCAGTTCGAGAGTCGGCTGCGCGCGCAGGTATGCGGCAAATCGGAGAGGACAACGGCGGTGGTCTGCAGAAACTGCTGTGGACACATCTAGAAATTCGTAGGACCATGGCTCCCCTGGATCAGGGGAGTAGCAACGGAGGAGTGAGCGAAATGGACAGTGGGAATAACGGAATGCGGCGGCTTGCCCAGGTGATGACGGTTCTCGTGTGCGTGGGGGTCTTCAGCAGTTCGGCCTGGGCCGGCATGCTGGCCACCGACGCAAACGCCATGGCCGGCTGGAAGGGGAGCGTGCTCACCAGCCACTCCTATGGCGGCGTCCTCCTGGACGTGGATCTGCAGTACGCCGTGTATAGCCCCGGCCTGTATACGGGCGTCGACCCCTCCGGCGGCACGGAGTTCGTGTACGCCTACCAGATCTTCAGCCAAGCGGCCAGTAACGTCGGTGTGACGGTGCTGTCCGTGGGCCTGGGGCCGGCCAACGGGGCCGGCAACATCGGCCACGACCTCAGTGTGGGCGCACCGGGCATCGCCGGCGGCATCGTTCCGGACATCAGCACCATCGGGAGTTCCAGTTCGCTATGGGCCTTCGGCTGGTTGAACGGCCTGGAGATTGGCCCCGGGCAACACAGCGCCGTGCTGTTGTACACCAGCCCGAAGATTCCGCAGTTTAACAGCGCCACGCTGACCGATGGCGGGCTGCCGCTGCCGGGCGGGGACGTCGCTTCGCCCAGCCCCTTCCTGCCGGAGCCGGCCACGCTGAGCCTGTTGGCCGTCGGCATCGTCGGCCTGCTGCGCAAGCGGCGGCGGGCTTAGCCGCGATCGAACGCTTGACAGTCCCGCGAAACCATCACGGGCGGACCTTCGGGTCCGCCCGTTTTTTGTGGGCCGGGGGCCGCGGGGGGGGGGGAGGGCCAACGCCCATCGCTAAACCCTGATAACACGCGGGCTTCCCCTCCGACCTGACCCATTGTCCGCAATTCCCCTATCTTCCTTACGGACAATCATGTAATCTTGTCTTGGCGGAATCTTTGCCCTTGACAAGACGGGCAAATGCATTACAATGGTAGATGCTCTGGTCCCGCTAGGGAGCGGCGGAGCTGTTGTACCTCAAATTCGCTGGGGTGAGTCTCGCTTGCTCGCCTCCGCGCAGGCCGCCCGGCCAAGTTCCCATAGGTAATCTGTGCGGTTTGTTCGCGCAGCTCGAGTATCGGCTGCGCGCGCATGTCTTCGGCAGATTTGGAGAGAACATTGGCAGTGGTCTGCAGTAGCTGCTGTGGACCCATTGATGATACAGAGCTATGGCTCCCCTGCATCAGGGGAGCACCAACGGAGGAGTAAGCAAAATGGACAGAGGGAATAGCGGAATTCGGCGGCTTGCCCGGTTGATGACAGTTATCGCGTGCGTGGCGCTCTTCAGCAGTTCGGCTTGGGCCGGCATGCTGGCCGACGACGCGAATGCCATGGCCGCTTGGCGGGGGAACGTGCTCACCAGCCACACCTATGGCGGCGTTACCCTCGATGTGGATCTGCAGTACGCCGTGTACGCCTTCGGCCACTATCCGGGCGTCGACCCCTCCGGCGGCACGGAGTTTGTGTACGCCTACCAGATCTTCAACGAAGCGGCCAGTACCGTCGGTGTGACGGTGCTGTCGGTGGGCCTGGGGCCGGAGCACGGCGCCGGCAACATCGGCTTCGACGCCAGCGTGGGCGCGCCGGGCATCGCCGGCGGCGTCGTTCCGGACATCAGCACCATCGGCAGTTCCAGTGCGCTGTGGGCCTTCGGCTGGTTGAACGGTCTGGAGATTGCCCCCGGGCAACACAGCGCCGTCCTGTTGTATACCAGCCTGAAGATTCCGCAGTTCAACAGCGCCACGCTGACCGACGGCGGGCTGCCGCTGCCGGGCGGGGACGTCGCTTCGCCCAGCCCCTTCCTGCCGGAGCCGGCCACCTTGAGCCTGTTGACCGTCGGCATCGTCAGCTTGCTGGTCAAGAGGCGGCGGGCCTAGCCGCGATCGAACGCTTGACGGTCCCGCGAAACCATCACGGGCGGACCTTCGGGTCCGCCCGTTTTCTTTGCGCCGGCGGCGGGCCAGGCCCGCCGCTAAACCCGGGTGCCCGCAGGCCTTCCCCTCAGGCCTGACCCACTATCCGCAGTTCCCCTATCTTCCTTAGGGGCAATATGTAATCTTGCCTTGGCGGAACCTTTGCCCTTGACAACACGGGCAAATGCATTACAATGGTTAATGCTCTGGTCCCGCTTAGGGAGCGGCGGAGCTGCTGTACCTCACGTTTGCTGGGGTGAGTCTCGCTTGCTCACCCCCGCGCAGGCCGCCCGGCCAAGTTCCCATAGGTAATCTGTGCGGTTTGTTCGCGCAGCTCGAGTGTCGGCTGCGCGCGCATGTCTTCGGCAGATTTGGAGAGAACATTGGCAGTGGTCTGCAGAAGCTGCTGTGGACCCATCGATGATACAGGGCCATAGCTCCCCTGCTTCAGGGGAGCAGCAACGGAGGAGTGAGCAAAATGGACAGAGGGAATAACGGAATTCGGCGGCTTGCCCGGTTGATGACGGTTGTCGCGTGCGTGGCGCTCTTCAGCAGTTCGGCCTGGGCCGGCATGCTGGCAGACGACGCCAACGCCCTGGCCGCTTGGCGGGGGAACGTGCTCACCAGCCACACCTATGGCGGCGTTACCCTCGATGTGGATCTGCAGTACGCCGTGTACGACATCGGCCAGTATCCGGGCGTCGACCCCTCCGGCGGCACGGAGTTGGTGTACGCCTACCAGATCTTCAACGAAGCGGCCAGTACCGTCGGCGTGACGGTGCTGTCGGTGGGCCTGGGGGCGGACCACGGCGCCGGCAACGTCGGCTTCGACGCCAGCGTGGGCGCGCCGGGCATCGCCGGCGGCGTCGCTCCGGACATCAGCACCATCGGCAGTTCCAGTGCGCTGTGGGCCTTCGGCTGGTTGAACGGCTCGGAGATTGACCCCGGGAAACATAGCGCCGTGCTGTTGTTCACCAGCCCCAACGGACCGCAGTTAAACAGCGCCACGCTGACCGACGGCGGGCTGCCGCTGCCGGGCGGGGAAGTCCCCTCCCCCACGCCGGAACCGACAAGCCTGGTCCTGCTGGCGGCCGGCATGATCGGCTTGCTGCGCAAACGGCGGCGGGCGTAGCCGCAATCGAACGCTTGACGGCCCTGTGAAGCAATCACGGGCGGACCTTCGGGTCCGCCCGTTTTTTTGCGCCGGGATCGCGGGTGGGCCGAGGCCCGCCGCTAGATGACGCGCGATCGTCAGCGACGCGGGGCGCTGTGGCCTTGCTGCTTGTAGCGTTCCAGCAGCGCGACCAGGGGGGCGATGATCTCCGGGCGGTCGTCGAAGAGGTTGTTCTGCTCGGCGGGGTCGTCGTCCAGGTTGTACAGTTGCCCAGGCCCGCCGGGCGTGGGTCCGGTGCCCTTGGGAGGCACCCAGCCGCCGGAGTCCTGATTCTCCACGATCAGCTTCCAGGGGCCCTGGCGGATGGTGAATACGCCGTTGACCGAATGCGAGAGAACCGCCTCGCGGATCGGCCCGGCCAGCGGCTCCCCCAGTAGCGCCGGCAACACGTTGTAGCTGTCGGGCCCGGCGTCTTCGGGCAGCTCAGCCCCCACGATGGCGGCGCACGTGGCCATCAGGTCGCTCAGGCAGATCGGCTCGGCGCTGACGGTGCCGGGGGGGATCTCACCGGGCCACCGGGCGATGAAGGTGATGCGGTGCCCGCCCTCCCACGTGTGCGATTTGTACCCGCGGAGATCGCCGGCGGACTTGTGCCCGTTCACCCCCGGCCGCGGGCCGTTGTCGCTGGCGACGATCAGCAGCGTCTCCCCGGCGACGCCCATGTCCTCGAGCGCCTGGACGATTCGCCCCACGCACCAGTCGACCAGCACCACCTGATCGCCGCGCGGCCCGGCCTGGCTTTTGCCGGTCACGAACGCCGGCGGCAGCCACGGCGCGTGCGGGGCCGACAACGCCAGGTACAGGAAGAACGGGCGGTCGGGGGCTTCGGCGCGGCTGCGGCGCATGAACGCCTCGGCCTTTTCCACGAAGGTCGGGTCGACCGTCTCGATGTCGAAGCCGGGGGCGATCCACCCGGGACGCGGGCGGAGGTCGGGATCGACGCTCTTATCGCACGGGATCGGCTTATCGGGGATGCCCACCGTGCGGTCGTTCTCGATGTAGCAGAACGGCCCGTCGATGGTCGAGCACGCGGCCGTGAAGTAGGCGTAGTCGAACCCCAGGTCGGTCGGCCCGCCGTGGAGCGGCTTGGTGAAATCGACGTTCATCCCCTCGGCCGGATCGCCGTCCTGCCAGGAGCCGTTGAACCGGGCCTGGGCGTCCTTCCAGGTGAAGACCTTCCCGTTGTGGCGGGTCCAGCCCAGCCCGAGGTGCCACTTGCCCACGCAGGCGGTGGCGTAGCCGTGCTGTCTCAGCAGGGCCGGCACGGTCAGGCGTTCCGGCTCGATCAGGGGCGGGGTGTAACCGCCGACGACGCCGCTCTTCATCCACGTCCGCCAGCAGTAGCGTCCGGTGAGGATGCCGTACCGCGTCGGCGTGCACACGGCCGAGGGGGAATGGGCGTCGGTGAAGCGCACCCCATCGGCGGCCAGTTGGTCCATGTGCGGCGTGGGGATCCCGCATGCGTCGTTGTAGCAGCCGACGTCGCCGTAGCCCATGTCGTCGGCGAGAATGAAAACGATGTTGGGGTGACTCACCAGGGCTCTCCTTCCGGGCCGCCGGGGCGGCGCGGCGCCGGGGCGGGCGCCGCCAAATGGACCTCTACGCTCCGCCGCCGTGCCGGGCAGACAGCCGGTCGACGGCGTCCGGCGGGTAGGCGACGGCTCGGTACAGCGCCATCCGTCGCCCCCCCGGGTGGCGGTCGGGGGTGAGGAACTCCCACACCAGCTCCCCGGCGGGCGTCACCTCGAGCAGGCGCCCCGAGTCGGACTCGGCGATCAGCGTGTTGCCGTTGGGCAGGCGTTGGTTGGAGCCCCGGGCCGGCGAGTGGAAGCTCCCCGGCGGGTCGGCTTTGTACTCCCACTCGACGGTCCCGGTGAGCGGGTCCAGCTCGATCACCCGCGTGTAGCCGCGGACCCGCACCGACGCGTTCTGGCCGTTGTCGTAGATCAGCAGGCGCCCGTTGGGGAGCATGGTGGGCATGTGCGGACCCAGCACGTGCCCCGGCCCCCAGGCCCACACCACCTTGCCGCTCGGGCGCTCGATCACGCCGATCGTGTCGATGTGCCGCCCGCAGAACAGCAGGTTGCCCGCCCTGAATCGCGGGTCCTTCCTCCCGGCCGGCCCGTCGGGCAGCACCTCGAGGGTGTTCACGTGGGGCCAGTCCCTGAACCGCCGCGACGGCGGCAGTTGCAGCGCCACGATCCGGGCGATCTGCTCGGCGTGCTGTTCGGCGTGCCATTGCCAGACGACCTCGCCGGCGGCAGTGAGTTCGATGAGCACGTCGCAGTCGAGCTTTCCCGCGTGCGTCCACGGATGGGTCAGTCGCCGGCGAGAGACCACCAGCGTGTGGCCGTTGGGCAGACGGGCGAAGTCGTGGTGGGCCCGCATCTCGGCCTTCCATACCAGTCGGCTGTGCCAGTCGAGCTCCAGGATCATCACGTCCTTGATAATCGCGATGAGGTTCCCGTTCGGCTGCATCTCGGCGTAGTGCCAGCTATGGCCCTGCTCGTACGCCCACCGGTGGACCTCGCGCCCGGCCGCGTCGATCAGGTGGGCAGCCTCGGTGCCCCGGCTGGAGTACAGCCGGTAGCTGTCGTCGCACTTACCGGGGATCAGGACGGTCACGCCGTTTCGCTTGTCAGCCCTTCGGGCCATGGGGCCTCCTGTGTTTACCCGCTTGGGTCGGCGACACCCCGCCCGGGTCGACGCGGTCGCCGTTGCCACGATGATACAGGGCGGGCCCTCGGAGGCAACCGCCTCGCTCGAGCGATGCACGCGCGGGAATGGTCGGCCGGCATGGCCACGCAAGCGTGTGGGTGTCCGGTAATTCACCACCGTCGAGGACGCCGAACCGCAATGCCGGCACGTGCGGGGCCGTGGCCTCGCCCCGGCGGGGCGCGCGTTTTTAGCCCAGGGCGATGCGAAGCAAGCCCTGGGTAC
>SDBU01004457.1_pt1 | contig 17167 bp, 18 predicted proteins | sample 2277071 | NCBI WGS metagenome assembly SDBU01 (sample SAMN10397929, study PRJNA504765) | marine sediment metagenome | isolation source: marine sediment core GS08_GC12, 126 cmbsf | place: Arctic Ocean: Gakkel Ridge, Loki's castle | collected 2008 | reverse complement strand
CAACAGCCGAGGCTAGACCTGATAAAGAAATGCCAACGCCCATCCCTCCTTGAACGATTGGTATACTTGACTCCAGATCACCTATTTGCAGTTTTGGTATTTGCTTAAGACCCATACATCACATTCCTTCAATCAGGATATATTGTTTTTGTCCATTTTTCAATATCATTGATTTTACTTTCTCTCGCTCCGCTGGATATCACGAGTCTGGCGAAGGGACTTGACTCCAAAATGCAGTGCTACTGCGACAGCGACCAGAATGACGCCGGCGGCAATGGCATCCATCAATATTGGAATCCCCCTGCCAATATTATACTACTACTGCAAGTCTGTAAACAAAACAAAGGTCTGGCAATTATTGAGAGTTGTGTACCTCTGTTGGCCTCACACATATCTTGGATATGCAACAGACTTGCAAATTGTGTGATTGCTGTCTTAGGTTTTAAGAGTGTAAAGGGTCAAGCCAGAGCCACAGCGGTACCATTCACCTCCACCCTCTGATGATAAACGGCTTACCGAGGGGATTATTACACTGGCAACCCAGTATGGCAGGTAAAAAAGTCCCTTTATCACACTTTCTGACGAAGTGTTATATGGGGTCTGCCACGAGTCGGTTTCTTCCCGTACAGCGATAAGTCTCCCGGCTATTTCAAGTTTTCCAAATCGACGCGTTGCACGTCGCCAAAGTCCTGGTTTTCTCCACCCATGCCCCAGATAAATGTATAATTGGCAGTACCGGCTCCGGCATGAATCGACCAGCTGGGTGAGATAACCGCTTGTCTGTTTCTAATTACAATATGCCTGGTTTCAGAAGGTTTACCCATCAAATGAAACGCCACGGCTCCGTCAGGAATATCAAAATAGAAATAGACTTCCATCCGCCGTTCGTGAGTATGCGGCGGCATTGTATTCCAGACACTGCCTCTGGCAAGTTCGGTAAAGCCCATAACCAGCTGACAACTCTGGATGCCACCCGGGTGGATGTATTTGTATATCGTTCGTTCGTTGGCTTCGTTTTCTGAGCCCAGATGCACCGTTTCCGCGTCTGCTTTTTTGGCATGAGCGGTCGGATAATCACAGTGTGCGGGGTAACTGAGAAAATAAAAGAGTGCCGGGGATTGATGGGCAGTGGTTTCGAATTCTATCACCCGACTGCCACGACCGATATAAAGCCCTTCCCGATTTTCCATACCGAATTCCCTGCCGTCTACAGTTACCTTCCCGCTTCCCCCTACGTTAATCACCCCGATCTCGCGACGCTGTGTGAAATATTCCGCAGCCAGCTCCCTGGCTGAAGAAAGAGTCAGCTTCCGTTCGACCGGTGCCGCCGAACCAATGATTACACGGTCAACATTTGAATAAAGGAGCGTGATTTCTCCCTGCTGAAACAAATTATCGACCAGAAATGATGAACGCAATTCATCGGTCGTCATACGTTGATACCTGACATCATCTACCGAATAACGTGTTTCCATTTTTATCCTCCCATAATACTTATTATCATTCCGTGTCGCATTAATAGCGTTATTGTGTCTCTCTGTTTTTAACTTGGAACTCCGGCTCAGGTTAAAATTCCTGACTGACTCGGCCCCCTCACTTTAGAAAATCTTCGGTTATTCTTTTTCTCCGTTCATTTTACTCCCACCTTCTTTGTTTCATCAAGGGTTTGAAAACTTCTCTTAAGATGACTTTAAAATGATGCTGGAACTCCAGGGACGGCTATTCGCCATACCTGTAATATTTATGTCAACTGCCCCGGAAACCGCGCGGGAGTAACAATTTGTGGTTATTGCATGCCGCATTACCAGGTTGTATAGTATACAGAAAGTAATCCCCGGAGGGAGGCCCTGGAAGGACGAAATGTCCGGCTTCACCGCCAGCAGCGCATCGAGCTTCGTCCGGACGCACCGGAAATCGCTGCCGCCCTGGTCGAGAACATCAGGGCCCCGGCGACCCTGGCATCGCACTCGAACCGGGATTCGAATTCCCCCGGGGGCATTTTATTTTAGCCTCCATGAGACTGGCAAGAAATACCTTTTTTAAAATAAGGAGACCGCTATGGAATTAGGCCTGAGAGGAAAAGTCGCCATCGTCACCGGCGGTGCCGGGGGCATTGGCAAAAGTATAGCTGAGGGATTTGCCAGAGAGGGGGCCAGCATAGTGATTGGCGACCTTCTATTTGAGGCCGCCCAGGAATTGGCTGCAAAATTGAACTCAAGTGGCGCCAGGGCCATAGCTGTCAGGACTGATGTAACCAAGAAACCGGATGCTGACAGCTTAATTGCCACTACAATGAAAGAGTTCGGTAGCATAGACATTCTGGTCAATGCCGCCGGCATTACTCAGGATAAATGGATGGTCGAAATTGAAGAAGCAGATTGGGACAAAATACTTGAAGTCAACGCCAAAAGCGTGTATCTGACCATAAAGGCGGTGATGCCCCACATGATGGCCGCCCGATATGGCAAAATCGTCAACATCTCCTCTCGCTCCGGCAAAGAAGGCATGCCCGGCCTGTCTCACTATGCTGCCTCGAAATTTGCCATCATCGGCTTCACCCAGGGGGTCGCCAAAGAACTGGCGCAGTATGATATCAATGTAAATGCTGTCTGCCCTGGTATCCTGCGCACCGATATGTGGGAGAAAATCCTCGATGCTCGCTCGGCACGCACGGGCTTGCCAAGAGAAGAAGTCTGGTCAAGGGCAATGGAAACCATTCCACTGAAGAGGCCTCAGGTTCCGGAAGATATCACCAACGTGGTGCTCTTTTTAAGCTCCGATGTTTCCCGCAATATCACCGGAGAAGCGGTCAGCGTCAACGGTGGCGCGCGGATGGACTAGTCCTCTTCACCACGCATGGCTTATAGCATCTCCGGGGCATACTGTATGGCAGTTCAGCTCAAGGTTGCTCAGACACGCCTCGTATCCGGGGCACAGCATGGCCAGCTTCTTTCTGGCCTCTTCCTTTACCCTGGCTTTCAGTTGTCCACCGTCACCGGTGGTTAACTCGAAGATGCCGGAGGGGCAAGCCGGCACACACTCACCGCAGCCGTCACAACGAGCGGTATCAACGGTGATAAAGTAATTTCCCGTGCCGTCTGCGTAACCATACTGCATCTTTGCCTCTACAGTTGCGGCCTTGCCCTGACCCCTGTCCCGGGCAAAGAGCGCCGCCCCCAGCGCGCCGATTATCTGCGGGTCCTCGCCGAGGATAGGTTCAAGACCGACCTTTTCCCCCAACTGTGCCACCATCCCCTTATTCTTGGCGATACCACCGGTAATGGTGAATTCTTTTTCCAATGAAACCCGCTTGAGCAGATTGAGGCAGCGGGTGGCGATTGCCTCATTCAGCCCGGCCAGAATATCCGCCTTGCTAACTCCCCGGCGCAAATAGGCAATGGCTTCCGACTTGGCGAAGACAGCACAGATGGTATTGAAGGAAATGGCCTGTTTCGACCTGAGCGCGACCTCGCCGATTTCCTCCAGTGGGATGTTAAGCACATCGGCAATCATCTCCAGGAAGCGTCCGGTGCCACCGGCGCATTTATCATTCATAATGAAGTTGGTCACCCGGCCGTCGGCATCGCAGTTGATTGCCTTGCAGTCCTGCCCGCCCATATCCAGAATAGTCCTGACCTCCGGGAAATACCAGGTGATACCGCGAGCGTGGCAGCTTATCTCCGAGATATTCTCATTGGCGAAGGGTACGAGCACCCTCCCGTAGCCCGTGGCCACCACGTATGCAATGTCATCAAGAGAAAGGCCGGTGCCATCCAATACCCTGGACATGGTCATCTGCGAGGTCTTGACGCTCTCCGGGCCGGTATCGCAGATCACCGATGAGATGATAGTGCCATCATTCATCACTACCGCCTTGGCGGCTCGGGAACCAATGTCTATTCCAGCTACTATCATCTGCCTATACCTTTATCGAGGCTCTCCTGGGCGACAACGGCGGCACCCAGTGCCGCCACCAGCTGTGGTTCTTCCGGCACCAGGACACCGAAACCCAGTTCATCTTCTAATACCTTGACCAGTCCGCGGTTCCGCGCCACACCGCCGGTCACGGCAATATCGCGCTCGATACCGATGCGCTTGCACAGTGAAATGATACGGCTCACCACAGAATAATATATGCCGGCGATGATATCTTCCTTCGGCGTGGGCGGCTCGCGGTGAACGTGAGAGATTACCTCGGACTCAGCAAATACGGCGCAGGTACTGGTAATACCGGCTCTTCCCCTGGCCTGAAAGGATAGCCTGGCCATCTCATCCAGTGGCATCTGCATCATTTTGGCCATCTGCTGCAGGAAAATACCAGTGCCGGCAGCGCACTTGTCCTGGTTCACCCAGTCGTTGAGACGTCCACGTTCGTTTATCTTGATAATGGTGCTGCTCTCCGCGCCCATATCGATCGACATACGAACCGACGGGAAAAAGCGATAAATACCGCGGGCAAGGCAGGTGGTCAGCGACTTGGATTGCTGGCTCAGCGATACGTCTTTGCCGCCAACGCCGGTGGCAACAATAAAAACACCATTATCCTGCCTGAGTCCGGCCTGTTTGAGCACTTCACCAATAGCGGCCCTGGCACTCTGTTCGGACTCGTCACTGGTTTCAATCACAATTGAGGCGATAAGCCGGTCGCTGTCCAGGATGACCGCCTTCGTGGTCAGGCTACCGATATCTACACCGAGTGCTCTCATATCGAATGCACTTACCGGTCTTCCAGCATCTCGAAGAACTGCTCCATTTTTTCGCGTATCTCTGCCTCGGAGTTGATTGTCGGGTCAACGATATCACAGTCGATGGTCATTACCGGCACATCGACCTCATTGAGCAAATCCTTGAACAGTTTTACGGTGGCGCAGGTGTGCCGGCAGCCCATAAACGCCCAGTAAACGGCACCATCAACTTTGTACTGCTCGGCACAGTCAATAAGGTCCTGCAATACTTCCTGGCTGAGAGGCCCGTACATGCTGCGCCGCTCCGGTATCATGGCTGTTTTCCGGGCCACGCTTTCCAGCGGTCGCGACGGGTCAAGCCTTCCCTCGGCCCATCGCGTAAATAGAGGCTCAACGACACTCACTACGCCATACTCCTGTCCGATTTTCTCCAGAAACCCCATCAAATACATCGGCGGCACAAAAAGGGTCATCAAACGGAACCTCTCCGGAGAAACCGCTCCTTTCCCTTCACGAACCTTCTCTGCCAGCTCGTCGCGCAGCGTTTCCAGATACGCAATGGCTTCCGGTTGGCCGGGACAAAGATAATCAACCGTCAGCAGTTGCAAAAAGCCCCTATTGGGAAATGGAGACGGCACCGCCTTGCGCAACTCGCCAATCTCCCGGAATAGCTCTATCTGATGGTCCATTTTTTGCACAATCCCAGAGAGCTTATCCCAGTCCATCTTCTGTCCCGATTTCTCCTCAAGAAAGTCAATCATGTCCTCCAGTTCGCTCACCAGGTATTTATCTTCCGCTTCGCTACGCTGGAAGGGATGGTCGAGGAAAAACCCGGGGCACTTGGTGAGCTCCATTATCAGCTCACCACTCTTGGCCGTGTTATCGCAGATGAGGTTGGACCAGAGCATGGCGTCCGGTCGGGGCAGTGCCCCCAGAGCGAAGGCACCGGCGAGGCCACGATGGGGGGAACATATTTCGGGAACCAGCCCCAGTTCAGCCCCCGCCGATAAAATCTCCGCTTGCTCACCGAGAAACAGCGCCATCATCCAGGTGGTCATCTCCGTGTGCATCGGCACGATATCCATGGCATAGAGAATCTCGCTGGGGAAAAACACGGTATGGGCAGCGATAAACCCACCTTCGTCATGGGCGTTCCGCAAGCGGGTGTAGTAACTGGACAGCATCTGGTAATACAGGGCTTCACTTTTTGGCGTATCCGGATTCGCCTGGTTCATCCGGGTGATAATCCGGCAGGCGCGGATGATGGCATTTATCTTGCTGCTCTTAGTATCGGGTACCGTCACTATCTTTTCCTTGCCTCCAGCATTTCCAGAAAAGCCTGCACCCTAGTTTGAATCTGTCCCGACCCCGAAGTGCCGTACTCCACATCAAGCGCCAGCATCGGCACTCCGACATCCTTGAGTCTATCCCGCAGCAGAGGCAGGTCGTGGGCATATGGAACGCAGTAACGGATGATCTGACTGACGACACCATCAACCTTGAACTCCTTGACCAGGTTGAGGATGCGCCTGAACCTCTCATCGGAAGGCACCATGCGGGCACAGGGAAAATTGCTCAGATAGCGCCTGGAAATCGCCTTAACGGGACCCTGCCCTTCGGCCAGAACCACCGGGTCAGACCAGTACCGGGTGCTGGTGCAGAGTTCGTCGGTTACCACCAGGCCTCTCTGCGCCTCTATCGACTTTATGAATTCCGGGTTGTTCATCACGCTCCCGACCACCATCAACCGTGCCCGGCCTTTGTGGCGGTTACTTGATTTACCCAGTTCATCAAGTAACTCTTTCAGCCACTGGTTGAACGTTTCTTTTGGCATGTGGAAACTGGTATTCAGCACCTCCATGGTCTCGGCACCAGAAATCGGCGGCGTGTCAGCTTTACGCAACTCATAGAGCTGTTTCAGGAGGACTCTCGCCTGGTTATAGACCTCAATCGAGTGGCGCAGCTGCTCATCGGCTATTTTCTGGCCTAAAAATTCCTCCAGGTGTTCTTTGAACTGCACCACCTGCTGATAATAGAGGCCGTGCGCCTTTTCCGTATATTTCCGGGGCACGGTGAGGATATGGTAGAACGGCGTTTTGATGTAGTGCTGCCAGAGGTCAAAGAGGCGTCGGGCACCGTCACAGGTGGAACCGGCGACCATACCATCGAGGAATTCATACTCGCCCCTGAGGCCCATCTGCAGACAGCTTCGGGAAAACGAGCAGTTATTGATGTAGAGATAGGCATTGCCGTCTTCCAGTTCCATTTCCTGGGAGTAGCCGGTAACTCTGACCGGGAGGATTCCAGCGGCGTGTATTATCTCCTCAGGAACATAGGTGCAGAGCCAGCCGAACACTTTTTTACCCTGGTTTTTATGTTCCCGAATTTGCTCAGTCCGGGGAAAAGTATCGTTTATTTGACGGAAGCGCCCAAGCGTCTTCAATTGACCTGCCGTTGTCTGCGTAACGTCTATGACCATAATAAGCCGGCCGATACTACTTCACTAAGAATTTATCCGACGGTCAGGATAATCTAAAAGGCTATTATAATGTCTTAAAACCTGATATTTCAAAATTCCAGGTCAGGGTGGAAACCGATAAATATGGCTCCTGGGCCGGAGCCATAGCCCATCACCGGGCTGTACTCGCTGATAAGTATGCGCTGGCAGTCGAAATTCTGTCGAAGTAGCTGGCTGAGCCGCTCTGCCATCTCGGGCGCCGCAGCATGCATCAGCATGAAGTGCAGCGAATTCGACGTAGCCTCCGCTTTGATGAGGTCAATTAATTTCTGGTAACCTGCCTCACGGTTTCTCACTTTACCAACAAATTCCAGGGTGCCCTCTTCGGTCATCCGGTTAATTGGCTTGATATTAAATAGGGCGGCTACCCTGGAAGCAAACTTGGACATGCGGCCCGTACGGTAAACGTAGCGCAGCGTATCCAGCATCATCAGGCCTCTGGTCTTTTCCCTGGCCTTTTCGGCAATAGCAACGACTTCCTCAAGGCTTTTCCCCTGCGCCGCCGCCCTGGCGGCGGCGAGGACAATCAGCCCCTGGGCACCGGCTACTGTTTTGGCGTCAAATAAACGCAGGTTCGTTTTCGGCGATTCCTTTTGCAGCATTTCCACGGCCAGGCCAGCCGTCTTGTAATTGGCGCTCAATGCCGACGAAAGGGTAATGTGCAAGATATCCGCCGATTTCTGGCTCAGCTTCTGATACTCTTCGAGGAAATAGCCAGGATTGAGCGCCGAGGTGGTGAATTTATCCGGGTCCTTCTTAATTAACTGGTAGGCTTCTGTAGCACTCAGTGTGACCCCATCGATGTAGTTGTGACCATCAAAGATTATATTGGCGGCGGGGACAACTGTAATGTGATATTCTTCAGCCAGATTGCGCGGAATTCCGGCGACACTGTCCGTCATAACCATTACTCTTGCCATCTCCAGACCTCCTTAACAGCCTTCAGTTGGTTGAGTTCAAGTAACCAGATAGCCACCATCCACCACCACCATGCTGCCCGTGATGTAACTGGCTAAATCTGAAGCCAGAAAAAGAGCCACCCGGCCGATTTCATCCGCCTCTCCCATTCTGCCCAGAAGCATGCGGGACATAAACGCCTTCAATTGTGCCCTTGCCTCTCTGCTAGATGGACCGGAAAACATCGACCGCATGCCCTCGGTGGCAATAGCTCCCGGAACGATGACATTCACTCTTATGTCATGCTTGCCCAGTTCACGCGCCAGGCTTTTGGTCAGTGTCAGCACTGCGCCCTTCGACGCAGCATAGGCCGACATCCCGTCGCCGGAAGGGTGTATCGCTTCGATGGAGGCGATGTTTATAATGCAACCTCCCCTCCCCCGTGCCATCATCTCCTGGCCGGCGGCGCGGCTGCAGAACAGTGTTCCTTTCAAATTGACCGAAATCACGTCATCAAAGTTTTTTTCCGTCATCTCGGCCAGCGGTATTCGCGGGTATATGCCGGCGTTATTCACCAGGACATCGATGCTGCCCAGTATGCCCACCGCTTTCCTGGTCATACTTTCCACCGCCTTACCCCGGGTGATATCACAGGCCAGTGATTCCGTCCAATACCCGCGGCTTTTCAATTCTTTGCTGGCCTGCACCGCCTTTTCACCGTTGACATCAACGATGAGGACCCTGGCACCAGCTTCAGCGAGGCGATAGGCAATGGCGTAGCCGATACCGGCAGCGCCACCGGTAACAAGGGCGCCCTTGCCTGTCAGCTTGATGAGCTCTTGAGCGGCCGGGTAATCTCGACGCAAAGGCATTGTTATCCCTTTGTTAAAACAATACCTAGATATTCTATGTATTTTACGAATACAAGTCAAGGGCTGCCAAAGAATCGGGATTGCGTGGATAAAGGTTTACATCACGTATGATTTATGCGATCTATGGATGGTCGGCAGTGCAATTTGAAATGTATGAAAGATGGCTCGTTACCGGAGGCTTTGCCGGGAATATTTTATAACTCCGTTCTTGCCTACTGCTCCATTAAATCCTTGGTGCTTGGCAGTTCGCCACAAATCCGCTCGTCAATCCTGGTCGCTTTGTCCAGAGCCCTGCCCAGCGCCTTGAACAGCGCTTCCGCCTTGTGGTGGTCGTTAGAGCCGTAAATAATTCGGGCATGGAGGTTTATTCTGGCCTCGATGGCAAATGATTCAAGAAAGTGGCGAACAAGGTCAGTGCTGAAACCACGCATGTCATTATCAGTGAAGGGCAATTCGAGTACCGTGTAGCCCCGGCCGCTGATATCAAGGGCCACGGTGGCCAGGGCGTCATCCATCGGCACCGAGGCGTCTGCCATGCGGACGATACCTCGTTTTTCCCCCAGCGCTTCGGCAAATGCTTTGCCCAGGCAGATGGCCACATCCTCGGCAACATGGTGCTGGTCATCCCCGACCGCGGAAATGGTGAGGTCGAATATACCGTGCTGTGCCAGCTGCGCCAGCAGGTGGTCAAACATCTTGATGCCGGTGCTGATCTGCCACCTGCCACCGCCGTCGAGATTAAATTCCAGGCTGATTTTTGTTTCCTTCGTTTCCCGCTTGATTACAGATGTCCGGTTAGCCATTTATTTCCTCCCCCAGCTCTTGGAGTGCTTTCACAAGAGTATCGGTATCCTCCGGTTTGCCCACGCTGATGCGTATGCTGTTCTGCAAGCGCGGCAGGTTGAAGTATCGAATCAGAATTCCTCTTTGCTGTAATCTCTGTTGCAGTTTGCTGGCATCGCCTTTTAGCACCGAACAGAAAATGAAGTTGGCCTGTGATGAGAAAGGCTTCAGCCAGTCGATTTTTCCCAGTTCCTGAAATAATCTTTCCCGTTCGGTGATTATGGCTTTTACTTTTTCCATCAGGTAACTGACGTCTTTTAGCGATTCCTGCACCGCTACCAGAGCAGCGACATTCACATTATAAGGCAATTTGATTTTAATCAGGTAGCTGGCAATTTCCGGCGGGAAAATTCCATATCCCGCCCGCAGCCCGGCCAGCCCCGCCCATTTGCTGAAGGTTCTCAGCACCATCAGGTTCGGGTACCGTTCCATCAGCGGTACCACAGTCTTACCATAGAACTCGTAATAGGCTTCATCAACCAGCACCGGCACGCCGGTTTCCAGCAACGCCGAGATGTCTTTTTCGGGTGTCACCGTTCCGGTGGGGCTGTTGGGATTGGCCAGAATAATCAGCTTCGTCTTCGGTGTTATAGCCGATTTTATTGCACTGACTCTAATTGCATAGTTATCATCTCTCGGCACATTAATTAATTCGGCACCGTTTATAATGGTCCGGGTGCGGTACATATCAAAGGTGGGAATGCAGTTGATAACCTCATCACCTGGCCTGATGAACAGGCACAGGATATCGTCCAGCAGCTCACCACTACCGCAGGCAGCCACAATGCGACCGGCATCAACTCCCACATAGTCCTGCAACTGACGACGAAGCCTGGCCTGTGCCGCATCAGGATAGATACTCCATTTCTGATATTCAGATAGTGCCGGTGACACCCTCGGTGAGCAGCCGTAAGGGTTCTCGTTGGCATCCAGTTTGATTATTCTCTCTGCGGGCACATCAACCTTGCCGGCAAGGGCCTCCGGCGACGTATGCGCGGAATAACCACCCAGGATTTGCAGTTCCGGCCTGATTAATTTAACGATATCATCCGGTGTCACGTATTAAAAGTCTCCCTGCGCTAATGAATACTTATTACCTGCCTCTGGGACAGAGTTTCATGCACTCCGAACAGCCGCCGGCAGCACTGCGGAAGGAGCAACAGGCATATTTATTGATGGCGTATGGTTCACCGGTTTTTGGCTCGGATAACGCTTTTGCCGGGCATACCTCGAGACATATGCCACAGCTGGCACATTCGGTATTGTAATCCGCTTTCGTTGGCTCAAGCTCAGTCTCGGTGAGGCAGCAGGCAAGTCTTGCCCTCGGCCCAAAGTCAGGAGTGATCAACAGGCTGTGCCAGCCTATTTTGCCCATACCAGCCACCTCGCCAGCGTGCTTGTACGAGAATATCGCCTCCATAAAGCGAGCATCCAATGGGCAACCTGCAGCCGGCAGTGGCAGTGCCTTCTGTCCGCTCTTGTGCAACGCTTTGGCAATATCATAAGCCGCCTTGGTCAGTCTCCCTGATAAATATTCGCCATGACGGTCAAGCAGGTCATTGGTCGAGGCCGCTCCGGTAATTCTTTCCGGGGATGCCAGGTCCAGGACTTCCGGGTAAATCTCCATCGCCAGAACTACCACCGATTTCGCCTGCGGCAGTAACCGCAAAGCCGTTTCCTCCAGCCTGGTTCCTTTCCAGTCATCTAGAACCGCCACGCCCACCATATCGGCATCCAGTTCCAGGTTCAGTTCTTTCAAAAGCGAATTCCGGGTATTTATCTTCTGTGAGCCAGCCACTTTATTCTCCTTTATCCAATATAGGCCATATTATGACCATTTTGAACGAGTAGTGACACTATGTCAAATGCCGGAAGCGAAATTGAAGGTCAGTCTGGACTCAACCGTTTTTCCACGGCCCGGGCGTGGGCGTCAAAGCCTTCTGTCCGTGCCAGCAGTGCCGCTACTTTACCAAGCTGCTTTAGTCCGGCCTTGTCGATAGTAATTGTGTTGATAAACTTTATAAAGTCTGTTATGTTAAGTGGCGAGTTGAAACGAGCGGTGCCGCCAGTGGGCAGGACATGGCTTGGCCCGATAATATAGTCACCCAGCACTACGGTAGCATCATCGCCGATGAGCACACACCCGGCATTGACGACCTTTTTCAGGCAAGCTTCGGCATCTTTGACCATCAGAGAGAGGTGCTCTGGCGCATATAGGTTAGCCAGTTCTATTGCCTCATCAAGGTTGTCAACAAGCGCCATCACACCCCTATTCAGAGATTCGTCTATTACTGATTGGCGTGATAGACCTGTTATCTGTTTTTTTAATTCCCGGTCAACTTTTTCCGCCAGTGTGCGCGAGGTCGTTATCAATATCGCAGAGGCCAGCGGGTCATGCTCTGCCTGCGCCAGGAGGTCGGCGGCACAGTATTCAGGGTTTGCCGTATCATCGGCAATAATCATCACTTCACTCGGCCCCTGAAGACCATCGATGTCAACGGCGCCAAAAACGAGCTTCTTCGCCAGAACCACGAAGATGTTTCCCGGCCCGCAGATTTTATCGACCTTCGGTACAGATTCCGTACCGTAAGCCAGGGCGGCTATTGCCTGCGCCCCGCCGATACGGAAAACACGCTCAACACCGGCAATGTCAGCCGCGACAAGCGTTGCCGGTGGTACCGCGCCATCCTTCCCGGGCGGGGTGGCCAGAATTATCTCCTTTACCCCGGCCACTTTGGCCGGTACCGCCGTCATCAGCACCGTTGACGGATACGAGGCAGTGCCTCCGGGAACATATAGGCCAACCCTCTCCAGTGGCCTTATCAACTGCCCGGCATCTTTAGCGGTCAGCTCATGCCATACGTTATCTCTCTGGACGGTATGAAAGACGCCAATTCTCTCCGCAGCCAGCCTCAGCGCTGAAATAATCTCATCGTCGACTTTCCCGTACGCGCTGGAAATCTCGCTTTTGGGAATTTCCAACGACGTTAACTCTATGCCGTCAATCTTCACGGTCAGTTCCAGAACGGCCGAATCCCCTCTGCTTCGCACCTCGTTGATAATGGTTTTAACCGCCTGTTCCGGGTCAACGGTTCCGAACATCTCTTCAAGCTTCCGCTTTAACGAAGCTGATAACGGATAGGATTCTGCTGGAGTGAGGCGGGACAGTGCTTTCCTGGCAGCATCGAAACCTTCAATTTTTTTCAAATTATGTATCCTCCACGGCAGCACGAAGGATTTCAACGATATACCTCGCTTTTTCACCCTTCGTTGAGCCTGTTCTAATCCGGGAATTGCCAATAAGACAGGCCGTCGACTCAAAAAGGGTGTCAATGATTTTCAGGTTGTGACGGGCGATGGTGCCTCCAGTCTCGGTGTTTTCAATGAGCAGGTCAGCATCGTCAGGCAGAAAGGCCTCCGTGGCTCCCCAGGTGGGAATCACCCGGTAACGGCCGAGGTGATTGTCCCTGGCATACCTGTCAGCGATGTTCACGTACTCGGAGGCCACCCGGAAAGGCGTCGTTCTTTCCCCGATGACCTTGCTCAGGTCAGCCGCAGCATCCACCGGCAGCTCCTGGCTGACAACGGCCACTATCCGCACCCTCCCCGATTTGAGGTCAAGGAGTTCTCTTACCGGGCTGGAAGGAAACTGGTAACGGTGGTCAATGAGCCAGTCCCTCCCCGTGATTGCCAGGTCGAAATTACCGTTGGCCACCTGCAAGGGCATGTCCTGCGGCCTGATCACCTTGACGGCGACGCCTTTGATATTGATACCTGGCCGACGGTTTCCCGTTGGCGATGGGTAATCTTCAATCTCAATGCCCGCTTTTTCCAGCAGCTGGAGCATGGCGGCCTGCTGGTGGCCATCAGGCAAAGCGAGTCGAATAAGCCCATCTTCCGCTCCTTTACCCGTCCGGGTTACCTCCGGCTGTATTTCAAGTTCTTCCTGAACTCCCTCCTCAACTGGTAGCCGGTCACAGCTCTCACATATTGAAGTGACCACCCGGTCAAGGTCCTTTGTATCCCAGCTATTTCGATTCGCAATAAGATAGGCACTGAAATCAAGGACTCTGGCCACCGGTGTCATTCTCATGCCGGTGAATTCACCGTCGTTCCGACTGCTGATGAGCGCCAGATCGGCATCCTCCGGCGGGTAAGCTTCCGCGCCACCCCACACCGGGAACACGCTGAACCGGCTTAACCTCTCTTTAAGAGCAAACGATTCGGCCAGGTTGGCATACTCGCTGACGATGCGGACGGTACCTCGTGCAGCCTTGCGCCGTAAAACATTCATTCCTATATCGGCAAGCCCGGCCACCATATAGAGGCTGCCCACACCGTAACCCAGGTCGCTGACCTTAACTACAGCGCTGCTCGGAAATTTCACCAGCAGTTCCTCAATCCAGTCGCGACCGCAAATTCCCAGGTCATAGTTGCCAATGGCCACCTGAATCGGGATATCCCTCTCATGGAATATTTTCGCCGAGAGATTGGGATACGTGCCTGATTTGAGGTTATAGAGGCGCGCCTGCTCGTGGTAACCATCCATTCCCCATCCCGCCACCTGTAGCAGGCTGGCGGTCTTATCCAGAAGGCGACCTTTTGGTAAGGCTATCTTGATGTCCACTCTTTTCCTCGATTACGGTCAGTATTTCGTCAGGGGTCTGTGCTTCAGTCTGGCTCGAATCAACAGTATCCCGCAGCAAATATTTTGGCGGCTTGCCTCGTATATCCAATAACCAGCGCCTATCCGCCGGCTCCCCGTTCCCCAGGTCAAACGCTACCGTGTAACCGGCATCGCGGAGACGACTGGCGACGCTGAACGCTTCCTTTATACTTTCGTCACCTTCCGACCTTACCAGCACTGATTGTCCGCCAGGTTTCCTCAATATCTCCGGTTCTATCGAATTCATAAGGCGGTCGATGTAGAGAGCGAAGCCCGAGGCGGGAATATCGCCACCGCCCATGGCCGGGACCAGAGCGTCATACCGTCCGCCACCACCTATCTTCTCTCTGCCGCTATAGAGCTGAAAAATGATGCCGGTGTAGTATTCAAAGCCGGCGCCGGAGGCGATGTCTATCTGGTACTTGCAGCCAAGGTTCTCCAGGATACCGACAACATCTATAAAGTTATTCAGGTATGGCTCAAACTCCGGCAGGCTTCGTGCCGAAATCGCTTTCAGATTTTTCAAAAAGCCAGCGGAGTGCCCTTTTAAACCGAGCAGTGGCAACAGGATGCCATCCAGTTCCGGTTTTTCGGTTCGTAATCCAGCCAGTGCTCTGGCGTCTCCATCAAGAATCCGGTCGAAAACCCTCGCCTGTTCTTCAAGGCTCAGTCCGAGCCGTTCCAGCAGTGCTTTGATCAGGCCGGCATGGGATAGCCGGAGTGTCACGTTTTTCAGCTTCAGATTATTCAGAATCTCCAGAGCAAGAAGAATAAGCTCAGCATCGCTGGCCGGCGTATTCACGCCAATAAGCTCGGTGCCGCATTGCCAGCGCTCCCGTGTCTTCTTACCCGTCTCCTCAAAAATAAAGGTGTTGGTCACATAAAAAAGCCTGGCCAGCCCTTTGTCCGCCATGGTATCAATATAGAGCCTGGCAATAGGGATGGTGCCATCAGGTCGCAGGACCACTCTCTCCCCACTCCATCCATCCCAGTCAAGGAAGGAATACACCCTTCCCAGCATGCTGGGCGTAAGCGTCCCGGCGGAGGTAAACAGATGGAGGTACTCAATAGTTGGCGTGCGCACCTCCTGATAGCCCCACCGGAGGCATCTGTCCCGGAAAACTGCCTCAATAAGGCGGAACCGAGCCATCTCATCGGGAGATAAATCGCGGGTACCTTTACATCTTTGAACTCTCATGGTTGACTCTTAATTGTAGTTCGTAAATTCTACACCAATCTGACCAGCCTATTCAACATTGGGCACGCTAGCGGCCTTCCCCGCGGTTCTACTCAATCTTGGTTGGTGGTCTAATTCCGCCAACATCATAATTTGCCACTCTGTAGTCTTTCATTAGCGTCTTTGACTTTCATGGCGGCATCGTAAAAGCGACTGAGTTGTGTCTGGAACCAATCCTTTGTCATTAATTCGCTAAATGCCACTTCCACTTTGTCTTTGTTTGGTCTTTTGAATTTCAACAAATGCATGGTGCTAGAAGGATTACTTGAGGATACCCTTCCATGAGCAATTGCATCTCTTACGTCCGCCAGAGTCTCATTGATTGTAAGTTTTGATGACTGGATTCTTGAGTCACTGTTGTATTTTCGGATTAGGTCACGCAGGGTATCGTAGTTTGTGAAGGCATTCTTAAGAACTATGTCGCCTTGCTTCATCTTATTGTAATCTGTTGGCGTAGTAGATGTGATTCCTCTGGCAATCTCATCATTGTGAAGGAAACCACGAAGCACAAACTCCAGCGACTGCATGTTCACTACAAGTTTGCCAGTGTTCGTAAAATGTCTTTCTGATTGTTCATCCATATCGTCAGTCCTTGCGGTAAATTTCAATCGTGGTTAGTTTGCCCTTGTCTACTCTCATCTTAAAAACCCAGCTTAGCCTTTGCTTTTCTCATGATTTCTTCAAGCTCTTTGACTCCAACACTATCAATTTTAATACACGTCACATTATCTGAATTATAGTAAATATGAGGATTAGAAAATTCCAAGAGTTCATCCGTACTCTTTCGTCTTAAAATGAACATTTTTCCAACCAAGTTTCTAATCAATTCTGCTATTTCCGATTCTGTTTTTGGCACTTTATAGGTATGAGTCATCACTCCACCATTCACCAAGTAAACCTTAATTATAATTTCAGCAACAGTGTCATTCATGTTCTTACTCATTTGTGAAATAACCTCCATAGTATCATCTTTTTAACCTCACAAGTTTAGGGGTAAGACGTGGTGTTCGTGGCGTTATTCTAATAGTTTTCCGTTTACGCATCGGGATTCTAGCTGTTACTTTGTAAGGTTGTTCTGTTATATCCTTCCAGTTACGGAAGGGGAAGCGTATTCCCGCTACACTGGCAGGTGTCCTATCTCGTAAAGACATATGTGGTCTAAAGAAGTTGTAATGGACTAGCCATCCATCCATAAACAATCTGGCAGATTCCAACGTGTGCAATCCCCGCATTACCTTAGTCCTGCTCTTGATAGTTCCGTGCATACGCTCAATGATATTGGTATTATTCTCAACGTTAAATGGACTACCCTGCTTATGCTTTGTATCACCGCCAAACGTGCGCTCTATACCCTCTAGGTACGCTCTGAGTTTATCCGTGTAAATCACTCTGGGTATTTTACCCGTGCGCTCATAGGCTTGTTTCATAAGCTGTTCCGCATCTTTAGAC
>SDBU01004456.1_pt1 | contig 17169 bp, 12 predicted proteins | sample 2277071 | NCBI WGS metagenome assembly SDBU01 (sample SAMN10397929, study PRJNA504765) | marine sediment metagenome | isolation source: marine sediment core GS08_GC12, 126 cmbsf | place: Arctic Ocean: Gakkel Ridge, Loki's castle | collected 2008 | reverse complement strand
AGCCTGGGGTCCGGGCCGCACATGGATTGGAATGATTTTTACTCCCACGTTGAGGCGGACGCCAGAGAACACAAGGTTAAGCTGACAGCAAAGAGCAAGAACCTGTTTATGAATTCGCTGGCGGTGAGAGATGAGAACGCCGGGCCGGTTATCAAGAAGATCCACAAGTCCGGCGCGACTGTGGAATACGAGCCTGATCCCGACCTGCGGGACACTGAACAAGTGCCGCTGCTGGAAGAGGGCGGCATTGAGGCTTTTTTCAGGAGAGAAGTGCTGCCACACGTCCCGGACGCCTGGATTGACGAATCAAAGACGCGCATAGGCTATGAGGTTTCCTTCACGCGCTATTTCTACAAGCCCCAGGAGCTTCGGACGCTGGAAGACATCACCGCCGACATCCGTGCGCTGGAAGCCGAAACTGAGGGCCTGCTGGATCAGATTATCGGGGAGGCGGAATGATGAAACTCAAACCCTATCCCGAATATAAGGATTCCGGTGTGGAATTGCTGGGGGAGATTCCGAAGCACTGGGACTTAATTCGTCTAAAGTGGACGCTTTCAACGATAGAAAGTGGACAAAGAGAAAGTGCTGAGGGCAAAACACAATATCTAAGTATTGGCGGCGAGCATATTGGCTGGGAAGGCCAATGGTTGCTGAAGAAAAACCCTCGTTATCTCTCTAAAGATTACTATGGAAAACTGAAAGGCGCAAGAATATCCGAAGGCGATGTTCTTTTGGTTAAAGATGGAGCGACCATTGGAAAGACTGCTGTGGCATATGGAGACTTTCCCAAGAAATCTGCTGTAAATGAGCATGTATTCATTCTTCGCCCTAATCCGGTGACCAATCCCCGCTTTCTGTTCTACATTATTCAATCGAGAATGGGCCAGGAGCAGATAAAATTGGAAATTCGCGGGGCAGCACAGCCAGGACTAAACTCTTCCTTTGTGAATAAAGTTTTCGTCCCGCGCATTTTATACAGAGAGCAAACGGAAATTGCTCACTTTTTGGACGCCAAGACGCGCCTGATCGACCGCTTCATCCGCAACAAGGGGCGGTTGATAAAGCTCTTGCAGGAGCAGAAGCAGGCAGTTATCAATGATTGTGTCACGGGAAAGATGGAAGTCAGAAGGATAGTGGATGAAAACGGCAATTCATCCTTCCGCCTTCAGCCTTCATCCTGCAAGATGCGTGATTCAGGTATCGACTGGCTCGGAGAAATCCCGGAGCATTGGGCGATCAGAAAAATAGGCCACATAGCAGAAGTGTCCAATGGTTCTACCCCTAGCCGTTTTCAAACAAAGTATTGGTCAGAAGGTTCTATTCCGTGGCTGTCAAGCGGCAAGGTTAATGACTATATTGTTAGAACGCCTTCCGAATTTATTACAGAGCAAGCATACGAAGAGTGCTCGGTCTCTTTGATTCCCCGCGGAACTGTGATTATGGGTATGATTGGTCAAGGTAAAACAAGAGGAATGTCCGCCTTCTTGGACATTGAGGCTTGTATCAACCAGAATCTCGCTGCAATTATACCTAAGACAGGGCTTGATGGTCGATTCCTGCACCACATGTTGACCGCCTTCTACCAACCTATAAGGGAATCAGGACGTGGCTCAAATCAGGAAGCACTGAATTGCGACATAATCTCATCCATCCGACTGCCATTTCCGTGTTTGGATGAGCAAAAAGCGATCTCCAAAGATCTTGATCACAGATTGGGGAAAACAGCAAGAATTATTCAAGAACAACAACGCCAGATCGACCTGATTCAGGAATACCGGACGCGGCTTATCGCGGATGTGGTCACGGGGAAGGTGGATGTGCGGGGGATTCCGGTGGAAGATGTGGCGGAAGATTAGGAATTTGACCACGGAGACACGGAGGCACGGAGGAGAGGAAAGATTGAAGACTGAAGAAAAAAAGACAGAAGAAAAGAGCGGAAGCGGGAGTTTTCTTTAGTCGCGAAGCTTTGTTCATTTTTATTCCTGTATTTCGCATTTTTCGTGTGGTAAAATGTTACCGCTTTCGCGCCTGTTGAATCGAACATCTTGACAGGATGCTAAAACGAGTTGAATGTCTGAATGTGTAGCGTTAATGCGGCTCTAACGAAAATCAATAGATGCTGAAAACTGGAACAGTGCTGGAACAGCGTTGGAACAGTACTGGAACGGTGCAGAAACGGTGCAGAAACAGTACACTTTTATTCTGTAAAGCCAATAGATACAGGGGTTTATAGATTTATGGATCAATAGGTCAATAAGTCCATAGGTCTATAGATCTCCCGCTATACATATCGAGATGACGAAGGTAAAATGCGAACGAATTCTTTCACCAGGCGTTTGGGATACCAGGAAGCAGACGGCAGATTTCCTCATTTTCCTGTCCTATCAAGTGTTGATGTGGTACAATGTAATTGTTTCTTGCAGAATAGTGTGGAGAAGAAATCAGCCACGAATAAAACGTAAATCGGGAGTTGCGGCAAATGCTACAAAGAGAGAAGCAGCAAACATATATTCGCTGGCTGCGGCAGAATGTTTCCAATTCCAGCGTTAGCCATGAGTTTCATGAACGGGCCTGGGAAACGGCAAGAAAAGCAGCCCAGTTGCTTAAAGAGCAATATGGGGCGCATCGCGTGCGCGTCTTTGGGTCGTTAGTTCACGAAGGAACGTTCCATGCAGATTCCGACATCGATCTGGCTGTTGAGGGTCTGAAGCCGTCTGACTACTGGGAGGCGCTGACATCTGTCATGTTCCTTGATGACCAGGTTTCAGTAGAGATGGTTGATCGAGCTACATGTCGCTCCGAGATATGGGCGGCTGTGGAGCGAGAAGGTATAGAAGTATGAAGAAGGAATTGCTTGATCTCAATAAACGGATCAAGTCAGAGTTGAGCAATGTTGAACAAACGACAGAGCGAATTCTGGACGCATGGGCAGGAGTAGATCGTTTCCCAGATCAGCAAAGCTACTATGTGGATTCTGTGGCGCTGAATCTGCATAGCTTTTACAGTGGTCTAGAACGAATATTCGTGATAATCGCCAGGCAACTGGATCAAGTTTTCCCATCCGGTGAACGCTGGCATCGCGATCTCCTGGAGCAGATGGCTAAAGAAAGACCGGAGGAGAGACCAGCAGTGCTATCAGTCGGAACACTTGGTTTGCTGGATGATTTCCTGGCCTTCAGACATCTGATACGAAGTCTCTATGCCTTTGAACTGGACGTTGAGCGGCTGAGATATCTGATTGACCAATTACCAGAAGCTTTTTCCTGCATAGAACAGGATCTCGGGAGTTTCTGCGAACTGCTGTCAATTGCAGCCGACTCAAATGATACGGCGCAGGACATCCATTAATACTCCGCGGCACTTATCTAAAATCTGAAACGTCGGGAGGCTTTATGCGAACTACTGACACAAGCGAAGGTGGCCTTGAGACTCTCATTGTAAACTGGCTGTGTACTGAGGGCGGATACCAAAAGGGCGATCCGAAAGACTACGAGCGTGAGCATGCAGTGGATTTGGTCAAGCTGTTGGCTTTCCTGAAAGGCACTCAGCCACAGGCGTTTGAGTCTCTGGGAATTGCGGAAGACGGCCCCAGCCGTCAGAAGTTTCTCAACCGACTTCAGGGAGAAATCAGCAAGCGCGGGATTATTGACGTGCTGCGGAACGGCGTGAAGCACCACGCGGACTCCATCAACTTCTACTACGGTACGCCCACTCCAGGAAATACCAGAGCCGCGGAGCTATTCCAGGCTAATATATTCAGCGTCACCCGACAACTGCGCTACAGCCGCGACGAGACTCAGCTTGCGCTGGATATGGTCATCTTCATCAACGGCCTGCCCCTGGCCACCTTCGAGTTGAAGAATAATCTCACCAAGCAGACCGCAGCGGACGCCGTTGAGCAGTACAAGCGGAACCGAGACGCCAGGGAGTCGCTATTCCACTTCGGTCGATGTGCGGTCCACTTTGCGCTGGATGATAGAGAGGTGAACATGTGTACCCACCTCAGCGGCGAAAGCTCATGGTTCCTGCCCTTCAACAAGGGACACCAGGACGGCGCAGGCAACCCACCCAACTCTGATGGCCTGATGACGGACTACCTCTGGAGGGATATTCTGACACGGCGCGGACTGGCAGACATCATCGAGAATTATGCCCAGCGGGTGGAGGAAGAGGACAAGAAGACCGGCAAGAAGAAGCGCAAACAGATATTCCCGCGCTTCCATCAGCTTGACGTGGTGCGGAAGCTCCTGGCCGATGTCAGAGAGCATGGAGCAGGCAAGCGTTATCTCATCCAGCATTCGGCAGGAAGCGGGAAATCCAACTCCATTGCATGGCTTTCTCATCAGTTCGTGGGCTTGAAGAAGGACGACGGGGAAATCTTCGACTCCATAATCGTGGTCACTGACCGACGCCTGCTGGACAAGCAGATCAGAGATACTATCAGGCAGTTCGCCCAGGTGGCATCCACAGTGGAACACGCGGACAAATCTGATAAACTTCGCGACTCCATCAAGGCAGGCAAGAAGATCATCATCTCCACGGTACAGAAGTTCCCGTATATACTTGACGAGATCGGCGATGAACACCGGGGCAGGAAATTTGCCATCATCATTGACGAAGCCCACTCCAGCCAGGGCGGACGAGTTTCAGCTAAGATGCACATGGCCTTGTCTGAGTATGGTGAAGAGGCGGAGGCGACCTTCGAGGACAAGATCAACCTGATAATGGAGACGCGCAAGATGCTGGGCAACGCCAGCTACTTCGCCTTCACCGCAACCCCCAAGAATAAGACGCTGGAGATATTCGGAGAGCCATACCCGGAAGGCGGCGCAACAAAGCATCGGGCGTTCCACTCATACACCATGAAGCAGGCAATTCAGGAAGGCTTCATCCTGGACGTGCTGGAGAATTATACGCCAGTGGATAGCTACTATCGGCTGGTAAAGACCATAGAAGATGATCCGCGATTTGATGCGAAGAGGGCGAGGAAGAAATTGCTGCGCTATATCGAATCGCACCAACACGCCATCCGACAGAAGGCAGAGATCATGGTGGACCACTTCCACGACCAGGTAATTGCTCGCAGGAAGATCGGCGGACAGGCCCGGGCTATGGTTGTCACCAGCAGCGTCCAGCAAGCGATCCAGTATTACCACGCCTTTGTGGACTACCTGCGGGAGCGTCACAGCCCTTACCAAGCTATTGTGGCGTTCTCCGGAGAGCGGGAATACGGGGATGAGAAGGTGACCGAGGCATCCCTTAACGAATTCCCCAGCTCAAAGATTGCGGACAACTTCCAGGCGGAGGAAATCAAGGGAATACAACAGAAGCATCCGTATCGCTTCCTCATCGTGGCCGAGAAATTCCAGACAGGGTATGATGAGCCATTGCTGCACACCATGTACGTAGATAAGCCATTGTCCGGCATCAAAGCGGTTCAGACGCTATCCCGGCTTAACCGCGCCCATCCGCAGAAACATGATACCTTTGTCCTGGACTTCGTGAACGACGCGGATACCATCCAGAGCGCCTTTGACGACTACTATCGCACGACGATCCTGAGCGAAGAGACGAATCCCAACAAGCTGCATGATCTGAAGACTGACCTGGACAGCCACCAGGTATACGCGCCTGAACAGGTGGACTCCTTCGCGAGGCTTTATATTGACAACGCGGAGCGGGACCGCCTTGATCCTATCCTGGATGCGTGTGTCGCTGTTTACGTAGGCGATCTGGACGAGGATGGTCAGGTGGATTTCAAGGGCAATGCTAAGGCCTTCGTGCGTACCTACAGCTTTCTGGCATCTGTTCTTCCATATACGGACGCGGAGTGGGAGAAGCTGTCCATCTTCCTGAATTTCCTCATACCCAAGCTACCAGCGCCCATCGAGGAAGATCTATCCAAGGGCATTCTGGAAACCATCGACATGGACAGCTACCGGGTGGAAGTGCAGGAAGCCATGAAGATAGCGCTAACGGACGACGACGCAGAGATCGATCCAGCATCCGGCGGCGGAGGCGGCAGTCAACTGGAACTGGAGTTGGACTTACTGAGCAACATTATCCAGGCATTCAACGATCTGTTCGGCACCGAGTGGAAGGATCCTGACAGGATACGGAAGGTTATCACTGAGGAAATTCCAGCGAAGGTGGCTGCGGATCAAGCCTACCAGAACGCCATGAAGAACTCCGACAGGGAGAATGCCAGGATCGAGCATGACAGCGCACTCCAGCGTGTGATGAATTCCCTATTGGCTGACCACGCGGAGTTGTTCAAACAGTTCAGCGATGACCAGAACTTCCAGAAATGGCTTACCGATTCTGTTTTCACGCTGACATATGATGAGGCAAGATAGACATTTTATATTACGGTACTTACTTTCCCCTCTATAATAGATATGCAATCACGAAGTTAATTTCTCGAGGAGTTATTGAGTATGACCAGACTGACAGTGGATGATGTGATGGCGGTCATTCTGCGGATCGCAGGAAGTGTAAGTTATAAAGCGTTACTGAATGAAAGATACCTGCATCATTTCTTCTCTAACCTTATACAGCAGCACTGTAGTTTATTGGATCTGGCCGGAGATACTACACTCAGACTGCATCCTGAGTGGCCCACTTACAAAGAAAAGACGAATCTGCACTATGGACGATATAGAGGTGATTTGAATACTTACTGGCCTGATAAAGATGGGACGTCAGGCTTTGTTGACTTCACTATTGGGAACTATGATAAACCAGACATTGGCGTAGAATTCACATTGTCATATGGATGGTCGACTGAGAAAGTTATGCCGGATTGTATCAAGCTGATGGATATTAAAAATCCATTTAAGGCTGTGATTTCTTTCAATCTGGTACTTCGGGATAAAGGGTTAACACAAGGAGGACATCTAGCCAATTTTCAGAACGCTATGAGCAATGTATCTCGTATTGCTTTTGAACGCTTAAGATCAGAAAACAGGCTTTGTAGCTCAGAGAGAAAGCTATACCTCATCGTGACTGAAGTCGATACGTATAACGAAAGACGTCATTGGCAGCTTAACGAGATTGGATTTTTGCGTGGGCTGCCTTGTGCGCCACTTATTTTACGGTAAATTTGGTCTGCATAAGACATCTTATGGACCATATATGATGCCGTCTCGAGGGGATATGCAGAAACTCCTATAGTTAAAAAATAAAACAAAAATCCCTTCTGGTCAGGCAAGATGGGAATGTCCTGCCTATCTATAGAGATTACCGATAGTCGGATTTTCCGATCCCAACAGAAAAACTTTAGCTCCTCAACAGAGCGCCTCGTCGCGTTCCGAATAGAGATCCCACCAAGAATCCCACCTCAAAAGAGCAGACTTTGGCGTTCCCTTTGCGTTTTCTCCTTTTCCCCTTGACGCCGCCATTGCAACGTTTTTTCTCTTGACAAAATATTTTGTACGGTGTATTATAGCTACAAGGAAAAAGTTGCGAATGGAGGACAGAGCTTTGAACAGGTATTACTCAATCAGAGATCTGGCTATCGAAGCGGGCGTTTCCTACCACACAGTCTATAACTATATCCAAAAAGGGCTATTAAGCGAAATCGGCATTATCGGAGAGGACCAACGGCTATTCGACGAGGCGTGTCTTAGCCGCCTCAAAGAGATACTGAATTTGCGAGAAGCCGGTAAAGGCATAGGCGAGATAGAGGAGATCCTCGCAGAAAGGGCGTAGCGTGTCACAAGATATGTTTAGTCTTATAGGGTTGTCGGAAGCGCCCTTTCGTCTAGGCCCTGATCCCAGTTATTTCTTTCGCACGGAGGGACACGAAAGGGCATTGCAGCGCCTCTACCTTAGCATTGAGCAGAAGACAGGTCTTGATATAGTCTACGGCGACTACGGAACTGGGAAGAGCACAATAGCGGAGATCCTACTGCAAAAATATGCTTCCAGAGATGACTTTATTGTCGGTCGGATAACGAATCCGGGCGTGCCTACGGTATTCCAGTTCTACAAGCTGTTACTGGATTGCTTCGGCGTGGAGGTGCAAGGCAGGTCGACGCTGAACTACAGCAGGGCGTTGGAAGGCTTTGCGCTTGACGCAAACCTTGCAGAGAATAAGAACATCCTTCTTATCATAGATGAAGGCGAGTCTCTCAGTTCCACCTTTATTGATGTGCTCAGAACGATTCTAAACTTCGAGACGCCTCAGCAGAAATTCATCCAGATGACAATACTTGCCCAGCTAGAACTGATCATCAAAATGAAGCGCAAGCGGAACTTTGTGAGTCGTATCAATATGTCCTATGCACTCAACCCCCTTGAGCGCGATGAAACGAAAGGGCTGATAGAGCACCGACTCCATCGGGCAGGATGGCTGGGAACACCTGTGTGGTTCCCAGAAGAGACGGTTGATGTGATATTCGAGCAATCCAAGGGTGTGCCTCGATCCATTACCAGTATGTGCAGGGAAGGTCTTAACCAGGCTATAATTAACGGCGATGATTACGTTAGCGTCGCTACCATAACTCCTATAGCCGAAGAGGAAGCAAGGATTTATGGAGAGAGAAAAATTACTAAAATATAAAGGCCAAGCGCCAATTCGTTTTCTTAACGACTTCAATGCAGGACTCTTGACGGCGGATGAATACAAAGTTATAAGGACTCTGAATAAGGACGATGCTTGGGATGAAATAGATGAACATGTAGGCGATGTCGAGCCAGCATCGCAAGACAAGATACCTGAAGTGTCGCCAGAGCTGGACCCCGAAGAGGCCCCACCGCGGAAAGATCCAATAACGCTGAGGACGGATGTGAGAATTGCGAAGAACTTCTTCGTGACGCCCAATGAGGTGATCGATGACATGGCTCCGCTCCAGACTCCTGTTGAGGAGTGTGTCTATCGTCGTCTGTTTCGTTGGAGCTATGGATGGCAGCGAAACTATTGCCGCGCATCCATACCCCTCCTACTGAGTACCTCCAAGATGAAATCGAGGAACACAGTACGAAAGGCGCTCCGTGGCTTACTGGATAAGGGACATATAGTTGAGTATATTGACGATACTGGAAGAGTTGATATAAATAACGATGGAACTCTTTATATAGTGCGCCTTCCTGACGAGATCGACGGAGTTTCTGGAGGGGGATCAAATTTTGAAGGGGGTGCAAAAAATAAAGGGGGGTTAGATTTAGAAGGGGTACAAAAAATGACCCCCTATGAAGAAACTGTTGATATAAGCGCCTCTACCGATAGGGGGTCAAAAAATGAGGGGTCAAATTTTGAAGGGGGTGCAAAAAATAAAGGGTCAAAAATTAACCCCCCAGACGGTCAAAAAATGAAGGGTCAAAAATTAACCCCCCCGGTACAAACGCCCACTACTAAAGACTTTGCACAGGGGGGGTTAAAAAATGAAGGGTCAAATTTTGACCCCATAAAAGACAGTATTAAACACAATTCTAAAAACACTCTCTCTCTGGATCCGGTTAAGTTATTCTATACCGGTATAGGCCAGAAACGGATCAGCAAAGTGAAGAGAGAGAACGGGGACTCCGTCCTTCAGGAACTCCAGAAGGAAGGTTTCTCTTCAGAGGACATTCAGTTCGCTATCGAATGGACTCTGAAACCGGGGAACACGAAAGATAAGATCCACGACTTCAAGATAATATTTCACACCATCGGTCAGGCTTTATCTGCTAGAGAAGCAGGACAACAAGCTGCTGACGTTGCTCAAAAAGAAGCGGCTAGGGTAGAAGCCGAGGAAGAGGAACAAAAGCGCTTAGAAGGCGAAATTCAGGAAATGAGATCCAAAATGGCAAAGGATGAACTTCTTAATCTGCGAGAGCAGGCAGAAAAAGAGATCCGCGAGTCAGGTGAGTACAAAGAGCAATTTATCACGGATATGCTGATAACAGCAAAAGAGAACGAAATCCTCCGGCGCGAGAAATAACATCCGCCAAATGAAAATACATAAATCGCCACACAAAACTTAAGCTTCTCAGGCACTTGACATCCCTCCATACAAGAGCTAAGATGGCATAGCAGCAATACAGGTATTAACCAGATTCATGCAATGATATACGGTAAGCAATTTGGACGATGGAAATATGTAATTGCCAGTCATGCGTAAACCCAATGTTCATGCAAATGTATGCAGTTTCTTTTCAGCATGGGATTCTGCATACTATTGATCAGGGAAAACCGTGCAGGATAAATTATCTTAATCTACTGCAACAAACGTCCGTTTTTCGCAGTATGCCTTTGCAGAACCGAGGAACATAGAGATAGCAGGGCTTCAGCACGCTATCCGCAATCGGGAATAATACACAGAATGACGCTCTCGATTGCTTATCGTATATCATTGCATGAATCTGGTTGACACCTGAATAAGCATAATATACCTCGTATTTGAACTGTAAAGAAACCCAAGAACGGCGCGAGGTTTCTTTACTTTAGATTTATTTACGGATTATTTGACACGGATCTATTGAATCTACAGCGTTTTTCCGGCAAGTTTCAATTTGTAAATCAAAGGGTGGTATTCTTTACAGTAGTTTCAATTTACCAAGTGTGATGTTACTTTAATCATATTTGCAATAAGTAAGATACGCGAAAATGGAGAGAGAAATCAAGAGGTAATCAATTTGGTCAACATTGTGATTATCTTTGCGTAGCTTTTGGCTGAGTCCCACCAGTATTACGTTTTTAGTAATCACGGGAGAAGGGAGTATACTCACGGTAGAGACGGCCAATTCAGATTTGGGTCGAAAAAGAAAGAATCTTTGGCCCCATCTGAATACTTGTTTGGATAAAATTCCTTGGGTTGTGACAGTACTATTCGTACTTCTGGATGCTCCTGACAGTATTTCCAGACACCTACTGTCTGCATTTTGCTTCCGAATGGCACGATTATCGTATTATGAAGACCATGGTTGCTCCTGCCATCCAATATCGATAAGAGCTTTTGATAAGTAGTATGTGGGGATAGGGTAGAAATTTCGCAAATCGTATCAGTGCTCGGTTCCATCAAATCATAGTTTATCATCCGGAGTAAACGTGTCCGCCATTTCAGATCGTCTCGAACCGAGATTCCAAACACAAGGGCCTTATGATTTACCTCCAACGGAGCAATAATAGTGCTTATACGAACTCGCTTGAAAGTTGGGAAAACTACAAGTACAGATGGTAACTGGGGTGAAATATTGCCAGAGAATTCTGGGACATAGATCACATTATAGTTACCTTTGAACATAACTTCAGTCTGTTCATAGCCTTTTTCAATAAGCGCAAGGAATCCCTCGTGTTCAGTATCGCACTTCAATGCATGGGCTACCTCGTGTTTGAATGGCCGATAGTGCTCTGCTTCTGTATATAGAATTACGAATGGACGCTTTATTCGGGAGATTTGAGCCAGAGCACGAAACATAACAAGATGAGACATAGCGGTGATGTCTAGCAAGATTGTGGTGTTAGAGGCAATATCGAGATCCAAAACCACTTCATCCATTCTAGAGATCTCACTGATAGGAAGACAGGTTACATTATTTTGGCCAGATAATATTAAGACCAAGCGTTTCATCTCAGCAAGATTTTTTATATTTTCCTCTAAGCGCTCCCCATTATCGTAGGTCATTATAATGGCACCACATATTCTGATTCCGAGATCTATCATAGTTTTGAGTGTCTTCGTTGCCCGGTCCTCAAAGCCGGCAGCCCCTACATAAATCGCTTCACCAGTTCCGAGTTTATTGTTTAACCTAGATAATACTTCCACTTCGCTACACATAGCACTTTGCCTCCCACCAAGTTTGGTAAAGCCAGCGTTTTTTTGGGGTCTTAGGGGATCACCGGTTTATTGTGTTTCCGTCAAACGATCTAAAAACGTAGGCCCGGTATCTTCAGACAAAAAAGAACGTGGATTACAAAGAAAATCTTCCATTCTTTCAGCTGACCAAGAGAATGTATCCCTATCACTAAGGCAGGTTGGTGCCGCTGGTGCAAACAGTCTCCGGTATAGCAACATCAATGTAACTTCGCCTTCACTTGAGTTGGTTCCAGGACCGTTGATGAAAACGCCCTGCCGAACCAGTTCCCTTAGTAGTTGCTCACACTCCGGAGATAGAAGACGGTCTCGGTTGAGCTCAATCTTGAGATATTTGGCCGGTCTTTGTTTCTCCTTCCCAACCAATTTCCCCAACAATTTTTCATTAGAAAGAAGCCCAAACACATTTGCTATTTCGTAAAGTCTTTGACCATATTCATAAACATCGTGAAGCCTCATAAGAGCTTGGCGAGCATACGCCCGGATTTGTCTGTTTTGTTCCTGCGCAGGTACTGGGACAACTTCACCGGTTCTGGCCAGGATTTTGCCAACCAGATCAATAACATAGCTAACATCTCCAGTACACAATTGTGTGATGGTGTCAAAGCCATGATAGTTTAGTGATCTCAGATTATTTGAACTCGCGAGTTCCCTTATATGTTCGGCTAGGCTCCTGTCATAATTAGAGTTCCCGAGTAATTGGGACAAACTGCTGTTCGTAAAGACATTGGCCAAACGGAAACGCCTTCGGAAGACATCCTCAAGATAATCTTGGCATACAGGCTCGTTACTTCTAGTTCTGCGTGTATATTCCCAGCCAAAATTGATCTCGACAAACTCTCTATTAGGCTCATATGTGACATCTGACAGATCCTGTATAGGGACACTCATTCCATGGGCAGTTACCCAGAATACATACTCAGGAACCGTGCAAAAAACCAAGGGCAAGAGAACACGTTGCGTTTTCTCGGGTACTATACCAGTGGTGAAATCGTCCAGCAGAAAGATAATCCTTTTCCCGCGAAATGAGGAGATTTTTGTAGTTAGGTAACCAGCAATTTTTCTCAGTGGGCTAGACGTGCTCAGATTGTCCGGAACTTCAGCGTCCGTGATCTCACCCCTTATGATGCCCTGAGACACTTGTTCAATGGCAATTTTAGCTGTCTCCAACTTACTTAACCCTCCGTATCGCTCTTGAGTATCATACGTGATAAGTCCTTCAAAGCAACTCTCCATATATCCTGCAAGATCATTGCATTCCTGCTCGGATATAATACCCAATTCGTCTCCATAGGCCCAGATAAGAGTATCCAATATCTCTGAGAAATACAAGGTATTGAAAAAGAGAACGCTCAGTTTGGAATTCTCCAGCCATTTTGGTTGCTCACCTGTAGCTATGTATATATGTATCACTAAACGGCAGGAGACGAAGAAGCCCAGGGATTTGCTTTCCTTCAATCTGAACACTCGCTTATCGTTAGTATCCTCCGCATCTCTACGGCAAAGGACCGTTCTAAGCTGTTCATTTAATAGGATCATCGTCTTACCACATCCTCGGGGGCCTGTGAGTAGCAGGGGCTCTTGAGGGCTCAAAACATCCCGGATCCAAGGGAACTTATCGGAGTATAGAGAAGGAACATAAGATGTATTCAGAAATGCCAGAGCATTTATGCCGCCAAAAGCCGAAGTAAGAGAGGGCGGCTCCCAGGGACTCGATTGGGCTTTAGTTCGCAGTTCTTTCATCCGATCCACTATTTCATCTGGGGATGGTCTCCTCTGTGGATTGTCATCAAATACATCAAAGAATGTTCTATTTGCATTCTGAAGAAAGTATTGCTCATAGCGTGTTTTGGGTTTACAGTCTTGCTGCATTCTACGAAGCAACGTCTGCAGATGAACTCCAAGCCAAGCGATATCCGATCTTTCCTTTACATGACTGGGGTCTCTGAAAACTGCCGAGCCAAAGTCCACCACTTTCACTATTCGAGTGACCGATGCATCGTGATCATAATCAGTTTCATCTCTGGGCACTATCAGTATATTTCTACCATGTAGGTCGTTGTGGCGCAGATTCTTCTCCTGAAGGCTCGCCAGAACTGAACAGATCTGGATTGCGATGCCGATAAACATATCAATGCTACTCAAAGTGTCAGAGAGATCGCTTTCTGCCAGTTCCTCAAATGTAATATGATTGGGAATATGTTCGATCACTAGATAGTATAGACGAATATCGCGATTATACAACTTGGCGTCGGTTTGCCCTGCATTAAACAATTCAGCAATATTGGGGTGTTGCCCCACTTCTAGATAGTTTCGGACTTCCGCAGGGAAGTCCTTATCATGAGCATCATACAAGGCTCCTGATACCACTTTTAACACAAATCTCTTACCTATGAAGTTCTCAGCCAACAAGGCATATCCATAGAAGCCTCGCGCCAAGTACTCAACGTTGCTATACTCACCAAAGTTAGTCTTCAGCAGCTCGCTTTTCACGTCAATTGGATTGCCGCACTCTGGGCACTTTGAGCTAAGATCAGTGCTTTTACCCACTCCACAAATGAAGCAGCCGAATTCGTTCATAGTACAACTCCCTAAAAGCTAAAGTCTAGTCCTAAGAATACTCAAACATGGTGAAAGAACGCTTGCGCTACTTGCGCCTCATCCTGTGCTGGAATCAAGGATTCAAAGAAATCTCGCCCGAGATAACCTACAAGGAAGCCTAGGAAAAAACCTCCATAAACGTCCTCAACCGTAAACACTGACTGAGTTCCCAACCGCCTGGTTACCATAAGAGTTGCTACAATAGCGAAGACTATGGAAACAATTGATTGCCAGCCAAGATCCCAAGAGGCATTCACCGTCCCTTGGTTTGCCACGAAAGTCTTGCAGGCACATCCCAAGAAACCACCCACAATGGAACCCAAGATGGGAGAGATCACTCTAGTTCGGGTGGTAAATTTAATGGTTTCTGCTTGTCGCCTCTGAATATCTGCTACGACATATGAAACTACAAGTTGCACTTCACGCTCTTCCGTACTGGAAAAAAACCAATGACTTGTGTGAATAGTGAACATATGAACTAAGGTATCTCCTGGACCCAATTGTAGATTTCCATCATAGTCCTCTAACTGATTTTCTCCATCTGCCTGCCCGGCATCGAGAGATTCATCCCCAAGATCTGATTTCCGTTGATCAATACCGCGATCTTTACTGACGAAGCTTAATCCTGCCGGTACCATCAATCTTACAGCAATGATCTCCAGCGGCGCGTCAAACGGATTCTGAACAAATGCTGTTAAGGTGAAATCCTTACCAGCTATGGGTTGGGTATCTGAAAGGCGACATTCTATGTTCAGCAAACCTAAACCAGAACGGGGCACTCTTTCCATTATGCTACCTCTACGATTACAATCATTGCTTGAGGATGGCAAGACCTAGAAATATAAAGTTCATTGGGATATATTTAATATAACATCGTCGTTTCTGGATGTGTATTTAGAGTGTTATTGCTTCGTTTGGATCTCCATACCTAGGCGTCTGAGCCTTGAGCAGACTTTAGGGCTTACAGAAACCATGGAATTGATAATGTCTTCCCTTCTGACTGTCTGATAAGAGCAATCTCGTGAAGCCCTAGGGATTAACCATCGCTCTCGCCAAAAATCTGCAATATCGCTTGATGGCAAGCAAAGACTCTTTGGGCTAGGCAGTTTTCCTAGCAGATAGTCCTTTGGGTTCTCAATTAAAGAAAGAATATAGACCTCCCTTTGGATTCCGTGATGCAAGAGTTCAGTAGGTAAGTCAAGAGCCTGTAAACCCGCTCTGAGTATGCGGAGGCGCCAGTTCGGACCTTGACCAAAACGATTAGATTTAACATAGGGATGGTCTCGCTCCTCAAGAAAGTCCTTAATTTCGTTGAACAATGAACCGTCCAAGTGGAAATAGCCGTATCCCTTTGTTTCCCCAACTTTGCTAAACCGCAGTTGACCCCGGATATTGAGTCTATTATAGAGAGATGACCGCCCAAGAGCGGATGTAGTTGTCACAAGTGCTAGTATAGGGTTCTTCTTTCTCCTTGAGATCACCGAGACTGAGTCTCCGTACTTCTTTTGAAACAGGTTGCTGATTTCTAGGCTCCCTAATAATCCCCCGATCAGCTTACCGCCCAACAGATTAGAATAAGGCGGTACGGCTCCTAGAACATAGGCATCCAGCACATTAACTAAGGACTCCGTCTTCTGCTCCAAATTCCAGCCAATCCAATTGTCCCGCGCAGACAAGTTGAAAACAGGATCACCGAGTGCAAAGATACCTATAAGTTTCCCGTTCTGATTATCCATAACTAAATAGCGTAATCGACGGCCAAATCCCTGAGAGGTCGGTACCGACCATAACAAAGTTGCCATACGGAATAGATCAGCATCTTCAGTACCTGCCTTGATTGGAATTAGTTTTGGTACAACTTTTTCAGGAATTATTTCATTTCCCTCAGCAAATCTGTTTAGCTGCTGGAGACCTCTGGTTACGAGGAAGTCAGCTTCCTTTTCGAGGCGAAGTTTTCTTTGCGGAATGTGCAATGCGCGGAGTGATTCTTTTGACAACATTCTGTCAGCGGTAAAACTCCTCTGGCGTATAGAATATCCTTGGCGCCAGAGATACCGCTTTACCTTTTGTCTAAGTTCGTTCTCGGAATGGTGGCTCAACGCTTTCGATCTCCCTAAATTCATCATTCCATGGTATCGCCCTGAAAGCCACTTAGCACTGCCCAGTGCGTAACAATTGAGCGATAGAATAATAACTGTTCCATAAATCCAAACTGCTTCCTTCATTGATCTGGCGGTTCATAGAAATAACTGATCGAACATTGGATGTTTGATTATATTGGAGAGTATCGTGCTTGTCGCTGTGATAGTCATAACGTATATTATATCGCTTCTTAATTTCCTTGTAAAGCTAAAATGTCTTTTCTAGCCTGGGAACAGATCGGACAGTATGGAAAGACGGGCATTCGCTTGAAGGTGTGCCTGCGGCGAATTTATCTGCAATATGTTGTGGTGTTTAATTCGCGAATACACAAGAAATTTCACACGAAAGCTGAGTAAAGAAAACGTTGGTTTATTTAACAGCCGGATTCGTTTAACAGTTGTGATGTTATCCTAAGATAATACGAGTTTTTCAGTTACACAGGACACAGCTCTGTAGAGGTTGCTTTCGTTCGCCATTGCAATAGGACACAGTATGGAGTCATCATCACTCCATACTGTGTCCTGAATAAAATCTATGACACATCCTACGATACAGCGTCTTTTAATCCTTTACCGGCTGAGAACACAGGCACATTTTTGGCTTTGATCTTGATAGCCTTCCCAGTTTG
>SDBU01004455.1_pt1 | contig 17171 bp, 15 predicted proteins | sample 2277071 | NCBI WGS metagenome assembly SDBU01 (sample SAMN10397929, study PRJNA504765) | marine sediment metagenome | isolation source: marine sediment core GS08_GC12, 126 cmbsf | place: Arctic Ocean: Gakkel Ridge, Loki's castle | collected 2008 | reverse complement strand
TCGATAGGGTGCGGCAATAGGGCGATTTTATTCTCATCAATGCCGGCGGTAATCATTTCTTGCTTCATGGCGCTGCCGGTAACGGTTATAAAATCCGCCCTACGATATAGTGGAAGCAAAATATATTTCAGGATGCTTTTTGAATATTTATACCAATCGGCTCCAATAAATCCGAGATGGATCGGTTTTCGGTGCAATTTCGCTGCAGCATAGGCGATTAAACCGTAGGGAATCGGATTAAAAGATACAAAAGCCTTCATATCCTCGCGAAAACCAAGTCGGCAGCAATGGAATGCAATTTTAAGCCATCGAACAGGTTTGAATCGTGAAGGCGCGAGTGCGTAATTGGATTGTGGAATAGCGCCAAAATTGCCTTTCCAAGGCCGAACGATCCACAAACGGGACACGGAAGGGTGGCATGCTACCGGCATAAGGTGGTTATACACAGATGAGTCCCAAGACATCATCACACAAACGATTTCATTTTTCATTTGACACATAGGAACTTGCTTATTTGAAAGCAGAATTCGGCAAAAAACGGATTATGTCTCAAGCAATATGTCGACACTTCATATTGTGGAGGCCCGGCAATGGCGGAAAGTTGCAGGCAAAGGAGGATCTTTGAGCGCCGAAGATGCAATACTGCACGGCCAAATTTACGAAAAAAGTGAGGTTTTGGCGATATTTGGGGATATAATCCTGTAGACCCGAACTGTATAGTCGGACAAAACCTAGCCAAAAGTATTTGAAATTGTGCCCGCAAACAAACCACTCCTTTATCAGTAACTTGGTCACCCCAGGCTGGAAATTGGGCTAATCCCGTGAGGTAGAACAAATGTTTTCTCTGGACACATCCCCAGGGTAATCAATCTCTCCCTGAAATGTTCACCAGGAACGGTAATAGAACCGGTGCATTGCAAGACAGGCCGCACCAAAAGCTTCTTGCAAGATTGCAGTTGGCGAAGAATCTTTTCGCCGATGATCCCTATATAAAATGGTTTCTTCGAGGCCTTAGAGACTATCAGTCCAAGCAATCCATGTGGCAGGGATGTAAAAGTCACGATAGCCTCAAATCGCCTTTTTCTCGCAACAATTATCGCCTTTAGTTAAGACCACAAAGTGCGCAATAATCTTCGGGCGAACAACGACACCAAGCATTTCAATTTCTTCAAGTGTTGATGTGGTCCACCTTGAAAGAGGAAAAGCCGTGATTGAAGCAACCCTATCGCAATTAGCAAGGGGCTGATAATGGTTGACAAAAGCATGGTGAAGATGTGCTATGGCAAGCAAGTTATATGGCATTTTCCGATCCCGCATAAGGACCTTGTTTTAGGATGGCAAGTTGGTAAACGCTCATCGCATAACACATCCACGCCTGACTCCAGCGCATCAGCGTAAAGCGTTTGGTCCAAAGGTTGCCCTTCTGATAGTAAAATCGACTCTCTTTGCACGAGTAGAAATTCCGCAGGGACCAATCAAGTATTTTGCTGGCAAAGTCCAGGTGAGACGGATCAGACTCCGATGCCCGAGAGAGCGTAATCATCCCCTGCGCCGCGCCGTGGATGTCGTGTGGTATGGTGCGGTCGTGCATCCATTTTGGGGCACAGTCAGCAGTAAAAAGCTTTTGCTTATAATAATCGAGGCCGTCGCGCCAAGCTTTTTCGATCTCTGCATCGGGAAACACCTCCAGGTAATCCTTAATCGAATCCAGGACAAAACCCGTGTGGTAGTTGTCGTGGGTAATACGTGACGCCTCGGGTGGGTCGGTGTAATACCAGGCGTGGTAATCAGTCTTTTGCGAGATAACCCATCGCATCATCGCCTGCGACGCCACCTTATATTCCTCATTATCCGTAAGGCGATATAGCTTCGCCAGATAGGCCGATGCCAACGCATTGACATTGATGACCTTCCAGGAACTCTGCAGGTCGTAGCTGCAGCAGCGCATTTCAGGGCCGACATTTATTTCAGTCAAATCCTTCAAAATAAAGTTGGCCGCTGATTCGTACACGTCAAAATACTCAGTCCTTTGTGTCAATTCATACGCCTGCAGGAAAGCCTCGGCCACGGCACACGTGACAACGCAATTCGGTTCATAGGGCGGAATATAAAAGGCGATGTTTTGCCACGGGTGATCGTAGCCCCAGCAATGCCCCGAGAATTGATCGCGCCTTGAGATACCAAGCAAGAGTTTCAGCAAGCGTAGTCCTTCCTCCTTGAAAAACTCATTGCCCGTAATCCTGAACATATTAAAGTAAGCTCTAGCGAAAAGTGCGAGTGCCTTGGGGTTCTGCTTCTTCTGAACCAAGAGGAGTGGCCGAATATTGACCGGCATGCGACTCATGCCAAAAACAAAGGCGGCGCGCAGAAAACGCGACTTCCCGGCTAGTGCCCGCAATAAAGGGCTGTTTAGCGCATCAAACTTGCTGTAGCCCTTGTAGTCGCGGGCGCGAGCCCACTCCAGCGAACGAATACAAACGTCCCTTATGTCGGTTTTCATACAAAAGGTCTTTCCAAGGCAATCCGATAGAGCATTTCGGCCACGTCGATTTTTTCTTTAACCAGTTGTTTTCCTTTAGCTCGCCATTCTTCGCGTCGATAATTCGACAAAACCTCGAGCCCCTTGGAAATAGCCTCGTCCTGGCAGTCGGATGTGAAGTTGAATACCAAGCCATAATCGCGCTCCTGCTCGTCGCTGTAGCCACGTCCAATTGGATCCACGTAAATACTGGGCACACCCAAGACAGCGCCTTCGGAACACATAGTGGCGCTTTCGCCGAAAACAAGCGCCGCATAGGCGATCAAATGATGGATCCGCGTCACATCCAGACGCAGTCGGTATTCTTCAAGTTCTGAGGGGAGTTCTCCTTCGCAGGAAATAAGCACGCGTCCGTGACTGCCCAGTTCCTCAACTGCGCGCAATCTGTTGGCATGGGTGAAACCCATCCGCCCTACATCGTGGGCCGCGCCCCACCCTACAAACCGCACGACAGTAAACACGTCCCCCTCCTTCAGACCTGCTTCGTCAAGAACGGCCTGATTAGGCTTAAAATAGTCTGGGTGCAGATAGGCCAGTTCGTGATACCCGTCGTAGCGTATGTGACGCCACTTGATATTCTTGCGATAGCAGCGGGGTACATAGATGCACGTGGCAAAAGGATACGCCACAAGGTTGGAAAGAGTGGCGTGTTCGGTGTCATAGAAGACGTAGACAGGCACGCCCATGAGTTTACCAAGTAGACTAATATATGTGCCCGCAATAGCCATCATTGCGTCCGGCTCAAACTCTTTAATGATTTTTCGAAGTCGCCACTGTCTATATATGAATTCTGCGCCGAGATGCCAAATTCCTTTCCGTGCGACACCGAATATCTCCACATCCATGCCATAGTTTTTGCCCAATTCCGCCAAGATATCCTTGTCACGGCCAGTAAGCCGCAAGGAGTGCCCCTCATTTTGGAGCCTCACGATCAAGTTGCGAAAAAAATGCAGATGGGCCGGATGCTGAAAGTCAATGAGGAGCTTCATTTCTCGTTCGCATTGTGGAATCAATCGAGTTCTATACGTTTTACCCTCAGCAGAGTTTCCTCAATTACTTTTCGATTGACGTCGATGACATCGCCAATATAGTAGATCAAAAACCGTATTGATGGAATCGTAACACTTTAACGCTTGGAAAAAAACAGCTAATTCGGGTGGCATATCACTGCCACTGCAGCTACACCGCATCCAAGTCTGCCGTGTATGTATGGATGAGCCATCATGGTCTGTTTCTTGCGCAAGGAGGGCGAGATTAATTCGTCTGCTTGATCAGCCATTATTTGCTTTGCCTATTGTTATCATCTCCTCTGTGCTACTAACGTTCGATTTCTTGAAATTTTCTCAAGAATTTCGTATAGCGGAGTTGTTAAGTGGTTTTGATTATTCGGATTTCGAGTTTCGAATTTGGCTGCGGCTGTGCCGCGCTGTGGTACTGGGGTCAGGAGATTGTGCCTTTTTGAGCCTGTATTGTACGTCCTCCATCAATCTTCTGTTAACTGCTTGCAAGTCAGCTAGAAAGGCCACCAGTATAGTCTGAAACCCGATGCCGATCAGCACGGAGGCCAGAATTAAAGATTGTACCTTTCCGGTGCCCTGGCCTATGCTATAGTAATACAAGAATCTCAGGCCGACAAGAAATCCCAGTGAAAATAGGACTGATCCAATTGCCATAAAGAAACGGAAAGGTTTGTATACGACAAATATTCTGACGATGGTCATAACAGATTTTCCTAGGTAGGATGGAATGCTCTTCACAAGCCGAGAAGGACGCAAGTCGGCATTGGTCTGTATAGGAACCGAGGTAATGGCCATGTTTTTTTGTCCGGCCTGGATGATTGTTTCCAGCGTGTAGGTATATTCATTGAAGACATTGAGTTGCATGGCCGCCTGGCGGCTCATAGCTCGAAAGCCGCTAGGAGCATCAGGTATGTTGGTGTTGCTGACTACCCGCACCATCCAGCTTCCAATGCGTTGGAGCATCTTTTTCGTCAGAGAGAAATGTTCAATAGTGTCAACAGGCCTAGCCCCAATGACAAAATCGGCCTTTTTCTCCAAAATCGGCTTAACAAGCTTGGGGATGTCCTGAGCATTGTACTGATTATCTGCGTCTGTGTTCACTATGACATCAGCTCCGAGCTTGAGGCAGGTATCCAGCCCTGCCATGAACGCTTTTGCCAGGCCCTGATTCTTGGTAAAACTTATCACATGATCTACCCCATGGGATTCAGCGACCCCGACAGTATTGTCCGTGCTCCCGTCATCAATGATGAGCCATTCAACCTTATCAAATCCTTCTACCAGACGAGGAAGTTCCTTTAAGGTCATACCCAACGTTTCTGACTCATTGTAACAGGGAATCTGAATAATGAGTTTATTAAGACTTTGCATTTCTATCGACCTTTCTGTTTTTGAAAAATAGGGCTGGAACTGGGACGGATTAGATCCGAGATAAGGCTCCTTTCAAAGGAAGAGTTTTGATTTCGTCCAGCAATCCAAGAGCCTCGGACGCTCAGACAGTACCCAAATAGCAGCTAGCGTGAACTCATATATTCTAATACAATTATGCAGATTCTACACAATAAGTTTCAGAGTATCCAAAAGGAGGCTTTTTGCCCTCATTTCCCCAGAAGGACGGATCAGGAAGCGCATGCCATTCTTGGCATTATAGACCCTATCTCTTTAATATTCAAGTAAATTCTCAACCTATTGCGTTGTTGGTCTGCTTATGGTATAGATTTGAGCACTTCTGGGTGCTTGATGAAAAAGAAGAGTCTACTCAATATATAATGTTAGAAACAAGAAGGAGCGGATGCAGACTATGATTAATGACTATGAGAGGCGCATCAGCGCAGAAGTAGAAAGTTATAAGAACCAAGTAAATGTTCATGAGTTGCCCGAGATATTTCATTACTGGTCAAATAGATACCTTAAGCCAATGATAGAGGAGTTTGGATTTTCAAATGAAGACGACTTTTTTGCTAAATTTATGTTTGAGAGTACATTGCGCTGCAAGTCATCTACACCGATATTTATTAGTATTGGCTCTGGAAATTGTGATGCAGAAGTTAGATGGGCAAAACTGCTTAAGAAAAAAGGCTTATCAGATTTTTGTATAGAATCCCTTGACGTTAATCCTCATATGTTTGAGCGTGGCCGTGAACTGGCACGCCAAGAAGGTGTATCTGACAACATGGTATTTATCGAGGGCGATTTTAACAAATGGAAGGCTCAAAAGAAATATAGCGCTGTTTTGGCAAATCATTCTCTTCATCATGTTGTCAACTTGGAAGGGTTATTCGAGGAAATAGAAACATCTCTTAATGAAGGAGGACTTTTCATAGTGCATGACATGATTGGAAGAAATGGGCATCAAAGATGGCCAGAAGCTTTGGTAGAAGTCCACAGGTTTTGGCAAGAGCTTCCAAAGGGATATAGATATAATCGTCAGCTAAACCGACATGAAGAACTCTATGAAAACTGGGATTGTTCTAAGGAAGCATTTGAAGGAATTAGATCGCAAGATATATTGCCTTTATCAATTGACAAGTTCTACTTATTGTTATTTATTGGTTTTGCTAATATTATTGATGTTTTTATAGATCGTGGTTTTGGGCATAATTTTAATGTTGGAAATGAATGGGATTGTAGATTCGTTGATAAGGTTCATGCCTTCGATGAAGAAGCAATTTGTAGTGGCAAGATCAAACCAACGCATATGTTAGCTGTTATGTCAAATCGTCCTACAAAGAAGCCCTTGCTCTCTCGAGGACTTTCTCCTGAATTTTGCGTTAGAATTCCAGATTAAACTGCCTAAATCGCCGCACCTGCTGCTATCTTGCCGTGTTCCATGGGGGCAGGTGAGCTTCGTCGTCACGTCTGAAAGCCGCAATCCGCACTCGCCAATAAATCCAGCCGGCAAAACTATAACTTCCACATGTGCATCATCCATGCGTAAGGCGATTAGAGTATGGCGCCGTCTCAGTATAAGCCGAAGCCTCACAAAACTCAAAGTAATTCAATGTGAACGGCACATTTATGCTTTTGGAAGAGTAATCAGTTCTGGTCTTCATCAATTCTTGTAAGTTGCAAATCCAATTTTAGAAATAATAAAACCTAGTACTCTGTTATCGTGTGCTTTGGGAGGATAACATCTCTTGTTTATCTTCAATTCAACGACAACTCCCTGTTCTCCAGGGAAGTGTTTATTAACTTCAATATATTTCTTAAAAACCCCACTTTTAGTAATCTGGTATGTACTAGAAAATTCATCATTAATATTTACCGCAATCCACACATCATTGCTGTTATAGGCCTCACGATTTGGGATATATAAACTGATAAATAAGTATTTCTGACTTGAATATTTTAGTAGTATAGCAGATGTCAGCCTAGACCATCTAAAATTCGTTTCGTATGAATACAAACCTCTTGTATAGGCATAGTCTCTTTGAGAAAAATCAACAAAAGAGAGTAGGTCAGCATCTCTTTCCTCGCCCGTAAAAGGTTTATAAGGAGAAAGATGATTTATTTTATATAGATAAATAGCTTCTGACTTATAAACAACATCAAAATGAGCTCTATCCAAGAGAGAAGTAATGGCCTCTTTACTAAAACTATATAAATATTGATCAACAACAAAATAGTTTTCATCATTAATGTTGAATTCAGTTAACTCAACATTGTCTATATCATAAAACTGCTTTTGCGACAAAAAAGATATAACTGGTGCCTGCCACCAACCAGTGCCATGCACACGTGCTGTCGCGGGCAATTCCCGTATTATCTGAGCTACTTGTTCGCTACTAGTCTTTGTATTACTATCAAGTTTCATTCCATAAAGATTTGATTTACACTTGTATATTTGTAGCCCGAGTGAAAGAATTAAAACAGCAGCTAACCAGGATGAAGTAACGTCTTTCGAATACAAGAAGCTTTTTAGGCTTCGCTTGTTCTTATATTTTGATATAGTGTATTTCAAAGAAATACCAAGAATTATGACACTGTTAATCTCATGAAGAATAAATCCATTTATTATTCTTCTTTCCCAGGCTTTTTGAGTTGGCGTTATTGCCAACCACCACACGAAATAAGTAACAGCGGTCCCTACGAGTATTACTAGGCTCAGCGAAATGTCTCTATATTTCTTGTTAGTCAGTTTTTCTAAATAGACAAGAGATATTAATAAATATGGAACAACGAGAAAAATTAGACCCCAAGCTTTTGATACAAGAAATGTGTTGCATAGTATGTCAAAATGAATGGCAATTTTGTCAAATAGTAGTGGTGTGTCTCTGAAATGATCTGCTAATCCAGCCTGTGAGGATATTGAAAAAAGTTGGCTATTCCACCACTGATTATAATTGTGAAATCCAAGGCTTACTAATTTGTAGATTTCAAATGGCAGAACGGTTGTTATGGCCGCGCAAATTACTAGAAAGTATACCTTTATTCTAATTCGTTTTATTACAAGCATATCAAGTAACATTGTAAAGAAGAACGATGGAACGGCTATGAGTATTACAGTTTTTGTTAAGTAGGCTAATCCAAAGGAGATACCTGTAAGAATAGAAAGTAATACAGATCTTTGTGGTTGCCCTTCTATCAAGTGAAAGAGGAATATTGCTGTTATGAGGAAAAATAATGCTGGTATTTCACCGTATATTCCGAGGCCATACGTATATAAATAGGGAGTGCAAATAAACATCATAACTCCGAGCATTGCAAACCAGGTATTTAAGATTTTCTTGGAATACAAGAATATTAGAAATGCTAATGATAACAGATATACAGCATTAGGGATTTGAGAGGTAAAGGAGGAAATGTCAAATATTAGAAACAGCAGTGCTATTGGAAGTAATAGGGGTACACCTGTTTGAATCCTCGAAGCGAACTCTGTAAGATTATCATAGTTAGTGGCATATTTTCCATTCTTGATTAAATTTATTGGGACCTGCAAATTCATTGCTCCATCAAACGATGGAAGGGTGTTGTAAATTGATGTTCCTATATTAAAGCAAAATAAACAAAACAGAGATAATGCAAATAATAATGCAAAATTGCCTTTATTTTGAAGTATATTCATAATTATCTGCTGTCGTTTTAGAGATAATAAAGTGAGGGATGAGCTCCGACGTGGCCTTCCTTTTCAAGGATGATAAGATCGTCTACTCCGCGCTGAAGAAGCTCTCTGGCGACAGTCAGGCCCAGAATTCCAGCACCGCCGATGAGGGTGTGACAAAAAGCGAGGCCATGGGTACGTCTGACGCAAGGGTTATTGGTAACCCAGTTTGTGGAGATAGCGCTGCAAACCGTCTTTCCAATGGGGCATGATGTCTATATTGAGGTTCTTTAGCCCCTTATTCTCCAATACAGAATAGTCGGGCCTGGGTACCTTCATGGGAAATTCTCCTGGACTGGCTCTCTTCAATGTGACCTCAGCTTTGGAAAGCTCGAAAACCTTCTCCGCAAATTCATACCAGGAACACTCACCCTGGGCAGTAACATGGTAAAGGCCAAAGGCTTGGGTAGTCGCAAGCTTCACAAGTTGTTGCGCGATGTCTTCGGTAAACGTCGGGGTAAGCACCTCGTCGTCCACGACACGCACTTCGTCGCGTTCATTTGCCAGCTTGAGCATCAGCTTGACAAAATTCAACCCTCCCTTGGCTCGACAGGGGTTAACACCGTAGATACCGGAAAGTCGCGCAACAAAATATCTTTCTGCAACCGTGCGCACAAAGTATTCACCTGCAAGCTTGGTATTGCCGTACACATTCAGAGGCACAGGGGAATCGGATTCTGTGTATGGGGCCTTTTTTGCACCGTCAAATACGTAGTCCGTGCTGATGTGCATCAGCACGTAGTCTGTCTCGTTGGAAAGAAGAGCCAAGTTTCTCGCTCCGATGCCGTTGACGGCAAAGGAGCGGGCCGGGTCCTGCTCACACTGATCCACGTTGTGCCTGGCGGCTGTGTTGATCACCAGGGCTGGTTTTAGATTCTCGAGTTGTTCTTGCAAGTCGTTGAAGTCTGAAATATCAACCACATCGTGGTTCAGGGCTGTGACTGTATCACCGTTGTTCTCAAAGGCTTGAAATACATCTGCGCCGAGTTGGCCATTGGCGCCTATTACTGCGACTTTCATAGTCTTCGTTCTCCGTATTCTTGTTTTCGGGAAAGGGGTGAAGGTGTATGCTTACCAATGAAACAGGCTTCACTGGTCATTCATGATCGAGTTGTTTAAAGGTTTGAATGTTGTAGTAATTCGGATTTTCAAAATCCTTGAATTTGGCCAGGTTATCCACTAAGCTTTTGACAATATCGCTGATGTTGTGCCGAGGCTTGAAGCTGAGCACCTCTTTGGCTTTTTCAAGACTTACCTTGTAGTTCCTGAAGTCTTTCATGTGTTTGATATCCAGCTTTGGCCGGATGTCGAGGTATTCTCTCACACCATCATTAACATAGTCGGCAATCTCACCCACGGTATAGTTCCCAGAGGCAACATTGAACACTCCTGAAATTGTGAGGTTGGCTTCAACGGCCCGAATGTATGCTGACGCTGCGTCGCTTATGGCCAGGATCGGGCGCCAGATGGCCGGATTGTTGACTGTGATCACTCCGTCAACTACGGAGGACTTGAACATGGTATTTACCACCAGATCCAGACGCATCCTGGGGCTATAACCGGATACCGTTCCCTGCCGGAGTACGATGACCGAGAAATTTTCGTCTTGAACTTTCAGTCCACCAAATTCTCCCTGGAGCTTTGAAATGCCATACGGATAATTGGAAATAGTAGGGGAGGTCTCGTCATAAAGCTCATCGACCGTGTATCCGTAAACAGAGCAGGAGCCCGCGTAAATGTACCGCTGTACTCCTGCACGTTTGGCAACATAAGCTAGATAAGAGGGTGCCGCTGCGTTATGGATGAAGTTTTTGGACGGGGAATACTCTGCCATGGGGTCATTGGAAAGACCGGCCAGAAAGATGACTTGTTCGTATACTTTAAGGTCGACCTCTTTTACGTCAAAGATATCTTTTTGAATGACTTCAACCTCGTTGGGAAGATGATTGCCGAACCAAAGCAAATCCAAGACGTCAACTTCATAGCCTCGCTCGAGCAACCTGGGTATGAGAACTGAGCCAATGTAACCGGCTCCGCCTGCGATTAAGATTTTCATTTTGTCCTCCTTTTTACGTTTCTTTTGAGCTCAGGACTATTTCTCGTACCTGAAATAGTTGGATTCTTCTCCTTCCAGCCATTGGGCCAGAGTTTGGGCCGTGTGGTCTTTTTCGGAAAGTATAGGATCCTTGACCGGCCACTCTATACCAATCTCAGGATCGTTCCAAAGAATGCCGGATTCCGCCTTGCTGCTGTATGTACCTGTACATAGATACTGAATCTCTGCGTAGTCCGAAATGACACAGAAGCCGCGGGCGAACCCGGCTGGCGCCCAGACTTGGAATTTGTTTTCTTCTGATACCTCAAGCCCAAACCATTTGCCCAGTGTTGGCGAACCCTTGCGGATGTCGACGGCTGCAAGAAACGCCGTGCCGCGAGGCACTCGCATCAACTTTCCCATCGGAGGGTCCCACTGAAAGTGCAGGCCCCTGGTCACATTCTTGACAGAGCCAGAATGATTAAATTGCACAAACTCGCCTGGAAGGCCAAGCTCCACGAACTGATCCCTGCGATAGACTTCACAGAAGAACCCTCGATCGTCTTGAAAGACCTCGGGTTTGACAATGACGACGTCGTCGATTTCCGTCTTTTGAATTGAAATTTGCATGGATATTCTCCTCTTGGCTGATGTCAGTTTATTTTCGGAGGCATTGTCAGCGCATTGGTCACAGTCTGACGTGACTTCGTATAGACAATTCTGGTGTTTCTCGTCATGTTTTTGAACCCCCTGTCTACAGAATCCGGATTCACGACCTCTTTCTTGGAGCACACAGCAGCTTCTTCAAGTGCCTCGAATATTGTCCATACATATGTGTCAATAATATTTCTTGCTTCCATATGATTGCAAGGTACATCCCAATTCGACAAACTTTGCCGAGAGCAAAGCTTCGTTCAAAATTGCTGCAAGCTTGGTTTTGAAAGTCGGCCACGTTTCAGAGCTTATCTCAAATTTGCTGTGCCAACGTTCCGTAAACCACTCAATAATCCACTGCTGATAGTTGCGACTAATTGGGGCGTTTTCCTTAAAAAGGCAAGAATCATTGTAAACCTTGATTCTAAATTTGCCATTATAGATGTTCTGAAAAACATCCGGAGGAACGTACCCTTTCAACACAACTCTTCCTGGATTGTCGACTGGGAGAGTCACAACTGCATTCTTGGCGATCCACTTGTCTTGTGGGTAATTATAAAATCCCCTTACTAATTCCGCAGTGTGAATACCCTGGCCCGCAACGGCAAACTCTGTCAAACAGAAACTGAGCCTTCTAGTGTCTTCTGATAGACCAACCTGCTTCGGGGTGAATGATTTGTCAAATTCAATACGTAAGTCACATAGGCCACTGTGAGCCAAATCCGCCCCAAGTTCAAACATGCCATCGTTTGTATCCGAGAGAATGAATTCCCTGTCTACCAGTACGTGATTCCTATTGCAATTGTTGTTAACAAAATCACCAATATTATCCTTTACGGAAACAATGTCCTGCATTTTGTCCAATGCAGCCTTAGGAACAAACAAACAATTTGTGCATATCCACTGGGACACACTGTATCCGTAGACAAAAAACCTTCGGCCCAGAGTATCAATCCGCCCGATGATGGTATTGTTATCTAGCGCCTTCTTCAACAACGAAATATCAGCGTAATCTTTTAAGAAGGATTCACCTGGCTTTAAGAACGCCTCGTTAGCAAACAAAACAACGTTGCAGGGAATGTTCAATGAATTTATTGTCTCAATGCCCTTCTGCCACCCGGAGAACTCCCTGTATTCGTTGTTTCCACCTACCTTGTACACATCCTTTTCAATAAGTGTTGGCTTCACATCTTCGTGTTTGTTGTCAACCCTGACATAGGTAATGGGACAATGTTCTATTCTGGCAAGATACTCCCTCAGCTGCGGAAATGAGTCTCCGTATTGTACGCTGTCGTACTCAACAAAGACTACCGCCAAAGAAATCGCGCTTTTTCCACCGGATGATTGCCTAATGTTGCTCAACATAGAAGGGAACAGGGTGAGGTCACTTTGAACTTGACATTCGTTGTAGCTCGCTGAGGGGTTTCCTCTCACTGGGGAAGAGGGGATGCGATTTATCAGTCTTGATACCCCGCAGTTTGCTGCAGGGAGCTCTATTAACAGTCTCTTGGGAACTTCTTAATCAAAGTCAATGTCTGCGCTAAGCGCACGGAGTGCACTCTCTGCCGAAAAATATTTGGTTATGTATGCGGGGAATTCTTGGGTCCGTTTGTTAAGTGAATCCACATCTGAATACAATTCGATTATTTCTTGAGAAAACCCTTCCGGGGTATCTGCTATGGAAAGAATCTTGTCGGCATCACGGAACCCTTCTGCACCCACCGAGGTGGTGACGATTGGCACATTGTGATAAATCGCCTCGACAATCTTACCCTTTACTCCTGCGCCGTATCGCAGGGGGACAACAACAAGCCGTATTCTTCTGTACAAGTCAACAAGCTCTTCCTCCGTAACGAAACCCGTGACAATGACATTTTTGGATGCCAGTATCGATTTGGGTGGTTTTGATCCTACAACATAGAATTTTATGTCTGGAATTCTTTTCACCACACGAGGAAAAACATTTTCTAAAAACCAAGAAACAGCATCAATGTTGGGGGGATGGCCGAAACCTCCGACATACATAAGGTGCTTGCGACGGGTAAAACTATTCTCGGCTTTCTCGAGTTTATCGTAAATAAATAAAGGGATCTGGGAGCACTTAGTTCCCGGGAACTTCTCGTGAATTATTTTCTGTTCGTCACAACTGAAAGTTAGACTAACATCTGTCTTGCGGAATAGCTCCGCCTCGATATTTTTCCAGTGTTGGACCTCGTCCAGGCATTGGTCACTCTTATACAGATCATACTCCCGTTGCTTCCTAAGAAAGTGCAGATCGTGACATTGATAAAGTGTCTTGGCTTCGAGATTCATTTTGCAAAAATCAATATATTTTATAGAAATATGTGGGCGATGCATATAAACATAATCTATGTACTGAGAGTTCTGTATCAGCCAGTCTTGCCAGTGATTAGAGTAATACTCGCCGCAAAGCACCTCTACACCCAAATTCTCAAGCGTGGATGTATAAGGTTCATGTCGGAAAAAGTTATCACCTAGAAATTTGACGTTAAAATTGCTCTTGACAAAAAACTTGGTATACTGGAATGTGGACTTGGAGCCAGCGTCCTTGTCAAAGTGGGGGACATAATGATCGATGATCAGGATAGTTTTTTTCGTCCTACTCCTATCTCTCGCGCGGAATATGCCTTTTCCCTTCTCAAAATGCTGTTCCAATACATCCGACCACTTTTGGAGAAACTTTTCGCGATTAATCTGACGGTAGTTTATTAGGTCGTATTTTCCATCACTCCCGTAGCAGCCCCCTTCGGCGTGAACAACGACAGATTTTGGCTGATAGAGAACCTTGAAGCCTCGTTTTCTGACTTCAAAGGCAAGATCTACATCTTCAAAGTGAGCCGGGGAATATTGGGGGTCGAAGCCACCGACTTCGTCCCAAAGCTCCTTGCGCATGATAAAGCAGGCCCCAGAGACATAATCCACTTCCTTAAGGTAATTGTACTCAGGCATTTCTGGGTCATTCATATGGCCATAGTGCGTTAGGCGGCCATTCTTCCAGACAATACCACCTGCTTCTTGTAGCTTTCCATCCGGAAAGAGGATTTTGGGGCCTACCATTCCAACGGTGGGATCCTGCTCCATAACGTTAACTAGATGGTCAAGCCAGTTTTCTTTTACCTGAACATCATTATGAAGAAACACGATATATTCACCATTCGCCATCCCGCCGACCTTGTTGCACGTCTTCAAATAGCCAAGGCCTGTTGAGTTCCTGGAAACCTTAAGCCCCTCTATGTGTTTCGATGCCTCGCTGGTTTCGTCCGTGGAGCTGTCGTCAGCAACAATTATCTCATAGCCGACAGTCCGAGTCGAATGTATGATTGATCCTATGCACGTTTTCGTTAATTCCCAGTTGTTATAGGCGTAGATAGCGATGGATGCCGTGACCTCAGATGGTCGTTCGACGACCAGATTTCTCAAGTCAATCTGCGGCTCTTCTGACCCTGCATAGCCCTCAACTAATGGGCTATCAGAATAGTCTGTATGACAAGACTGAAATTCTCTCAGGATCCACTGGATATGGTCGATTGCCCCCTTTCTTTTGAGCCTGAAAAGAAGAATATCAACAACACTCAACAGGAAATTGCCTAGTCGCCACCGCCACGACTCCAGATGCTCTGTCATACACCTTTGGATGTCCTGCATCCAACGAGTCAAGGTCTTTGTGTCCTCCTGTAGCCGTTTGAGTTCATAATTCTGGTCTGCCATAGCCTGCTCATTTTCAGTGAGCCTAGCTCTGGCGTGCTCAATCTCATGGTCTTTTTCGGCTAAAGCTTGCTCATTTTCAGTGAGTTTAGCTCTGGCGTGCTCAATCTCGCTCTGTAGCCTGGCTCCTCCTTGTCGGGCTTGATCGAGTTCTTTTCGCAGGCGGTCCAAGTCATTGCTGAGGTCATCTATCAGGTGTTGCTTGGTTCTTATGTCCTCTGCTTTGGAAACATTAATGGTATTTAGATGGTTTCCCCAATTTCCAAGCTTTTCGACCTCACGCTGCAGTTCCAAGATCTTGCCGATATTTTTTCTGTAACTATCTTCCAGGTCGTAAACCACAGAGCCTAAGGAATGATGAGTCTTCTTGTATTCATCGCTGCAGATCGCCACGATATATTTGCCGGCCCGGACCCTATTATTGTAAACCACTTCCAGACTATTCGTTCCTTCGTTGGAAAGTACTGACGCTACCTGAAAATCTTGATAAAAGAAATTAACGTGTATGAAATAGCTAAGCAGAAAATCGTAAAATCCATCTTTATAGAATTCTTTTATGTGAAATTCATTACTGTAATCGTGAGTATCGGAATAAAGAAATTTGTCAGGCGTAGAAATGAGCAAGAGGCCATCTTTTCGCAATAATCTTTTGATTTCAAGCAAGAATAGCCTTTGAGAGTGTTCGTCTACGTGTTCTATAGTTTCAAAAGAGACAAAAACATCTACACTATTCGATTGAAGAGGTATATTCGTGACTGCGGCGGGGATGAACCTTATGTTTTCATGCCTGCGATATTCTTGATGGGCATGAAAGATGGTTTCTTGGTCTATATCCACGGCGTAAACATAAGCTGCCCCTTTGCTAAGGATATGGCTGCCGTAACCCTCGCCACAGGCGGCATCGACAACGACCTTATCTTTGACTAAATCGACGACCGAGAGATATCTCTGATAATGTTCGATAGCCAGCTCTGAACCACCCAAGCCTGGAATGAACTTTTCGCCCGTAAATTTCATGCTCATTTCCTAGTTACCAGTGTTGGGGTTTAGAACTTCGATTGATAGGTCAGTCATTGGAAGCATCCAGCTCTGGGTTGCGATTTGAGCAGGATTGGCAACCTCAAAACAGAATGCGTCATGCACCCAATGGTGTTGGATGTGATTCTGCTGTGTGCCCGAGGCAATGGCAGGCGATAATGAGTACTTACCATTGCGCAATAAGGGTATAGTAAAAGAGACTTTAACAGTATATAATACATTGTTTTCAAAAGCAGGAATGTGGCAGTTCGTAATAGACGTATTGGCGCCTGTGATATGATTTCCGTTGGCGTCAAATATGATGAAGCCTATAATTGGTTGGTCAACAGTGTCATTTTGTTCGATTTGCAAAAGCAGGTGGGCCTCTTGCTCACTGTGGATCGTTACTAGAGGTTCAAAAGGACTGTCTTTATAGAGGGCTCCGCGGGCTAGTCTTGCCCTTAGATCACCAAAACCTTCGAAGTCATTGAAATCCTGCCACTGCACATCTGAATGGTGCGTCTGATCTGCATTTTCAGGAGTTACGGCGCTTTCGTTTCGAACCTCTAAATCCTCATCGTAGAACATGAATATTTCGTATTCTTTGGCTATTTCTTCCACTGAGCCCTGACGATATATCTGCCCATCCTTGAGCCATAGCGCCCTGTCACAAAAGCTTCTTATCGCCCCCAAATCATGGGTAACAAAAAGAACAGTTCCATTTTCTTTGAAAGCTTCCATTCGCCTCAGGCATTTTTGCTGAAAACGCATATCGCCCACAGATAGAGCCTCATCAATAATGAGGATGTCCGGGTCGACATGTATGGCTGCGGCGAAAGCGAGTCGTACATACATGCCAGTGGAGTATGTCTTGACCGGCTGATCGAAGAATTCTCCGATGTCAGCAAATGCTGCGATGTCGTCAATCCGGGCGTTAATTTGATGTTTGGAAAAACCCAAGATAGCACCATTTATGCAAACATTCTCGCGTCCTGTATACTCCGGATTGAAACCCGCACCAAGTTCCAAAAGAGCAGAGACTCGGCCATGCACACGGACGCTGCCGGCTGTGGGCTGCAA
>SDBU01004454.1_pt1 | contig 17176 bp, 37 predicted proteins | sample 2277071 | NCBI WGS metagenome assembly SDBU01 (sample SAMN10397929, study PRJNA504765) | marine sediment metagenome | isolation source: marine sediment core GS08_GC12, 126 cmbsf | place: Arctic Ocean: Gakkel Ridge, Loki's castle | collected 2008 | reverse complement strand
GCCTCGTACTGTTTCCCATAGGGCGGCCTGGCATCTCGTCGCTCCGCTGGTTCGCGATTGTTTTCTTTGAGCCATTCCTCTAACCAATCCGCCTTTGCTCCTGTTATATGTTGCGTGGTTGTTTGCTTTTCAGTCATGATTCCCCCTCAATGCTGTCTATGACAACAGCTTCTCTGCCTAGCCCACTTCCTAACATCACGATTATACATCAAATATCCTACCGAGTTTCGCGGTAGTCGTTTCCCTGTACCATTACATATACAACATGGGTCAAACCACGTTGAAGCAAAGATACTAATGCCCAGTTGTTTTCTGATATAGCCCAGCCCTCGACATTTTTCACACTTCATGATTCCCCTTTCTGATAAGGTTTTCCCGTTGTGCTAAAGCGCCTTCATGAACTCTGCCAGCTTCAGCGCCTTCTCAAATGGCATAAGCGATACGCAGAACTGGATGTGATCTGCATCAATTACCTCCACTTTGTCTATTCCGCACTCTAATGGATACATCAGCCTGCGCCACGACGTACCGCCTTCGCGCACTCCACCGACTTCAGCATCCAATATATTTGAGATGGCTTGCGCCGCAGCATCCGTTTGCTTCTGCCTTTCATTTATCATGTTTACCTGCGCAATAGCCTTGCTCAACTCGTCGAGGTATCTGCCCCTGAAACGCCTCTGTATCTCTGCTTCCATCTGAGCGGCGGTCTTGGTATCGGTCATAGTGATCGCGGCACTCTTAATGCCGTGCATGTGACCAAATTCAGGTTCTGGATAATAACCAGTTACTCTAAAACGTCCAACTCTGTCGCTGGCGAATTTGCCATTACCCGTGGTGATGACAATCTGCTCATCGCCCTTCGCCAGACTGCCCCGAAAATGATAGGGCGCGTGCATGAATGTCGGAACATAATGACCTATCGCTGCTATCTCTGTAACTTTTGCCTCAAATGCTTCTCTTTCCATGATTTCCCTTTCGTTATAGCTATGGACTACCGAGGCTCATAGTTTCTTCAACACCTACAAATCGCACAAATATCCTCTCTGAATCATCTGGTTCAGGGACACCATAAAGAGTACACTCCCAAAAGAACTGTAATATATGTTTGCGAAAATGCAGACTGATAACCGACTCTTGTCTTCTCAGTTTCCAGTTTTTGTTGACCCCTCTAAACAGCATCAAGTCTATGCCATTCATATAAGGTATTTTCAGAACCCTGAATCGCATAACCTTCTCCTTTCTGGAATAGATCGTAACCTATTTGGTCTTTCGTGTTTTAGCATGACACGAGCGACAAAGTGTAATTAAATCAGTTACTAGCTCATGGCCTTTGTGTTTGTATGTTAAGTGGTGAACATGCAGGTTATTTGTTTCGCCACATTCTGTACACTGATGGTTGTCTCGTTCTAGTGCCTGTTGGCGTACAACTTCCCAATGTTTCTTTTCTTTTCTTGCTTTATCATGATCCCACAATCTAAGCTCAATAGTTTCTTCTTTCCCAATGTATTTTGAGTTTAATGCGTATGAAGTATTAGGTCGCCATTTTCCGCCGGGTTCTACGATAAAAATGAATTCTTTTGCCCTAAGTTCCCTCAAGGCTCTACCCACCGTAGTTCCGGGTAAGGCTACAAAATCAACTATTTCTTCTCTCGACCAAGCAACGCAGTTAATTATATCGGGTTGTTTAGTAGCCATTGTGATAAACAGCAAACGTGAGTACGCCTTGAGAGCTTTCCATTCATCACACATGAAAGTTGCTAAAGGAATTGTCACAGATTGTCCGACGATTTTATGGCTTGACATGATACACCTCTGGTTGACGTAAAGGTGTGGCGGCTACGGTCAACCGCGACCAACAAGTGTTGATCGGACGCAACCACCACAAGATTGTAGTTGATACAAGGAGCTACCTCATATCAATACTATCATACACCTATACCCAGAAGGTGTCAAGGCTTAATTATTCAGTAGGTTATGGTGAAAATTACACCGCTCCTGAGCTTCCTCTTTGGTGTCGAACTTGCTCAAAAGAACCCTTTGTTTTTTCGGCATTATCGCCCAGAGTTCACACGATATAACTGGCATACTGTCCAGACCCGATTCGTGTTCATCCCAAATCTCGATATTGCGTACATGATCCATATTTACCAAGCCGCCATCAATGTCTTTAATCCACATAACTTTCCCCTTCCGCCCGATTGGGCTATTCATCCAGAAGCCTTATCTGTGCGTCTAGGGCTTCACTACGCGCCTTCTGCGCCCTTCGTCGCTTCACACGGGGCTGATGTATCTCTTTGATATAGAATAGCACCCACAGCCCCAGGAACGCCGTCACCCCAAATACTGTTACCATTTGCGCGCCCTCCTTTAGAATGATACAATCAAGCACATGTGATTGTAGTCGGCCCAGTTGTAGAGTGCCGCTAACACCTCGTCGTATTCGTCAATATCAGTGACGGACTCAAAGCGCGCGGCTATCTCTTTCAATGTCTGGACATCAGGGGCTAATCGAACCCGACCAGATAAATCCGCACACTCTTCAGCCATAGCCGCTTTCAGAGTATCTAAGTCCTCTGTCTCTTGGTAGCTTTTGTGAATTGCCTTAATATTGATTTTGTACTGCCAGTTTACCATTTTCGCGCCCTCTCTTTCTCCCAAGCCTTATTATAGAGTTTAATAGCGGCATCCATGTTGCCGTCTCTCATAAGTTCCCCTGACCTCTGTTTCATGTTTTCAGCTTCCCGACTCCGCTCGCAATTCGCCTCTTCCTTATTTAGCATATCAGCATACGTCGTCAATAAGTGGCATATTTCTCCACGTTCTTGACTGTCGGCATCACTCAGGAAACATTCTATCGCTTTTCGTAACTGATCAACGACCATTGCCATTGCGACTCCTTTCAGTCCTGAATAATATACTCAGGCTCTTGCGGCTCATACCCGGCTATATTGGCTATCTGACCCAGCTTCTCAAAGTCCTGGAGCGACCTAACGGCATCGTTTATCCCAAGACAATTCTTGACTACCCACTGAGTGCGCCATATTTCCTCACTGGTATAGAACGGTTCTGTTTGCTTGCACCGTTTCAACTTGAGTTTGCCGCTTCTCTTGTTAATAACCCCATTGTAGTAAGTGTCGGTTCCAAGAATGAGTTCTCTGTCATTCTCAGAAATAATGGTTAGTTTGAGATAAACGCTTTTTCGTTCCTTCCTATCGAACGCATCATCAACGTAAATAATATCGCCTATCTTTAAGTCTGTCATTTCTTCTCCTTTCTATTTAGCCAGCGTCAACGTCAAAGTCTCATTCGTCAGGTGGACTTCAAAGGCTGGTAGAATATCCATGCCTATGAGTCCGATGTCGGAATCGGTAAGCATCACGCCACGCTCAGGGCGGAAGGATTCGTAGTTGTCATCCCCTATGCCTAGCGTAACTATCATCAAGTGAGTTCTCATTTTCTTAACTTTGCCATCATGCCCTCGTATAAGCACAGGCCGTCCTAGCAACAACGGCATAAGATGTTTCACCTGTTCGGATGGTACGCAGGTAATATCAGCGCCGGTGTCGATTCTGTACTTAAATGCTTGCTCCTCCACTTTCCTACCAGTCAGGGCAGATATAGTGACATCGACATAAGGTGCAAAACACGCTGTGCCTTCTGCTTTCTCGAAATGTGCTACTAGTTTTGTTTCCATGATTGACCCTTTCTATAGATTATGTGCCTAACAATGTATTTACAAGCGTTTTGAATGGCGGTAAGCTACGCTCATATCGCATTCGGGCGGCAATCAATTCGCTCGACTCTGCCCCGGTCAGCGGCAGTAATTGCATATCTGTTTTAATGGATGCTTGGAGTTCATCTGCCAGAGTGTTGCATTTATCATCAGCCATTGGATATACAGCTTTAATATTTTGCCCAGCGACTTCAAACGATGACAGAATTACGTTCCGCATGGACTCGCTCACATTGCCATCAGTATCCATTAACCCCGCTTGATTGAGGAAATCAATACACACGGCTCTTGGTTTATATCCTTTATCCCTGCAAACCGACAGCAGGTCAAATACAGCCCAGGGACAGGCACGCTTCGCCCCAACAATGGATGCAAGTTTCTCCAGAGTGGCTATTACTACACTATTCGGCTCCTTAGTTCCGTTCTTTAGCTTGATCATAATGCTCCTTTCTATGTTATTAAACCTTCGCATACGTTCTGCCTTTGGCAAGAAAATAAATAGTCGTTGGTGTAACATGATATTGTTCAGCTAACCAAGCAGAATCTGACGTGGATTTATAGCGCGCACGAATTGCTTTAACCTCTTCGGGTGTAAATCCTCGCGGGCCTGGATGTCTGCCTTTGGCATCTCTATCCTTAGCATTATCGGTAGCCGTGCCGAGAAAGAGATGAGACGGGCAACAGCATCGCGAATTATCACATTTATGTAACACCCATAAACCATCAGGAATCGGCCCAATCACTTGTTGCCACATCCAACGGTGAATTGAAATACTTTTACCATTCCACGTTGTGCGCCCATACCTTGATACATTGCTTATATTTCCCAGCCAGTTCCAGCAGCCGTTGGCATCGGGCGGCGCTATCAGTGCGGTTATTTCTGCAAAGCGTTTCTGCTTCCATAGATGGTGCGGTGTATATCCTAGCCGGTGCCCAGCGATGCAGACCTTTTTATCATACATCTGGTCGCGCCGCTTAGGCATAAAAGGCGTATTACAGTAGGGGCATATACGCTCCTTATGATCAAATATCTTTATTATCTGATCTACCCGCTGTTTGCTGATATTAAACTTCTTACCAATATCGACAAGTGGGATCCCCTCGTCTGCCAGTCTTTGTATTTCCACATTCCGGTCTTTCGTTCTGGAAAGTCCGGGAGGCTTGCCTTTGAGTGCTTCTGCCTGTTTTTCTGTGGTCACTCTTTGCAAGCGCGATAACAAGCCGTTTTGGAGGCGTGCAAAACCTGTTGCGGTATAGCCCCGAATGATACCACGCTCCGCCCCGCTTACAAGGGAACGTTCGCAGTTGAGCAACATCCCTACTTCTTTCTGATTCAGCCCCCGCCGTTCGCGCTCCGCCCTGAGTTCTGCACCGAGTTCAATGCGATCCACATCATCACTCCTTGCCAGTTTGGTCATCCTGCGTCAAGGCCTCGACATCTTCTGTTCGGAAATACCACGTCCCTTTAATTTTGATGCCCGTGAGTACCCCATCCTCCCGCCACCGTCTTATAGTTGACAAACTCTTATGGAATCGTTCAGCTACCTGAGTCGTGGTCATCAATGGTTGTTTTGTTGGTTCTGTCATAATATCACCTCCTTTGGATTCATGTTCTATATCAGTATACATCATAACGGGGGTCTTGTCAACCGTTATCTTGCCTTCAGCGGCGTTTCATTTATTATGGCGGTATTATGTAGTCTTACGCATTATCGCCTTGACATGAAGCTCGTTTGCCCTTATAATTCATAATAGAAGGCGACACGGAACAAAAGACACACCCACACAGGAGAAACAAAATGAAAATGATAGATGGTCTCAAATCAGATTCACAAAAGGCGCTTGCAATGGTAGAGTTAAGTTTCAATATCGTCCCGCCGCGAGAGGATGATATTGCGGAACTGCTTCACCGGTATCGGGATGATATTGAGTCTGGCGAAGCAACTATGAGCGATGCAGAGTATAGAGACATCCTGGGGATCAACTAGAGGAGAGGGAAGATGACAGACTTAGAATTGGCTGCTGCCAAAAACTTATACGAGAGCGGGCTTGGTGTTTTATGTAGGTTCATTCGATATATGAGCATTGGCTGTGGCGACTGTCCGCTTCTGGAGCCAAAAAATGCCTGCGGTATCAACAGTCAAGATAAAGCCGCTACATTCAAGGAAGCTCACGAAACGATGGATACGATGGAAGGGGATAAATAGCGTGAAGGGGCGCAAGCCCCTGAGGCGGTGTGAAGCCGCTGGTTAAAGACCTTCAACGCGAGGCGGAAAGGAGCAGGGAATGATGAGATTAGATAGGATGCTCAAGTTAGAATTGACAAGGTATGGCCACGACAGAGAAAGTATAGTTGCTATCATACATGCTGAAAGTATGGCAACCAGAGAGCAATCCATTGAGTTGGCGACCGTGATGTGTGACTTACAGGATGCGTTAGATGAGGCCGCTGAATTATGCGGAACGTTCAGAGAGAAGATACGGGAGTTGAAGCGGGACTAGCGTGGCGTAAAGAGCAAAGATTAACCTACAACGAAAGGCGATGATTCTCATGATACCCTCGGCAGCATAGGTAAAGCCGGGGATGATAGCTTGATGATCATAATGTAAGTGAAGAACTCAGGGGCGTTCGACGGATTGACCCCTGGGCACATTATAAAGGGGAAAGACGATGGAAATGGTAACGCTGAAGGATGGCACAAAGGCACTAAAGCCCGCAGTGGCGGCAGTAATGGTAAGCCTGCGCTCCTTGCTCGATGTTGCGCCAACGGCCTTTGTTGATCTGGTTGAAATATGCAGGGACGCAGATTATCAGCCGTTTGGTGACAACGCTGAAAGACTGATGCAGGCGGCGCTTATGCAAAGTGATGGTAGCGTTTACAGCAGTATCAAGAGTGTGGTGCTATCTGCTGTAGAAGGCGAAGGACTGGATATGAGGCTGGTGTCACCAGTAGCTTAACCGGAGAATCGAGATGTGCAGTAACCACAAACACAAACCAGAATCCACTGAAATGGTAACATGTGGATGGTGCGAAACTTAGTTGAAGCTGGCTCGTGTCACTGGCATATAGTCTGGATATGTCCACGCTGTATTGACGATGCGTGGCTGAGGCATTGCGAGCGAACAGCTTGCGAATAGGAGAATATGATGAGTGGCTTAACAATGAAATCAAGACTACTGACAATGGATACAGAGACTTTCATGGAAGCAAGACAAGAAAAAAGAGCGCTCCAGAGGAAATATGATAACCTGAAAAAGCGCACAGATAATTTCCGGAAGAACGCAACGGAGCTGTACGCTCAATCGCAACGCCGCTATGATGCCCTATCAGCAAAACACAATGAACTCCTGGCTGCCGTCCGAGCCTTCTGTGACGAATCTGACATGGAGTATGAGGGCAAGCTGGGCGCGGCACTCAGGCAGTTCGTGTGGGATGAATCAGATGACGAGGCGCTCAGGGAAATGGAGGGAAGATAGACCATGAAGAGATTGATCATGAGAAACTCTGGTAGTCCACGAATTTCTAACTGCCCAATTTATGTGCCTATGAAGTATACGAAACAAAGTCGGTCAGAATTAAAGCAACCGCTCGCTAATTGTCAAGATTGTACTTGGTATGATGGTCGAAAGGGGAAGTATATAAATTGTCTCTATGGCCCCATAACCGTATGCTCCGCCTGCAAGCGGGTGCAAGACCCCGACCTGCCGGACGTCTGGGTAGTCACGCCGGGGAAGAGCGGGGCTAAAATAATTCGTGGGATTTGCCCTGAGTGTTTGGAGATACGAAGGCAAAAGCTGGAGGAGGATGAGAGATGATATTAGCATTTCAATTAACAATGCCGGGCGTTGGATCGTGGAATGGCAAATGGTCTGGGGCTGGCCGATTTTATGGCAAAGTGGTGAATATCGGTAGATCGCAAAAGAGGACAGATAAAGGGAATAAAATCGTATCCAACAGTCCATACCGCTATTCTTGGGACGATGGGTGGGGGGCAAAGGTTACGGCATGGCAAGTAGATGCTAAAGAAGCCGCAAGACTACGAAGGATAATACGAAAGGCGGTCGCGCCTTTCTGTGGCTATGACTGGATGGTGGACTCACTCATTCATTACGGGGATATAAGAATCATGCCGTCAGTTGTGTGTAGGCAATGCTCCAATGTCCGGGTAGGTACTCATTGGGTTGTACCAGATAAGGACATCCTGAAATATGTGCATCGTTATACGATTTGTCCTGATTGCGTGGCGGCGGAAAAGGCCGAGGCCGATACCAGCGAAGGCGATACAGTACCCGACTACCAAATAGAAGCAAAAGACGATATGTTCTAACCTAACAGGAGGGTGAGAGATGGCAGCAATTGAACAGCGACAGTTAAAATTTAGAGCGTGGTTATTTGGAAAACAACAAATGGTGGACGTAGATGAATTGAGTTATATCCGCCGCAATGATCGTTCGATGGTTGTAACCTATGGCAATCTCTATACCACAGTCCCTGACCAAGCCATTGTCATGCAGATTGCCGGACGGCGGGACAAAAACGAGACAGAAATCTACGAGGATGATGTCATCAAGTATGTTGAGACTGATCCCCACCACTATTATCGTCACATCAATCACTATTATCGTGTCGTCTTTACGAGGGGCTGCTTCATGACGTATGATCCTAAGAGCCGCGAATTTGACTACCTATACAACATAAGTAGCGAGGCAGAAGTTGTGGGCAATATCTACCAGCATCCAGACTGGGAGAACTGGAGCGAGGGGAGCGGCAAATGATACGCTGGTTTTCTTGCCCATCAGGTGAACGAGTAGAAATAACAACCTGCTTATCAGAAGGCGGCTGCCGTATGGGTAGCAGGTGCGCGACGCCCGCTTATCTGAAGATGGCGGCAAAGGGGATATTATGCAAATAGGACATTTATCAGTAACCCAAATCAATATGTATAACCGCTGTGGTATCCAGTATTGGTTTCGATACTGCGAGGGAGTACGCAAACCGCCAGGGGGCGCACTAACGCTTGGGGCGGCCTTTCACGGCGGTATAGCGGTAAACTATAGGCAAAAGGTAGAGAGCGGTCAGGACATGCCTATAGCGGACGTTCTGGATGCCTTCAGCACAGACTTTGACAACAGGTCGGTCGATACTGAATGGCGGGGTGATTCCGCTCCAGAGGTGAAGGACACGGGCATATTGCTCCTGAAGGAATATCAGCGGGTAGTTGCCCCCTACACTCAGCCGATAGAGGTTGAGCAGCAGTTCAATATGACGTTCAAGAATAAAGGTTGGACATTCACGGGGATCATTGACTTAATAGACAATCAGGATACTATCATTGAGACAAAGACGACAGGCAGGAAGCCGTCAAATCCACGTCCTGAACACTTGCTACAGATACACGCATACACTAAAGGATACCAGACTAAGGAGGCGAAGGGCGTTACTGGCGCACGAATAGACTATGTTGTTAAGAGGAAGGAGCCGGTTGTGGTATCTTTTACGCCAACAGTCACAGAGTCAGACATGACGTTTTTTCTGCGGCTAATGACCCGCGTCGCTCACGGAATTGAGAATGAGGTATGGGTTCCAAGCCGGGGGCATAACCTGTGTAGCCGCAAATGGTGTGGTTACTGGAATGAATGTGAAAAACTTATGGGTGGTCGCGTGCGCGACTAGAAAGGAATAAGCATGAGCGGAAAAGACGAAGCGCAAGTTGCGGGTATGGAAACTACAAGTACGTTACCGGCAAAGAAAGAAGATGTTGACAAGCTACCGGCTCTAAAGGTAGAGATATATCAGATGGAGATCACGGCGCAGCATGTACGCAACTACTTTGCGCCGAAAGACGCCACAACAGCGGATATAGGATTCTTCATTGCAATGGCGAATTCTCTAGGGCTAAACCCCTGGAAAAGAGAATTACATCTTATCCCATTCTATTCCAAAGATGGGGGCAGAAAGTACGCCGCAGTAGTTGGCTATGAGGTCTACCTGAATCGGGCTGAAGCATCGGGGAAGCTGGCTGGCTGGGAATATGAGTACGATAATGAAGATGCCCCGACAAAATGTACAGTCACAGTATATCGGAAGGACTGGCCAGATCATCCCTTTAAGCATACGGTATATATGGAGGATGTGATCAAATACAAGGGAGACCCGGCGAAAGGCGTCGTAACCGCTATGTGGCGGAGGCAGGGGCGCTTTCAGCTATTGAAATGCACCGTTACTCAGACTTTCCGTTTCTGTTTGCCGGAGACGTGCGGATCGTTGCCTTACATTGAAGATGAATTAACCGACCTCCGTGGTTATCAAGAATCTCTGCCCGCCCCGGCTCTTGAAGAAGCTGAAGTCGAGAGCGTCCAGGATGCGCCAGACTTATCGTCCCTGAGAAACAAATACTTCAAAAAGATAGATGGCATGTTTGCAGACAATGACGGAAGGCACGCATGGCAATTACAGGCAACAGGCAAAGCGTCTATCACTGAATGGGATTCTGACGACTATGAAAAGGCTTTTGAACTTTTGCGCCAGATTCCTATTGATGAAGAAGAATCCGAGCCAGACGAAAGCGACACAGACCAATTGGAAATCACTGAAGCATTCGCTGAGGCAATATCTGAGTCTGCAATAGACGTCCATGAGTGGGTTGTCCAGTCGCCAGTTGAGAATGAGAAGGCGTGTGCCGACCTACAGGAAGCACTCAAACAGGTAGATGCAGGGGATAATGAAAGCATTGACCGGCTGCATAACCAATTCACCGAGTGGAAAAAGAATATTGATGAACCGGGACTATGTTAAGCTAACGGAGCCGGGTGCTATTCCGGTATCTGGCTCCATATATAAGGGGACAATGACAATGGGTTGTGATATTCACGGATGGGTAGAGATTAAGCCAATGGAAACACTCAATTATTGGCGTAGCGTGTTGAATGTAGGGGCGCTGGTGGTCAGGAATTACGACATATTTGGCAGTCTGTTTGGTGTACGAAACCACGTGGGTTTTGAACCAATAGCAGCAGATAGAGGATTACCTGAGAAAGTAAGCGAACTATGCCAAAAGGAATCTGATAGATGGGGTGTTGATGGGCATAGTCATACATGGATTTCCGCTATTGAACTCTGGGGCATTGACTGGAATGAAGAATCAACAAAGGTAGATGATCGGATTCACGTCTATAAATTGACTCCTGAAGGGGAGCGAGAAACGCCCGATGAGTTTACCAAGTTTCTTTGGGGTAGCGAACTCGACGATTATCAAGAGGAACTTGCTAAACATGGGCAGGTGCAAATTGACAACATGCTCTACATATACGAGAAAGTATGTCGCCGCGATGCTATCGGAAAAGATTGGAAGCTACTTCTGGATTTCATCAAGAAGTTGGCAGAGGCTTACGGCTCTGACAACGTGAGAATGGTCGTTTGGTTTGATAATTAACACCGCAACGGAGCCGGGTGCTATTCCGGTATCTGGCTCCATATATAAGGGGATGAACCGTGAAAGGCTCAAAGTTAGACGAACACAGAGATGAGATTATAGAGTTGATAGACATGTGTGTCCCGAAGATGAAAATCGCTAAAAAGTTTTCGGTCAATACTGCCAGTCTGTATTATTTTCTGAACAGCAGGAATATACGATTTCGGCTTGATGACGATGCCGAGAAACCCAAGCTCCAGCCCTTTGCCGAACGCATAACCGAATCGGTTTACGGTTCGCTATATAACGAGGTATATCGCCTCTTGAACAGGGAGATGGAAGGTCTTGAACATCAAGGGTTATGGTCTGGCAACGGACACCACGCGGCACAGCGGATGCAGGCGAAGGTGATGGAAACACTGAAGCCGCTACTGAAAGAAATCATATATGCAGAGGTGTTGAGATAACACCGCAACGGAGCCGGGTACTCACCAAACTCCAACCGTGTCTACTTCAGCCATACCCGGCTCCATATATTGAAAGGGAATATGATAATGTATGACCGATTAGACGATATAAAGGATATACTCAAACTGCGAAAGGAAGAAGTCAGAAACGAATACGTGGCAGATGATGGCAAGAATTCAGCTAGCAACATCGGCAAATTACGGGGAAGGATGGATGCGTTATCTTTCAGTCTTATCGTAATGGGAAAGGAATCGCCGGAAGAACTACGGGCTACATTTCCAGAGTACATGAAAATCATAGATGAGAACCGGGCCAAGCGTGCTGAACGTAAGACGGAATCAGTCTCCAAACCCCACATCCGCTTCGTAGAGCTTCACCCGCCCTATCCTGGGGCTGTGTGGACTGGCTCTTGTCGAGGGGCGACATATAGCGGGCACAATAACGTAGAGCGTTCCATTAGTCAGGAGGCTGTGTGTAATCGGGAACACAACTATTACGAAGTCACCTCTGGTGAAGCGTCTCTTCAAGATTACTCTGTTGCGCTGTGTTGGACAATCCCTGATGACTTTCGGGCGTGGGCTGAAATGAACCCGATAGTTATAGATTTCCGAACTGAAAGCGGGACATACCTGAATGCCCATGTAGGCGTGAAAATATATAAGGCGGGCTGGGCAAGCGGTCTTTCAGAGAGTAGTCATAATACCGATACTGGCTGGGCTGTAATAATAATTGAGCCAATGGATGTCAAGGGATGGAAGCCCGGCGACGTCATGGAAATATATCTCAAGCTGGCGTCCCGGAACGACTATTACGCCAGAGTCGGAAGTATCCGGTTTAACTATGTGGCGAAGTAACTGCCCATAAGGGCGGAAGGGGGACTGTTGTGAGTAGGAATGCTTTCGAGAAGTATTTTGCTGGTATCTTCACGGACATACCAAACGATGCCGCTAAGGTATACGAGAACCACATTCCTGAGAAAGGGGAATGCTGGATACTGGACAAAGTGGACGATATGTGGCCTGTATTGGTGGTCGAAATGGGTGAAGTTCTGTCCTTGCTGGGCAAGCGGTATAATCCAAAGAAGATGCGCGGAGAGCTTTTGGATGTAATCAACGTTTCGCTGATGGTCATAAAGCTCATTGACGAACAAACATAACAGCCTTTGACACAGAAAGGGGGTGATTAAGTGCTTCTATATTTGATGGGCGATTATTGCAGGGACAGGGAAGGCAACCATTACGAGCAACCCAAAGAACGTCTTTGGCTTCGATGTTCAGAATGTGACTATAAAGGGCACGCTAAGAACGCCGGAGATGAGCGCGGATGGCTTGAATCCGGGACAGACCAATACTACTGCGGTGACTGCGTTACGATAGAACGCGTATCGTTTGCTGCGCTTTTTGCGGCATACGAAGGCATTAAAACACTGGGTCAGAAGCTGAAAATGAGTTGACTCTAACAACGGACAGGGGGTGATACTTATGACCGCAGACGAAGCAAGAGAATACCTTGAAAATTGTGAGTCTGTTTATGATGGAACAGATCGTATTTATGAAGGTTTGACCATCCTACATAAATATTATAAGGGCGAGAAATGGCACTATAGCTTGGAACACGACGAAATGCGGGTTGGGGCAGCGAGCTTTGATGATTATATCGAAGTTATGTCCGATGAGGACATTATGCGGATGGGACAACTGGGCTGGACAGAAGACGAGGATAGTTGGTGGCATAGCAACTTTGCAGGATAACAATCAGAAAGGGAATAAGACGATGACTGCAATAGAATTAAAGAAGATACTGGAGAAAGTGCCTGATAATGCGTTGATACTTATCCCAGATGATTACGACGAAGAAGGATCATTTTACGAAATGGGTGAGGCGCTTATTGGGTTTTGTGATCCATATAATGACGAGGTTGATGGCTGGTATATTGAACTAGGCGCTATAGAGGATGGGAAGATTATACGACCGAATACTTCGAGAGCGTTCCCTGTCGTTGCCATAACCCGAACCGCCAATAATCCAAAGAGTGTTTACATGGAAGATTAGCCGTTGACTTTTTGCACCTCGATATGGTATACTGATAGTAGCAGGATCGGCCGGTTCTGCGACACAGTATTGTTGGTGGCTGTGGTTGATCGACGCTAGTTGGTCACGCTGAAACACAGCCACCACACCTTAATTCAGCGGAGGTGCGATATGGCAGAGACTAAGCATTTTGCCTTTATTCCAAAAAGAACGACACATTCTAAAGAGTTGAACAGTTTGCCCATTTCCGCTAGATGGTTGTATGTTGTGATGATTGCAGAGCGTGGCGGATTTGATGCCGAATTCCGCTTTTCTTATACAGAGATGCGAAGGATAACAGGCATGTCCAGAACAACCATAAGGAAGGCTATCAAGGCATTGATCAAGGCAGAATACACGACTTGCCAAACATGGCGGGCTGGAGCAAAACCCGAACAGGTACAGGCTCAATACGGAGCCGTTGACACTGCAATGAGCCACAAAGCAACGGCAACCATAGGAATGGACGCAGTATCATTGAGGAGGTTTAGTTGGATTTTCACAAAGGCAGTGATAGCGCAGAATTAGACGGCACGGTAAGTCCAAATATTGAACTAGTGATTTGGGCAGTAGTCCAGAAAGTGGACTTACAGTAGTCCAATAATTGGAACTACGATCTATTTCAGAAAGGGGAATCATGACGGAGAAACGAGTTTATTACATCTATGACGAAAGGGCTATGCTTGAAGTAGATGCAGCTATGGTTCTTAGCTGTGCCGATACGCTGGCCGAGGCTAAGAAGGACATAAAGGAACTGTGGGATAATAAGGGTGTTATCTATTCGTATGTGTATGAGTCAGAAAAGCAGGACGATGGCTCGCATCTGGTTGTTGACGAGAGATATGAATGGTCGCCCTGGGATGAAGCGTAAATCACCGATAGCGAAAGGAAAGGGAAAATGACTGAGAAAGAGCGAATAATGAAGACGGTTGAAGACTTGAATACAAAGTCTTTAATCGACTTGGCAATACGATTAGATGTTGTTAAAGTGCATGATATGGAGTTGTGGATTAGATGTAAAACTTCTACAGATATTAGAAAGGAACTCAAAGACATGGCTATCATAAAGGGATAGCTTCCAGAAGGGGGATAGGGATGTCATGGGAAAACAAAGACGGGGTAACATCCAGGCTGAAGCTGAAGTCGGGATTATGTAAACACTGTATGCACATGCTACTCGACGATACACCTCCTGTTGACGAATTTGAAGCCGCGGGATGGCGCTGGTGTCCTATTCGTGAAGATTATGTGCATGACTCTATGGGCTGCGATCAATGGAAGCGCGTGCCCCTTGAGGTGCGTTTGGGATTTAAGAAATTGGAAAGGGGAATAGAATGTTGAACGATCTCGACAGAGAAGCTAAACGAGAAGTTGATAGAGTTTGCGATATGTGTGGCAACGCACTCAAGGATAAGGTCTGGACGTTACGGGGGCTGATATACAAGTGTTGTAGTGCTGAATGCTTGCTATATATCCATGCCAATCCGCACGTCAGCACATGGGAAGATTACTTGGAAGAAAACGACTACGTGGAAAGGGGCAAGTCATGAGCGGAACACTGGTGATAATCGTTGCTGAGGTAAACACAATCAAATCAATGATCCAAGCACCCGGTAATGAAAGGTTAATTACCCAGCACTGTGGGTTCATTCTTGAGCTATGCAAGGAACTGGCAGCCGAAGAGGACGCCGAAAAGCACGTTGACCCTGACGTGCTTTTCGCTGACCTTGAGGGTGAGATAGAGAAAGTCAAGGCGGCTGTGGGGAATATGACGGAGAGGTAGCATGATAGACACGATTGTGCAGGGTGATTGTTTGCAGGTGATGGCGGGGATGAAAGATAAGATATTCCAGACCTGTATCACATCGCCGCCGTATTGGGGATTATAGTTGACAATATGGTGGATATATGCGATAATATAGGTATGAAAAAACATAACTCAGGTCAGTTCAAAAAAGGGCAACATTGGAGAAAGCCGCAACCATTCTGGGATAGGGAATACCTACTTGCTCAGTATTCCACGATGGAAAAGTCTGCCAGCGAGATAGCGGCGGAACATGGATGCAAAGCTAACAACATTCTGTATTGGCTCCATAAGCATAATATCCCACGCAGATCAATCCACGAGGCAAGGCAAGTCAAACATTGGGGACTTGTGGGTGCATCCAATGGAATGTATGGCAAGACAGGAGCGGAGAATCCAAACTGGCGCGGTGGCATTACACCAGAACGGCAAGCCCTGTATAGTTCTGAAGAATGGGCAACGGTTGTTGTAAAGGTCTGGAAGCGGGACGAGGCAACCTGTCAGCGGTGTCGGGAACATAAAACGGCAGGAATGGAGTTTCATATTCACCACATTAAAGGCTTTGCATGTGTTGAGCTAAGAACCTACACCCCAAATTTAGTTTTGCTTTGTGATAAGTGCCACCATTTTGTGCATAGCAAGGCTAACACCGAAAAGGAATTTATCTGTGGCTAAAATAGAGGAGTATTTTGATAGGGTGGTGTTAGGAAACGCCTGTACCGTTTTGGCACAGATGCCAGCCGGTTGTATACAAACAGTCATTACCTCACCCCCCTATTGGTGATGAGGGCTTAGAGATTACGGCCTAGAGCCTACGATATGGGGCGCTGGCGACTGCGCTCATGAGTGGGGAGATACCTTAAAACGGGTACATGAATCACATCATGGATCAGGTGCTAATGACCATGATGATGCGGTTCGTACAGGCGGCAACAGCGGCTCATTCTGCCACAAGTGCGGTGCATGGCTGGGATCGCTGGGCCTCGAGCCAACGCCGGAACTCTATATAATCCACCTGGTGCAGATATTCAGGGAGGTGAAGCGGGTACTCAGGGACGATGGTACTTGCTGGATCAATATAGGCGATTCATACTGGGGCGGTAAGGGACGAAGCGGTTATGAGCTACCCCATGAAGCGGCAGAGCGCAACCGTAAGGAAGAGACGTTCCAGAACAGCCATAACGTACCTGGATACATGGATATGCGCCCTGCTGATGGCAGACACCCCATCCTCAAGCCTAAAGACATGGTTCTGATACCTTTCCGGCTGGCGCTTTCACTACAAGCCGATGGCTGGTATGTCCGGTCAGACATCATCTGGAAAAAGCCGAACTGTATGCCATCAAGTGTGACCGACAGACCCACCACTGACTTTGAGCATGTGTTCCTGCTGGCTAAGAGCAAGAAATATTATTATGATGCTGATGCTATCAGGGAACCGCAAAAAGACAGCCATTTAGTGTCTGAAAATTTCGGACAATTATCAGAACATAATAAATTCTCAAGTAAAGAGGGGAATAGGTCTGTAGAGTATGGTACAAAATGGCAACCCAAAAAACGTGAATATAACCCACTAGGCCGCAACAAGCGCACAGTCTGGACGATACCGACAGGGCCCTGCCCCGGAGCGCACTACGCCCCATCCACACCAAAGCGGATAGAGCATATGATACTGGCTGGGAGTAGCG
>SDBU01004453.1_pt1 | contig 17177 bp, 31 predicted proteins | sample 2277071 | NCBI WGS metagenome assembly SDBU01 (sample SAMN10397929, study PRJNA504765) | marine sediment metagenome | isolation source: marine sediment core GS08_GC12, 126 cmbsf | place: Arctic Ocean: Gakkel Ridge, Loki's castle | collected 2008 | reverse complement strand
GGGTCGGAGAATAGCTTCAGCCAATGTGGATGGCGCAGCCGCCTCAACTCGCGATTATAAATGTTCCTGAAATGACCAGGTGACGACATCTCGAAATGTTCGCTGATGGCCTGATACGTCAGCCCCTCCAGCCGCAGCAAGACGGCTTCCCGGTTGCGAGCCTGAAAGATTAAATTAGTCTGGCTTGGCGTATGGCTCGCCATGCAAACTTGAGCCGCCCTCTGCGTCTTGTGCTCATGCCCATGCCCGCACTCCCAAACCGGTATCAGTTTTTCCTGTGGATACATCGCTTTGTCCTCTACTCCCACACCGGTAACAGTTCTAATTTATCCCTTCTTGCCGTGTAGCCCGACGCAAAATCACCCGGTGAGTTTCATCAGGTAAAGAAATCTTTAGCTGATCGTAAATCTCGCTGACAGTAACGAGGACCTTTTTATTATAACAGACCGGGTAACGACTCTGTAACCAATCCGGGAACCAACGCTTCTCTTTAAGCGCCTGCCACCCATTCAGCGGGTAGGTAATAGCGATAGAGTCTTGATACTGTCCCCAAATAAATATCTTCATTTGATCCCCGAACGTCTCCGATTCTTCTTTTGCCCACTTTTCAAGGATCGCCATATCCATTTCGTCTATCATCTCCCTTGAAAAAATGGTGATCATTATTGCCTTTATTTTCTCTAATTCTATCTCTGAATTCCTCAATTCGGGATAAACGATTTTCGGGATAATCATTGCTTTACGATATTGAACCGGGCTCAATTTAAGTAGCCATAAAGGAAAATGTTCTTCTTTGAACAGTTGCCACCCACTAGCAGCATACGAAAGGGCCATACTCTCTTGATATTCCCCCCAGATATAGCCGCTCAAACGAATATATATGTCATCCTCATCCCTATCAAACCTGACCTTTGTTGACAGTTCTACATGCTGATCAATCAAGTGGGGGGGGAGAGTGGCGGCTATTACCTCTCTCACCTTATTTAACTTTTTCGAAAAATCATTCATCTCAATCCCTCACCAAATATCTTGTTCATAAACCATCCCTCACCGCCTTTTCCATTCCCTTCCAAACCTCCGGCCAAGGTACACCGTTATGATCTTCTGACATAGAAACCCAACGGTTATAAAGCGACTTATAATGAGGCAAGCGTTCAGCGATTGATAAATCATTCCAGCACATTTCGCAGAGCGGGAAACAAGAATGCCCATGCAAAAAGAGCGTGAGATGTTCTTGAGCCACTCTCCAATTACGATCACAATGGCCACAAGTTCCCGTGGCCGGATAATACCAATTCGTCCAGTAGCCAATCAGCTTTCTTATCCCCAAAGGGATTCTCATAATAAAAATACCTTAACGGCGGAAACCCCAGATATAGGTCAACCATTCCGCCGACCTCGTATAATATCTGCCATCACGGTCAAGCCAGGCATAGGATAGCCAACGGACCCCCGCTCGATAATTTCGACCGTCATAAACGGCTGTGGGTAGCCAACAAAATTTCTTCGTTCTTATTTGGGATTCGCTAATCCCTAGTTCCTTACAAAACATCATCCATGAAAATAATCCGATACCCTCCATTATAAGCCAGATATAATCATCCAAGTCACTCGTCGGTACCGACCATTTAATTAAAGCAGCCGCCCCTTTTTCTGGCGAGGTAAAGGATTTATGCGCCGCCTCAAAAACCAGGCGGCTATCATCAAATCCGATGGCTCGCAACTGGTCGCCGAACTCTATCTCAAATTCATCAATATTTAACTTTTCCGCGATGATATGTTTTTATTTACGCCGCTCTTTTTGTTCGTCGAATTCCTGCTGTTTCCGCTTATAATGAACTATGCGTTCAGCGTTCCAAATTGACATATGTAGGTGTAGGCCGATGGATGTTATAATAATAGTGACGATCAGTAAGACGAGCATAACAATAATGATTATTGAATTAACCATATATTACTCCCTCCCAGATACGATTCCCCCATTTCTTTCTAAACTCAAAAAACTTGAAGCTATTTTGCACTCCCCTTAATGGCGGCTCCTATGAATAGCTTCCTCCACCCGCTCTTTTTGTTCGTCGAATTCCTGCTGTTTCCGCTTATACTGAACTATACGTTCAGCGTTCCAAATTGACACATACAACAGGCCGAGGAAAGCCGCATTGCAAATGATAGAGACGACCAGTAAGACGAACATAACAATAACGACTATATCTGAAATAACCATATATTACTCCCTCCCAGATACGATCCCCCCATTTCTTTCTAAACTCAAAAACCTTGAAGCTATCTTGCCCTTTCCTGCTGTTTCCGCTTATACTGAACTATACGTTCAGCGTTCCAAATTGACACATGCAGGCCGATGAAAGCCGCATTGCCAATGATAGAGACGACCAGTAAGACGAACATAACAATAATGGCTTTTTCTGAAATAATCATATATGACTTCCTCCATCTATTATTATTGACTAACTGTCTTGGGAAAGCAAATCTGGCTCCAACGAAAACTGGAGCCATTCAGTGTCTTCAATAAAATGCCAGCCCCCCCCTGTCTTGAGCTTGGCGAAGGATCTTCCCCTTTCCCCTGCCTAATACCGCCGCCCAATCGCCGGCCGCACCTGCCGGCCATCTATTAACATAAACTGGATGTCCGGATCTAACTTGCGTGTCTTAAATTTCAAATTGCCGAAGGCCGTCGTGGCCGTCTCATCCTGCCAGGCCGACAGCCCGCGCTTAAACCAGCGCGCGCTCTGAGCAATCGCCGCCTGCTTAATCACAAAGGGGGTCGTTGCAGATTCCCCCCAGTTGGCCGTGATGCGCACCGTAGGCACCCCGCGGCCAGTGAAAGTGGTTGAGGGTCGGAACCCACGCAGCCCGGCGAAAGATGTGCCACTGGTGAAGATGGAAAAATCCCCCACCGAGCTGACGAGGACGAATGTAAAGGGTAGCCCATTGAAATCAGGTTTCTCCGGATCCCCACTGGCGGCAATCCAATCGGCCGCCGCCCAGGAAACGTAAGTGGTATCCGAGACGGAGTCCTTCACCTCCACCAGGTTGACGGCCGTACAGCGATCAATCCACTGAATCGCAGAGCCATCGCCCGTGTAAATGCGGGCCGTGGCATTAACAATAGAGACAAACCTATCCGGCCGGTTGCAAAAGTTATCAATCGATTCGCTGACCGCATCCAGGATCAGGGCCAACTCCACATCGGTCGTCGTGCCGGCTTTATTGATCTGGGCCCGCAACTCCTTGACCGTGGCATAGGCCGCCGAAGTCTCCCCCTTGCGGGCGGCCGACTTGTCCGACTCCCCCACAGCCGCCCCAAAATAAGCGGTTTTATACCAGGTCGCCGTTACCCCATCCAGGTCGGTATACTCATACGACTCCTGCCCGGCTACCAATGTCACCGTCCCATCCAGGGTCACGAATGTACCCGTTTCGCTGGTGTCGGTATAGACTCGGATGATGGTATAGCCGGCGGCGATAACGGCACTGACATCCTCTACTGTAATAAATAGTCGATTCATTATAGACTCCTATTAAAAACCCGGTTTTTCAAAAAAACCGGGTTTTTAGATTCTCACAACTCCTCTATATCTTCAATCTCAGGCCGTAGATGTTCAACGGACCGCGCATCTGGCCGTAGATGTTCGACGCTCCGCGCATCAGGTCGCAGGTGTTCAACGCTCCGCAAAATCGGTCCCACACTCGTCGGCGAACCGATGGCGAATTGGAAATATCGACCCCTGGGGCGATAATACGTTCGATCTGGCGGCCTGAATGTCTGATCTCTCAGCCGGGGGTTGCGACTCGGATGAATCCTGGAAACCGCAATCAACAGACCGGCCACGAATAATGATGGCGGAAGGACCCGCTGCGGCTGGTAGACTGCCAGCGACGGCGGCCTGAATGTCTCATCCCGCAGCCGGCGGTTGCGGCTCGGATGTACTTTCGAGACCACCACCCCCGCAACGGGTGGCACAAAGGCGGCACTCAGTAGCCGCCGCCTGGGCTGATAGACTGCCAGCGAGGGCGGCCGGAATGTCTCATCCCGTAAACGCGGGTTGCGACTCGGATGAACCTTTGAGACCGCGTTGAGCATACCCGGTACGAATTGCGCCGGGGGCAGCACCCGCTTGGGCTGGTAGACTACCAGCGAAGGCGGCCGGAACGTCTCATCCCGTAGCCGCGGGTTGCGACTCGGATGTACTTTCGAGACCGCGTTGAGCATACCCGGTACGAATTGCGCCGGGGGCAGCACCCGCCTGGGCTGATAGACCGCTAACGAAGGCGGCCGGAACGTCTCATCCCGTAGCCGAGGGTTGCGACTCGGATGAACCTTTGAAACCGCGTTGAGCATGCCCGGTACAAACTGAGCCGGGGGCAACACCCGCTTAGGCTGATAGACTGCCAGCGAGGGCGGCCGGAACGTCTCATCCCTCAGCCGGGGGTTGCGGCTCGGATGTACTTTCGAGACCGCGTTGAGCATACCCGGCACAAACTGAGCCGGGGGCAACACCCGCTTAGGCTGGTAGACTGCCAGCGAGGGCGGCCGGAACGTCTCATCCCTCAGCCGCGGGTTGCGGCTTGGGTGTACCTTTGAAACCGCGTTGAGCATGCCCGGTACAAACTGAACCGCCGCTAAAGTTCGCCGCCGCTGGTAATATTCCCAGACCTGCCGGCGAAAAACCGCCATCCTAGCCGCCTATTTCTTCAAATATAATCGTCCCGCTCATAGTCAACGGATCGTCTGGCGCAGCTTGTAACTCCACAATGAATAATGCGCTCGGCGAAATGACCGGCCGATCCTCAGGGGGGGGCAGGTAATAGAAACCAATTTGCACATTGAAAGACTCCGAGTGCAAGAATGTGCCTTCTACACTTTGCGAGGTATTATTGGCTTCGACCGAACCGCCGAAGGCCGTATCCCCCACCTGCAACGGCGACGGCGTCACCGTCGTCCCGCCCGTCCCTGTTGCCGTCCCACGATGAATCAGAATATTTTTCATCTCTGCCTGAGCGTCACCGGCATCACTGGATTGCGTGATCGTCACCGAATGAATCACGACAACCGCATCTGCCGGCGCCACGACCTCGAATAAATCTTGCGCCACCGATACGCCCACTTCTTCGAAAACTGCTGAATAAATTCGTCCCATGCTGTTTCCTCTCTTTGAAATAAAAAAGCCCGGCTGAGAGGGGAGATTCCTCCCTCACTCAGTCGGGCGTTGCTCGTTCGTTAGAGCGTAGCCGGCTATCGGCTACGCCTGAATGTTGTCCCGTTCTTGTTCGAAATATTACGTACCCACTCAGTCTGCAGCTTTAGACGCCGGGCTAAGTGGTCACATATCAATTATCAATTAGATTACAACCTCAATGATACATTCCGGCTGGGATGATTGCGCCCCGGATAAACCGACCCAAGTCCGGCCGCCGCCGCCGCTTCATTACTGAACACAACAAGGCACCGTTGCTCAACCGTATTTGTCGTCTGCCGGTCATCGGCGCCGTCCATATCAATCGCAAATGGCGACCCGGAGGCAGCCATGCTGCGAACGGCCATCAGTGATATTGGCACCACATCAGTCGCATCCCGAGAGGTTATATTCAAACCAGGTGAGGCATCGATCCCGGTCGGGAAGGTCGTACTATTATTCTCCTGGAATCGCAGGCCAAACGAGGCGGTATGACTAACGAGATCTGATTGACAATAACCCAGCACGATCTGATCACTATCAACCGTCACCGCATGCGACAAAGTTTGCACTTGAGCAAAAGTTGTAGTTAAAGCGGCCGTTGCTCCAGTCGTTCGCTCGGTAGAAACATCTTTGAAAATGTTATTCAAATTTATCAGATAAATCCCGGAAAACACATGGTCAAAATCTGATGTGGCACCGCCGTCAGTATTCAACTCAACCGAGAAAGTGTTAGAAACGGCTGAAAGCACATCGGCCCATATTATGAATGTCCCCCGGCGTTCAGAGACGTTTTCACCCTCAAAACTGTTGGTTACAGTCTCTGATGCCGTACCCGTTCTGTCTAGCGAAAAAACTAGATTGGCAGAGGTGGCGTTCACGTCATATTGAGCATAAGCGATGGCTAACCAGCTATCTGTTGTAGCGGCGAATGTGGTCGTCGCGAACGCTGTGGCCGTAGTAGGTACAGCTACGGGTGAGGCAACATCATCATCCTCATTTTTCGAATAGTCGGCCGCCGCAAAACCGGAGATCGGAATAGCAATGATCCAGGAGGTGACCGACGTAATAGAGACGGCGCCCGTTGTATGAAATCTCAGTTTCACCCCAACCGCAGATCCGCCTTGAGTAAATTCAAACGCAAAAAGGTGCGGTTCGCCATCAGATGCGCCGCGTACTTCTACTATCGATTCGGCCGGTGCTATAGCCGAATCGGAATCGTTTGTCACGTCCATATAGCTGATCGTGCCATTGGGGCCCGTGAAGATCGCCCCGGCCAAAATTAGGTAGGTCGTGCTGGTCTGGAACGAACCAGATGAAATACTGGCATCTATAATGTCAGTATAAGTATCTGATGTCGTTGCTCTGTCTGTCGTTTGCTCTGCCGAAACGACACCCACACCGGCCATAACTCACCTATCAACTAAACCTTTGTGAAATCATATTCCCAAATAAAAAACGCCCGGCAGACGATTCGAATCGTCTGCCGGGCGTTCAAGCTTTTGCCACTAAGTCAGCAGAAGCAAAGTTACCCGTTATTTCCTTCCTCTATAATTTTATCCCAGCCCCCCCCTTACGTCAAGCCGCCGCCCCGCTCATCCACAATCAACACGTCCAACGGTATATCCTCTCTTCAAATTCCTTGTCCACTTCAAACTCCTGAATAATTGGAGCATCCTTTTTCCTGGAATCCCAGCGAACCCAAGCGTGGATATATCTACCTTCCCCACGAAATTTGCCAAAACAATACGCAGACTGATATGCAATTTGTGCGACCCAAACTCGTTGATTTCGGTTAAAATGTGTGGATGAAAAAGGCATCTTAAATGATGATACTAATTGAAAACTACCCATCGCCTACTGCGCCTTACCAGTACCGTCCTGTTCGTTGCCTTATATGGCATGCTTGCTATCAGACAGTAGCTCTTGGTCAATCTCTTTTTTCGTATCAGCTTTATCCAAAAAGCGTTTGATATCATCAATAAAAGGTAAGTCCCTCACGTCACACGACTCAGCAACAGACCACTTTCCAAAATTACGGATAAACTGCTCAAATAATGTCATTCTCTGCCTCCTTAGCAGACTAACAAACGTTGTAAATGCTGCACATGACAGCTAACTCGCTTCACTAACTTCCTCAGATGCTCCCCATATGACCCGCCCGTAGGTAGATTTTTTATGAGGCTTTGATATTCTTAACTCTATTTCTTGCCAAGAGTTTTTGTTTGAAAATTCATCGGGGGCTTCTCCCCCCCCTGCTCCTGATTCTGATAAAGGATCCATTATCCATTATCCATTATCCATTGTCAATTGTCAATTGCTACTTATAAAATCCCGCCAGCCCCACCCCCCGCTCATCCACAATCAACACATCCGGTTCGCGCCCCAACTGCGTCGCGAACCGGTTCACCTCATCATAAACCGGCTGGCACGGCCGGCCACTCCCCTCCGGAGCGTAATCGTGAAAGAGCAATAAGCCGCCCTGCCTCAGAAACCTCCACCAAATCAGGTCCCGCCGTATCTGCCCATGATCCCCATCTACAAAAACCAGATCAAAGATATACTCGTTCCGATCAACATAATCCCAAGATTTCAGATTCATCACCGTCACATTCGGCCAATAGGCCAGATGTTTTGTCGCCACAGGATATTCGGTCGGCTTCGGGTTGAGGGTGATCAGTTTGGCCTGCGAGGCCGCCGTGGCCATACAGGCGGCCGAATAGCCCCAGGCCGTCCCGATCTCCAGGATCATCGCCCCCGGTTGATTATACTGTTCCGCCAGAGCGTACAACACCGCCCCCTGATACTCGGCCACCTGGCGCTTGATGAAAGGCACTTTGGCCGCCACCCGTCCCAGGACGCTCGTAATCTCCGGGTGCAGCCGCCGCACCGCCGCCAGTATTTCAATTTGTGTCCCTTGTAGTTTATCAATCGTGGTCGTCATAGATTACCTTCTCGTGCATAAAAACTATATATCCTCAATGCTATTACTGCTTCATCAACGGTAACACTCGTGTTAGCAATAATATTGCCAGCCTCCTGAATTCCTTTCTCTATATCTTCATCGGTTAGGTGCGACGTATCGCAACCAAAAAACAAGAGGTGGCTTCGGAACTGTTTTATTGTCTTTGAATAGCGGTATGACTGATATTTCCGCTTAAGATATTGAAAAAACTTCGTCATTCGATTCGTTGTTCGATTACCCTTGTTATTCAGGATACGCCCATTCCGATTGAGGCTTGTTTTGTTCCCACCATTGAGCATGCGCCGCCCTCGATTTATTATCAGCACTATAACCGGCAAAAATCAAATAGAAACTTATCCGCCTCGCTCCTGGCACTATCCTGTTCACTTTCGGATAGTTCGGAATAGGGTGTTTCCATTTGCCGTTTCCAACGCCTGACTGCCCAGGAAGGCATTGTCCAAGTACCATCTTCATTGAACGTTCCTTTTGAAAACAGATATTCCATCCATCTTGCCCATTGATTATGGGCTAATTCTGCCAATTTTTCTCTTAACATCTATCTCTCCTATACCCGGCATTGAAACAAATGCCGCTCATAATTATCATTCGTCTGGCCAAAATAGTTGACCGTCCCGAAAAGATCGCGTAACTGGGGCGCATAAACCTCGCCACTTATAGAGCCGTGCCCCTCGAAAATGAATAAATCCCGGCATAGGTCCCGCAGCCAGGGGGCCAGGCCGCCCACGTGTTTCACCACCGCCGCCGCGATCACGATGTCAAATTTCTCAATACCGCTGCTGAAGAAAATCTCGCCCACCTCCTCAGGTAACCGCAGTGACAAATAATCAGTCTGCCAGTCACCCAGCCAATTGGACACCTGATAGGTCAGGCCGGCAATCCGATCCACCCCCACGACCCGCCTGGCCCCCTGCGCCGCCGCCCACCGGCAGAGATAGCCCAGGTTGCAGCCGATGTCCAAAACCGTCTTATCCTTGAAGTCAATCTCCTCCAGCCGCATAGCCTTTATCCTGGAGACCATATCGCGGGTGCCCTTGATATCCAATTCAGGCACGGGCTGATAGGCGCCCCCGATATTTTCCCCGCGCCGGGTATAGGTTTGCCGCACCAGGTCAGCCTCATAAGCCTGCGGATCAGTGAAGTAGAAGCCGCTAAAATCAACGAATAACCCGCTGCGCCAGTTGCCGGAATTGACATCCCAATAGTCTCTCCATGTGCCTAGCTTGTATTTCTCGGCCAGGGGTCGCAATTCGGCCACCCGTTCGGCCGTCGGCTGTTCACCTTGCGGCAGGAAGGGAGTCACCTGGGCCAGCCGATCATTCACCCGTACCACATCAAAAACCCGGGGGGCAATGCCCACCCTGGCAAACAGATTTTGCGCTATCACACATTCTATTAATGATGATCCTCCCCATTTGAAAGTCGAGGCCGTCTCCCCATATTTAAAAGTCCAGCCTGTCTCCCCATCGGCAGGCTGGACAGGCCGACTAAAGATCTTCAAACATAACTGGCGGCGGCCATAGATTTTGGCCAAAAACGATTCTACATGATCGTTATAGGCCACCCGGCAAAACGAACTCGCGACCGTCGTTTTCTGCGCCCGTAAAAATTCATCCGCAATGACAAAGTGTTTCATTTATTCCCTCTCATCTGAACCACCTTGACCTGTACTCATTTCGCATCGGTCTCATCTCTGTCACTGTCGGCCGATAATCAGCCAGGGGGATCAGCGTGCGATAGAGGGCCAGCTCATCTTTGATACGTGCAAAACCATCGGGATGGATGACTACATAGTCAGGGTGATAATCCCCCGCCGGTACCAGGAAAAAATCCCCCGCTGGAATGAATTCAGTAACCGCATAATATAACTTCGTCCTCTCCAATTCCGCCATCGTCTCCAGCAATTTATCAAAAGTCAGATTCTGAGAATCTTCCGCCGTTGCGCTACTCGTTACTGCCCCTTGCTCAAATGAAATTTCCATGCGTTCCAGCCTCCTTCATCATAGGGTCTAATATCAAAATGATATGGTGTTTCATCTATTTTTCTCGCTTTGCTAAAGCATATTCTGGGCCGTCTCCCAAAACCGGTTTGATCACCGCCAGCTTAACATCCTCTGCAAATATTATTACATGAACCCCTTTTGGTAAATCTCTCTTAAGCTGGGATATTATAAAGTTAGCTTCTTTATCCGTAATGCGCTTTTTAAAAATCACCGCCAGCACATCCCCCGCTTCCAGGGTCAGCGTCCCGATCTCGGCCTCTAATACGCGCATCTCTGGCGGCGTTGTCATTTCTTGTATCTCATCATTTAGTGTTGTCATCAACCCTCTCGTTTCTAAAATCCCATTCTCTCGCTATATCAACAAAACAATTATGCCCTGTCGCAGCCTCCTCCCAAGTTTCCCAGTAGCCAACTGGAACCGACATCCCTCCCCGCCAGATGGAAGTGCCGAAGAATTCGGGCCGCCCTTTCCGCCGGCTAAGGTCATCACACAAAAAAATTGTCAGTATGGTCACCCCATTGTCGAGAACCGCACGGTTCACGATCCTCTCTTTTGTTTTTGACGCATACCAATGCTTCCAAACATTTATATCAGGTTCGATGACAGGTGCCTTATTTTTTAGTATATATACAATATCATCGTACATAAACCCTCACCCCCGCTCCCCTCTCAAATGAAATTTCCATGCGTTCCATCCTCCTTCATCATCGGATCTAATATCAAATTGGGCACATGCCCCCGGCACATCACCCGACAGTGTCCATTCACTTTCTGAATCGGCGCCCGCTCCCAAATCTCCGCGAACGGCTCCCAATTCAAATCCCCCAGGGCGGCGCCCGCGAATCCCCGCTTATTCAAACAGGCCCATACCCGTCCATCGGGTGTGATCACCGTCTGTAAACCCGACCACCAGCAAACCTCATAGCCGTGCGACGCCCAATCGCGATACATGTAGAATCGACTCTCATCCACTATCACATCAGTTTGCCTGATCACGTATTTCAAACGATAGAAAAAATCATCATCCAGCCAGGTTCTATCCTCAGCCACTTGCCCCGGCGAACTATTTTCACAATAAATGACCGGTCGAAACTGAACATAACTAACCCCCAGATTTCGACCCAGTTCTATCATTTTCCATAATTGGCGATGGTTGTCTCGCCCGATCAGAAAGCCCAGCCCAATCGTCGCCTCCCCCTGCGCCGCCACCAGCCGCCGCACGCCGGCACACGATTCCCCGAACACTCTTTGACCCACTCCCTTGCTGGCGGCGTAACTGGCCGCATTTACATAATCCAGGGAGACGTAGACCCACCGGCATTTTTGCTTCAGCAGTGCCGCCCGGCCTTCATCAATATGACCGCCATGCGTATAGAGCCCCTGGTCTATTTGCGTCGCCCGGATGATTTTGTTGAATTCAGGATGTAACGTCGGTTCGCCGCCGCCGGTCCAGGTGATTGAGCGTACCCCCACCTTCTCCAGGTCCTCTACCAATTGCATCGCCAAATCCGTGGTCATCAAGTCCCCTGTTCCTTCCGTCCCCATCGGCGCCCCCTGAGTGATGGCCGTCTTGCCCGCCAACGGGCCCCGGCTGTGGGTATAGGCGAAATGACAAAAGTGGCAGCCCCTTGAACATCTGTTACTTAAGTCGATTTCCACATTCACCGGCGGCGGCTTCTGCCCGGCTTTGAGCGCCGCCACCCGATCCAGATGCTGGTAGAGTTTGCGCTGCGGGTCAATATAGCGTCCCATAAAATCGCTCCCAAACAAAAAACGCCGCTCATGATGCGCTTACGTACCGGGCGTTACCTCTTTCGATTGAAACTGAGGCAGTTTGCCTTTACCCTATTTTAGTTGAGCGGGATAGTTACGTCAAGCTAAATATCATTATCATACAACAATGGTTTGAACACTTCTGTGTATCCAAGCGTCTCTGCATTCCCATAAAAACCCCCCCCTATTTCAGTCTGCCAAATAGCATCATACTCAGTTACGATGCGGACATCATGCGCCTTATGCTGCGTCTGAAAAATGATGAATACTAATGCGCTTCTAATAAATACCCGATCATAACTGTCCCAATCGCCGCAAACATCAATCTGCCTGACCTCATCAGGTTCAAGATTAGCCCAATGGACAATAGAAACATCTCTAATCGGGCCCATATAGACATATTTTTTGCAGGTCAAACAAACAATTTGATAGCTTGCGCTCTCATATCTTCACCTTCCGTTAGCGATACTTAAGCAACAATTTTCAGTCTATTATCCCGGCTTCATCAGGCGCAGTCCCCAACCGCTGAAGCTCCAAGAATTCCTCCGAACTCATCCCGAACTCCTGCTCGTGTTTCTTAATCGCGGCCTCAACCTCTTCATCGGTCGCAATAGCCGCCTGATCGTCATCTTCATGCTCACAAATGCACCGCCCAAACTCCTCGAAATTAGAGCATTCGTTTTCATCCAGCCTCTCTACCCATCTACAGCAGCACCTGAAACAATCAGGACACGGACACCCACTCTCTCTCATCGGTCGAGGCGGCAGTATCACCCGAAAAGGGAGTGCGTATCTCAACATGTCCTCTATCTCCGTCCTGAATTCGGGCCGCGATAGGATGTCACCATGTTGTAGCAGCCAACGAGGGTCAACGCTTTCTTTTAAATGCATTTTTACCCTTCTATCGCCTGATTCCCAATATTCTGCCATTTCCACCAGTAAGCCATAATACCGCGTATACCAGCAGTTGAAATCAGTAATATGATAATAGCTGACTAATCTGTCAGCCATCAGGTCATCTATTATGACATGATGTTGGATCACCTTGAAATAGAGCCCGACCCACTCCTTACTTTTCTCAACATCAATCTGGTCGGTCAGTTTCTTGAGTTCCACCGCGGCTTGCTCAATAGTCCCTCTCAATTTATTTATTTCGGTCTGCATATTATCACTCATCTATCTCGCCTCTGCGCTCATTGCATGGCACTTCTGTTTGGATAGTCTCTGTAAGTGGCCACTTGCCTCTCTCCCTTAAGATATCCAAAAACCACTCCAGGTTGAAAACAAAATCTTGATAGGGATATTCTTTCTTCGTCGGAAGATCTTCAACATGTCGATGTTTCAATGTCGGGGGCTCAACATAATAATGAACTAAATCCGGATCCCAACACGGGCACAGGAGACCGTCGATTGACGTCTTGCCAAAACGAGCGACAAGGGCGTCATAGATTTTACGAATTTCATCCACACTCATTTCATCCACACTCACCCACCCACCACCGGATCTGGGCGGCAAATTCCGGCTCAACCGTCTTAACCTCATTGGCATACGTCAACATAGCCGCCCTGGCCGCCGGATCTGTGTCAAGCCTGAGTACAAAATATTGCGCCTTCGGATCGGTCGGCTGACCATTCGCTTTCTTTATGTCATATTTTCCGTACTCAACCGCCTCGACCTCATTGGCATACGTCAACATGGCCGCCCTGGCCGCCGGATCTGTATCAAGCCTGAGTACAAAATATTGCGCCTTCGGATCGGTCGGCTGACCATTCGCTTTCTTTATGTCATATTTTCCGTAAAGTTCTTCCGCTATTTCCACTGGCCTTCATCCCCTTTCATTCTCGCAAGCCCCCCTATCTTTCTTATCCCCCATTATCAATTATCAATTATCAATTATCAATTATCAATTGCCTCCCCGCGCCCTGCCAAATAAATGATCCACCACCTCACCCCCCGGCCGATTCCAAACCTCCCCCAACGTCCATACCCGCACCGATGAAGCCGCCAACGCTCGCAACAACGCCCCTTGATCCTGCCCCTTAAATCGTTGCCACGCTTCCCGCCAGGCGGCGAACAAAGCGCCGGCCCGTTCTCTCTTGAAATAAAAAACACCCGCCTGCCATTGCAACGGCAGCGGGTTCCTCAGCGTCGCCAGGGTAAAAATGCGCTCATCCTGCGGCAAATGCCCCATCACGTCCCCCCCCTGCCGCCCGCTGGGGGCGATGACCATATCCCAGCCATCGGCCAATATCTTGAAGCCGGCCGCCAAATCCCCCTTCAGCCGCGTATCCGCATCCAGATAGAGGGTGTATCGGAAGGGGGAAAGGCGATCTAGATTCAACTTGGCCCAACGCGAGGCCCGTACCGCTTCTGCGAAAGGCGAAACGAACGCAATATGATCCACACCAGACACCCCCTCCCCCACAATCGCCACCGGATAATCGTTATTCCCATCAATCGCCCGCAGGCTGGCCACGCTGGCCGCCGCCTCTCGCCGGGCGGCCTCACCATAGACGACATAAACGACACCGTTCATTCAACTACCTCGTGTATACTCAAAAAATAGTTCGTATTATATAGAAGTTTTCCGATTATTCCTCTGGTAATGCCCGCCATTTCTCGACCGCATCTGGTGGTACTGCTATATATCCCCACACCGAACCATCATCATCTTCAATTAGCGGAACATACCCATCCCATGCGTCCTCCGGCACATGTTGCTTGCACCTGATACGTTCTGCTTCAGGAATTTGGCTATAGGGCCGATATAATTTCACATAATTTTTGCTGCAAACCGAACATCTACGAACTTGTAACATCTATCTCCCCCTCACGTGCCCACTCCCTGAATTTCCGCCCCGCAATCCAAGACCAATCACAATTGTCTGTGATAGAATAGCCAATTTGAAGCATCACCGAATCAAGCCAGTACACAGTATCATCGTGAAACCTTATCTTTGGCCCATTCTTATTCAGCCACAATGCTATATCCCAATGCCCCGTCTTTTCCTTACTGGTAGCCAACATATCCGCCACCATTTCCCGCGTGTCAGTCAAAGTCATAGGCATCACGACCGTAAATTCTGCCACCGGTTCTCCAAGCCCGACATAAAAATCAGGATCACCGCGCCATGATAGAATCCAATGCTCAGGATGATGCGGGTTATAGTGAAGGTGATGGAGCCACGCTTTAGCCCAGCCGGCTTTTGATTTAACGCCATATTTAAACTGGGCATAATTGATAAACTCGACCGGCGAGAACTTGCTCCAATCGTGAATAATAAGCCGCCAAAGAGATACTCCGACCATCCGTCCTGCCAAAAGGACATACCATTTATGGATTAAAAGTGACCTCAATTGCCGCCAATAAATCATAATACTCCCTTCAATAATTCGCGATTCATTCGCTATGGGGGAAATACCCCTATTTTTATTCTCCTTTTACCTTCTTCAGAATCGGGCTCCCACCATACCATCCCTCGTCGGGTCTCGGGCGGCATTTCTAAATCCGTTCCAATCAATTCGCACCACCCCGCAGCCTCCAAGTTTGGGGATACCGGCGCACGCATCGTCAGACACCGATCTGCAACTTCTTCCCCATCAAGATAAACTCTGATCGGCCCAAAAGTTGTCAGGGTTTCAGACCCAACAAAAATACGCGTTATGCATTCTCCTTGATAATCCCCCGGCGGCAGGTCCCCCCACTTTGTTTTAACCGTTGCCACCCCCCCCAGGAAGAGCGCCAATGCATTTTCTAGTAATTTGCGTCGATTCATTTCATAAACCCTTGGGCAAAGTGCTTATAAGCCACGCTAGAAAGTTCTTTAAGCCGCTTTTCCGGTATTCCGAACAAGTCGGCTATCTCCTGAAAGGTCATTCGTTTTACCGTCGTTAATCCCCAGCGGAGACGGATGATGATTTTTCCCAAATCGTCTATGTCCGGCATGTCATCAATCAGAGCCGCCAATCGCTTCTCTGAAATAACATGTTCGGAGGTAGTTTTTCCGTAGCTGCGTAAAATTTCATCTTGATCATTCATTAGCATAAGACTTCACAAACTCCTTCGGCAGTCGTTCCAAGGCCCGCTCCAACTCCACCAGGCACGCCGCCCGCTGCGCCTCTCCGCCTCCGGCCCTAGGCTTCAGTCCACCGCTTGCTTGGTTTCTCCGCAAAATAATTTCCATTAAGAACAAATGCACATTCATTTAATGATGCGCAAACAATTGCGCCGTTTTCTTTTATCATACGCGCCACAGATTTAAGCGATCTTAATTGCCCATCATCAAAAATATCATCCCCGTCTTTTTCAAGATAGCAAAAAATAGTTTTATACGGTCGTTTATTCGAATCGTCCACGGCCTCAGCAATCGCATAAACACCTGTCAGCTTTGGTGTGATAGTAAACAAAACAAAATCGCATGTTTCGCGCTGTTTGATTTCTTCTCGTTGCGCCCTTTCATTCCAATCATCTACAACGGGATCGAAATAATCTATTTTAAGCATCTGTATTAATTCATCTCTCCAAGTAGATTCGTTGCAAGTCCCACCCAAAAAAACCTTTTTCATTATTGCCTCATTCTGATATCGCATCTATAGATATAATTGACTTTCATTTGGTGCCCTTAACATTCAATGCTACCGCATTCCCATCCAGCGCAAACCTTTTAGTAATTCTACAAGATTATAACACAATTGCCAACCGTAGCCCGAATCCAAAAAAGCCGCCCACCCGCAGCGACTCCACCTATCAACCGTCAATTTTCAACTGTCAATTTTCAATTTTCTTTTATCAACCACGTCACCGGCAGCGCCAACACCAGCGGCTTCACCCGATACAACGCCCGCAAAAACGCCAACCGTTCTTCTCCCCCCTTCCCCATCTCCGCCCCCCAGGCCGCCATTAAATCCCGCGTCCCCCGGCAACGCCTCAGAAAAAGACAGCGCGTCTCATAAACTGGCACACGCAAGTCACGAATCAGGGCCTCCGTCAACGCCCGCTCCGAATCGGTTCCCAAATCACGGGCCAGGGCCTGGTAACTATAGAGGGGGGCCGCCAACTCCCAGGTGGTCAGGAGATCAAAGCCGGTGGCGATCAAGTCGGGGCGCAATTGAACCGCCGGATCATACCATAATGTTTTAGGGAAGGGCAACGAGGGGCGATCTGCCTGGGGCAGCCGCTCCAGGCCTGGGGCGGCCTGAGCGGCTATCTCCAAAGCATGGG